>Ga0302315_10004224_pt1 | contig 12638 bp, 14 predicted proteins | sample III_Palsa_N3_1_FD_200532 | JGI IMG/M metagenome (GOLD analysis project Ga0302315, IMG submission 200532) | Peat permafrost microbial communities from Stordalen Mire near Abisko, Sweden - III_Palsa_N3_1 | ecosystem: Environmental > Terrestrial > Soil > Palsa > Peat permafrost | place: Sweden... | reverse complement strand
GTATAGCGGCTTAACACGCGTGCATCGCCGCATTCGCGTTCAGCGCCGCGTTCGACCACCAGTTTCAGCAAGCTTGCCACATCGGCAAACCCCAGATTCATCCCGTGCCCAGCCAATGGGTGCACCACATGCGCCGCGTCGCCGATAAGCGCGACATTCGGCGCAGTAATCGCATGCGGACGGATCAAGCTCAACGGAAAAGCCTTGACCGTTTCGGGCTGCAACGGCGACAAATCCCCCAGCACCGGCCCGGCCCACACCGACAACCGCGCTGCCAACTGCGTCAGTGATTCGCGCATCAACACATCCGCCAGTTGATCCGGGGCCGACCACACCAGGGAAACACGCTGCCCCGGCAGAGGCAGCAGCGCGATGATCCCTTGCGCCGCATCGAACCATTGATGGGCCACACCGCGATGCGGCTGGCTGCATGCGAAATTAGTGACGATGGCGCGTTGCCCATAGGAGCGGTAATCGAGCCCGATATCACATTGACCACGCACCCACGACTGACCGCCATCGGCACCCACCAACAAAGCAGTTTCCAGGATATCGCCATTTTCCAATTGCACCGTCGCGCGGTCACCGCTATTGTTCATGCCGGTTGCGCGCCCAACCAGGCTACGCACCTTGGGGGCAAACTTCAAGGCCGCATCCAACGCCTGATTCAGATTGCGATCTTCCACAATCCAGGCCAGCGCCCCAACCCGCGCGCCGTAGGCATCGAAGCCCAACTGCCCGCCCCCCTGTGCGCCATCGCCATGCACCTGCATCGCATCCACCGCTGCCACACGCGAAGCATCCAGCGCACCCCACACCCGCAGCGACGACAACAAATTCTGCGCCACATGGTTGAGTGCATAGACGCGCACGTCCCAATCATCGTCTGCGCCAGCATTGCCTTCCGGCCCCAACGGCGGACTCAACAAGCTCACGCTTAAACCGGCCTGCGCAAACCCCAACGCCGCCGTTTTGCCGATCGCGCCATTGCCGATAATACAAATGTCGGATTGCAAATGCATAAGGAAAATAATGCTGTGCCAGCAGCCGTGGAGTGATCAATTCACGCATTATAACGGCTGTCGGAAATAAAATTTGCACTATGCACTTGCATTTTCCAATAGCTTTGCTATACTTGCGCCCCTTGGCCTGGTAGCTCAGTCGGTAGAGCAGAGGATTGAAAATCCTTGTGTCGGTGGTTCGATTCCGCCCCGGGCCACCAAGATATAAAAAGAGTTAGCGCCGTAGTGCGCGCTAACTCTTTTTTCTTTTCTGGCATCTTCATCATCCCATGTAACCTCTGTGTAACCTGATTGCGTCGATTTAACCGTAATGGCGCAAACAATTCCTTTGTCCGGCCTATAACTTCTGGCACGGACTACATACAGACCTCAGATACTGGCTTTCCGGTGCGTACCCGCCGCACACCATGCCGTTTCAGTTGAAATATTGCCCGTATGCTCCCGGATACTTTTTCCGTTAAAAGCTAGGTCCATGGCTTCATGCTACGCTTTGAATCTTGAGAATATCTTTTGTGCTTGGCTGCTCAACAACGGAATATCAAAATGACTACTCAAAACATATTGATTGGGCTTGGGATTTTCCTATTTCTTGGACTATCTGCGATTTATCAGATTTTGGCCCGCATTTATGATGTGTTGAACCATATTCGAAATATTCTTGTAAATTCCAACAAGGTTTAATCCAAATGAAAATCATTGCGCAACCAGTTTCAAAGCAACAAGACAATTCAACTTGGTCATTGCCAAATCATGAATATGTCGGTGCATGTGACCCGTATGAGCTGGAATTTGATATTGCAAATTACAATGAAATTGCAATTGTCGTCGGTGATTTACCAAAAAGTGATGAAAGGTGTTTTTAAATACGGAAATAAAATATACGAGAAAAAACTAGGCTAGGTACCAATATATTCAGCCTGAATAAGTATCCCCCGGCAAAGCCGGGGGTTTTATCAGGGCAATCGCATCAAACCTCGTGATTTTTCAATGACATAGAATCGTCGAAGGATATGTGGATGATCTCATGCCGACGCTCCGAGCACCTGCGCCAGATATGCCGGGTCAAGGCAAGCGCGCAAGCGCTTCTTCGGCAAGGTTTTCTTGATTGGGCTCAGGCGCAACAGGTTCATGGCGATCTTCCTCACGATATTCAGGTTGTGCGGCGCATGGTCGGTGCGCGTGCGGCACCTGTCTTCGCCAAACGTCATATCCAAGCACCAATGCAGCCGGTTCTCGATTTCCCAGTGACTACGTATCGCGTGCGCCAATCGTTCCGAGTCCGGCGGCAGCGAGCTGATGAAGTGACGCCGCTCTGTCGTGACGCTTCCTTCTGTCTGGCGCATCGATTCAACCATGACCACGCTTTGTATCCCGGCCCAAGCATCGAACGGTTCGCCCGCCGGACAAGCCAACGCCACGCAGCGGCGCCGTTCGATGCGGCCATGCCCGGATTCTTTGGTCGCATGCCCCCAATCGGCGAATTCGGCATAGTTCTGCCATTGCGCCACGTCGAACAAGCGACAAACCGCTTCATGCAACGTTCCTTGGTTGCCTTTGAGTCCGAGTACGTAGCCCTGGACACCAGACAAGCGGACGAAGGTTTCCCGCTTTTCGGCCCGTCGGCCTAGCCCGGCGCTTTTGAATGCGGCTGCCTCAATTTTGCAGTAAGCAGCTCAGCGAGTTTAAGGCCAACGTCACAGATAGAGGTTTGTGATTCCTCGCCCCTCGACCAATTCGGAATATTCTTTTTCCGACTCAGCGGCAACTATAAAGGGGTATTGCCTAGACGCTACAGCCGGGGTAATGTCATATAACTCGCCTGCGGGGGTGCGTATGGCAGAATGCGATAGGAACATTCCCAATTCATCGAAATAAAACCATCCGCGAACAGGTTGGTGCGAAGTCTCGTTCGCACACCACGTTGACACGTTCTCATGGCACATATTCGGCTGCGGTTTCCACGCCTCAATAGAGACGTCAGCCTACTTAAGAATTACGCCCTCACTAATACGGTCACGCAATTTTTCGACATACGCGGTTAGGTCAGAATCTTGATATGGTGATGCCATTCGATTTCCGTAGCTTTCTCAATCTGAACCGCAAGCTGTTTCCAAATATTATCTTAGTGCCGCCGCAATTCTTCACGAATCGTTTTCTTGATGGTTGCTTCGATACTTTCTGCCTGCAAAGTCTGTTTGAGCGTTTCGTTAATCAAAGTCTGATAACCACGTTCTCCCGCTTTTGCTTTGAAGTGTTCGATGATAGTGCTGTCCAAATAGATATTGACGCGCTGTTTGTTCGGCAATATTGCCCCGGTCGCGGCCCGCTTGCGCAACACTAATTTCTGACCCTTTATGTCGGCCTGCGTAATTGGCGCATCTTCGTCAAAGGTTGCTGAAATAGATTTTTTGCTCATTTTTTTCTGCCTTTCGCATTGAAATAACGCGGATTTCTGTGTCTGACTCGTTCGTCACGATAACCACCACCACGCCGCCCAACATGCCTAACGTGATGAATCGCGGCTCATCGTATTCAAAGCGATTATCTTCAAACGTAACAGTTTGGCCGCTTTCGATGACTTGCTGCGCATCATCGAAGTCAAGACCGTGCTTTTTCAGATTCGATGCCTTCTTTACTCGGTCATAACTGTATCGCATAGGCTTATTATATGTATATATGTGTGTATGTCAAATTGCCGTTTAAGCGACCACGCGCAAACCCTGCCCCGTCGGGGAAAATTCAATACCGGCCTGTTCAAGTATCCACGACTCAATCTTGACATGCCACATGCGCAGCAAGTCGAGAGGGCGACGTATGTAATTTTGTTCTCTCACGCCTTGCGGCGCATGGCCTTGGATTTGGGCAGCGATACCGGCGGGGGTTTCTGTCCATTCGCACAAACTGGCAAATGACCGGCGCAAGCCATGTAACGATACGTCCAGCGCAGCCACAGCACACGCTTTACGGTGGGCTATGCTTGGGTCAGTCAAGCGACTAGATGCAGCGGTCGGGCTGCTAAATACCCATTCGCTACGGCGCGGCAGTGCTGCAAGCAATTGCGAAACATAGGGTGTCAAAGGCACCATGCGAAAGTCTTCAACCTTGTCGTTCAATTTAAGGCTATTCCACTGAAAATCTACGTCTTCCCATTTCAGGGTCGCCAATTCTTCACGGCGCGCACCAGTCAGCAACAAGCTTTGAAGGTACACGCTAATAACCGGGTTTCCAATTTGGCGAACGGCGGCAAACCATGCCGCAACCTGTTCGCGCTGCAATACGTCATTTTTCACTTTGGATTTACCCAGACTTTCACGCGCCTTCTTGCTTTGTGCGGCATTGGCTTTGCTGATTCCCTCATATGCCGGATGCGCGGCGCACCAGAACAGACAAGCTTTCAGCAAGCGCAGTGCAAGGCGGGCGCGAGTCGGGCGCTTTGTAGCCTCCAACTTCGCCCACGCTTCAATGCGTACCATAGTAAGGTCTACTAGGCGAACTCCGGCAAGTGACGCAAGCGGCCCCGGCTCTGTCAGTTTATGGCTGCGAGTACGTTGCACTCCACCAGTTTGCATGATGCGCAAATGGTCTCTATAGTGCAGCTCGGACCAAAGCGGCTTTCGGTCAGCCACGTATTCAGTCCATACGTCTCCCAGCGTTACCGATTCACGCACTCGTTGCGCTTGAAGAGCGGCAGCGGCGGCTTGCTTGATGTCTCGCGCATCTTGCTCCGCTGCGAGCCCATCGGCCTTTACTACGCGGGGGTCTTTGCCATTATCAATTATGACCTTCAGACGGCGGGCTTCGGCTTGTGCTGCATCTATCTCCCAAACCGAAGGGTCGCCAATAGTGACACGTATTGTTTGCCCGTCTAGCTTCGATTGGAAAATGTAAGATTTGGCACCGTTAGCAGTAGAGCGAAGCGCCAGCCCACGGGCAACGGTATCCCACAAAAAGGATTGATTTTTGCCTTTTGCGCACTTAAATCCTGCAATCCGGCCAGCCGTGAATTTCGCTTTGTTGGTTGCCACAATATTCCCAATCGCATCCCATGTAACCGCCATGTAACCCGATTCGTAGTATATCAATCAACATTACTCAACACAACACAAGGATTATTTTTCATTAAGCCATTGTTTTTATTAGGTTACATGAATTTTCCATGTATTAATCAACAATAATAAATGTGGTTTCTGAAGGATTGAAAATCCTTGTGTCGGCGGTTCGATTCCGCCCCGGGCCACCAAGATATAAATAAAGAGTTAGCGTCGTAATTGGCACTAACTCTTTTTCTTTTCCTGGGCAGTTTGTTCTCGTTGCCTTTCGCCGCAAAATTTTAGGCTCGATTAGCGATTGATCTAATTAGAGCTTCTCCTGCCCATAATCCAACAGCGCTTTCCTCGCAAGCCGCAGCAACTGATCCCGCTCCCCCTCCGATAAATTCCTGAAAGACGCATCGATCACGCATTGGGCGACGATAAAGCCTTGCTCAAGAACTGATCGTCCTTTTTCTGTAAGGCAATGCACCAGTGCGCGGCCCACGCCTTGTTGGCGCGCAACAAATCCCTTTGCGATCATTCGTGTCGCCAACGTGCCGAAGGATTGATCTGTCTGGAAAGTTGCTTCCGCCAAAACATGCGCGGATGCGCCGGGATGATTGTCGATGGCTCGCAAGGCATCCCATTGCGCCAGGGTGGTGTCGATTTCGCGCAAACCGGTTTCCAGGCACCGATGATTCAGGTACTGGAGTTGCTTGATCGCCCGGCCTAGTTCTAATACATCGATGCTCATAATTTAAATGTAAGGATATTTATATAAATATATTGTACATCTTTGCAGATGAGGTTAATATAAACATGTTTATATAACTTTATTTACATTCATTTACTCTGATATAGGTGATAAAAATGGAAAAGCTTGCGACTACAACCCTCAAAAGCCAAGAAAACAGTCATTTCGTGATGAATTCCCTGCTCCAGACGGACGGTACCGCAGCCATCAGCGATGTTGGCTCGGGTCGCCCGATCCTTTTATTGCACGGTGGTGGCGGAACCGGTACGGTTTTCGGCTTATCTCAGGCACTGGCCGCGAAGGCGCGAGTGCTGTTGCCCACGCATCCGGGATTCGATGGCACGCCTCGGCCCGCGCACCTGGATTCGGTTCCGGAGCTGGCGCGCTTCTACATCAAGTTGCTTGAGACACTTGATTTGGACAATGTGTTGTTGATCGGTTCTTCCATCGGCGGCTGGGTCGCTGCTGAAATGGTCCTGATCGGCAGCAATCGCATCGGAGGATTGATCTTGCTGAATTCGGTCGGCATCGAGGTGCCTGGCGAACCGCTGGTTGACGTGTCCGGGCTTCCCCGCCCTGAACTGATCCGCCTGGCATCGCACAATCCCGATCTGATCATGGCCAATACCCCGCCGATGACGCCGGAACGCTTGGCAAACCTGGCATCGAATGCCGTAGCGCTGGCAACTTACGATCACGGTGCCGCCATGATGGCGCCCGGTTTGCGCGAAAGACTGGCGGCCGTGTCTGCGCCCGCGCTGGTGCTTTGGGGTGAAAGCGACGGCATCGCGAGCCCGGCTTACGGCCAAGCCTATGCAACAGCGTTTGCCAATGGCAGGTTTGAACTGATTACCGAGGCTGGGCATCTGCCGCAAATCGAACAACCTGTTCGCGTGCTGGCGCACATCGAGAGTTTCATCCGCGAGCTGGATTCAGCTGCATGACTTGACGATCCTTTTGCGGGATGCAAATTTGCCCCAAATAAATTGCGCGAATTTGTTATGCTTCTTGGATCGTTCAACGCAAGTTGGCACACCAGGCAAAGGATCGGACTATGCGAAATTTGTTTCCCCGGATGATGAAGGCATTGGCTTCTTCCGATAATAAGGAGGAATCCACGATGCCGGGAGATCCGGTGGAAACTGCGGCCTCCGCTGCCATACCCGCAGAGGCTGTCCGAAAAATCCCTTGCGCGGTTATCGAAACCCGGCCTGACGGCATTTACCTTACTGCCGCCGGGGGAAGTTCCAATCCCGCCGTCAAAGCGTCGCATGCGCATCTCATGGTGCTGGAAATTCTTGCCCATGACCCGGATGTGAACTGCGCCCGGCTTGAATTTGCCAGGCTGGCCAGCAACCAGAATGCTTTTACGCTGGACGCGATGATCTCGGACATTCAAAAGAATGAAAGCTGTGCCTTTATGGTGCAGCCCGGTGCGATTCAATGCATCAGCCGTCAATCTGGCGCGGGTGGCGATCTGTGGAACGCCAGCCAGCAAACTCGACAGGTGCTGCGAACGGTGGCTGAATGGTTTGAGCCGGCGTCCGGCAGCGACGATGATTTCGATACTGCCCTGGATTTCCTGGATCAGAAGGGTTTCGTTGCGCCACCCGTGGGCGAGTTGAATTGGGGTGATCTGCGCCGCCTGGTTCCGATCTGCGCGCGCTTCGGTTTTAGCCGGGGTGCACCGATAGATCGTTATTACCTGGATCAATTCATCCATAAAATACGCCCGATTGTGCTTGGTGACGTGGTGGAAATTGGCGGCAAGGACAGCAATCGAGCCGCCTATCAATTTGACCACGCTACCCAATACCGGGGATTTGACATGTTCGGCGACCCGGATATCAGCCTGGTTGGCGATGCACATGATCCGCAGGCGCTGCCAGAGGGCCAACTGGATACCATCATTGCCTTCAATGTGTTGGAGCACTGCCCCAAACCATGGCTGGTGATCGACAATATGCGGCGCTGGCTCAAGCCGGGCGGCATGGCCATCGTCATGGTGCCCAGCTGCCAACGCCTGCATCGGATGCCCGAAGACTACTGGCGGCCCATGCCTGCCGCGCTGGGCCATTTGTTTTCGACTTGGTCGGACCCGGAATTGCATGTGTATGGCAATCCATTGACAACGATTGCCGCCATGATGGGAATTTCAGTCGGAGAATTAAGTGCCGCCGAGCTTGACGCCTTCCATCCTGATTATCCGGTTGCAACCTGCGTCATCGCCAAGAAACACGGTGGTTAACATGGTGGCTACATGGATACGGACTAGCCCGTAATCCGCACGCCCAGTTATTGTCGCCGCCAGATAACCCCATCCCTACTAATCGCGCTTTAATGATCGCACTGACTTGCATTCGCCAACATTTGCTATATACTTGATTACTCAAGCATATAACAACCTAATGAACCCTTCTTTTGGTGAATCGAATTGATGATGACCTCTACAGCCACGCCTGCCGACAATACCAATACATTCCCGCTGGACTTTTGCCTGCGCTTGGCAAGAGCGCATGCGGTCATGATTCGTCGTTTTGACAATACCCTGGGCAATCTTCATGGCATCAGCTTTAGCGACTTTCAGCTGTTGCACCATTTGCATCACGCACCGGGAGCGCGCTTGCGCCGTGTGGACCTGGCAGAACGGCTGGGCCTGACCGCTTCGGGGGTGACCCGTAGCTTGCTGCCACTGGAAAAAATCGGCCTGATTGCGCGACAGCCTGATCCGCGCGATGCGCGCGTCGGCTACGCGGTCGTTACGCCGGCGGGGCAGGAAATACTGGCCAATGCACTCAATACGGCGCAAATGATTGCGCAGGAATTATTGAAGGACTCCACAACCGCACGGCTGGATACATTTTCGACTCTGCTGGCCCAGATGGCTGGATTGAATTTATCCAACTCCTGACTGCCTGATCCTCGGTGGCCCTAAAAAGCGATTTCGCATGAACTGATATAATCACCACCGAGAAAGTGGGACGTGCTTGTATGACTTGCATAAGTAACGCTACGTCCTCTCTGCGAGTACCGCGCCTTTGACAAAATAATTCGGTTTTGTGGTGCCGGAATAGCCTTCGCAGCGCCAAGTTCTGGTTGGCCGATATAGGCTCGTCGACAAATGACATCAGAAATGGATGTGAAAAAGTGATTTATGCCATTCGCTATTGCGTGGTGCTCCTGCTTGTCGCACTGACTGGCTGTGCGACCACCGCCAAGAATCCGCAAGACCCGCTTGAGGGCTTCAATCGTGCGATGTTCAACGTCAACGATAAGGTCGATCAAGTGGCGCTTAAACCCGCCGCCACCGTGTACAAGAAAGCCTTGCCGGAATTTGTGCAAACCGGCGTCGGCAACTTTTTCGGCAACATCGGGGATGTTTCGACCGCGTTAAACAATTTCCTGCAAGCGCGGGTCAGTGACGGCATGTCGGATGTCGCCCGCGTGATGGTCAACAGCATCTTTGGTATTGGCGGGGTATTTGACGTGGCGTCCTCCAGAGGACTGGTGAAGCACGATCAGGATTTCGGCCAGACCTTGGGGCGTTGGGGTGTGGCGTCCGGCCCTTACCTGGTGCTGCCGTTCATCGGCCCAACCACCATGCGTGACGGGCTGGCGATGCCGGTGGATCTGGAAACCGATTTGTGGAGCTACAAATATCCGGTTCGCTGGCGCAATGTTGGCTCCGTCATTCGTGTGGTCGACCATCGCGCCTACATTTTGGATTCTTCGACCCTGATCGAAGACGCCGCACTGGATAGATACGAATTCGTGCGTGACGCTTATTTGCAGCGCCGGGAAAGCAAAATCTATAAAGGCGATTCGGCAACACAAAATTCGGACAAAGCCGAGTCCGAGAAGCCTTTGCCGGCAAGCGACGATAAAGTCGACGTCAAACCATAATTAGCAAAAATACGCCTGCAAGGCCTGTGTTGCGCGACGCAGCGCCATACCATTTGCCGCCGGAATGCCGGTGGACGCATGCTCAATCGCCGGGTGCCAGCCTTCTGTTGGCCATTATTCGTGGCCCCGTGATGCAGACCACTTTGGTTTGCTGTGGCTAAATCGCAACAAACCCAGGTGAAATATTCGCGTTTTCCCCTCTCTTTTTGTTTCAAATTTATTAATTTATTTGACCGTTAAAATGCTGGGTGCGGCAGCATGGATTGTCATTTTTATGGTCCATCGCAAACGGTCGAAATTCGCTTCGTCTACCAATGAGAACAGCGTCTTTTTTCGCTACTTTTCAATGTGCCGAACCATTAAAATCAATCGCTGATTTCAGTCGATTTTCCATCTCAAGAAGCCGTATCTTCGCCATTCATATATATATCTTTCCGAATATTGTTCCGTCTTTTGACTGATAAATTCCAATCTGCAGGTGAGCGTAGGGATGGAATCGCTAGCTCAACAGCGTGGGGACGTGCTCTCATGGGGGTTTCCGATTCGTGAATCCTGAATCGCCGTCGGTTCACATGCTTGAGATTCGGGTAAGTGATTACCGGCGTCTTTACCGCAGCAAGTTTTTGCCGGATTAGATGGAATGCCTGCATGGCAGACATTCCTCTTAAAGCAAAATGGGTAGTTAAATCAAAAAAATTGAGGATCGTTCAATGAAAAAATCACTTCTTGCACTGGCTGTTCTTGGTGCTTTCTCTTCGGCAGCATCGGCCCAATCAAGCGTCACCGTCTATGGTGTGATCGACCTGTCGGTCAATTACACAACCAATCAAGATGCCAAGGGCAATTCGGTTTTGTCGCTGGGCGACAGTAACGCACCAGCTGGCGCCGGTGACGGCGGCCAAGGCGCGATGAGCGGTTCGCGTCTGGGTTTCAAGGGCGAAGAAGATCTGGGCGGCGGCACTAAGGCCATCTTCAAGATGGAAGCTGGCTTTACTGCCAACAACGGTGAATCTGACCAACAAGGTCAATTGTTCGGTCGTCAAGAATATGTTGGTCTGGCCAATAACGATTGGGGCCAACTGACTTTTGGTCGTCAATACGGCATCATGACCGACGTCGCGTTCGACTTCGATCCGCTGGGCGTCGGCAACTATGTAGCGAATGAATGGGAAGTGTTCCTGTTCGGCGTTCGTTTCGACAATACTGCCTGGTATAAGAAAAACTTTGGTCCTGTACAACTGAATGTGCAGTACAGTTTCGGCGGTCAAGCGGGTAGCAATACCATCGGCAACACAACAGGTTTCAGCCTGAAATACAACCAAGGCCCATTGGGTCTGGCTGGCGCTTATCAGCAATCGACTGATGCCAACTCCAACAAGTTGACTGTCGGCAGTGGCGACATCACCTACAATTTCGGCCCAGCCACTTTGTACGGCGACTACTATAACGTCAAGACTGATGCTGGCTTTGCAAAAGGCTCAAGCCTGAGTGGTCAGCCATTGGCTAACACCAGCATCTTCATCAATAATTCGGCCAACGCAACTAGCCGTACTGATTCGGTATGGACACTGGGCTTGGCTTACAACTTCACACCAACCACGACGCTGACTGTCGCGTACATGGATGACCAAATCTCCCAAGACGTGGTCGGTGATGGCAGCATGAAGTCGGCCTATGCCTTGCTCGAGTATCACCTGTCCAAGCGCACAGAAGTCTATGCGACAGTTGATGAGTCCAAGGCCAGCGGTCAAGCCCAATCGGCAACCGGTGGTTCGATCAATGGCGTTGGTGCCGGTCAATCCAACAGCGATGCTTTCGCTGTCGGCATGCGCGTCACGTTCTAAGTTATAAATACAATAATCAAGGCTTCGTCAGCTTGATTTAAATCTGCTTGATCTAAAAGGGGAAAGGTAACTTTCCCCTTTTTTTTCGCCAACTCGCTTAAGCATCGAATTGGCGCTGGTCCCTATATATCCAAAACGAAGAATTCCCAGTCTTTATATGTGATTTTCAATATGCTTGCGTGAGCTTGTGACATTGCGCTGTAGTTTAGCGGAAGAGAGCGCATTGCCACCTTGCAAAAGACGGGCAACGGTCAAGTAGAAGCCTGGAAGGCGGTAATTGCAGGTGCAATTCACTCAAGGCGATGATGTGAACAGTGTTGCGGAAAACAACGCGACCGACTTTTTGAGGAAGTCGGTCGCGCTTATTTGCTATTTAGATCAAGCTTCAGAATATCAAGGAATACCTTGTTCGTGATCTGTTGGATTCGGAGCAACGTACACTCTTACCTTGTGGGTAAGAAAGCCGGCAGGTGCCAGTGTGCCGAGGTCGTAAAAATAGCTGTTACCGTCAAATTTCACGGCAAACTGCTTGTCGCCGGATTTGAAGAGAACTGTGTCGTTTTCAAAAACATTGACTTTTTTCGTGGTTTCTTTAATCACGACCATCTTGTCAGCAGCCTCGGGAGTCGAGACGCTAGGGGCCAAGCTTGGCTTTGCAGCGACCGTGCCAGCAAACAGACCAAACGAAATTGCAACAAGCGCCGCACCAGTTTTGAACTTCATGTAGACCTCCATTGAGTTTAATTTTTGTGTCTAACATCCGTATATACCCTCGGCGAACATACTAACGAGTTCCAATGAAGCGAAAACTCGACCGCGCCGCCTGACCAACTGCTCTCGACGCCAAATCCAGCCGATGATTCAACCACAGATGGCTATACCAACTTCCCTTTTCGCCGCCCTCAAATACCGCAACGGTTTGCCCAGCTAGTTGAAAAGTGAGAAAGTGCGCTTCACGTTACTATAAAAAAGTATTGGTAGTCAAGGCGTACGAACCCTAGTGGTAGTCAAGGCGAACTGCCCTTGGCTAACGCCTCCAAAAACAACGTTCAGTGCGATATCCCAGGTTGTATTTGGTCAATCT
>Ga0302315_10004223_pt1 | contig 12638 bp, 7 predicted proteins | sample III_Palsa_N3_1_FD_200532 | JGI IMG/M metagenome (GOLD analysis project Ga0302315, IMG submission 200532) | Peat permafrost microbial communities from Stordalen Mire near Abisko, Sweden - III_Palsa_N3_1 | ecosystem: Environmental > Terrestrial > Soil > Palsa > Peat permafrost | place: Sweden... | reverse complement strand
CCAATATAATTTAAATGCCTTGCAGGAAAAGCTTTTTGTGCATACCGACAAAAGCGATTACACCACCGGCGAATTATTATGGTTTAAAATTTATAACGTTGATGGTACCTACCACAAACCTCTTGATTTAAGCAAAGTGGTTTATATAGAGGTGTTAGACAATAATAATAACGCGGTAATACAAGCCAAAATAGGCATGAAAGATGGTACGGGTACCGGCTCGTTGTTTTTGCCGGTAACATTACCATCGGGTAATTATTTATTGAGGGCCTATACCAGTTGGATGAAGAATTTTAGCCCCGATTATTATTTTTCAAAAAAGATAACCATTATAAACCCGCTAAAAAGCCCTGCCTTGGCGCCAAAAGCAGTAACCGCCGATTATGATATACAGTTTTTTCCGGAAGGTGGTAACCTGGTTAACGGCCTTACCAGCGTAGTAGGCTTTAAAGCTTCCGACCAATGGGGCAGGGGCACAAGCCTCACCGGGGCAATACTCAACCAAAAAAATGATACCGTAGTTAAGTTTGCACCTTTAAAATTTGGCATAGGGCAGTTTGTATTTAAGCCCGATATGAACGATACCTATCGCGCGGTAATAAAAATAAATAGTAAAAGTATTACCAGGGATTTGCCGGCAATAACTGCAAGCGGTTATGTAATGGCTTTAAAAGATAATGGCAGCCAGTTGCAGGTTACTGTGGCAGGCAGTTCGGCAACGGGCAATGTGTATCTTTTTGCGCATACCGGCAGTGTTACAAAGCTGGCACAGGAGGCCGATATTAGCAGTGGTACAGCTGTATTTACTTTTGATAAAGATAAATTGGGCGATGGTATATCGCACATCACCATTTTTAATAACGACAGGCAGCCGGTTTGCGAACGCATTTATTTTAAGCGCCCGGCAAGTAATTTAATAATTAATGCTGCCACTGATGCTGCCGAATACGGCACACGCAAAAAGGTTAGCGTTGCAATTAATGCTAAAGATGAGAATAATGCTCCTGCTGCTGCTGATATATCCGTATCCGTTTACAGGATAGATTCATTGCAGGGCATAAGCCATGAGGATATACGCAATTATTTATGGCTAAGCTCGGATTTAAGGGGAAATATAGAGTCGCCCGATTATTACTTTAAAAATGTTAATGCCGAAACCGAACAGGCAATGGATAACCTGATGCTTACACAGGGCTGGAGCAGGTTTAACTGGAAGGAAGTTTTGCAAAACAAAGCGCCGGCATTTACTTTTTTACCTGAGTATTACGGCCCGATGATAAACGCGCAGGTTACTGATATAGCAACCAATAAGCCGGCTGCAGAAGTAATTGTATTTTTAGCTATACCCGGTAAACGCGTACAGTTAAGCATTGGTAAAAGCGATTCGCTGGGCCATGTGGTATTTAATTTAAAACCGTTTTATGGCCCCGGCGAAGTTGTGGCGCAAACCAATACCTTAATAGATACAACCCACCATATCGAAATTTTAAACCCGTTTTCTGAACAGTATGCTAAGGTAAATTTATCAAACCTGGCAATTTCTCCTGGTATGAAGGATGTAATGGAAGACCACAGCGTGGCTATGCAGGTACAAAATGTTTATAGTGGCGATAAGCTAAGGCAATTTTACGACCCGCATGTGGATAGCAGCGCCTTTTACGGCACGCCTGAAAAAACGTACCTGTTAGATAATTACACACGCTTTACCACTGTTGAAGAGATAATGCGCGAATATGTAAGCGAAGCAAACATAGCCAATACACATGGCTACTTTCACATAAAAGTTATTGGTAGCAACCAGGGTTATATAAACGAGGCCGATGCTTTGATGCTGATAGATGGTATACCATTCTTTAACAACAACAAAGTGTTTGCAGCCGATCCGCTTAAGTTGTACAAGCTTGATGTGGTACCTTATGTATATTATTGGGGCCCTTCGGTAATGGGCGGTATATTTAGCTTTACCTCCTATAAGGGAGATATGGGCGGCAACGAGATAGACCCGCATGCTGTAATATTGGATTACGAGGGCCTGGAGCTGCAGCGCGAATTTTACTCGCCCGTTTATGATACCGATGATGCAACCGATAGCCGGCTGCCTGATTTCAGGAATGTGCTGTATTGGGAGCCTTATGCAAGTACAAACACGCAGGGTAAAAATACCTTTAGCTTTTACACATCAGATAAAGCAGGTACCTATATTGGCATAATACAGGGTTTAACCCAAGGCGGCCGTGCGGGCAGCCAATACTTTATGTTTAATGTAAAAAAGTAAGGGCCAGTTAATATTCGGCAAATTGCTCATCTGCATAACACCATAACCAGCGCTCGCCCGGCTCTGCCGATGCCACAACGGGGTGCTGGCTGGCATGGTAGTGCTTAGTCATGTGTTTTTGCGGCGAATCATCGCAGCAAAGCGTTACGCCACAAGTTTGGCACGTGCGCAGGTGTACCCACTCGTCATTATGTTTTATACATTCTTCGCAAACATAGCCGTCGCTTAGTTTTACCTGTGTAATGGCGCTTATATGTTTGCATGTTCCCTGGTTGCTCATAGTTTATTTTCCTTTTAAATGCCTTGCCGGTCTAATAGTAAGCAATTTACGCAATAACATTTAATTACCATTTATGCATTAACAATACCCGTCTGTTATAAATTATGATGCTGTGTAGGCTATTTTTTATCAATATGTTGCAATTGTCAAAATCCCTCACGCAAAAGTAATTTGGCATAGGGTGTTTTTGGCTATTTTATTGCTGTTTTACCGATTTTTGCCTTTTTGTAGTGCTTTGGCAGTCTTTTTTAGAGACTTTTTGTCATAGTATACTGCCGTGTCATGTTTTATGACAAAATGGCAAATAATTTTTTTAACGATCAATTATAAAGTTAATGTTTAATAAAGGCCGTATTTTTTATCACCTAAACCAAAATCAACGATATATAAAAAATAGAATTAGCTGCGGAGTAATTTCAAAATTGATATTTTTTCCGGAGCGGCATAAATCACGCTAAAAGCGAAAAAAAACCGTTTCTAATCGGTATTTTTTTAAAAAAGGCGGTTAATTATCTGGTTGGGCCTGTATTTTTTAGTGTTTTATTAAAAAATGACGATAAATTTTAAAAAATGCTTGTTTTTTTAAATTCATTCTCCGCTTTAATCAATTTATAAAAAGCAGCATTTGGCCCCAAAAAACCTTAAATATTTTATGGCATATTTTGTGACGACTGCTATGCATCAGTATGCAAATTGTATTTGGCAGCCTAAACCTGAATCTCACGATTAAGGGATAATCCAAAAGGCAATTGTTTCCTGGTCGTGTTAATTTTAAATTATTTAATCATATAAAAAACAAAGCCATGCAAGTAGTATTAGAAGTTGCAATTTTAATCGCTGTAATCGTATTACCTTTATTCCCTGCAAAAAAAGTTGCAAAATAATTGAGTATAATATTCAGTTTAAAAACTAAAAAACGGATAACAGGAGTTACCCGTTTTTTTTTATGCCTTATTTTTTGTGGGAAATGCATGCCCGCACCAATTCTTGTTAAATAATTATGCCGATAAAACAATTTGTGCCGATTTTTTATTGTTTGCTCAGATATCCGGCAAGGGGTGCCGGTAACCAAACTAAAACCAAGTACCATGAAAAATCTTTTTATACCTGTTGTACTATTAACGCTGATGGTAAGCCTGGGCAGCTGCACAGCTATTGGCGATATATTTAAAGCAGGTGCCGCAGTAGGCATAATAGCGGTAGTTATAGTTATAGCTGTAATTATTTGGATAATCAGCCTTTTCCGCGGTAAGTCATAATTAATTTAGTAATGCCTGTATGGCAGCAAAAAGCGAAAAGACAAAAAGAAAAACAGCGCCGGCAAAGCCGGCGCGTGTTAAATCCGAGCAGATTAAATCCAATATCGACTTTAATAAAAGCCGCAGCGACAGGCTGGCTATATTTATTGCAGGCGCTTTTGGCAGCATTACCTTTTTATGTATATGCCTGTTGTTTTTTGTGCTTTGGATAACTTTAAATTTAGGTTTTTGGCCCGGCATTAAGCCATTTGACCGATTCCCGTTCCCCGAACTGGAAATGGTTGTATCGGTGTTTGCCATTATTTTATCGGTGTCCGTACTCATTAGCCAAAACCGCCAGGGTAAGATGGAAAAGGTACGGCAGCAAATTGAGTTTGAAGTAAACATACGTGCCGAAAATGAGATAACCAAAGTGCTGGGCATGCTGCACCAGATACAAAAAAAGCTGGGCATACATAATGATGATGACACCGAGTTGGAGCAAATGAAAGAAAACCTTGATATAGAGCAGCTGCACCATAAACTGGATGAGGAAGAGTCGTAAATTAATCAGGCTAATCCTTTAATCCCACAAATCATGGTTCAGACAATTTGCGTTAGCGATAGTAGTGGATACCGGCCTTGCGCCTAAGGCCTGTGCAGTATGAGCGAATAGCGCGGGCCGCAGGCAACGCTATAATTATTAATAGATGCACTAACTATTAAAATTGTACACCATTCACTATTTCTGTTTCTACTCAATATCATCTCCATTGTTAATATTATATTTTGCTACAAACTAAGCACCATTAACCACTATTATTAAATAACTACAACGCCAATCTACTCCTAACTACTACTCAACTGCAGCCCTCCAACCAAAACCGCTATCCACACTCTTAACAAAATGTTTATAATTACTTCACAATAAATACGATTTAATGACAATCGTTTTAGCTAAATTAAATTGATTATTATAACTTTGCGTGCTCATAACAAATCATGAGCGATCAGATTAAACATGAATGCGGTGTGGCGTTTATCCGCTTGCTAAAGCCACTGTCTTATTATCAAAAAAAGTATGGCACTGCGCTGTACGGCTTAAATAAGCTTTATCTTTTAATGGAAAAACAACACAACCGGGGCCAGGATGGTGCCGGGGTTGCTACTATTAAACTGGATATTGAGCCGGGCAAACGCTACATAAGCCGTCACCGTTCAATGGCATCAAATGCCGTTGCGGATATTTTTGAATACATACAAAAGAAATTTGCCGACATACAAAAGGAGGCCCCCGAAAGGATGGCCGATGCCGAATGGCTTAAAGAACACGTAAGCTTTACCGGCGAAGTGCTTTTGGGCCACCTGCGCTATGGCACACACGGCAAAAACAGTATTGAAAGCTGCCACCCTTTTTTACGCCAGAACAACTGGATGACCCGTAACCTGGTTATTGCCGGTAATTTTAACATGACCAATGTTGATGAATTGCTGCAGCAGTTGTACGATTTGGGCCAGCACCCTAAAGAGAAAGCCGATACGGTAACTGTATTGGAAAAAATGGGCCACTTTATTGATACCGAAAACCAGGGTTTATTTGACCAGTATAAACGCGAAGGTTATAACGATAACATGGAGATCAGTAAAATGATAGCCAATGATATGGATGTAGCCAAAATATTGCGTAAATCGGCCAAAAACTGGGATGGCGGTTATACCATTGCCGGCATACTGGGCCATGGCGATGCCTTTGTAATGCGCGACCCGGTTGGCATACGCCCGGCCTATTATTATTATAACGATGAAATTGTAGTGGCTGCCAGCGAGCGCCCTGCTATACAAACTGCTTTTAACATACCTATTGAAGATATACGCGAAATAAAGCCCGGTCATGCCCTTATTGTTAAAAAGAACGGAAAAATATCCGAAGATATGTTTAGCGAACCGCTGGAAAAGAAGGCGTGCTCATTTGAGCGTATTTACTTTTCGCGCGGCAGCGATGCCTCTATTTACCGCGAGCGCAAGCAATTAGGCAGGCTGCTTTGTCCACAGATATTAGATGCTGTTGATTATGATGTTAAAAACACGGTATTCAGCTATATACCTAATACCGCCGAGGTAGCATTTTACGGCATGGTAGAAGGGGTACACAAATACATTAAAAAATACCAGCGCGACAGGCTGCTTAATCGCTCGGACAAGATTAGTGAAGAAGAACTGACCGAGGTTTTATGCCTTGCGCCGCGTGTGGAGAAAATTGCTATTAAAGACGTTAAGCTGCGCACCTTCATTACCCAGGATGCCGACCGCAGCGAAATGGTTGCCCACGTTTACGATACCACTTATGGCCTGATTAAAAGAGATACTGATACTTTAGTTGTATTGGACGATTCTATTGTTCGCGGTACAACCTTAAAGCAAAGCATATTAAAAATACTGGACCGTTTAGGCCCTAAAAAGATAGTGGTGGTATCATCGGCGCCGCAAATACGTTACCCTGATTGTTACGGCATCGATATGTCGCGCATGGGCGAGTTTGTTGCATTTGAGGCTGCCGTAAGTTTGCTGCGCGAAATGAACATGGAAGATGTAATTGAACGCGTGTACGACCAATGCAGGGAAAGTGCCATACTGCCCAAAGAAGATGCCATAAACTATGTAAAAGCCATTTATGAGCCTTTTACCGATCAGCAGATATCAGATCGTATTGCAAAAATTATTACCCCGAAAGAAATTAAGGCCGAAGTGCAAGTAATTTACCAAACACTGGATAACCTGCACAAAGCCTGCCCCGACCATACCGGCGACTGGTACTTCAGCGGCGACTACCCAACCCCAGGCGGCAACAAAGTAGTAAACCGCGCCTTTGTAAACTGGATGGAAGGCAAAAACCAAAGGGCATACGTATAAGCCCCACCCAACCCTCCCCGGTAGGGAGGGCTTAAAATAAACTTTTAAAAAAGTCTCCCCTACCGGGGGAGATTATTCGCAAATAATTAAAATTTAACGGTGCTCATGAGGGCTTCGCCGTTTAGAGGGGGCTTAATGCAACAACCTTTACAAAACCAAATCGTTCAAAAAACAATATTCCCGGTACTTTTTACCATCAGCTTTACGCACCTGCTTAATGATTTGATACAGGCGGTGCTGCCATCTGTTTATCCGCTTTTTAAAACAAACTTTAACTTAAGCTTTACCCAGATTGGGCTCATCACGCTTACGGTACAGCTAACCGCCTCACTGCTGCAGCCCTTTGTAGGCATTTTTTCTGACCGTAACCCGAAACCGTTTTTACTGGCAACGGCAATGTTGTTTACTTTATCAGGGCTTGTTTTTGTGGCTTTCGCGCCAAATTATATTGCCATTTTAGTAGCAGTTTGCTTTCTGGGGATAGGCTCATCCATATTTCATCCCGAAGCCTCAAAAGTAGCCTACATGGCAGCCGGAGACAGGCGGGGGCTTGCACAGTCCATATTTCAGTTAGGCGGCAATGCAGGCAGCGCAATAGGCCCATTGCTGGCAGCACTGATAGTTATGCCTTACGGGCAACATTATATGGTTTGGTTTGGCGTAGCTGCTATTTTGGGGGTAATCATCCTGGTAAAAATTGGCAATTGGTACAAAGGCAATTTAGCATTGAAGGCAAAACGCCCGACATTAGCTGTCGTAGAAGTAAAGCCCGACTTATCAGCCAAAAAAGTAAACTTCTCTATATTTATTTTGCTGATGCTCATTTTCTCCAAATATGTTTACCTAGCCAGCATGACCAGCTACTTTACCTTTTATTTAATTGATAAGTTTCACGTATCGGTACAGTATTCACAAGTGCACCTGTTTATGTTTTTGGCAGCAGTGGCAGTCGGCACCGTATTAGGTGGCGGCCTGGGCGATAAATATGGGCGTAAATACGTTATCTGGATATCTATATTAGGTGCCGCGCCTTTTACACTTATGCTGCCCTATGCCAACCTGTTTTGGACGGGCGCTTTATCTATTATCATCGGCGTAATTATTTCATCGGCATTCTCTGCTATACTGGTTTTTGCGCAGGAACTGTTACCCGGTAAAATTGGGTTGATATCTGGCCTGTTTTTTGGTTTCGCGTTCGGTATGGGTGGCTTAGGCTCGGCACTATTAGGCGTACTGGCCGACCATAAGGGCATCAACTATGTGTTTTGGGTATGCTCATTCTTGCCGCTGTTGGGCATCATTACCGGTTTCCTGCCAAACATCGAAAGTAAAAAGTTACGAACGAAGCAAGTTTAATGCATTGGTTAAGCTATATTTGCTAACCCCATATATAGTTCTGTTGATGTTATACAAGCCCTATTTTAATGCGCATTTTCCACCGTTAAAAACACTGATTTGTGTATTTCTTTTTCTTTTTATAGCAATACCATCATCCTTCGCCCAAAAAAAGTTTACCATTAGCGGCAACGTTAAAGACGCCGCTACCGGCGAAATTTTAATAGGCGCTACCATTAAAATAAAGGAACTCCCGCAAAACGGCACGGCAAGCAATAGCTATGGCTTTTATTCATTATCAGCTCCCGCCGGCAATTATACCTTGCTGGTAAATTATGTGGGCTACGCTACTGTTTCGCAATCGGTTAGCCTGGATAAAGATGTCAGCCTCGATGTATCACTCAGCACCAAATCCGATTTAAACGAGGTAGTGATAAACGCCCAGAAACCAAATAACGATAACGTAACCTCACCGCAAATGGGCGTAGTAAAACTGGATATATCACAACTCAACAACGTCCCCGTTTTATTAGGCGAGCGCGATATTTTAAAAACCATATCCCTTTTACCCGGTATAAAAGCCGCCAGCCAGGGTAATACCGGCTTTTACGTGCGGGGCGGTGCATCCGACCAAAATTTGATTTTACTGGATGAAGCCATCGTATATAACGCCTCGCATTTGTTCGGCTTTTTCTCAACTTTTAATTCGGATGCCATAAAAGATGTTGATTTATACAAGGGCGGCATGCCCGCACAGTACGGCGGCAGGCTATCATCGGTTTTGGATATTAAGATGGATGAGGGCAACAATAAAGAATATACTGTTGAAGGCGGTATAGGCTTAATTGCTTCGCGGATAAAGGTAGAAGGCCCCATTGTAAAGGATAAAGGCTCGTTTATGATAAGCGCCCGCCGTACCTATATCGATTTGTTTTTAAAAGCATCCAGCGACTCCACCGTTAAAGGCAGCAGCCTCTATTTTTACGACCTCAACGCCAAAGCCAATTACCATTTTGATGATAAAAACGCGCTTTATATTTCCGGGTATTTCGGGAAGGATGTATTGGGCTTAAAAAATACATTCGGTACCAATTGGGGTAATGCTACGGCTACCATACGTTTTAATCACTTGTTTAGCAGTAAGCTGTTTTCAAACACCTCGCTTATTTACAGCAATTATAATTACGCCATCATCAGCTACCTGGTAGGCAATGATTTTGTGGCCACCTCAAAAATTAACGACCTGGATTTTAAAGAGGATTTTCAATACTTCGCCAGCAGCAAGCACTTATTAAAGTTTGGTATTGATGCCCTGCACCACAGCATGGCGCCCGGCACCATTACATCAAACGATAGCTCCAGCGTTAACAGTAAAACCGTTCCGCAACGCTACGGGCTGGAAACCGCCGCATACATAAGCGACGAATGGCATGTAAGCGATAAGTTAAACCTGCTATACGGTGTGCGTTACAGTGGCATACTTTTGTTTGGCCCCGGCGCGTTTAACACTTATGATGCCGAGGGCAATACCATTTCGTCAACTACTTACAAATCGGGGCAAATTGCCAAGAGTTATTTTAATCTTGAACCCCGTTTTTCGGCAAGTTATAATTTGAATGACAGCAGTTCGCTTAAGTTTTCGTATAACCGCAATACGCAAAATATACATATCCTTAGTAACTCAACCAGCAGCGCACCAACAGATTTATACGTAATGAGCAGCAACAATATCAAACCCGAAATTGCCGACCAGCTATCAACCGGTTATTTCAGGAATTTTGATGATAACATTTTTGAGTTTTCTACCGAGGTATATTACAAATGGCTGCAAAACCAGATAGATTATAAAAACGGCGCACAGCTGATACTTAACCCCGATGTGGAATCGCAATTGGTTTACGGGGTGGGGCGGGCGTATGGTATCGAGTTTTTTTTGAAGAAAAAATACGGACGCTTTAACGGCTGGCTGGGCTACACATTGTCAAGAACTGAGTTAAAGTTTGATGCCATTAACAACGGTAATTACTTCCCTGCCACGCAGGACCGTACTAACGATGTATCGGCTGTAGGCATATACCAGTTAAACAAAAAATGGTCTTTTTCGGCAGTGTTTGTTTATGGCACGGGCAACGCGGTTACTTACCCCGATGGCAAATACGAGGTAGGGGGCGTAACCACTTATTATTACTCGCAGCGCAACGGCTACCGCGAACCGGCAAGTAACCGGTTGGATTTAGGCGCTACGCTCGAAGGAAAACCCCACAAAAAATATCACTCGAGCTGGACGTTTGGTATTTATAATGTTTATAACCACCGCGACCCTTATACAATCACTTTCCAGGACAGTAAAACAAACCCCGGCACAACGGAAGCTGTAGAAACCAGCCTTTTTGGCCGCATACCATCCGTAACGTGGAACTTTAAATTTTAGCGGGCATGCAACACATGAAATTAAAATATTTGATAATAGCACTAACGGTAATTCTGTTGGCATACACGTCTTGCCAGAAAGTTATCGACCTTAAGTTAAATAACGCCGCTCCGCAACTGGTTATCGAAGGCAATGTAACCGACCAGTTTCAGCCGCAATCGGTTATGCTGAGTACATCGGTGCCATTTTCAGCCCAAAGCGTTTATCCCCCGGTAAGCGGCGCTACAGTAACTATTACGGATAAAGCCCTCGGGACTTTTACGCTGGTAGAAGGCCCCAAAGGCACTTATTCTACTGTGCCATTTAAAGGTAATTATGGCGATACTTATACTTTAAGTGTGCAAACAGGCGGCAAAACTTATACGGCAACTTCAACCATGCCTAACCTGGTGCCGCTTGATTCACTTACTGTTAGAGGTGATGTATTTGATAATAAAAACTCGCGTACCATTACCGTAAATTACCAGGACCCACCCAATATTGCCAACCAATACCTTTTTGTAATGTATATAAACAACAAACAGGTAAACACCATTTTTACCAATGATGATAGCTTTACCAATGGGCGTTATGTGCAGGGCGATTTATTCCAGAATGATATTGATATTAATTTACATGATACCGTAACGGTTAATATGGAGTGTATTGATGAAAATATATACAAATACTGGTTTAGCCTTAGCCAGCAGCAGGGCAGCGGCCCGGGCGGCGGCACAGCGCCATCAAACCCGCCATCAAACCTCAGTAATAACGCCCTTGGTTACTTTAGCGCGCACACCGCTCATACCAAGGCAGTAGTAATTGAGCAATAGCCAGTTTAATCGGTATGCAGTTGTATCACATCCGTATTTGCAGGTTTTGTTAAAACGCTGCCGTTAATTACTACACCGTTATAAGTCATATTTTCCTGGTTTTTAATTACCTCGGCCCTTGGCGTTTTCTTTACACTTACATTTTTAAGGCTGATATTTTTAAGCGGAAAACCATCAATACCTACGGCATAAATGCCTGTTTCTCCGGCGTAATTACAGTTTACATTATCAATAAAAAAGTCCGAGAACAGGGTAGGGTAGTGCCCGCCGCGTGCGCCGGAATAGTTGTTTTCAAACCTGATAAATGCCGCTTTTGCCGTATCACATTGCACGTTGCTTACGTGTACATTTTCAATAAAGCCACCCCTGTCCAGGTTCGATTTAAAGTAGATAGCGCTGAGGCATTTTTTAAGCAGCACATTATACATATAAACATTGCGCACCCCGGCCGACATTTCGCTGCCTATGCACAACCCGTTAGCTTTTGAGGTAAATATGCAGTTGCGCACAATCACATTCTCGGTAGGCTGCGCAATGCGCCAGGCATCCTGATCGCGCCCGGCTTTAATGGCAATACCGTCATCGCCGGTATCAAAAATGCAATTTTGTATCAAAACGTTGGTGGTCATTTCCGGGTCGCAGCCGTCGTTATTTAAATTATGGCTGTCAATTTTCACATTTTGCACGGTAACATTATTGCACAGCACCGGGTGAATAACCCAGTACGGCGAATCCTTAATAGTAATCCCATCAATCAATATATTTTTACAGCCAAATAGCTGTATCATATCCGGCGGTAAGTGATAGCCATCGCCAAATACCCTTTGGTAAACCGGCACATTACTGCCGCCCATTTGCCGTAATTTTAGCTGGTCTGCCGAACCCTGCGGTCGCCACGTCGCAAAGTTCATAGATGCAGAACCATTTACTGTACCATGTCCGGTAATCGCGATATCAGAGCATTGATAGGCATATATAAGCGGGCAGTAATTAAATATCTCCGTTCCTTCCCACAAACTCAATACCGCCGGCAAATAATCTTTAGGGTTGCCCGAAAATATCAGCTCGGCGCCATCTTCAAAGTGCAGGTTAACATGGCTTTTTAGTATCAGCGGACCGGCAATGTAAAATGTCCCCTTCGGCACAATTACTTCGCCGCCACCGCTTACACTGCATTGGTTAATTACCTTATCAAATACAGCTTTGTTATCAGTTTTACCATCGGCTACCGCACCAAATTTGGTAATATCATAAGTCGCTTTATTAAATACGGGCTGATGGATGTTTTGGAGGATAGAATCAACTGCCGGGTAAGGTTTTTGCCGTTCCTGCGCGCCCGCGCTCAGAGCAATAAATA
>Ga0302315_10004222_pt1 | contig 12642 bp, 7 predicted proteins | sample III_Palsa_N3_1_FD_200532 | JGI IMG/M metagenome (GOLD analysis project Ga0302315, IMG submission 200532) | Peat permafrost microbial communities from Stordalen Mire near Abisko, Sweden - III_Palsa_N3_1 | ecosystem: Environmental > Terrestrial > Soil > Palsa > Peat permafrost | place: Sweden... | reverse complement strand
TGGCTCCGATGCGACCAAACGATCCAAACTGGGGACCGGATCCGTTCCAGCTCGGATCAGCTCCTCCGAGTTGATAGTTCTGTGCGTAGTTCGACTGGACCCCAGGCGCTAGCATCGCGAGCCAGATGGGAGCCTGTCCATTTGGAAGCGCCGACATCTCCTCAGAGGTGAGAACCTGACCAATCGATACCGACTGAGTATCGATCAGGGGATTGTCACCGTTAACGGTCACAGTCGTGTTTGAATTTCCGATCTTCAGCGTTGCATTAATGCTGGGATGACCATCGGCCTCCAGGACAATGCCGGTGTCCACCGTCTTCTCAAAGCCGGACGCGGTAGTAGATACCTCGTAGTTTCCAGGGTTGAGGTTTCGGACCTCATAGTAGCCGGTATCGTTGCTCGTCACCTTGATAATCACATTGGTGGCCGTGTTCCTGACGGCAACAGCGGCATGGGGAATGCTGGCTCCCGATGGGTCCGCAACAATGCCGGATATGATCCCCTGGCCTGTTTGCGCCAGGGCGTCGGACGGAAAGCATAGCAGCACTGCGAAAGCGCAGGCGAACGCAAACCCAGCGAGCAAACCAAGTCTCCTTAGTCGGGCAATCTTTCTCACGATCATTTGAAGTACTACGATCTTTGAATCTGTCACCTGGTAACTCCTATTCGGATAGCTTGCTTCGCAAATGAGACCGCAGCTCCATTTGCTTTAGTATGTTCTGCTCACAGCCCTCTTCCGCGAAGGGTAGAAGTCGGCAGCATGTATGGTAGCGCTGTCATTACTGATCCGCCAAAATGTACGCCGTGCCGAAGGCGAGTGTCAAGGAATATCTTTGCCCCCTGTCTCCGAAAGAAAACTTGGTCAATTCTTATACATATCAGTTCATCTTGCAGTTGCAGATGAGTAGAAATCTATCCCTACAACCGCGCTGCACCAAGTTTGTAGATGCGCTTGTCATATAAGGATCAAAGAACGAGAAAAGGACATTGCCCCCCTGGATTGAGCCGAAATCTCAAAAGATTCTCATCTCAACGCTACGATTAACGGCAGACGCATTTCCCAGATCCATTCCCCACGGGCTACTACTGTTGAAAGAAACGACACTCTTCGATCCACCAAGATCGAATCACAGATCCTTAGCCAACCTACAAGAAAAATTAGCCTTAATGACATCGCTACCATATGTAGGGTACCCTCAGCGGAGACTTTACCCAAGCCTCCTTTCGCTGCTATGTCTTACGACAGAGAAATAGTGGCAACCGAGCATGACGAAACATCTTGACCTTCTTCTAGTGAAAAGGGGCGTCCTTGAAAGAGAACAGAATTCCAAAACATACTTCGCTCCCCACTGTCGCTGACGTTGCTCAGCTCGCCGGTGTCGGGGCCATCACCGTGTCCCGCGTGGTCAATGGAAATGGGTATGTGAGCCTAGAAAAGGATAAGCGGGTTAAGGCTGCAATCAAGAAACTCGGCTACCGGCCGAATCAAGCCGCGCGGGTTTTGAAGGGGCGCAGAGCGCAAATGATTGGCTTGATCGTCCCCGATTTATCAGATCCATTCTTCGGGATGTGCGCTGCAGCGGTGGAAGAATTTGCGTTTGAACGCGGCTATATGACATTGATCGTCGCATCCCAGAGGAATGAGGAAGTCGAAAAGAATGAAGTGAATATGATGATGGGCCAAAACATCGCAGGCTTAGTAATTGTGCCGTCTCTGCAAAATGGTCAATTAGAATCTCTCGCCTTGAGCGGGATACCGGTTGTTGCGCTCGACCGTCCCTTGGAAGGTCTGATCGCGGACGAGGTTGTCGTCGATAACCTTAGGGGAGCCCAGACGGCTGTCGAGCACCTTTTATGGCATGGCTACAAGAAGATTGCATGCATCGGCTATGACAAGAACTTCTACTCGATCCGCCAGCGGATTCTGGGCTATACAAACGCTATGGAAGCCGCTGGGCTAAAGCTCCATATGTATGATGAAGCTTCGACCGATAACGACGTCGCTAAAATCGTTCATTCCTGGGCCCGAGCGACGGACCGCCCCACTGCTGTCTTTTCTCTAAACAATGTCACGACGCTGCGTGTTCTTCAGTCCTTTAGGCAGGAAGGTCTTCACATACCGGACGCGATCGCTATAGTCGGATTCGACGATTTCTCCCTTGCTCCTCTCCTCTCGCCTCCGCTTACAGCAATACGCCAACCCGCTCACGTCTTGGGGACTCAGGCAGCCAAACTCTTGTTTGAACGTATAGAAAACGCCGAAAACCATCAAAAGCTACCCGGAACAAAAATAGTATTGCCGGTTGAATTTGTCATTCGCACATCATGCGGCTGCGGAACCGCAGCGAAAAAAAATCTTCCACGCGCCTATAAACAACTCCTTCCGCATACCGAAGCGGAAGCCTGAGGGTCACGCACTCCGCAGGAATCGCATCCCTAGTAGTTTTTCATCCAAACTCTCGCGCGCAGCATCGATCCTGTAGAATTGTTTCCCAGCTGGCAACGCAACCATATCGTAGTAGTGGGGTCTTATTTCAATATGAGCATTTACTCGGCTACCTCCGGTTCCGCGTCCTCCCGTCTCCCCTTCTACCTTCGGACTCTTCTGTGTCGGCGTCTGCTTCTGCTCATAGGAGGAATGACCGGGATCATTCCCTTTCTATGCCCTTCGGTTTCCGCGCAGGATGGCCCCACCACCACGTTGACAGTGCAGAGTCAGCTTGTCGTTCTGGATATCGTGGTTACCGATAAATCCGATCGCTTGGTAACCAATCTCACCAAGGACGACTTCGAAGTCTCCGAAAATGGAGTCCCTCAGGAAATTCGAAATTTTGATGCTCCGCACGCGGTCGACACGATTCCGGTAACTGCCCCCAAGGACAAGTTCGGTCGCGATAACTGGGGTAACGCCCCTCTGACCATGGTCGTGATCGACGAAATGGATACGCCGTTCGAGGAAACGGCATACTCCCGCCAGGAGGTTGATCGATATCTAAAGTCGCAACCGAGCCTGCTCAAACAGCCAACTATCATTCTTTGGCTGAATGATTCCGGAATTCATCCAGTAACGCCCTTCTCCCGAGACCGGGACTCTCTGATCGCCGCCATCGATGCCCATAAGGCCTCAATAGCAGACAAACTGAACCGCGGCGCTGCCGTCGAGCAACTAAGCGCTTCCCTGTCTGCGATACAGCAGTTGGCTTTGTTCAGCCGTGGCAGCAAGGGCAATAAGCAGATCATCTGGGTAGGACGGAGTTTTCCGGGGATCGATGGAACTGCATTGGGCAAGGCACAACTGGAACTCATGAATAAGGCCATCACCAGCACGATGGACCTTCTCATGCAATCCAGAACAACCATCTACGTTATCGATCCGACTGTGAGCGTCGCTCCGGCTGCCCAAGCCATTAACGCCGTGGGAGGACCAAACACAATTGCAGCAGTCTCGTCGCCAACCGATCCCTTTCGCGCAGGCTTCAACTTTATGAGCTTCGTCGAGCAGACTGGCGGAAAGTATTTTTACGGACGCAACGACCTGAACAATGAGATCGAAGACAGCATTGCCCGAAACACGAACTTCTATACCCTGACCTATGTGCCAAGCGATCCCGTCCAGGACGGGAAATACCGCAAAATCGATGTCCGCATGAAAGATCCAAACCTCATTGTTCAGGCCAAGCAGGGTTACTATCCCGCGCAGCCAGATCAACCCACTGTAACGGCCAAAGATTTGCAATTCGACTTGCATGAGGCACTGGTCTCTGGCATGACCTACAACGGAATCGGCCTACGGCTACAACAATGCCAATTGGGCCCAAAAGGTATTGCTACTTGTAAGGTTGCTGTGGACAACAATTCTCTCGTCGAAGAACCTGGTCCCGATGATTCGGAACGCGCGTCCATTGTTGCCGTAATCTCGGCACTCGATAAGAACTCCGTACTCGTCGGCAACAGCGTGTATAAATTCGCTTTGAAGCTTCCCAATCCACCTAGTGCCACGAGCTACACGAATCTCCCTCTAAGTCTAGCTGTCCCACCCAATGCAAAAACCATCCGGGTGGCCGTTCGTGATATTAGCGGCCGGATCGGAACCGTAGATCTCGATCCATCCCAGGTCAAGCAGCTCATTGCTAAACATAGATAGTCCGAAAGAATAAAAAGGTTGTGTTTCCTCCACTCGCAATTTCCGATTGGAGGAAACACAACCTTCGCGCCAGAATCTCTGGGTTCGCTCCAACCGCATTCGTAGGAGCGAACCTATTCTCCGGATACCAAGATCGGTCGAAGGCTCAAACGTGAATCACCCTCAACCCTTGGCATGATTTTCTGGTGGGCATCCGCAGGAACCCCGAATGACAAACTCCACCGGAAGCACGAGTTTGATGCCGAAGCCTCCTTCGGGCCGCTTCGCAGCCGCAATCCGCTCGAACAGTAGCTTGGAAGCCTGAACCCCAAGGTTTGCGGCGGGCTGACGAATCACGGTCAATGGAGGAGAGAGGAGTGCTGCTAACTCAAGATCATCGAACCCGATGAGAGCTACCTTCTGCGGTATAGCCAGATCGACTTCGCGCAGCGCCCACAGGAGATAACGCGTAGAGACGTTGTTGAGTGAAAAAACGGCAGTCGGACGATCCTGACTCTTCTTCCAGCGACGCACGAGCTTCAACGTATCTTCGAGCGTCTTAACGTCGTCATAAATTTCAGGCTTCAATCGAGACGCCCGCATCGCTTCCGTATACCCCAGGATGCGATGCCCGATCGTATAGGAGGTCTTGTCGTAGCCCACACACGCAATTCGTTTGTGTCCATGCTCGATGAGATGGTTGACTGCCGTCTGAGCACCGCCAAGATTCTCAACCACGACCTCGTCGGCAATCGCACCTTCCAAAGGGCGGTCAAGAGCGACGATCGGCACCTCCGTCTCCGACAACTGGCGCAAGCTCTCGCTTGGTAGCGAAGGAACGACGATGAGACCGGCAACGTTCTGCCCGATCATCATGACGACTTCGTTCTCCTGCAACTCCTGATTCCGATTGGAAGCAACAATCAGAGTCATGTAACCGCGCGAAGACGCATACTCCTCGATCGCCGCTGCGCATCTTCCGAAAAAGAGATCGGTCAGATCTGGAATGATCAACCCGATCATTTTGGCGCGATTACCTTTGAGCACTCTAGCGGCCTGATTCGGCCGATACCCAAGCTTCCGAATAGCCTCTCGGATTCTCTTCTTCTTGTCCGCGCTTACATAGCTCGTATCGTTGACCACCCGGGAAACAGTGATCGCGCCGACACCGGCTAGTCGTGCGACATCGGCTACCGTGGGCATCGACGACTTTCGCTTCACTCGATTGATTTCCTTTGGACGAAGACTTCGTCAGCAAGGTCCTATGCGTACCCAACCTGCATCGTTGTTTGCGGTGCAACTGAAATTATAAGTGCGGACGGCGTATGTCGAGGACTTTTCAGGGACTTATTCCCTGGAATGCTGACACAGAAGATCGGTCACGTTTCCAGCAACCGTCCGCGGTTACCCAGATATTAGATAGTCTTGTCCTTTGGAGTGGAGGACGTAACGACTCAAAGTCGTTACCATTTGACTCCTAGAACACACGGCAATTCACGGCATCGACATTACTGGGAGAACCCGCCAAAGTATTGAGTCGCAGCAAGATTTCAAAGTGCTCCGGACCCGATGGCCGAATCCCACAATTCTTTAAGGTTGCGTCCAATCGCGGAAGGTCACTAACGAGCTTCCCTGCCGCCTCCGTCCCCTCGGCGGTCTGGCCAGCCAGAAAAAGCACCTGTCCACTTTGATCCAGATTCTTGAGAAACGCCACAATAGCATAGGACTGACCCGTGGCCCACCCCGGAGCTGTCCCGGCATACAAAGGAAGTTCTCCTGGGCGAGGATGAACGTTGCGAATCTCTTCTTTTCCGCTCTTAGGATCGTATTCGAACCTGAAATCCAGATGATCGTTATAAAGATTCGACCAGGGGTTCGTTCTCGGACTGCCCAATAAAATGAAGTTTGCGTCCGTCTGCATATCCGAGAACTGAATATTTCTCGCACCACGGACCATGATCTTCGACGAAGTGGCCTGAGCCAACTGGCCTATCGCCACCGCAATGGGGGTATCAACCACAGACGCCTTGTCCCCTCGGAGAATGGCCTGACAGAACCAGCGTTGCTCTGGGGTCAGATGACTCGAATCAGGAATGTAGTTGTGATTGGCATAGTCAGAGAGGGTAATCTGGCCGCCAGTGAAGCCTTGGATCTCGGCTATGTTCGGATCACTGGTGATGATTTGCGTCATGCGGGAGGAACCAAAGATGGAAGACCACGGAAGAACAGCGATGCGTTCTGGCTTACGCAACCGATTCCAGGCCACAACGAAAACTGCAAGATTGAGTGCCGAAATAAGTAAAACCACCAGAACCAAACGAAACAGCTCAACCTTGCGCCTGGAGGTCAAATGCCCGTCGGAGCCCGCCGCTGGCACATGTCCTTGAATCCGGGCACTACCAGCAGATAACAGCAGCTCTTCAGGGCAGGGGCGAGGTTCGCGGGCAATTTGGGGTATATAGGCACCCGTGGGAAGACTAATTCGGTACTCCGAAGACATTCCAGGGCGGCCATAATGCTGCAAGAGGCGCTTGCGAACGTCGCTGGCTGTCACTCGAACAATAGCGTCTGCACTGGTGTCATAACCAGGTGGTCGGCCAAAGACCTCAATGCCAATGGCCCGCTCTTTCAGGGAATCAAAATCTCCCGCAACCGCTCGACTGACGATGTACTTTAGAAATTTGCCACTCCGGTGGCTGCCTTTGAACGCATCTGCCTCTAACACCCCATTGAGGTGCTGCTCGATAGAGGCAACATCCCAATGCGATGTATCGATCGCCGGACTTTCCGCTATCTGTACATCGTTAGTAATGTTCGATTGCATACAATATTTTGGCGACCCAATTTTAGCACCTGGGTACCACAACAGGAGACGACCGATCCCCTCTCATGGCATCAGCGTCGCAGGGGTACAACTCGCGTGTCGCATTACGTACGTACCGTTAGCGCGGTTAAAATCTTTCGTGCCTTTATTTTCAACAACGTACTGCTGAGGTTACGCCGTCTAGAAACGTTGAAACCTTTCCCTAAAACCCCGTAGCTTCGATACATCTCAGGTGTAGCTGAAGAGCTCGCAGTAAAGAAAGAGACAGCGATGATGAACGGGATTTTAGCAAGTGAAACGAATCTGGCATCGAGCGGGTTATTGTCCTCAAAGTCGATCGGAAAAAGAGGCAAAGCCTCATCCGCCAGCGACGCAAGGATGCTCATGAGTAATAAAGTGACCGGCAGGCGAGGCAGCATAGGAGAGCAATCACTTCTACGCGGGCTTCTTGATCCGAAGTCGTCATCCCTGTCCCTCACTGCCCTGGCCCGAGCGGCTGCCTTCTCAGGAAAGCGGTTGGTACTCGAAATACGGGACGAAAACCCGGTCAGGATCGTCCGAACCTCAACCAGGGGCTTGTAGGTTTCAAGTACTCCCCGGTCTCGGCGCCCTTCCACGAAAGGAGCCGAGACCGGGGAGTGCGGCAGCTACCTCCCTCCGGCTGGAAGGTGGTACCAGCGGAGTGGGCGGATATAACGCGGCAATCCCTGTACACGGTTCTCCGTCAGCGACCTAAAGAACCGGTTCCTCCAGCGAGTCTTATGACCTCCGAGCCACGGGAAATTCCATTTTCGTTTACTGCATCCACAGCGACATAATAAGCAACCCCACTATTTAGGCTTCGAACATCGAGCGACGTTGCACCGTCGTACACCTGATAGTTTTGGGACAGGATTGTGGGCGAGCTCCCGAGTCTAACAATATAGAACTCTGCCGAAGCCGAAGATTGCCACTTGACGGTTGCGTGTCTGGCATCCGACGGATCCAGCGCCGCTTGGAGGCCTTCAGCTGCGACTGGCGGCTTTCCGCCTCCATTGCCAAAAACTCTAAGATCGCTTATCGAAAAGTTCGCTCCATTGGGAGAATAGGCATTGCGAATCCTAATGAATCGCGCCGTTCTCGCCTTTGGCAGTACCTCATAATCATGAGGAGCATCTCTTCCGACCTTGCTGCGATCAACAATCGTCTTCCAATGAGAATCATCGTCCGACGTTTCTAAGACATAGCGATAAACTTCAGTGCTGCGGCCCAGCGTCGTACTTCCCTCGTCGGCAAAGTTGATCTGAACAGCCTGAATGGTCTTAGGTCGTCCCAGATCGACCTTGAACCATTCGTCCGGGTTCCCGGTCTTCGCGGACCACCACGTCTTGATGTCTTCATCGACCGCACTCTCAGGTCCATGCTGTTCCATCGAGGACGATGCGAAAACCGGCTTTTTCCGGGAAAGCAACATCCAGCCCGTCAAGCCGCGATCCCCTCCCACGAAATGCGGATAGTCTCCCAAGTAGGTATCGGTCACCAACTCGCCATCTGCCGTAAACCACGTTGGGAAAAGGCCGAGCCGACGCTCAAACATATGACGCACTCCTATCGTCATGCTGGCGACATGCCAAAAGTGACCATCCAGCCCGGCGATTGTGCTGCTGTAGCCGGCACCTGTAACGTAACCCGTCGGCTTGAACGAAAATGGGCTATTCGGAGCATAGGTGAACGGCCCCATCGGATTGTTCGCAACGAGGACACCGTCTCCATAGGTGCGAAACTGGGTGCCCGGAGCAGCATACTGAAGATAGTATTTGCCGTCGTGCTTAGTCATCCACGAGCCTTCCACGTAGGGCCGCTTGTTCCCAATCTGGTTAAAGTCCCCCGGCGTTTCCCAACCGCGATCTTTAAAATAGTAGCTCGCAGGAACGTCGACGCTACGCAGTACCTTGAAGCCATGCTTCGGATCGAGTTCAGCTATATGCAGAGGCTCCTTATCTGAAACGCCCGAATACATGTACACCTTCCCATCGTCATCCAGGAATAGGTCAGCATCTCCGAAACTGGCCCCGAAGTCCGCAGCCTCAGTCCACTTACCGCCTAATGGATTCTTGGTCGTATACAGCTTCCGATGGCCAGCAGTCAGATACAACTTATCTCGATAAACCAACGCTGTGGGAGCATAGTCTTCGGTGTTGTATCCCGAAGCTTGCACGAAAGACCAATGCAGCAAATCCTTCGAGTGCCAATATCCCCCGGACTTTGAAGGAAATAACCAATATTCGTTGTGGTAGACAACAAGCGTTGGATCTGCCGCTTCACGCCGACTCGGCTGGTCTAATTGGAACCGGTAAGCAAGATCCATAGGATTGCAGTAGGTCTGCTCCCGCCCTCCGTTTTTTTGTGCCTGCGCAGCTACATCACTTCCGAGTACAGCAATAACTATCGCAAAGTACAGAATCTTGGCGCACTGGATATAACGAAAACGCTTGCTGCCATATTGCATATCTATTACCTCTGACTCTCACCAACTTGATCTTTGGACAAATACAGCGCAATGCCTCTTCGGCCCTCGGGCATAATCCATTTTCAGACGCCATAGCGAAGTTGAAACTGTCCCACAAATTCTGCACATTCATAACTAGGCGTTTTTCCTGCTCATGGAGTTCAGTCCTATCTGCACATCATTCTTCGACTTGTTTTCAATGTGCGCTGATCCAGCGAACAAGTTCCCGGTAATCACCGCTCTCTCGACGTTGGGACCCAGGAAGATGTGCTTAAGAGGTTTACGGAACTCGCATCCGCTCACAATCAGGCTTCCTGAATTAACCTGAAACGCCGGACGGTCTTTTTGCTTGCCTCCCCATTGCACAAACGTGCAGTCACTGAAGCCCACGGTGCCATTTCCATCAATCTTCGCAATCTGATTGCAAGGCCCCCAAAAGGCGCTGTTACTCAATCGCACCACACCCACATTCGCTTCAGATACCTCGATCATGGTGGGGTCGTCCCCCTGAAAGGACGTGAATTCTGCGTTCGTGATGAGCAGCCCAAACTCAGCAGCCTGCTCCACCAGCACCGCACGATTGCAGTCATCGGCACCGATACCTAGAAAGTTCCCGTTGCATCCGCCAGTAGAAGTTTGAACAAATCGATATCCCACTTTATAAGCAAAGCAAAATGTATTGAGAACATACTCCCAGTCCGCGCGCCCGAAGATAAAGGCCTCCCCATGCGTCATCTGCCAATCCAATAGCTTGTGGTTCGAACTCCACCACGGATTGAAGTGCACATTCTCGATTCGCCCAATGTCATAGATCGCATCGACCCAGATGCCCCGCCGCAACGGTTGACCTGTAACGTTCCGAATGTTGTGGCGCTCATTTTGGCTTGCATCGATACCCTGATAGGGGTTCAGCAACTCCAGATCGAAGACGGCAGGGTTCTTGCCCCGCATCGCAATCGCCCATGGATACGGCTCGGGTTCACCATCCGTGATCTGCTCTGGGTAATAGATCGTAAGCCCGCATACGGAACTATTCGTATTCAGGATGAGAAAAGGAGTTCCATGTTCATCGCCCCGCCCAGCCGTCACAAAGAGGGCGGTTCCATCATCACCTGGTTTCGGCTGCCCATGGTCCCGCTCTCCCGTATGAGAAGGAACGCACGTGAACGACCCACGTAAGGTAACGCCAACCGGCACATTGAGCGTTCCCTTGAAAAGATACCGCCCTGTTGGAGCATAAACAACTCCTCCACCCTCTGCGCTCGCTGCATCAAGAGCTCGTTGAAAAGCAGCGGTGTCATCTGTTCGGGCATCTCCGACAGCGCCATGACTCCTCACATCAATCGCTGGCAACGAACCAGCGCTGCCAGCTCGTTGGGGCTGCGCTGAAAGCGGTGACTCCATCAACGCAGCGGCTCCTGCAGCCGTTCCAAGCAACAGCAACTCTCTGCGGGAACGCGGACTCGACATCATCTTCATAGCTCATCACTCCCTTGCTGATTAACGAATACTCTTCCCTTCGACTGTGACATCTGCTTTACGTGCCTCAGGAGTCACTTTGAGGTCAACCAGCCTGCCCTTCACAATCCGGCCCTCAACTGTCGTTTCATAAGGGGCATGGAGTTTGAACTCCGCATTCCAGTCCTTCGGCCACGCTGGCAACAGCATGATCTGTCTGCCATTGATCTGCATCAACATCTCCTGCAGGCCGTTCTCGCCATTGCCCCCGTTGTCCTCATCCGGCATATAGTCGTGCCCGCGTTCCCAGAATGCGGGAAACTTCAGCCGAGGATCTTTGCGTGTGAGATCGAAGGTGACATCCTTCTGAGCCTCGTCGGTGAGCCCCAGCATCGCTGCCTGAATCGGGTCCTGAACCCAGCACCCTGTTGTCTTGATCTTCCGAGCCTTCCAGGTATTGAGTGCAACATCGAGATCCGGGCGTCCCAATCCATACAGACGAAACGGATAGATGGCATACAGCTCTGGATTCTCGCTGTTCCCATTCTTTATCGTCTGCTCTCCCTCATAGGGCAGCAGCACCTTCACTCCCTTCACCGTCCCCTGCGGCAGGTCTGGCAGTTCCCCTAGCAGCTTCTTCCAATCGTTGCGTGTCGCTTCGTCAACCATCCCATCAGGCAGAGCGAGCAGCCTTGGAATAATAGCGCGCATCCCGGCAATATCGGGTGCTGGATTGTGCGCCATCCAATACATCTCGATCGCATTGTCAGGGTCAAGCACCAACTTGCCCTGTGCATCATGTGGAAAGTGCTGAGCGAAGAACGTAAGGCCCTCGGTAGCGACGGGCACCAGAGTTTGCTTGGCAAAAGCCGTGTCTCCGGTGTAGTCGTAGTAATCCAGCATCATCATGCTGAGTTCGAGAACCGGCGTGAAGTAGTAGTCAGTGAACTTGCCGACAGGCTTGAGCTTCAGGTTCTGGGGCGTAGCATAGAAAGCCGCCGTCTCCGCGATGTAGGAGCCGCTGTGTCCATAAAACTGCTTGATAACCGGAGCATTCTGCTTGATCTCCTGCGCATACATCTTGAACAACGGCTGCATGAAATCAAAATCGCCGGCCATCAGTCGCGGCCAGTACATCGCCCGCGTGTTCTGAAACCAGTATTGCCCACCCCATGCACGATAGTTCGCGCTCACCGGACGGAGCGGATCCTTCGGCGGATTTCCCTCGGCCGGATTCTCCACAACAAACAGAGAACCGTTGAACTTAATGGGGTAACTCCCACGCCCCGCACACGCTGTCACAAAGCGCTGGAGGACATAACCACGCGTCACTTCTGTCGCTTCCGCTCCCCCACTCAGGAAGATCCAACTCCGGTGCCAGAATTGGTCCCACCACGCAACGTGAGCATCGAACGCCTTCTTCAGCATCACTGTGTCTGTCTCGGCCGCCGCCTTCTCTGCCTGCGGCAGCCAATCATTCGCATTCGGCTCCGAAGCAGAGTAAGGATAAATCGACAGAACCTGCGAGGTGGCCTCCTTCGCCGACTCCAGCGTCATCGCATTCGTGTTCGCGAAACCCTCACCCTTCATCACTGCGCCAACGGTCCAGTTCAGCACCTCGAGATCAGAACCAGTGCCATTGCGGTGAAACCATGCCACCTCGTTCTTCTGGCCCTGTAGGACCGTTGGAAGAGCGATCTGATCGGCTTTCGTATACCAGGGCGTCAGTTCCGCCTTCATCGTCAGAGG
>Ga0302315_10004219_pt1 | contig 12644 bp, 10 predicted proteins | sample III_Palsa_N3_1_FD_200532 | JGI IMG/M metagenome (GOLD analysis project Ga0302315, IMG submission 200532) | Peat permafrost microbial communities from Stordalen Mire near Abisko, Sweden - III_Palsa_N3_1 | ecosystem: Environmental > Terrestrial > Soil > Palsa > Peat permafrost | place: Sweden... | reverse complement strand
ATGCCCTCTACCCGGAATTCAGCGCGCAGGTCGGCGTCGTGGTGCTCAGCATGGTCGCCATATTGCAATTGATCGGCCCGATCGGTGTGCAATGGGCGCTGCGATTTAGTAATGAATCCAACGAAAAGGAACGTTAATGGCTCTGGAACAATTCGCCGCGTCACGCTCGCTGACAATGGGTATCGAACTGGAATTGCAGTTGGTCAACGTGCACGACTACGACCTGGTCGGCTCCGCCGAAGACCTGCTGCGCGAGGTTGAACGGAAAAATCAAGACATGGACATCAAGCCGGAAATGACGCTCTCCATGATCGAAATGGCGACCGGCATCTGCGAAAACTATACGGATGCACTGCAACAATTGACGGCAATCCGCGACGTGCTGGTAACCTCAGCCGACCGCCTCAATATCGGCATTTGCGGGGGCGGCACGCACAGCTTCCAGCATTGGGGCGACCGCAAGATCTTCGATAAGCCGCGCTTCCAATATCTATCGGACTTATACGGCTATCTGGCCAAGCAGTTCACCATCTTCGGCCAGCACGTGCATATCGGCTGCCCCGGAGCGGACGTCGCACTGTATTTATTGCATGGGCTATCTCGTTACATCCCGCACTTCATCGCGTTGAGCGCCTCGTCACCCTACGTGCAGGGCGACGACACCGGCTTCCAGTCGGCCCGGCTCAATTCAGTGTTTGCCTTCCCCTTGAGCGGCCGGATGCCGTTCGTCGAGACTTGGTCGGAATTCGAAGTATATTTTGAAAAAATGATGACGACCGGCGTGGTCAAGAGCATGAAGGATTTTTACTGGGACATTCGACCGAAACCCGAATTCGGCACGATCGAGGTGCGGGTCATGGACACGCCGCTGACGGTTCAGCGCGCGGCCCAAATCGCAGCCTTTATCCAGAGTGTCGCGCGGTACCTGATGATCGAGCGTCCGTTCCGGCCGGTCGATGACGACTACCTGGTCTACACCTTCAACCGTTTCCAGGCGTGCCGCTTTGGTTATGCCGGTACCTACGTCGATCCGAACAGCCACGAGCATCGCACCGTGGCCGAAGATTTATTGAAAACCTTTGAGCGCATCGAACAACACGCCATCGAATTGCGTGCCGACGAGGCGTGCCGGGCCTTGCGCGACGACGTCCTCGCCGGCCATAACGATGCGTCCATCTTACGCGAGGAACGACAGGCGACCGGTTCGCTGCCGGAAGTGGTGCAACGGCAATGCGACCGCTGGAGATCGTAAGCCCATGAGCGAGCAACCACTGCGTATTGGACTATCGGCGCGACTGATGCACGCGCCGCCAAAGGAGCTTGGCTTTCACGGCAAGACGCTGCAGTATCTGGAGCAGTCCGTGGCCCATTGGATCATGAACCATGGCGCCCTCGCTTTCATGATCCCCACGTTGGGGCAAGATGCGAAAGTCCTGCGCGGCGCCATCTCCGTGCGCGACTACGTGTCTGCATTGGACGGCCTGATATTGCAAGGCGGGGCCGACGTCAGTCCAGAGAGTTATGGCGAGCAGCCGGAGCGTCCGGAATGGAGCGGTGATCGCATGCGTGACTTGTTTGAGATCGAGCTGGTCTGGGAATTCGTGATCCAACACAAACCCGTGCTGGGTATTTGCCGCGGCGCGCAATTGATCAATGTGGCTTGCGGCGGCACGCTTTACCAGGATATTTTCGAACAATACCCTGATGCCGCGCAGCATCGCGACGATACGCTTTATGACGGCCTGCATCATGCCATCGAGATCGTCGCCGATTCGCGCCTGGCCTCGTTGTTTCCGAATGAACGCGTGTATCGCGTCAACAGCATTCATCATCAGGCGATCAAAACGCTGGGCAATGACTTGACGGTCGAGGCGCATTCCCTTGACGACGGCGTGATTGAAGCCATACGCTGGACCGGCAGCGGCTATATGTTCGGCTGCCAATGGCATCCCGAACTCCAAAGCGGATTTCCAGACTTGCTGGACAGCAGTCCCATCATGCATGATTTTCTGGCGGCCGCGCGGACGCCGCAACCACTGCAACCACCGCAACCACCGCAACCAGCACAATCACCACCATAGAAAGACGCGACAGGTACGGGATACTCCCCAGACCTGTCGCGTTAATCGGCGCTACTGCGTACTGCCTTACTTCGTCGGCGCCGCCGGCACGTTGTTGAACTCCTGTCCGATCCATTCCTTCAGTGGTTCGATGCTTTGCGGCCGTCCGAGGAAATCCTTGACCAGTTGCGCTGCCGGCTTGGTCGCGCCCGGCTCGAGCACGCTGCGGCGGTAGCGCATCGCGGTGGGGCCGTCGATCAGGTTGTTCTTGTCGAACTGGGAAAAGAAATCGATGGCGATGACCTTGTCAAGCACGTAGGTGTAGTAGTTCGACGCATACCCGGTCAGGTGGGTGAAGCTGTCGTACATGTGGTCGCCGTCGACGAACGACATTGGCTGGAAGCGCTTGAAGTCCTTTTGCATGATGGCGTCGAGGTCGATCTTGCTCGGGTCGCGGTCATGCAGTTCGAGCGAGAGCGTCGAATAGAACAGCTGCGATTGCACCCAGGAGCCGCGCCCGAATGCCGCTGCCGCTGTCATGCGCCCGACCAGGTCGGCCGGAATCGCCTGGCCGGTATCGACGTTCTTGGCGAAGCTGGCAAGCAGCTTGGGGTCGTTGAAAAATTCTTCCAGCATTTGCGACGGCGCTTCGACGAAATCGCCTTCGACGCTGAAGCCGCCCTGGCCGGACCATTCGTTCTGGCTGCCTAGCAGGTGATGCATGAGGTGGCCGAATTCGTGGAAGAAGGTGACCACTTCGCCGTATTGCATCAAGCCCGCGTCGCCCTTGACGCCACCCGAGAAATTACAGATCAGCATGCCTTCCGGCAGTTGTTTGCCGCGTATGCCCGGCGTCAATGCTTGCGAGGAGAACCACTTGTCCTTGCCTTCGCGCGGGTGCATGTCGAGATAGATGCGGCCGACGCGCTTGCCGGCGTCAAAGACGTCGAAAATGTCGACTGACGGATCCCAGATATTGGCGTCGTGGACTTGCTTGAACTCGACGTGGAACAGGCGCGAAGCCACGTTCAGGATGCCGGCCTGAACTGCATCGTAGGGGAAATACGGGCGTACCGACTGGGCGTCGAAATTGTAGTTGGCGCGGCGGTATTGCTCCATCCAATAGCGCATGTCGGCGTCCGTGATTTCGGTCAAGCCCGGTTGCTTGCTCTTGGCGAAATCGAGCACCAGCTTGAATTCGCGCTGGCTGGCGTCGCGCGAGGCGACTCCCACCTGGTCGAGCATGGTGTGCACGTTGGCAGCGTTGCCCATCATCTGGTCGGCCGTCGCCAGGTCTGCATAGGTTGGATAGCCGAGGATGGTGGCAAGATCCTGCCGTGCCTGCAGCAGATCGAGCAGCACCTTGCTATTGGCCGGATAGGCGCGGTCGTTATAGGCCAGCAGCAATTGGCGCCGCACGGCGGCATCACGCCCGAAAGTCATCATCGGGCCGACGTCGGGCTGGTCGGTGGTGATTTGATAGTTGCCGTCGGCGTCGGGCTTGTGGCGCGCAATGTAATCTTCCGGCAAACCGTCAAGCTGCTCCTTCTTGACCGATACCTTGCGTACGTCGTCCTGCACATTGCGGCCGAATTGCAGCGTCAGTGAAGTGATGCGGTCTTGCAGCGCCCTGATCTTGGCGCGCGTGTCGGCGTCTTTGTCGACGCCGCCCAAACGGTATTCGAGCAGCGTACGGTCGAGATAATGGTGCGTCGCGGCGTCGGCGTGCTCCGCATGCACCGCCGCCAAGGCTTCATAGACTTCGTGGTTGAGCGAGAGCGCGGTGACGATGCCGGAAATCTTTTCGTTCAGCGCCTGTCCCTTGTCGCGCAAAGCGGCATTGCCGCCCACGGCAAACATCACGTACGCTTCGTTGGACGCGATGTTGAGGTCATTGTAGGCGTCGTCGTAAGGACGCAAGGTGTTGGCCACCGTGTGCGCGCCCTTGTTCTTGACGATCTTGTCGATATGCTTTTGCGCCGACGCCAGGTGCTGGTCGACCCAGGCTTCAAGCTTGGCCGGATCGCCGCCGCCGGCCCAGGCATGCAGGGGATCGTATTGCGGGCTGGTGGCGGACTTGACGCCGTTCTGCGCGGCCAACGCCGGCTGCGCCAGCAAAGCGGTCAATACGGCCATTGTGCCGACTGCCAGACGCGGCAATACGGCGGAAACTGTTTTCTTCATTGTCATTCTCCGTAAAATGTCTCGATTTCGTGATCGATGACGTTATAAGCATCCATGCCGCACGGTCGGGTGAAACCGCGGCAGCAGAGGCGCGTGGTGCCGCCTTGCGACATGGCGGCTAATTATATATGGGCTGGAGGAAGTTGGTGCGGTTGGCGCGGATCGGCACCGATCGGCAGCGGAGAGCTGTTTTCAGAACCTGATCTTGAGCGTCAAGCGCGCTTCGCGTGGCTCACCGGGGTGCACCGTGATGCCGGTCGGCACGATTGGGCTGGTCGGTGTGACGCGATAGTCTTGTTCGTAGGCGATATCGTAATACTCGCGATTGAATAGGTTGAGCACATCCATGGTCAGGTCGACCGCAGGCGTGATATTCCGTGTCACGCGCAGATTGGTGACGATGGCAGACGGCGCAACCAGCGTGCCGTCCTGCGACAAGGGATAGCTGCCGATATAGCGCGTATCCAATTCGCCGGACCAGGGGCCGTAGTGATTCAGCGTGACGCCGAACGAGGCCACCTTGCCGACCGCATTCGGAATCAGGTCGCCGATCTGGCCGTTGGCGTTCATGTCGGTATAGCGCGCACGGGTCCAGGCGAGATTGGCATCCATCAGGAAATAATCGCCGATACCCAGGCTGTTGTTCCATTCCACGCCGGTGCGTTTGCTGGCGCCATTGGCGGTGGTGCTGCCGATGTCGGAGTCCTGGTTGTAGACCAGTTCCGAATCACTGTCGAGACGCCACAAGGCTAGCGAACTCTGCAAACCGGGAACGATGTTGGTGCGCAAGCCCAATTCGCTGCCGGTGGCGCCAGCCAAAGCGGGCACGGGAGAAGCCGGCGTGAGCGTCGTCGGGTCTATACGGTCGATGACGCCGCGCGCGTCGTTGCTGTGAAAGCCGCGTCCGGCATCGACGAACAATTCGGTCTTGTCCCACGGGCCGAAAACCAGCGCCATTTTCGGCAATAGTTTGTGTCCCGCTGCATCGCCGCTGTTTTGCGGAATGTTCAGCGCATCCATGTCCATCTCGATGTCCGTGGCGCGCAGTCCAATCAGGCTGTGAAACCAATGTGCCCACGCCGTGCTGTTCTGGACATAGACGGCGGTCTCCGTTTCGCCGACGACATTGTCGCTGACTGTTGCAAAAGGTATGCGATCGGTGGTGTCGAGCAGGCCAACGTGGATATCGTCGTGGCGGGTTTGTGCGCCGACTTCTGTGACTGAGTCGTGGCCGAACAGATCGTGATTCCAGCCGTGCACCAGTTGCGCGCCGAGGATATTGCGATGCTCCAATTGCTCGAATTGATCGCCTGTAGCGGGGCGCAATTCATAGAAGGTGAAATCGGACCAAAGCTGCAGGCGGTAGTGTTCTGCGAAGGCGGATAACTTGGTGTAGCCATTGGCGTCATGCATATGCCATTCAGCGGAGACGATGTCGCGCCCCGAGTCGCCGCCGTCGGTAGGATCAAGCGCCGAAAATCGGCTCAGTTGGCCGGAGTCAATCAACGCCAGCGGCACTTGATCGGTGGAATGCCAGGCCGCCTCATAAAAATTGGCGTCGATCGACCAGCCCAAGGCACGATTGCCGTCGCAGAGCCGCAGCAGGCCGTTGACCTTGTGTAATTGCTCGGGCACGGTCCAGGGGCCGTCGTCGTGCATCAGCTCAAGCGCCCCCAGCAATGTGGGGCTGGTGCCGGTGATCGGCGCCAGGCTATCGAGCGAGGCGGAGCCGGCGAACACTTCGCGCTCGTAGCCAAACGACCCCAGCGTGGTGCTGGAAATAGGGTGGTCGAGGCTGTTCACATAACTGATGTCGGCCGAGCCGGCCGCAGAGAAATCACCGTTTTGGGCAAAGTAGGTGCCCTTGCGATAATCGATCTCGTCGACCAGTTCCGGGATCAGGAAGTTGAGATCGGAATAACCCTGGCCGTGCGCATTGGTCGGCATGTTGACCGGCACCCCGTCGACGCTGGTGGCGAAATCGGTGCCGTGATCGAGATTGTAGCCACGCAGGAAATACTGATTGGCCTTGCCGTCGCCGGAATGCTGGGTGACCACCATCCCCGGTATCGTTTCAAGCACTTCACCTGGACGCAACAGCGGCCGGTCTTGCAACAACTCGCCTTCCACTACACCGGCCGACGCCGCTTCGGTGGTGCCGATGAGATTGTTGTAGTGGCCGACGACGACCACTGTTTGCTGACTGGGTGCAGCCGCGTCGGCCACCACAATATCGCGGGCATTCGCGGATGAATCAGGTTCCGCAAACGCAAGCATCGGCGCAATAGAGGCGATCAGAAGTGCAAGTGTTCGGCGAATTAGCATTTCTTATCGTGCCCTTTTACTAGTGATTGTTCCGACGTATTTGAGGGTGAAAATACTCGCTCGCACAGGTTTAGTAAAAACGCTCCCCGTCATTCCCGCGCAGGCGGGAGGCCGCCCCACGGGAATCCATAGTGAGTTAAGTCGAGCGGACACCCTATGGGTTCCCGCCTGCGCGGGAACGACGGAGGGTTAAGAAAGGATTGTTGAGCCATAAAATACTCAGATGAACCTTATTTGGGTGGCGATGGAACTTAGGGCAAGCAAGTAGCGACAATCCCGCACTTAATTCAGATTCGCCCCGGAAAAACCTGGATGCCGAATAGCCGCTCCGTGATCCAGATCGCAGCAATGCCTGCTGTGACGAGCGAGCCGCCGCGCATCATCCACGGCACGTAGCCGCGCCATGCGCGCAAGGGGAAGGCGACCAGGCAAAATGCCGTGATGATGGCGAGTTGGCCGATCTCGACGCCGACGTTAAAACCAAACAAGGCGCCAGCCAGCACGCGCGGCGCCAGTTGCAGCGGCACCAGCGCATCGGCAAAGCCAAAGCCATGAATGAAGCCGAACAAGAAGGCGGTTGCCACTGATGACAGCTTCCACAGTGGCCATACGTTATTGACGGCTGACAGCAGCACGGTCAGCGCAATCAATGGTTCGATGATGCTGGAAGGCGGCCGGAAGATTCCCTGCACCGCACAGGCCAGCGTTATCGAGTGCGACAGCGTGAAGGCAGTCGCCGTCCATGCCACCGTGGCGAGCACGGAACGCAGGCTGACCTGTGGTTGCCATCCACCTATGCCTGCACCTTTACCTGCATCTTTACGAATAAGGACCGCAGGCAACAGCAGCGACAGTAGAAAAAGGATGTGATCGGGGCCGGTGAAAATGTGCATCACGCCTTCGCGGATGAAGGCCGGCACGCCGTGTTCATCGTTGTCGGCGTTGGTCATTGTCATGGTCATACTGGGTGCCGGCACTGATACGCCGGGTGCGGCCGCGATGACAGGTGCTGCGCGCAAATCGGTCTCGCGTCGTTCCCCCGGCGCCAAGGCCAAGGGTATGGCACCGGTCGCCACCAGAACGCGATGGCTTGGATCGATGCGCTGGAACAGCGTTGAGCGGATCGCGGTGATCCGGTTCTGGGCGCAACCGGCTTGCCATTCGACCACCACGTAGCCGCCATCGCCATGCGCGATATAGCCGAAATCATGCGCTGCCATTGTGCACGGTTGCCGGTCGCCGCCAACCAGCAATAGCGAGCGCGTCAGCGTGTCTTCGATGTCGGCCCTGCGATCTTCGATCTCGCCCCAGCGCAACTTGCCGTCGTGGTTGGCGTCGAGATCCATCACCGCGTCGAGGTCGCGCAGCGCGACTTCCCAGCTGACGGCGATGCCATTCTGCGTTGGGTCGAGATGCAGGTAGCTGTCGCTTGCTTTATGCGCCGAAGCGGGTAACGTAATTGCAGCGCCCGCCAGGATCGCGCAAGCCAGTATCTTAGGCAAGATGCGCATTGTGCTTTCCTTTCAAAACGCTGTTAAGGCGCGCGTCGACGACGCCGCTATGCCGCTGCCATGCGCGCACCTCGTCGAGTAGCGCGTCATTGTGGTTGACCAGCGCGGCGCGCGCCAACAGCCAGGCATCAACCGGCTCACGCTGGCGCTTCCAGTTTTCCTGCGCCATTTGCAGCGCAGTCTTGTCATCGTGTTCGACATCGAGGGAAAACATCGCACGCTCGCGCTGATGCACGGTATCACCACGCGCCAAGGCAATGGCCACCCGGTCGCGTAGCTCATTGGCGGCGGCGCGACCGATATCGTCATCGGGATTGGCAATCGCGCGGCGTAATAGCACGGCATCGGTCGGCGGCGCGCTTTCCAGTGCGCGACGGGCATCCGCCGGCCGCTTTTCAGCGAGCAGCACGTCAGCCAGCAACACGCGGGTATAGTGGTCTTCGTCTTGCTGCAAGGATTTGCGTGCTGCGGCTTCAGCCTCGTGCCAGTTACCGGCGCGCGCCTCGGTTTCACTCAGCAGGGAATTGGCCGTGGCGAGCAGCGCCGGCGGTCCGGCCTGGGTAAGACGGCCCAGCAACACGCGCGCTTGATCGAGCTTGCCCTCGGCGGCATCGACTTGCGCCAGGCAAATCATTTGCGTGACCAGGTCGGTATGCACCAGTCCGGCGCAGTCATTGCGTGCATCCTCCAAGCGGCCTTGCACCAGATCGACCGCGGCCAGGGTCAGCCAGCCTTGCGGGTGGTCCGGGTCCTCATGCAATACGCCCTTCAATGTGGTGCGCGCGGCGTCGAAATCGTGGCGCGCCTGCTCGATAGTCGCTTGCATGACCCTTACCTCGATCGGCGCGTTGCGGTCGCCCCACCAGTCGCCCAGCGCAGCCTGGGCATAACCCAGGGTGCGCGGGTCGCCGGTGCGGCGCCCGGCTTGCAGCAATTCCTGCGCGCGTTGCGCCGCGCGCATCGGCGACGGCTTGCCCGTCATCGCGACTAGTGCGCGCACATCGGCCTTGGCCTTGGGTGAAAGCAGCCTGTCCTCGACCAAGGTGTCCCGGTCAGGGTGCTGCAGCTCAACGGCGAACGCTAATACAGCTGTTACCGCCAATAGCGCCAATGCCGCAAGCACCAGGCCGATCGTCTTAAGGCAAAGAACCCGAAATGCGCGCGCTTTCATCATTGCACCGGTGTCGGATAGGCACTTTCGGAGGTCTGCGGAGTGAGGGCGTCAATGTTGATCGGTTGCTCCGACTCCGCCGCCGCCGCCGGCGTCGCGACGATCATCTCCGTGAACTGCACCAGCCCCCCAATTGACTGGGATGCCGTCTGCTCTGCCGCTTGCAAGGTCTGGCCTTGCGTTGCGCCGTTGTCGTTGCTACCGCCGCCGCTACAGGCCACCAACGATGCAATCGCTGCTGGAATCACCACCATGCGTTTTTTGAGTGTCATGATCTATGCTCCTTAGTCTGCCGCACCGGGAACCGGTGTTGCGAGGTAGGGGAAGGTCGCCAGGAAATTGCCCGAGGACGAATTCAATCCGCCGACGGTCAAGGGCAGGGCGCCCGCTGGTGCATCCGACGGCTTGCAACCGAACACTGCCGGGTTGTTGAGCGTGCACAAGACACCCATCGCGACCCGCACGGTGGACGTCACGACGTCGTCAACCGGTCGCCGGCCGTTGGGGAAGCCCGCGTTGTCGCCGCCTAATACGCCCAAGGCGTTCTGATTGGCGATGACGGTTGGCGCGATTGAGGTATTCAAGCGCAGCATCTCGGCCGGCACCACGTTCTTCGGCTGGTTGATGCCGGTGAATCCGGTGAGGAAGGTGTTGACCAAATCCTGGCGCGGGAAATTCGTTGGTGCTGGCGCTCCCAATACCGCCTGTACCAGTGCCGGCGCGGTCGGGTTGGTCACGTAGGTGGCGAATTGCGCATCGCCGCTAGGCGAGGAACCATTGAAGGTATCCTTGTCCTTCAAGCCGATCACGACTTCGTTGACCAGCGGCATGCCCAAACGTGAGACCTGGACCCACGCACCGCCGGACTTGATGGTTTGCGCATAACCGGACGGGACCGGGTAACGCAGCAACCCTGCCTGGCGCAGGCTGGCCGTGGTCCAGGCGCCGATGACTGGGTCCGTGCTGGAAGCGATGCAGGAAATTGGCAGCTCCATTTCGATGCTGGTCACATTTTTGTTGGCCAAATCGTTCTGCGCGACGGTTTGCGCGGTCGGATTGAAGTTGAGCAGGTCGAAAAAATGCCCGAGGCTGATGGCGAACGGATCACGGCGCTGGCCGACGAAAACGCGGCCGGGTGTGTTGCAACCGGGGATGTTGATGCTTTGGATCGTGCTTTCCGCATAGGATTCGTAGGCGGCAACGCTGCCAAAGGTTTTGACGCCGATGAAATCGGTCGGCTTGGTAAACGTTGATCCGCCTGAGCCGTTGGTCACCGGCGCGTGCGTACCGGCGCGACGATCGCCGCTCACCATGTCGATGGTGTAGCTTTCGCTGACGTTGAGCGGCGCATTAGCGCCGCCGAGCGGACCGGCAGCGACCAGTGGAATCGACACATTGGTTCCGCCCACCGGCAACTTGATGTCGGCAATATTGTTTTGGAAGCGGAACTGGAAGGTGATGTCTTCCTTGCCGTCACCGTTGGTATCGAACGAAATCTCGTACAAGGCCGCAGGATCGAGCGGGAAGTAATTTGGCCCGCCAAAACCATCCTCCAATGGATAGTAATTGGCGATCACAGTCAGGAAACCGGTGCGGCCGGTTTCATAGCTGTTGAACATATAGAAGTCGGTTCCGTCGACGCGCGGATTACCGGCGATGAAAGGGGCTTCGCGATGGCTGGACGCATACGCGCCCCCGCTGAAGGCAGTAGCCACGGCGAGCGCCGCAGGTAGTAGAAAACTTGCTTTACGTAAAAACATAGTAGTAACCTCCTCCGAAGTAGGTCGGCGAACTATCCGACATCAAGCTATACGGGCTGGCGATTCAATTGGATTCACGACCGTCAAAATATTTTTTGAGCGGTCAAGCGCTGTGTTGAATCAATTTGATCTTGCGCGTCACCAACCGAATCAGCACTGATGCTCCACGCCAACATAAATGATCGGATGAAGGTTTTTAGCGACGAACATTTTTTCAGCGCGTCGCACTAGCCGGCACGGAGGAGTCGGGGCGATATTTTTCGGCGCAGCCGAGGCCGTTGCCTTTCGCTATATATCTTGTTCATGCTCCTGCTCTTGTTCTTGTTCCTGCTCCTGGCTTGCAAGGGGCTTAGGAAGGGGCTTCACATGAAGTGGTTTTGATGCAGAAAAACCGCGTCTGCGCGACATGCAAAACGCATCCGCATAACGCGCGAAGAATGGCGCCAGATAAGGGTTGCTGGGCAAACTGTCGTACGCGTTTTGTACCCCTTTGATGCGCAAGTCGCCGCCTGTGAGCGTATCGGCGATCTGGAATTTCGCCATTTCGCACACCCACACCATCTGAGTCTCTTCGTCATACCGGCAAAACCCGGTCGCGATGCAACCTGCCAATCCCTTCGAAGCCCCTTCCATGTCCAGCCCGGTCTCATGGGCGATCAAAAATATGGGCAAGTAATACAGGCCGAGCATGTTGGCACTGGGGCAGGTCATCAAATACAGCGCGACCAATTGTGCTTCCTTACCTTGTCGGCGTAACGCCCTGCCGGTTTCTCCGAACCAGAACTGCGGGCTGACCTTGCTGTAATCGCGCATTGCACTTGCTCCTTCATATTGTTTGTGGTGATGGATGAATTACATGACGCAACGACGCGCACCCTTTGCCTCCCTTGGGAGTTGCGTAGGGCGAGCGTGTTGCGATTTGAAATAGGAGCTTGCGCTCTTGCCTTTATTTTAGCTTAAAGCTAAAATAAAGGCAATTATTGACTAATTCGAAGCTTGTTGTACCTTCGCACACCGCTTCACTTATTTTGATATACTACGAAATATATTTCGAATAAATACGAAATATATTTCGATAAAAGGCGATATTTAACGTGGGCAATCCCGAACAAAATCCAGCTCCGGATATGGACGACATCATCAAGGCGTTGGCCCATCCGCTGCGCCGGGAAATGCTGGCGTGGCTGAAGGAGCCGCAAAATTCGTTTCCGAAGCAGGACCATCCATTCGAGCTTGGCGTGTGCGCCGGGAAGATATTCGAAAAGGCGGATCTTTCGCAATCGACTATTTCGGTGCATCTGGGCACGCTGCAAAAAGCGGGATTGATCACGGCGCGCAAAGTCGGGCAATGGATTTTCTATTCCCGCAATGAAGCGCTTATCGCAGAATTCCTCAAGCGAATCAACAACGAGCTGTAATCGACATGCAAAGGATTTGAAATTGAACAATCTGACTGAACCACTGAAAGTAGGCGATCTGCACTTGCCCAACCGTGTCGTGCTGGCGCCCCTTACCCGTTGCCGCGCCGATGCAGGCCGCGTGCCGAATGCCTTGATGGCGGAATATTATGCACAGCGCGCCGCCGCGGGCATGATCATCACCGAAGCGACGTCGGTCTGCGCGCAAGGCGTGG
>Ga0302315_10004217_pt1 | contig 12647 bp, 14 predicted proteins | sample III_Palsa_N3_1_FD_200532 | JGI IMG/M metagenome (GOLD analysis project Ga0302315, IMG submission 200532) | Peat permafrost microbial communities from Stordalen Mire near Abisko, Sweden - III_Palsa_N3_1 | ecosystem: Environmental > Terrestrial > Soil > Palsa > Peat permafrost | place: Sweden... | reverse complement strand
TACGCCACAAAAACACTAATGCTTATTAAAAAAGGCTTGCGCATAGATTTATCAATAAAGTTGGTAGTTAGCATAGCCAAAAAAACACCATACATACCAAAAATAGCCCCCGATGCCCCTGCACTAATAGTAAAAGAATGCCAATAAATGCTTGTTAAACTTGCTATTACGCCAGTGAACAAATAAGCGGCGGCAAATCTTATTTTCCCGAGGTATGGTTCAAGTAATATGCCGATATATAATAGCGCATACATATTAAATAGCAAGTGGATAATTCCGATATGCAAAAAGATATTTGTTATTAATCGCCACCATTGGCCCTCCAGGGTAAGTGAACGTAAATTAGCTCCCCACCTTAAAAGGTCTTCATTGCCGGGTAGAAAAAAGCTTACGCCCGACATTACCATTAATACAAAAACAAGTATGTTGGCATCAATAATAAGCGGGGTTACAAAATAGCCTTTACGCGGTATAAAGATGGAAAAGAAAGATTTAACGTTATCCTGAAAATCGGGAGGTGGCCCTGACAGTTTATCCTCTTCAACCGAATTAAAAACCGGCGCTAATTCTGTAACCTTTTCATCTATTTGCTGCTCTGTTAACGATGCTTGTACGGTTTCAAAAGTTTCGATAAAAAGGTTGACATGCCTTTTATTTTTACCCCGGTCGTACATGCCGGTGCCTGCATTTTTGCTTGTAATAAAAACTTTGGTTTCGTGCAATACTACACGAAATTCTTCCATCGTCACAAAAAAACCGCCGCCGATAAAAGCTATAAACCCGCTTTTGCTTGTATAATTAATTTTCCAACCCAACTGGTTTGCAGTATCTAAAGCAATTGCCAGGTAATGTTTGGGGTCGAGGCCATTCAGGTCGAGGTCTTGTTCAAATTTAGGAGTGAAGCCAAAAGCCATTGTGATAATTTTAGGTAATAATTATTAAAAATAGTTAAAACTTCAACTAACGCAAATGACTTCGGTAAATCTTTTTATTCAGCTATAATACTTACCTTATAGGTTTCGGAAACACCGGCAAACTTTCGTGCCCATCAGCATCTACCGACTGTACCGCAAACAAGTAATTATCTTTTGAATAACTGAGGGTGGCAGTAGTATCGGTTACATAAAATTTCTTTTCCCAATAGGGGCTTATGGTTTCGCGCATCAGCACATAATAAGCCGCGGGTTTTTTGCCGGTTTTTGGGGCATCCCATTTTAATATAGTTTTATTGGTTAAGCCGCTGGTTACTATTCCCACATTTTCGGGTTCGGCGGGGGCCAGGGCAAGGTTGGCCAGTACGCTCAGGTTCATGCGGGCTACTTTTTGCACATAGTTAAAGTCAACAAAATCGGGCAAGTCGCCGTAATTTACACCATTTTCTGTGCGCACGTCCTGGTGCTGACGGGTAAAATCTTCGTTCATTTCGGTAAACCTTACTGCAGTAAAACCCTGAGCCAAAAAGGGCAAATGATCGCCACCGCGTAAGTAGCGGTCGCGGCGGTATATGAGTTTCACATCCAGCTGGTCGACATAACGTTCGGCGGTTTCTTTTACATAGCGGGCCAGCTCGCGCGAGGGGCTGTCATTTTCGCCACCCAGGGCAATGAGGCCTGCTACCTGCTTTGCATTTGTGGCAGCAACAGAGGGCACGCCTTCGCTAAATACCCGCACACTGCGGTTATCTTTTAAATCGGTTTCCATGCCGTGAGTATTGCCAACAATATCGTTGTTTAGCATGGCATCAACATTCCAATTTTCTGCCTTTGCCCGTTTAGCCACATTGGTAGAGCCGTACAAGCCTTGCTCCTCGCCAACTACCGACATGAATATAATCGTCGCCGGAAAATGCCTTGTGGCCATTACCCTTGCCAGTTCCATAGATACCGCGGTGCCCGAAGCGTCATCATTAGCGCCCGGCTCAACCGCGTTGGGGTTCATTACATCGGTAACCCGCGAATCGTAATGGCCGGATACAATGTAAACGCGCGTATCGTTAGGGTCGGTACCTTTTAAAATGGCCAGTATGTTTTTAAGCTTTACGGGTTTATCTATCCGCTCACCTTTGGGCTGGGTGAAGGTATCAAACTGTACCACCATCCTGCCGCCCGATGCCAGGGCATATTTTTCCATTTGGCCCTTTATCCAGTTGCGGGCCGCGCCACTGCCTTCGGTTTTGCTGGTGGTATCGCTTAAGGTATGGCGGGTTTTAAAGGTTACCAGTTTGCGTATGTTGGCCTCAATGTTTTTTGCCGATACTTCATTAACCATTTGCTCAATAGCAGTATCCTGCTTAATGGTGGTTTGTGCCGATGCCTGTAAAACAAACAATACGGGGATAAACAGGATTAAATATTTCATTGTTAAGGTTTTTAATAATTACAGCGATAACACCATTACGTTTTGCGCCTGCTTTAAGTTGCTTATACAAACTACGGCAATTACACTCTTCACCACTAAAATACAATATTCTTTAAAGCGGTGTAAAACAAAACACAATAATCCTAACTTTAGGCTATATGCTGCCATTACTTATCTCGTCACAAATCCGCGAAGCGGACGCTTATACTATTGCCCATGAACCCATAAGTTCGGTTAATTTAATGGAGCGGGCGGCTAAGGCTTTTGTGGGCTGGTTTGTAAATCATTTCCCGGATAAAAAACAGCCTGTTTCGGTGTATTGTGGCACGGGCAACAACGGCGGCGACGGGCTGGCTATAGCCAGGATGTTGCACGACCATCATTATAAAGCCATCAACGTTAAAATAACCCGGTTTTCGGATAAGGCATCGGATGATTTTAACGCCAACCTTAAAAAGCTGCAAAAAACCGTGCAGGTAACCGAAATAAAGCCAAAAGATGAACTGCCTGCCGAAGACAGCGATATACTGATTGATGCCATGCTGGGCAGCGGCCTAAACAAACCCTTAAAAGGCGATTATTTAAAGTTAGTTAAGCGCCTTAACCAATTACAAAAAACGGTTGTGGCTGTGGATGTACCTACCGGTTTTTTTACCGAAGGCGTGGTTGATGCCGATGCCACCGTTTTAAAGGCCGATTTGGTTATCACTTTCCAGCAGCCGAAAATTAATTTTTTACTGCCTGAATCGGGGCCGGTTATTAATTGCTGGGAGGCGGTGAATATTGGTATTGATGAAGGGTTTTTACGCTCGCTAAATTCGCCGTACCAGTTTGTGGAGGAGAAGGATATCCGCAAAATGATTAAACCACGCCATAAGTTTAGCAATAAAGGCACTTACGGGCACGCTTTAATGGTAGCCGGACAGGCCAAAACCATGGGGGCGGCATTGCTTTGCGCTTCGGCGTGTGCGCAGGCTGGCACGGGTTTAACAACAGCCTGCATACCCGAAAGCGGGCTTACCGCCTTAAATAGTTATATGCCCGAAATTATGGCCATTATACGCCAGGGTAGTGATTTGCCCGAAATAAAGTGGGACCAGTTTACCGCCATTGGTATAGGCCCGGGTTTGGGTAATGACGAAAGCTCGCTGGCTTTGCTGGTTTATATTTTTACCAATTATAAAAAGCCGGTGGTTATTGATGCCGATGCGCTTAATTTGATATCAGAGCATAAAGAACTTTGGGGTTTGATACCTGCGGGCAGCATTTTAACGCCGCACATGAAGGAATTTGACAGGCTATTTGGCGAACATAAAAGCTGGTGGGAGCGCCTGCAAACAGCTATTGTAAAGGCTAAGGAGTATAAAATATGTATCGTGCTTAAAAACGATTATACCATAAGCGCCACGCCTGATGGCAAAGCCTATTTTAACTCGACCAGTAACGCGGCTATGGCCAGCGGGGGGATGGGCGATGTGCTTACCGGGATTATTGCCTCATTATTGGCGCAGCAATATTCACCGGCGGAGGCATGTATTATTGGGAATTATGTACACGGTAAAGCGGGTGATGAACTGGCTATGCCTAACCGCATGAATGTGGTGTTGCCTGGCCGCATTGTAGCGCAATTGCCACTTACTATGGCAAAATTAAAGCCATAAAAAAAACGGTTGCAAGTATCATACAACCGTTTTTAACTATTAACTGATCTTATAAAGAACAAAATACTCTATCTTAATATGTACATAAGACGCTTAAAGCGTATTATAGTTACAAACGAAACAAGAGAAATGTTTAGTACAGGATGAGTTGTAATACTTTGTAGTTTAACCTTTTTTAACAGATATGTTACTTTGCGCTGATTAAAGCATCCGTATAACCATCATCTGGTTCATGGTAGGGTTAACGCTGCCGCCGCGCGGTTCTAGGGTTACGGCGAAGGCCTGGGCCGATGCAATCGATTTCATAATCTTCATGTCGGAACTGTCGGTGGTTTTATCAAAAACACCTAAGTCCACGGGTTTGCCGGCTACAATGGCCCATAACTGGTATTGATGGGCCTGGTCGTTCGCAGGTAAATTCAGGTCGCCCATATCAATCATCACTTCCTTTTTTATTGGGCTGTAGGCAACAAGCATGGTAGATGCAGGGCTTTTGGCGGTACCTTTTAAAATAACAGTTTTAAACGATGAATCGCGGTAAACGTTTAACTGGTGGTCCATAAAATTTACCGTTTTGGTATATTTCTGGTTTTGCGAATTCATGGCTACCAGCTGCGTATTAGCATCAGATAGCTGGTTATAAATATCAATCAAAGCAGCAACGCTTAATATCAATAATGCCAGGCAGGCGGCAAAAGCATATTTAAAAAAGCTGTTTGCTTTTGGCGCCGGGAAAGCAATAACATTATCCTTAACAGGTTGCTTTGCTTTTTTATCAGGAAAATTTCTGTCGTCGGCTAAATTTATCAGCAGGCTGTTTAAAGTACGGTCGCGTAATTTTTCCGGCGGTGTAATTGCGTTTGCTAAGGCATATGCTTCCATTGAGCTTTCTATTTCATCCAGTTCGGCTTTCACTGCCGGATGTTTAGAAAGCATCTCCTCCACGTGTAACCTTTCGCTTGCGGTTAAATCCCCTATGGCGTAAAGTTCCAGTATCCCCGATTCAATATATGCTTTAATATCTTCCACTTCTATTTGTAACCCTTCAATTAAAATGTTTTCTGAGCTCCTGGATAGCCATCCTTAAACGTGTTTTAATGGTTCCAAGCGGGATGCCTAATTCATCGGCAGCTTCCACGTGGGTATAACCTTTAAAGTACACCAATTCAAGTATTGACTTTTGTTCCGGCTTCAGCGTTTGCACTAAATCCTTAATCCCAAGCAACTCAGGTTTGTAAACTGTGTTTCTTTGTTCGTCTATGAAAGTTACGTTATTTTCCAGTTCCTGGTTTTTGTTTTGGTTCTTAAAATCTTTGGAACGGATTTTATCAATGGCCAAATTACGGGCAATATTTACCATCCAGGTAAACAAACGACCCTTTTCGGTACTGTAACCCGAAAAGGAATGCCATATTTTTACAAAGGTTTCCTGTAAAACATCTTCGGCGGTTGCGGTATCAATTACTATTCGGCAGATTACGCCATATAGTGATGATGAGTACATGTCATACAAAGCCTCAACCGCGATTTTCTCCCGGTTCCTTAGTGCGAACACTAATTCTTCTTCAGTTAATGATATTTTCCTCTTACTCAAGGCAGTGAAGATATAAAGGAATTATTAGATTTCAAACAGGTGTTTTTCAGCATGGTATGACGAACGGACAAGTGGCCCGCTTTCTACATACCTAAAACCCTTATCTAAGCCAATTTGTTTGTAAAAGCTAAATTGATCGGGATGTATCCAGTCAATTACCGGGTGGTGGTTGCGGGTTGGCTGCAAATATTGGCCCAGGGTTAATATTTGAACCCCTGCTTCCAGCAAATCATCCATCGCTTCCAAAACGTCTTCTTCCTTTTCGCCCAAACCCAGCATAATGCCCGATTTGGTGCGTAAACCCGCCTGCGAAACATGTTTTAATGCTTCCAAGCTGCGGTCGTATTTAGCTTGTATACGCACTTCGCGGGTTAGGCGGCGTACAGTTTCGAGGTTGTGCGATACTACTTCGGGACGGGTTTCCAGTACGCGCTCCAGGTTTTCCCAAACGCCGCGAAAATCGGGCAGTAAAGTTTCTAAAGTAGTTTGCGGGCTTTCGCGCCTGATGGCGTTTATGGTTTCGGCCCAGATAATGGAGCCGCCATCTTTTAAATCGTCACGATCTACCGATGTAATTACACAATGCTTAACCTGCATCAGTTTAACCGAATTGGCTACGCGGTTAGGCTCATCCGTATCAACAGCCAATGGCCGCCCGGTGGCTACCGCGCAAAACGAGCAGGAGCGTGTGCAAATATTACCCAATATCATAAACGTAGCCGTACCTGCGCCCCAGCATTCGCCCATGTTGGGGCAATTGCCGCTTTCGCAAATGGTGTGCAGCTTATGCGTATCAACCAAACCACGTACATGCGCGTATTCCTTCCCAACGGGAAGTTTTACCCTAAGCCAGTCGGGTTTGCGGTTTACGGGTGCAGAAGATACAACGGGCAGTTCAATCATAATACAAATGTAGGCAAAAACCCCCTAACCCCCTAAAGGGGGAATAAAATTACAGTTGTTTGATAGATGCAACCAATAAACGTTTAAATTTGCCTATACAACATCCGAAATCCGAAACAAAATTTATGGCAACTATTCAAGCAACTTATTTAAGCGATTTACGCACCGAAGCAACACATTTGCAATCGGGCACTAAAATATTAACCGACGCGCCAACCGATAACCAGGGCAAAGGCGAAGCGTTTTCGCCAACTGATTTATTGGCCGAATCGTTAGCAAGCTGCATGTTAACCACCATGGCTATAGCAGCACGTACGCACAGTATTAATATTGACGGCACTAAATGCGAGGTTACTAAGGTAATGGCACCCAACCCACGCCGCGTGGCTGAGGTGGTTGTTAGCTTACAGTTTCCGGAACGGTATGATGATAAACAAAAGAAAATATTAGAGATTGCTGCACATGGGTGCCCGGTAGCCATAAGCCTGCATCCTGATTTAAAGAAAACTATTGATTTTGGATGGTAGGGAGGAAATTCAAAAATCAAAATTAAAAAGTCAAAAAACAGACAATGCCTTTTGACTTTTTAATTTTGATTTTTGACTTAATTCAATACTTCCAAAGTTTCATCAACAGAAATACCACCATGTGATTGGTCGAGTATGCACTCGCCGTCTTTTATCAGCAGCATTTGTGGCGATTCGTGGTGAACCTGGAAATCCTGGGCTATGCGGGCCGATATATCGCGGTGTTGTATCAGGTCTAAAAAATAAAGCGGCATATCTGCCGGTAGTTTATCCCAATCCAGTTCGAAGCGCCTTTTTGCCATCGAGCTGATAGGGCAGCGGGTGCTGTGTTTAAAAATTAAGCTGTAGCCGGGCTGATTTTTAATAGCGTCAACCTGGTTAGCTGTTTCTAACTGTGTCCAATTCATAATATCACAAAAATAAAGTTGTTATGCCAACCTAAAGTAATTACAGTGTAAACTGTTATTTGGTTTTGGCACAGGGGCGAAAAAATTACAAATGAGCGGCTTAACGGTGGCTGCTACGCGGGTATGATGCATACGCAGGGCACAGTTTATCGGAGCATGAAGCCAGGCCACCTATTATCAGCGCTATTGCAGCTATGTAAAATATCTTTTTCATTATAAATTCTTTTACGAAATTAACTATTTAAAGTTTCAGCAAGATAAGCCATTTTTATGGCAGTTACCGCACCTTCATCACCTTTATTTCCGTGCCTGCCGCCTGCGCGGTCAAAAGCCTGCTGGTGGTTATCGGTGGTTAATACGCCAAATATAACAGGTTTTGAATATTTTATGGCCACATTGCTTACCCCGTTGGCAACGGCATTGCAAATAAAATCGAAATGCCTTGTTTCGCCCTGTATCACACAGCCCAGGCATATTATAGCATCAAACCTTTTAGTTTTAAGCAATAAATCGGCACCGGATGTTAGCTCAAAACTGCCCGGAACATTATAGGTAAATATATTTTCGGGCAATGCGCCATGCTTAATAAGCGTTTCATAAGCGCCCTGGTACAAAGCATTGGTTATCTCCGCGTTCCATTCGGCAACTACAATACCAAAGCGGTACGCGGCAGCCGATGGTATCTCGCTCCCTGAAAAATCGCTTAAGTTTTTATGCTGAGAAGACATTTTGATTTGGGATTTTGGATTTACGATTTCGGATTTATTGTGTTCGTTATAATTAAATTCGAAATCAAAAACCCGAAATCAGAAATGCCGTTACATTTTCGCCTCTGCGCGGGCAATATACTCATCGATATTTTGCGCTTCGTTGCTTCCGTAATAATCAGTTTTTATTTTCTTGTAAACTTCATCGGCCGATTTGTAATCATTTTCGGCTTCGTAAACCAAACCTAATTTTTTAAGGTACAAAGGCGATAAAAATTTATTATTTGCCTGGTCGGCAGCTTTTTTAAAGTAGGTTTCGGCTTTATCGTAGTTTTTCAACTCAACATAAGCATCACCGGTACCGCCCAAAGCTTCAGCAGCAATCATGCCGTCGCTGCCATGGTAATTGGTCAGGTTTTCAATGGCTTTGTTAAATTCGCCGGTGTTTAAATAAGCAGTGCCCAGGTAAAAATAAGCCAGGTTAGCAGCCTTGGTATTGCTGTACTCGTCAATTATTTTTATGAAGCCGGGGTAACCGGCATCGCCGTTAATGGCTTTGTCCCAATTTTTTTTCTCCCAAAAATCCTGCGCTACGTGCATTTGATTGGCGGCGGTAATTTCGCGGGGCGCCAGGTATTCTTTTAAATATATAAAATAGCCAACAGCCATAATAATAACCGCCGCAACTATAAATAATAAGCTTTTTTGATTCTCACGCACAAATTTCCCGGTAGGGCTAACATTGTCATCATGCAGCGCTGCAGAGATATTAATCTGGTTTTTTGCCATTTGTATTCTAAAATTAAGTTTGCGAAGTTACGGTTTTCTGATTTTTTCGCAAATTTTAATTTATGATTAGAGATTAGAGGTTAGAGGGTAGAGATTAGTGAGTTGCAGATGGCAAATATTGGAGTTAAATGGTGAATTAAATGATTTTAAAAATAACTGCTTCCAATCACTAACCTCTAACCTCTAATCACTACTTTTGAGCAATGTACCTGCAGCAGTTATCAGTAATTAATTTTAAAAACTACGCCGAGGCCGAGCTAACCTTTAGTCCGGGTGTAAACGCTTTTACGGGCGATAACGGCGCGGGTAAAACCAATTTGCTGGATGCCATACATTACCTGTCGTTATGTAAAAGCTATTTTAACCCTATTGATAGTCAGCAGATAAAGCAGGGTGCCGATTTTTTTATCATCAACGGCGATTTTAATAAAGCGGGCAAGCAGGAAAAAATAGCCTGTGGGGTTAAACGCAATCAAAAAAAACAATTTAAACGCAATAAAAAGGATTACCAGCGCCTTGCCGACCACATAGGTTTGTTTCCGCTGGTGATGGTGTCGCCGTATGATATCAGTATTATTATTGAGGGCAGCGAGGAGCGGCGCAAGTTTATTGATAATGTGCTGTCGCAAACCGATAACCATTACCTTGACGAGGTGATTACCTATAATAAGGTACTAAACAACCGTAACGCCCTGTTAAAGCTGATAGCCGATACCGGCAGGTACGACCCGCATTTGTTAGAGGTACTGGATGAGCAGCTAATTACTGCCGGCAACAGCATATTTAATAAGCGTAAGGCTTTTATGGAAAGCTTTACCAATATATTTAATAAGCACTACAGCTTTTTAACCGAAGATGCCGAGCAGGTGGAACTGGTTTATGAATCGCAATTGCTGCAGGATAATTTTGCGGCCTTATTAAAGAAGAGTATTGAAAGGGACCGCGTTTTGGAACGTACTACGGCGGGTATACATAAGGATGATTTGCAATTTGTTATCCACGGTATGCCCATGAAAAAGTTTGGTTCGCAGGGGCAACAAAAATCATTTTTAATTGCGCTTAAGCTGGCGCAGTATACTTTTTTAAATATGCAAAAGGGCTTTAAGCCTTTGCTGTTGCTTGATGATATTTTTGATAAGCTGGATGAAAAGCGCGTTACCAAACTGATGCAAATGGTATCTGAAAATTTAATGTAAAAGGAGGCAGTATTGATGCGTAAAGCCAACGATAAATCGCTTAAGGAAGCTATTGAGCAAATGCTGCAGGTTTACAAAATTAAACGCCGCTATGAGGAAACCGGTATTGTGGCAGCCTGGCCCGAGCTGGTAGGCAAATCGGTAGCTAACCGTACCAAGGAGTTATTTATACACGATAAAAAATTGTTTTTACGTATCGAATCGTCGGTAATAAAAAATGAATTGATGCTGATGCGGAGCCAGATAATGAGTAAAATTAATGATAAAGCGAAAGAAGTGTTAGTTGAGGAGATTATCTTCCTCTAGCATAACGTATGCGCGAAATATCAGCAGCATAAATCTGATCCCTAATTTTTGAGAAAACCAGGAAGAAAATGCCCGGTACAAGGAAAGCCAGCTGAACCTCGGGATGATTTCTGAAGAACAAAATACACCCTATAGCCATAGCAGCTATAATTAAGGTGTAAATGAAAAATCTGAATAACAACTTCATATCGGTTCTTTAAAAAGCAGCGCTTTACATTTGAATTAGGTAAATGTAAATTTATATTTTGTTAAAAACAAAATAAACACAACAAATAATTCACAATTAATTTTAAAGAATAAAAAGCCCTAACGGCTTAACTATCAATTAAAACTGCTCGAATGCTGTAAAGAAAAAGCTGCCTTCAATAGCCGCGTTTTCGTCAGAATCTGAACCATGTATAGCGTTAGCATCAATTGATTTTGCAAACAGTTGGCGTATGGTACCTGCATCGGCCTTAGTAGGGTCGGTAGCGCCAATTAATTTGCGGAAATCTTCAATAGCGTTATCCTTTTCCAGTATAGCAGCCACAATAGGGCCCGATGACATAAAGCCAACCAAATCCTTATAAAAAGGGCGTGCAGCATGTACCGCGTAAAACTCGCCTGCTTTTTCGGGGCTTAAAAAAGTATATTTCAGGGCAACTAACTTAAAGCCGCTTTTTATTATCTGGTCTATAATTGCACCGGTATGCCCTGCAGCAACTGCATCGGGCTTAATCATTGTAAAAGTTCTGTTGTTTGCCATGTTTTTATAAAAGTGCTGCAAAAGTAGCTTTTTTGGCTAACATTTTAAAGTGTAAATAAATATCTGTTATAATAATCTGCCTGTTAACAGGCAGATTGTTCTAATACAAAGCGGGCAAAAAAATGTTTTATTATATATATCAATGAGTTGGAAATTTATTTAGCTTTGCAACTCTTTTTTAAAAATTGATGTTAGATACTGCTACGCTTATTAACCTTTTAGCACAGCCCCAAAAAATTGTAATAACAACCCATCATAAACCTGATGGTGATGCTATGGGCTCGTCGTTAGGTTTGTATAATTACCTTATACAATTGGGGCACCATGCCAGGGTTATTACGCCTACAGATTATCCTGAGTTTTTAGAATGGATGCCCGGCAATGGCGATGTTATTATATATACTGAGCAAAAAGAAAAGGCTGACGCGTTGATAGCCGATGCCGAAATTATATTCTGCCTTGATTTTAACGCGCTGGGCCGTATTAATGAAATGGGCATTAAGGTGGGCGAAAGCAGCGCCTATAAGGTAATGATAGACCACCACCTGGAGCCGGAGGATTTTGACGATTACCGTTACTGGAACATAAACGCCTGTGCAACGGCACAATTAGTTTATACTTTTATTGTGGAGGTACTTAACAATAAGCAACTGGTAAACCAGGATGTTGCCACCTGTTTATACACCGGCATCATGACGGATTCGGCATCGTTCAGGCTGCCAAATACTACATCAAGTGTGCACCGCATAGCTGCCGACCTGATTGACGCGGGCGCGGTAAACTGGCGCATACATGAACTGGTGTATAACAGCTCGTCAGAGAGCAGGCTACGTTTCCTGGGCCATTGCCTGGTTAACCGGCTTGAAGTTTTAAATGAATACAATACGGCGATTATTACCGTTAATAAGGACGACCTGCAGAAGTATAATGTGATAACCGGCGATACTGAAGGCATAGTAAACTACGCTTTATCAATAAGTAATGTACATTTGGCGGCGTTAATAGTTGAGCGGAGTGATAAAGTAAAACTATCTTTGCGTTCGAAAGGCGAATTTCCTGCAAATGAAATTTGTAAAAAGTATTTTAGCGGCGGCGGACACCGCAATGCGGCCGGCGGCTATTCAACCGGTTCGTTGGAAGAGGTTGTAAATCAATTCAAATTAATTTTACCCAAATATAAAAATCTATTAATACAGTAAAAAAAAATGAAAAAAACCCTAATGTTTTTAGCTCTTGCATCAGTGGGATTAGCAAGCTGCAATGGCGGATTTAAAAAAGGCGATGGAGGTATGTTATATGAAATACATACTGATAAAGACGGCCCGAAAATACAAACAGGCGATTTTGTGAGTATTAACCTGGTAGCAAAAACAGATGGCGACTCAGTACTGTTCAGCACTTACACTGCAGGCCATAGCATACAAACTGTTGTGCCAAAATCACAATTTAAAGGT
>Ga0302315_10004216_pt1 | contig 12648 bp, 11 predicted proteins | sample III_Palsa_N3_1_FD_200532 | JGI IMG/M metagenome (GOLD analysis project Ga0302315, IMG submission 200532) | Peat permafrost microbial communities from Stordalen Mire near Abisko, Sweden - III_Palsa_N3_1 | ecosystem: Environmental > Terrestrial > Soil > Palsa > Peat permafrost | place: Sweden... | reverse complement strand
CCCGTCGTTGTTGGAGGCCGCCACATGGAAGTGATAGTGGCCGGGCGGAAGGTCGCTATAGTAGGCCTGTCTCCGTGTTCCAGCGTCCTGCCATGTGCCGTCGACCTCATCGAGCTTATAGCGGAAACCGACCCGCTGTGGCACTGCCATGCTCAAGGCCGTGTAGTCTATCTCCAAATTTCGCGTGTGAGGCGGAAGCTGCGTGACGTCCGGGGTCGAATATATGTTTCCGTTGGCGGAGACCGAAGAGATCACTACGGGCGGAGGCAAATGGTTGCGATAGTTATCGAGCGTTTCGGGATCGAGCCAAGCTATCCCTTTGGTAGTGGCAAACCAAAGAAGACGATTAGGAGATTGGACCATCGAAGGAGTTGGAACCTCTTCTCCCGAGAGGCCAGGGAGGCCATCCAACTGATTCAGACGATCGGCTGCGAGTACAAATGCCGGGTCGCGGATCCACTTCGCGATTTGATCGGCCGCAATGTGGGTGATCCCGGAGGGACCGTTCATCCATAAGTCGCCGTTTGTCGTTTCCACAATGCCAGACACTCTTCCTGGCAGGCGCTTGTCCTTGCAATGCAGGATTTGAAAGCTGCCGTTGGTATAGAGTTCGACTCCGCTGGAACCGGCAAGCCACACGTGATCCCCATGCACTGCTATTGTCGATACTGCGATGTTTCCCTGACCCTCCGGAGACGAAAAGTGGGTGTATTGATTTCCATCCCAGCGCACCAGGTTATTGCCGTAGGCAAACCAGACGTTCCCGAGGTCATCGTCCGTCATCGCACCCAGGTTGATCCGTTCCTTTCCGATGTGGCTGTCCTCATTGCTCCAATTCCCGTCGACGAGGTGGTAGACGCCAATCTGGCGAAGAGAGATCCAAAGACCATGGTTCCGATCTACGGCCAATGAGATGGCCGACTGCTGTTCTTCTTTGGGGTAATGCACTTGCGTAAACGCCTCACCAGAAGATCGCCCTAACCGGAAATTCCCTTGGCCTGCCACCCAGACGGTTCCATCACGATCGCGCTTGAGGCTCGTAATCTGGTTAATCTTGGGAAAGCTTTTGAACTCACCATTCGCAAAAAGGTGTGTCAGTGGAAGACTCAAACTTCCAGTCCAGACTGAGCCTTGATCCCCGGACGCAATAGCATATTCATGTTCCTGTGACGCGGGTAGTCTGGGCGTGTTCACCGCCACCCGGCGAAGCTGCTCAAGACCTGAGTCGGTCCCCACCCAGGTGTTGCCCTCTCGATCCACAAGAACCGTCCACACTGTGTCGGAGCTCAGTCCGTTTCCGACTGTGAAGCTTTCGCCCGGAGATTTCTCCATCTCTTGCGAGGTCCGCCACTGTTCCGGATGAGGAGCCCAGCGTAGACCTTGATCCGTAGAGATCCAGATCGATCCGTCAGCAGCGAAGTCGAAATCTCCAAAACGTTCGCCCTTGTGACGTGCGGGGCCAGCCTCTCGAAACAAGGTTGGCGAGCCGGGTTTGCCTCTTACCTGGCGCAGGCCGTGGTCGTCTGAGAGCCAGATCTCGCCATTGGGCGTTTCGTGAAAGAAGGCAAAATACTGCGTCAATCCCAGCCCAAACTGGCTTGGAACAAACGAAGTCTGACCTGGTGTCAGAGACAGCAACGGACCGCTCCACATTTTGACCCACACGGTGCCTTCGCGATCCACCATGAGGCCTGCTGGCTCGCCACCCGGATATCCCATCTCGCGGCCTATATGTTTGCATTGGGCATTCTGTACATGAAACAACCCGGCGTGGCCCGCGACCCAAAGCGTATGGTCGGGAGCTTCCACGATTCTTCCCGTGCAATGTGTATCCGGGAAGCCAGTAAATTTCCCGTCTTTCCAAAGGAGCAGCCCAGCAGATCGCGTGGTGAACCACTCACCGCCAAAGGCCGAAGGGAGCACGGCATCAAGCTTCGCACTTTCAGTATCTTCATGAGTTACTTCTGCCGCAGTCTGAAAACGGACACCATCGAAACGGAAGACTCCAGTGGAAGTCTGCAGCCAAAGAAATCCGTCGTCGGCCTGACGGATGTCATAGATTGCGCCAATCCCTTCCTCTGCATTCCAGGAGCTGTGGTGAAACTGCGGCAAGGCACTCTGTGCAAACCCGAGCGAACTGCACCATATGAGGGCTGTCGCTACGAGCATCGTAACCATCCAAGCTCGTCCTGTTGATGGTGCCGTCATCGACGTCTCCTGCTAGAGTGCTTCCTTTGGAAAGAAGGCCCGGACGAATCCGTTCGGTCCGATGGTCGCTGCGTACACGGCGTGCGTCCGCTGGTTCACCACCAGGGCGTAGGGTGATTCGGATAGATTGGCTACACCCTTTGACCTGCGGGTCTTCACATCGATCGCAATAACCCTACGGTTTTGAGCATCCGCGACATAGACAACTCCGTTCTCCGCGTCCATCGCAATAGCCTGTAGCCTTCCGCCAATGTGGATTGTATTAACCACTCGGTTTGCCTTTGTATCTACGATCGTGATTGAACCGTCGCCATAGTTCGCTGTGAAAAGTGTTCCCGATTCAACGCTCGCGGCAAGCGCACATGGCATAGGGCCCGTCGGGATAAGAACATAACTGCCCGTGTCCACGTTGATCGCGGCAACGCTTGCCCCCTGCACGTGATTCACATACAGAGTATGACCTATCTGCGTCATACCCCAGAGATGCACCCCACCCGTAGGCAGCTGTTTGATCGCATTTGTCTTCATGTCAAAGACAGAGATAGTGCTACTTTCATAACCCATCAGAAAGACCTTCCGGCGCGCAGCGTCCGTAAGTAGTGTGTCGGCCGAACCTAAAGCGACGGTCTTCACGGCATGAGTCCTGCCGTCGATCACAACATTGCCCGGCAGGTAGATGTCGCCCGTCGCGTCATCTACAGCGAGCGAATAGGGCGGCTTCAAAAGTTTCACCGTCGCGAGGATCTCATCGCGTTGACCATCGATCAGCGTGACTGATCGTGCAATCGAGCTGGCCACGCAGACCTCGCCTGTCTGGTGATTGATCGCAAGCGCTTCGGGCCCTGCCGGCACTGCAATGGACTTCACAGATCCCGCAATGTCGATCACCCGGATCGCATCCCTCGGCTCGTCGACGACGTATATCTTTCCATTCGATTCGCTATACAGAATGCCACTCGGGTTCAGGAGTCTGCCTGAAGTCGGCCGCTGTCCAGAAGCGGAAGTGCTGACAACCCCAATCAGGATCAACACCGAGCTGTGGAGAAGACGCACGCCCTCTCTGCGAAGAAAACTTCTTCCCGCGTGCACAGCAGGAACATCCGATGTCGAGATCTTACTCATCCGGATCAAGGAACCCCCGGCTCACGGCAAGCGTCACCGCATGTGTCCTGTCGTTGGCCCCCAGTTTGGAGAGGATGCTTTTGATGTGCCCTTTGACAGTGTCTTCGGAGATCGACAATTCCTCGGCGACCGCCTTATTGCTGTTTCCACCCGATACGCAGCGCAGCACCTCAACCTCACGTTCAGATAGGAGTTCCTCGCCGATGTGCTCTGCAAGGTTTGAGGCGATCTGGGGCGGAATACACCGCCCACCCGCATGCACCTTGCGAATCGTCCCCAGGAGCTCGGTGCGGAGCATGTGTTTCACCAGATAGCCAGCAGCGCCGGCTGTAAGGGCACGGTGTGCCTGGATATCACCCGAATACGTTGTCAGAACGATAATGCGGGCTCGCGGAAAAGCGGCGCGAATCGCTTCGATGGTCTTGATGCCGTTCATGCCGGGCAATTGCAAATCCATCAATGTAACATCCGGCCGAAGCTGCTTGAAGAGCTTGAGACCTTCCTCCCCAGTCGCTGCCTCACCGACCAGTTCCATATCCGCCTGCGTCTGAAGCGCATACGAGATTCCATCGCGCATCACGGCGTGATCGTCAACACACAGCACTCTGATCTTTTCTGACATAGGCATTTACGGTCGTGTCGAACTCCAGTCCCCCGATGCAATCCACCCTAACAGGGCGAAAGGCAAGCGTACCTACCCGAAAGGGTGGTTCGCTATCCCCTTGGACAGGCGGAACCTTGCTCCACGGCTACCGGAACCACACGAACGAGTGGCGATGCAGAGACCCGACGTGAGGTTATGCATTTCTGTGTTCGGCCGCATGATCAGTTACGTCAGCAAGAGAACAGGTTGCGGTACGCGGCTCACTCTCATGACTCTTCTTCTCAAACTGAGTTCCTGACGCGGGAACTTCAACAGCATGCACTTCAACAACCAAGGAATGAGGCGACTATGAGCACACTTAAAGTGAAGGATGGAACGGAGATTTACTACAAGGACTGGGGAACTGGGCAGCCTATCGTTTTCAGCCACGGCTGGCCATTGAATGCCGATGCCTGGGATGCGCAGATGCTCTTCTTTGGCAACCGCGGCTATCGTGTCATCGCACATGACCGCCGCAGCCACGGCCGCTCGCAACAGACGTGGGACGGCAACGAGATGAACACCTACGCCGACGACCTCGCGGAGCTGCTGAATACGCTGGACCTGAAGGATGCGGTTCTGGTCGGTCATTCAACCGGGGGCGGCGAAGTTGTCCGCTATCTCGCGCGTCACGGGTCGAAGCGGGTGGCGAAGGCAGTTCTGATCAGCGCTGTCCCACCGATCATGGTGAAGTCAGTCAATAATCCGATCGGCACTCCCATCGAAGCTCTCGACGCGATTCGCAATGGCGTCGTCACCGATCGCTCGCAGTATTACAAGGACCTCTCCTCTCCGTTCTTCGGCTACAACCGGGCTGGCGCGAAGACTTCGGAGGGCGTCCGCAACAGCTTTTGGCTGCAGGGCATGGAAAGCGGCGTCAAAGGCTCCTACGACTGCATCAAGGCGTTCTCCGAGACCGACTTCACCGATGACCTGAAGACGATCGACGTGCCGACGCTCGTGATGCACGGGGACGACGATCAGATCGTCCCATTCCCCGATGCGGGAGCACTCACTGCAAAGCTGGTGAAGGGTGCAACGCTGAAGGTCTACCCGGGTTTTCCGCACGGCATGCCCATCACGCATGCCGACGTGATCAACCCGGACCTGCTGTCATTCCTCAAGAGCTAAAACCGCGCGGCGGCCCATCGAAGGGTGGGTCGCCGATGTACCAAAGGAGCCTGCCATGACGCAGATCGAGAGCAACACTCAAGCCCCACAGCCGCACACGCAGCCGCCATTGCACACCTCATTTCCGGGCTTTAGCGAATCGGCGATCGAACGTCTCCGGCTCTTCGGGGTCGAACAACGCGTGGAAACAGCGACTCTGCTCTTCTCGCGAGGCGATCGCGATGTAGATATGTTCGTCGTTCTGGATGGCCGGCTTGAGGTTTTCGAGACCGACGGACAAGGCACGGAGAACATCGTTGCTGTTTTGTCGCCTGGCCAGTTCACAGGGGAACTGGACCTGCTCGACAATCGACAAACACTTCTCGGATGCCGTGCCGTGGCGAAGAGCCTCATCCTGAGAATCAGCCGTTTCAGCCTGAAGCAAATCTTGCGGACCGAAACAGAGATCGCGAATATCATTCTGCAGGCGTGCATCGGCAGGCGATTCGATATCGTCCGCTACGCCGCCGGTGGCGTGCTGCTTGTAGGACTTGGACACAGTGCGGATACCATACGCCTTAAGCGCTTTCTCACTCGCGTCGGACATCCTTATCGAATGCTGGATGCGGATACGGACGCCGATGCAGGTGCTCTGCTCCATTGTTTCGATCTCGACCACGATCAACTGCCCGTCGCTCTGCTTCCAGGTCAGCGTCTCCTGCGGAATCCGTCCAATGTTGTTCTGGCAGATGCGCTCGGCATAGGGGACCTTCGCGACGGCTCGAAGACCTATGATGTGGCGATCGTGGGTGCGGGTCCCGCTGGACTAGCGGCAGCCGTGTATGCGGCCTCTGAAGGCCTCTCCACGGCCGTCATCGAAGGGAATGCCCCCGGTGGTCAGGCTGGCACAAGCTCGCGAATTGAGAATTATCTCGGCTTCCCAACGGGTGTTTCCGGCCAGGAACTCTCCGAGCGCTCGATGGCCCAGGCGCAAAAGTTTGGAGCGGAGTTTGCGATCTCCCGAGAAGTACTGAGGATGAGTCGATGCGGTACCAACTACATTCTTCATCTCGAAGATGGGAATCCGATTCAGACGCGGACGGTTGTCATCGCTACCGGAGCTAGATACAGGAAGCTGCAAGTCTCCAACTACGATCGCTTCGAATACTCCGGAATTCATTACGCCGCTACGGCGATGGAGGCCGGACTTTGCCGCGGCCAGGAGGTTGTCGTCGTGGGTGCGGGAAACTCTGCTGGGCAGGCTGCTCTATTCCTTTCGCAAACCGCTAGCCACGTCTATCTACTAGTCCGGGGAGAGGGACTTGAGGCCACGATGTCGTATTACCTTGTCCAACGCATTCTTACCGCACCGGGCATCTCCGTTCATCTCCAGGCTGAGATCGTTGAACTCGAAGGGGACGACCAACTCCGCAAAGTTGCATGGCGGGACGATGCGTCTGGTGCGATTGCGACTCATGCGATCTCGAATATCTTCGTCATGATTGGCGCAAGTCCCAAGACCACATGGCTCTGCAAGGATCTGGCAGTCGATGCCAAAGGCTTCATCATCACTGGCAGCCAGGCTGGAGCGGATGGAACATTCGGCACCAACCAGCCGGGCGTGTACGCGGTCGGAGATGTTCGTTCCGGCTCCGTCAAGCGCGTTGCGTCAGCGGTCGGAGAAGGGTCGGTCGTCATATCCGACATTCATAGGTATCTGGCCATGCAGGACTCCGCTGCGAGAAGAAACCAGGAGCAAACGGACATGAGTTGTTCTCTCCACCACAGCGAGAGTCTTCCAGAACCGGCGATTGGTTTTCAAACGGGCTGATATAGCTGTCCACCGACAGACCATCGTCCGCCACCCTCGGGCCGTTCCCTGGCTGAAGCCGCACCGGACAATAACTCATCGGCTAAACAGCTCAACCCAAAGCGAGTGTCTAACCTTCTGGTCGAAAGGAAAAACAACATGTCGAACACTTCGAATCTCATCGCGCGTCGAATGGCCCCACTCTCCACACCCTCCGATATCTCTACTGAATCGGTCCGCGAGATCGGCGGAGGCCTCAACGGGCTCGTTGCGGATGTCTTTGCCATCTACCTCAAGACCAAGAACTTTCACTGGCACATGAGCGGTCCTCATTTTCGCGACTACCACCTGTTGCTAGACGACCATGGCGATCAGCTCTTTGCCATGACTGATGACCTCGCTGAACGCTCCCGGAAGCTTGGCGGTCCCACCATCCGCTCCATCGGACATATCGCGCGTCTTCAGCGAATTGCCGACAATGACGCAGACTTCGTCACGCCAAAGGACATGCTGAGCGAATTGCACGAAGACGAGAAGGCACTTGTTCTGCGTATGCGCGCTCTCCATACGCTCTGCGATGATGCCGGCGATGTGGCGACCGCAAGCCTTCTTGAGAACTTCATCGATCAATCGCAGCGGCGCAGCTGGTTTCTCTTCGAGACCACTCGAAGGTGATCCGAGACCTAAACCGCTCTCGGGTGAGATCGGGACTAAGTCGGCCGGGGTCCAGCGGCGTTCGGACGCCTGAACTGTCAACTGTTGCCAACAGGGCGATACCTTCATCGAACCTTGCCTTGGGTGTACTGGAGTCAATCGTGGACGTCTGAGACGTGGAACTTCTTGTTAGCGCGCGGTTTTGACGTGTGCTGTAGTGACCCCGTTTACGGATGAGCTGGAATATGGCTCCCGCCTCGCAGCTGCAAGAACCCACACCAGATTGCTTCCCCTTTGTGCTTCAAGTGAAGCAGTAACTGCTGCTTGTCTTTTCTTAATTAATCTCGTCGTCGTGGTTGTGGGAATGTGGGAGACGCGAGCCTTACCAGCGTCTTCCAAGCGGCTGTGCGAAGGGCGGGAAACAGCTTCATCGTTTTCCATGCTTTGCATAGTCGCGTCATTTCCATGACCAGGAATCACTTGCATTAAGCGTGGGGAGTCCCCACCGCCAGGAACAAAACGCTAGGGGCTCTGCCCCACGCGCGGCGCAAGGGGTGTCCCGCATAATTTTCTACGAAAATCACTCGATTCTCTCGCCCTACGGGTGGGAGATACCCCTCCCCATTGCGCCTTGCTACCCCCGCTCTTCGCCAGGAGGCGTTCGGCATGTATGTACCTGCCACTTGCCCATTCACGGCAACAGCAAGGGCAACAGCCCAACAGGAGGAAGCACCCATGAATACCGCAACCGTCACTACCGCAGCCACCGTCAGCCCCTTTATCCAGAACCTCCAACAGCAGCAGCCACAGAAACCGCAAACCTCGAAAGAGGCCATCGCAGCCAACGTGAAAGCCCTTATCGAGCAGTTGGAAGAGGGACACAGCGGAGGTCTAACCGCCTACCTCATGGCTATGGGCAGGTTCCACAATTACAGCTTCGCGAACATCTTGGAGATCGCGCGGCAGAAGCCGAGCGCTACCCGCGTCGCCGGAATGTATGCGTGGAACCAGCTGGGCCGCAGAGTCAACAAGGGAGAGAAGGGCATCCGCATCTTGGCTCCCATGACAGGCGTTCGTCGCAAGAAAGACACCGAAGCCGCCAAGGATGTAGGCACTCAGAACCAGTCCGTTCTCGTTGGTTTCCGTTCCGTCTATGTGTTCGATGTCCTGCAAACCGAGGGCTTGGAGCTTCCAGAGCTTTCAAGCCGTGTCAGTGGCGATGTAGGAGAGCGGCGGGAACATCTGCTCGACTTCATCGCAGGGCAGGGCATCTTGCTTGAGTTCAAGGAGAGCATCGCCCCGGCGTTGGGTATGAGCTACGGAGGCAAGATCGTTTTGCTTCCCGGCCAGACCGCAGCCGAGGAGTTCAGCACCCTTGTCCACGAAGTCGCTCACGAGATGTTGCACAAGGCCGAACGGCGCGCCGCTACCACCAAGGTAGTGCGCGAGACGGAAGCCGAGGCAATCGCCTTTGTTGTTGGCAGAACCATTGGCCTCGACACAGGCCGGGCATCGGCGGATTACATCCACCTGTACCACGGCAATGCGGCACTCCTCACCGAGAGCCTAGAGGTCATCCAGAAAACCTCAGCCGTCATCCTCTCAGCGCTTGAGAACCCAGCAGAAGTAGCCACCACCGAAGAACCCGAAGTGGCGTAGCCAGCTAACACCCTCTCTATGGGCGGACGGCCTCACGCCGTTCGCTCAAACTCCCCCCACGCCCAACCGCACAAGGAGAAATCACCATGAACCCTAACACCGCAACTGAGTACCGCAACCTTCCCCTTAACGTCCTTATTGAGTCCACCACCAACCCGCGCCGCATCTTCGCGGATGTCGCGCTCAAAGAGCTTGCCGAGTCGATTCGAGTCCAGGGCGTACTATCGCCCTTGCTCGTTCGTCCGCTCACTGGGCAAAACTTCGAGATCGTCGCTGGAGCCAGACGCTACCGTGCCGCGCAGATCGCCGAGGCTGCTACCGTTCCCGTTCGCATCGTCAATCTCACGGATGCCGAAGCGTTGGAGGCGGCCTTGGTCGAAAATCTGATTAGAGCCGACGTGCATCCGATGGAGGAGGCCAACGGCTTCCTTGCGCTTCTCGCCTTGGAGGAGCCGAAGTACACCATCGAGCAAATCGCTTCGAGAACCGGAAAATCCGCCGTATTCGTGGCAGCCAGATTGAGGCTGACTGAGCTTACACCCGTAATCGTCGAGGCCTTCTACCGCGAGGAGATCGGCGTCGGACACGCGTTGCTACTGGCGAAGTTGCAACCAGCCCAGCAGGAACAGGCACTCCCTAACTGCTTCCGCGAAGTTTGGGGCGAAGCAACAGGGAAAGCCAAGCGTATCCTCCTACCCGTGCGGCATCTCCAGCACTGGATAGAGCATAACGTCCTCTTGCTCTTGAAACAGGCACCGTTCAACAAGCGCGATGCCCAACTCGTTCCCGCCGCTGGAAGCTGCGTTGATTGCCCGAAGCGCACTGGAAAGAACAAGCTGCTTTTTGTGGAGTGGGCGGAGAACGAATCCCAATGCACCGATCCAACCTGCTATGCCGTGAAGGTCGAAGCGTTCTTGCAGAAGCAAATTGCCGCGAAGCCGGAGCTTGTGCAGATCAGCACGGCCTACGGCCAGCAGCAGGAAGGCAGCAAGATCATTACCCGCAGCAAGTACGTTGAGATCAAGCCGGAGAAGCCCGACACTCCGGAGAAGGCGAAGTGGCCGGAGTTCAAGACGTGCAAGTTCACCACCGAGGCCATCGTCTCCGAGGGCATCGACAAGGGCGAACTGCGGAAGGTTTGCGCCGAAGCGGATTGCCCGATTCATCACCCAAAGAAGCAGTCCATCAAAGCCGATGCCAGCTTCAAAGCGGAGCAGGACAAACGCCGCAGGGAAGAGGCACTGGCGAACGCGACCGGAATGTGCGTCCTGCAAACCATCGCCGCCGCCGTCCCCGTCCGGTTGATGAAGCGCGACTTGCTCTTCATTGCCGAACAGATGCTTCCCTTGCTTGACGATAAGCGTGTTGAGATCGTCGCTCGTAACCGAGGTATCCGGCCTAAGGAAGGCGAATCCGCAGCCAAGCAGTTAACCGCCTTTCTCCGCAAGGCTGAGGGAGGCGCAATCGGCAAGCTGATTGTTGAAGCCGTCATCCTGCTTTCAGCGAGTAAGCAAGCGGACGGCGGTAAGATTCTTCGTGCCGCAGCCCAGGTCTACAAGGTGGACACCGATGCCATCGCCCTCAAGGTCAGGCATGAGTTTGCCGCCAAAGCCACGTCGAAAGGAGAAAAGAAACCTCAAGCCGTAGCCAAACCCGAACGGAAGCGCGTTGCATAAGTTTGACGCGGAGCCTGCCCACAAGGGAGACAGGCTCCGCGCTTCACTCAGGGTCGTCCCAACGGGACGTAAAACGCGCTCCGTACTCAATCGATTTGCGATAAGCGTCCGAGTCGTGGTCTCGATTCCAGAGCAGCTTGTAGACCGCATTCACCGCAGACTTCATCATCGCCTTCATCTCATCGTCCGTAATCCGGGAGTAGTCGGATGAACCGCAACACACGGGACAGACTTTGCCGGCGTGGACATCTTCGATGGGTCCGTTGCGGAATGCGAGGCCGACAATCGCCTTCGCTTCCTTGGCAAGTTCCGTGTCCAATGTCTTCATAAGTCCCTTAATATACCGATGGTGTCTCGCCTGTCATTACAGTGAGGCGAGATGCGATTTTATTTGCCCGTCTTTCCCATCTTGAAGGTCGTTCTCAAAACTGCGAGAGCGTCATGTTCTGCCCACCCGACGGGCGTGATAATGCCTTCGATGCTTCCTTGGTTACCCTTCACGTGATCTTGTCCAATCGCTCGGCATATGATGTTGGAGATCGAAATATCATCAAACTGGGTAATCGCCTGCTGCGAACGTCTCAAATCAAGTAGGGAAGTTTATGCCAAAGCAAGTGAACATCTGGGCACCAATCTTGAAGGGCGACAGCGAGCCGATGATGTCGCTTGCGGTTCGGTGCGGGGAGGAAGCCCCGAACAAGGACACATATCGCGTGTATCTACAGGATCATCTGGACACTAAAATCCTCTCCAACCCCAAGCGGTCGCGGGAGGAGATGCAGGCGATGGGCGGTACGTCCGAAAACCCCAACCCGGATCTATCAGGCATTCCGGTAGGGTATCCACCTTCTCAACGGAAAATTTGTCGAGCTTCGTGCGAGGGTGGGCCGCCTAAAGCTTCTTCAAAATTAGAACCTTTGCACGGGCGAGTTAGGTGCTACCCCTAACGCAATTATGAAGACGACAGCATCAGTGGGCTTTCCTTCTCAGCTTGCCAAATGAGCGAGTCTATGGACTAGCTGCACGATCTCCCTCTTGCACGTTCACTCGGCCACCGCTTCGGTGCTAGAGCTGCGCCTTTCGGCTCTGCGTTCAGAACTCGCGTACCGCGCCCTGCGGGTTCCGGACTCCTCCCCCCTCGCAAGCTCCAGGTCCCTTTCCAAAAACTTCTTCTCTTGGCAACGCGGCGATGCCGCGACTTGGGAGCAGCGCACCTTTGCGCCCTTTGGGATGTGTCCCGATTGACCGGGCAAAAGGAGAAACACCATGCAGACACAACACACCATCACCCTCTTCGGCACCGTCAGCAACTCAGCCAGCAGCCGCGTCTCCAAGAACGGCCGCAAGTACACCGCCTTCGGAGTCGCCATCATCTCCGACCGCAACCTCCAGGCCTTTCACTACAACGTCGTCGCCTTCGGCAAGCAGGGCCACTTCGCCAAGCCTCTTCAGAAGGGAACTCGCATCAAGCTGGTCGTCCAGGCGCAATCTCAGCCAGACAACATCGCTACTCTCCCTCTCCTCACCGCAACCTTCGTGCGACCGATCAATCCGGTTGCACGGGGGTAGATTCAAGTCCGAGTGCATGTAACGAAGGCAATATAGATATGTACAAGTATATTGACTTTGGTACAATGAGATTGTGAAGACGCAGATGGACAAGCTACGGAGACTTGCCGACAAGCAGCCCGTAATACGGTCTGCCGATCTGCAGCGCCTAGCCGTCCCGCGCAATTACCTCGGTCGGCTGGTCCGGGAAGGGAAGC
>Ga0302315_10004213_pt1 | contig 12650 bp, 6 predicted proteins | sample III_Palsa_N3_1_FD_200532 | JGI IMG/M metagenome (GOLD analysis project Ga0302315, IMG submission 200532) | Peat permafrost microbial communities from Stordalen Mire near Abisko, Sweden - III_Palsa_N3_1 | ecosystem: Environmental > Terrestrial > Soil > Palsa > Peat permafrost | place: Sweden... | reverse complement strand
GTAGTACGGGAGATAACAATCCGAACGACAATCAGCACAATACGTTCTTCCAGATGCTGACGACGCCGCGGGTGTATGCGCGGTTTCCGTTCTACAACATGATGAATAGCAAGGATCAGTTCGTACAGTTGATCGATAGACCGGCGAAGAGGCTGGAGCTGCGATCTGACCTGCACTTCCTGCAACTGACATCGAACAACGATTTTTGGTACCAGGGCGGTGGGGCTTATGACAATAAGGTCTTTGGCTTTACCGGACGGCCGGCGAATCTGCACTCCAGTTTCACTTCGTTGCTGGATGTCTCGGCGGATTATCAACTGACGCAGAACGTTGCTTTGACGGCTTACTATGCCAGGGCCTGGGGTAAGGGTGTGGTTGCTGCGATCTATCCGATGGAGCACAACGCACAGTTCGGTTATATGGAGATGACGTACAAGTGGGGTTGGCCGCAGCGGGTTGTGAAGTAATGGGCGCGGGTCTCATCGAATAACATTGCTTGTGAGTGGTCGATTGGAGGCGTGTGATGCTGGTTGAAAAGCTGCGGGAAGAGGTGTTGGAGGCGAACCTGGAACTGGTTCGGCGGGGGTTGGTGCTTTATACATTTGGGAACGCTTCGGGGGTGGACCGGGAGCAGGGGTTGGTGGTGATCAAGCCGTCGGGTGTGGACTATGACGACCTGAAGCCGGAGTTGATGGTGGTGACCGATCTCGAGGGGAAGATTGTGGAAGGGACCTTGCGGCCGTCGTCGGATCTGGATACACATACGCTGCTGTATCGCGAGTTTACGGAGATTGGCGCGGTGGTGCATACGCACTCGGAGTTTGCGACGAGCTTTGCGCAGGCGGGGTTGGCTATTCCGGCGCTGGGGACGACCCATGCCGACTATTTTTATGGGCCTGTGCCGGTGACTCCGCCGCTTAGCGATGAGGCCATCGGTGGACGGTATGTGCATGAGACAGGGATGGCGATTGTGGCGCGGTTTCGGGGGGATGCCCAGACGGCGGCGATCGATCCGTTGGCTGTGCCGGCTTGCCTGGTGAATGGCCATGCGCCGTTTGTGTGGGGCAGGGATGCGCACGATGCGGCGCACAATGCGGTGGTGCTGGAGGCGGTGGCGAGGATGGCGTACCGGACGATTTCGCTGGCTGCGAACGTGGAGGGGGTATCTCAGGCGCTCCTGGACCGGCATTATTTTCGGAAGCACGGGAAGACGGCGACATACGGCCAAAGCTAAGTAATTACTGCTGATACCATCTGGTTCGTACGCTCCGGAACGCTTGTTCAATCGGTTGTGTCGGGGTATTTATGGAAATTTCTTTAAATTTTTTTCTTGACAGGTGTCTATCGACGCGCGCTTAATCGTGGTCGGTCAACGCCATCGATGGTACGGAGTGTTCAAGACAATGGTTTGTCTTGGGACATCCGCAGCAGTGCGACTGTTTTTTTGAAGAATTCCGAGGAGGCACCAATGAAAGGCAATTTTTGGAGGAAGGCTTGTACTGTCGTTGTGCTGATGTTGGCTGTAGGCATGGCGCGCGCGCAGCTCAGCACTGCCACGATGTTCGGTACGGTTACGGACCCGACGGGCGCGGCGATCCCGAACGCGAAGGCCACCCTAGTTGAAACCGATACAAACTTCACTCGCACCTTTACGACGAGGAGTGATGGTTCTTATCGTGAGGAGTTTCTGCCGATTGGGCCGTACAAGATCACGGTTGAGGCGCCGGGTTTCAAGACACTTCAGCGTAGCGGCATTGTGCTTTCGGTGATGCAGGATGCGGAGCTTTCGCTGGCGCTCGAAGTTGGCACGACGGACCAGACGGTTACCGTGACCGAGGATGTTCCGCTGGTCAACCTGGGCAGTGCTACGCTGGGGCGGACTGTATCCAATGTGGAAATCGATAACCTGCCATTGATAAACCGGGATACCTTTCACCTGCTTAACCTGACCCCCGGTGTTCAGTATGTTTCATACCCTCCGGCAAACAGTTTGGGTTTCCAGGAAGAACATGTTTACATCAACGGTTCGACGGACGACTTTACAGGCCAGGTTTCCTACTATCTTGATGGCGGGCTGAACATGACTGGTCTGCGCAATAGCGGAAATATGATTCCGAATCCTGATGCGATCAGCCAGTTCAATGTGGAGACCAACAACTTCAGTGCGCAACTTGGACGTTATGCTGCGGCTGTCGTCAGCGTTGTGACAAAGTCAGGAACCAATCAATTCCATGGTTCGGCTTTTGAGTTCTATCGCACCAGGAACTTCAACGCCGTCGCGCACAATCAGACGACCAAGGCGGCGTATATCCAAAACGAGTATGGCGCGACCGTTGGTGGCCCCATTCGCCATGACAAAGACTTCTTTTTCGCAAGCTACGGCGGCAAGCACGCTAATCAAGATGCGGTATTTAGTGGCAATGTTCCCGACGCCGCACAGATCGGGGGCAATTTCGCCGAGAATCTGCCGACCGACATCACGAGCTGCACCCAGAACCCCACTGCGGCCGACAATGCGTCGTTCAAGTTCCTCGTTTGCAACCCGGCTACTCAAACCCCTTACGCTGGAAACGTCATTACGAATCCGCTAGACACAACGGCGGTCAACATCCTGAACTATCTGTATGGCCAAGGCGTTAAGCCGGGTGTTGGGGCAGGTCTGTTCGGCGACAATCAATACACCTATCGAGAGTATGATCCCGTGCCGGAGATATACAACGAGTACCTGATTAAGACGGACCACCAGTTGACGAAGAACCACCGCCTTACCCTGATGTACTTTCTGTATAACTACAGCATCCGGTCCAATCCCGGGGGCCTGACGCCCCAACATTGGAGTTATTCGTCGTATGCAACCAAGCAGCAGAACGCGAATGTAAGCGATACGTGGACGATCAGTTCCCGCACCGTGAACCAGTTCTGGTTGAACTACACGCGGCAGGACGGTGGCCGCATCCCAGTGCCGGATAACAGTACGTTCGCGAACTTCGGATCGGACTTCGGGATATCTGGAACTCCTTCCCGTGGACAGGTTGGCATCTCCAGTTGGTTCACTCTGTCTCAGGCGATCACCGGGCCTAAAGCGGGCACGAATCTCTACGGCCTTCGCGATGTCTACAGCACGACACGAGGCCACCACACGCTTTATCTGGGTGGCGAGTTTGGACTGGAGAAGGACTTCCAGGAGACGTCGCTGGATAACTATGGTGTGTTTTCTTACTCGACGAGCGCCAAAACCCGCACCGACAATGCGTTGTCGGATTACATCTCTGGTTTGCCGAACACCTTTGAGCAAGACACAGGCGAGTATGCGAACGCCAACTGGTTTACCTATTCTGCCTTTGTGCAGGACGATTGGCGTATTCGACCTAATTTGACCCTCAATATCGGTATTCGCTACGACTGGCAGCAGGCCCCGACCGACACGCAGAATCGCCAGACGAACTTCTCGCCGGGTGTTCAGTCGCATGCGTTCCCGACGGTCAATATCTCCGGCAAGACAGGTAACCAGCTTGCCCCCATCGGCATGCTCTTTCCCGGTGACCCAGGCGTCCCAAAGAGTGGAGCTTTCACTCCGGACAATCATTTTTCTCCTCGTTTCGGTCTTTCCTACGATCCATTCAGTAATGGTAAGACGGTCTTTCATGCCGCCGGTGGCCTCTTCTTCGGTAGTGTTGCCGGAAACGAATGGGAGCTTCCTTCGAACTTCGCTCCGTATGCCGTCCGTCCCACGTTCAGCAAGGTCGTCTCGATGACGCATCCTTACCAGAACGACCCGACGGAGTTTCCGGGCGGAGTCAATCCGTTTCCAACTCTGACGTTTACGCCGGGTACGGGTACGGCCAGCTTCCTTGCCCTCAATCAGGTATCGACCTTCGATCCGAACTATAGATGGCCGTATACCTATCAGATGAACATGGGCTTTCAGCAGCAGTTCGGCAACACTCTCGCTTTGACCGTGAACTATGTCGGTTCGCTCAATCGTAAGATGCCGCTGTATCAAGACATCAACCCTCCAGTGTTCAACATCAACCCCACCACGGGGCTCTCTGGCCCGAGTTGCTTTATCTCGGGGACAACACCTGATACAACCAAAGCCTGCGGCTATGCAAATACCAGCAGCACAGTGAACAACCGCCGGCCATTGAACTCGGAATATGGGCTCTTGGCCACGTCCCCGGTTTATTCGAACGTCTATGTCATTCGTTCAAACCAGAACTCCAATTACAACGGTCTACAGCTACAGGTTGAAAAGCGGATTTCGCACCACTTCAGCGCACGTGGATATTACATTTGGAGCCACACCCTGGCCAGCAATGCTCTAGATGGAAGTGCCCTTACCGGCACGTTCCTCGATCAGAACTATCCGCAGTTGGAAGCGCGTCAGCGTTCCGACCAGGACAGGCACAATATGTTCATTGCTTCGTTCGTCTGGAAGACTGATTACTTCACAGGTCATCCGGTCTATCGGACGATCGTCAATGGCTGGACCGTGACCGCTATCTGGACGGCGAACAGCGGACAGCCCTTCACGGTGCTGACCGGCACGGACAACTACTTCGACGGACAGGCGAGCAATCGTCCAAGTATTGCGCCCGGTAAGTTTGCTCATCTGATCGACAACGGCCACTCGCGCGTCGCGATGGAGAAGGAGTGGTTCGATACCACGGCTTATTGCGCGACCGGCAGCGCCGGTTGCCCTGGGCTGGGTCCTCTAAGCCTTCTTGGAAATACACGGCCGGCGCAACTCAGTGACCCTGGTTTCCGGAACGTCGATGCTTCTCTCTTCCGTGATTTTGGAATCTACAGCAGGATCAAGTTCCAGATCCGCGGTGAGTTTACCAATGTCTTCAACCTGACCAACCTTGGAGCGCCATCGGCCACAATGAACAGCTCTACCTTCGGCGAAGTTACCGGGAGCGGCGGCAGTAACCGCATCATGCAGGTGGGCGGACGCATCCTGTTCTAACTCAATTCTCCGGAGCGCCGGCTTGTACTGCGGCGCTCCGGATTCTTTTTAAGCGGGATTTGTCTTTGAGGTTATGAATTATGTAGCCAAGACAAGCGTTTGTCTGCGAGAATTGCGGCTATGCCCGGCTGCAGCCCGGCAAGAGATGCAGCAGGGAGACCCTTCAATGAACCGATTGCGCGGAGCCAGAGGCGGATGTTTGTGCGCCCTGCTCGCATTGAACTTTTTTGCCACGGATGTTTGCGAGAGCTTTGCCCAGGCGGGGTCCACAGGTATGCATCGGGCTGCGGTGCAGGGAGATTCCGTTGAGGGAACAGCGGAGCGCACGAAGTTTGTTGAGAAGCTGCTGAGTGAGATGACGCTGGCGGAGAAGATTGGGCAGCTCTCTCAGCTTTCTTATAAAGACATGCCACACGATGTTACGGAGTCGCGGATACGAAGCGGTGAGGTTGGGTCGCTGCTGTTTGTGACTGATCCCGCGGAGATGAACCGGCTGCAACGGATGGCGGTTACGGAATCGCGGCTGCATATACCGCTGATCTATGGGTTCGATGTGATTCATGGCCTACGGACGATCGATCCTGTGCCTCTGGCGATGGCGTCATCGTGGGATCCGGCGATGGTGGAACGGACGATGGGGATGGCGGCGAAGGAAGCGCGGGCCGACGGGATTGATTGGGCCTTCTCGCCGATGGTGGATATTTCGCGCGATGCCCGGTGGGGACGGATTATGGAGGGCGCGGGCGAAGACCCTTATCTTGGGTCGGCGATGGCGGCGGCGGAGGTGCGTGGGTTTCAGGGGCCGTATGTTGGTAGTCCGGACCATATTCTGGCGTGCGTGAAGCACTTTGCGGGGTATGGCGCTGCGGTGGGTGGTAGGGACTATGAGGAATCGGATATCTCGGAGATGACGCTGCGCAATGTGTATCTGCCGCCGTTCCATGCGGCGGTGAAGGCGGGTGTTGCTACGTTGATGGCCGCGTATGAGGACATCAACGATGTGCCAGCGAGTGGCAACCGGTTTCTGCTGCATGATGTATTGCGGGAGGAGTGGGGATTTCGTGGGTTTGTGGTGAGCGATTGGGATACCGTGCAGGCTTTGACAACGCATGGGTATACGGCAACGGCGGCGCAGGCTGCGGTTGCGGCTGTGAACGCCGGTGTGGATATGGAGATGACGAGCCAGGATTATCACGATCATCTTGGGGAGGCGGTGAAGCAGGGGTTGGTATCGACGAAGACGGTTGACGATGCAGTGCGGCCGATCCTGGAAATGAAGTACAGGTTGGGGTTGTTTGCGGAGCCGTATGTGTCGCTGGAGAAGGTGAAGGAGACGTTGGGAGCGCCGGAGTTTCATGCGGCTTCGCGGGAGGCTGCGGAGCGGAGTGCGGTGTTGTTGAAGAACAGCGGCGGAGTGTTGCCGTTGAAGAGGTCAATCAAGAAGCTGGCTGTGATTGGGCCGCTGGCGGACTCAAAGCAGGACACGCTGGGTTCATGGAGTTTGGGGAGCCATCCTGAGGATACGATCACGGTGCTTGAGGGGTTGCGGCGGAAGCTGGGTTCGGGCACGGAGATTTTGAGTACGAAGGGTGTGGAGATCGCGCGGGCGGATGCTTCGATCTTTGATGTTCAGTTTGCCAGTCCAAAGCCGGTGTTGAAGACGGATGCGGAACGCGATGCCGAGTTCAAGCGCGCGATTGCGATGGTGAAGGAAGCCGATGCTGCGGTGCTGGTGTTGGGTGAGACGCAGGATATGAGCGGCGAGCATGCGTCGCGGGCCACGTTGACGCTTCCGGGTAAGCAGGAGGAGTTGCTGGAGGCGGCGGTTGCTACGGGGAAGCCGGTGGTGTTGCTGCTGCTGAATGGAAGGCCGCTGGATATCAATTGGGCTGCGGAGCATGTGCCGTCGATATTGGAGATGTGGTATCCGGGGTCGGATGGCGGACTGGCGGCGGCTAATTTGCTGTTTGGGGATGTCGATCCGGGTGGAAAGCTGCCGATTACGTGGCCGCGAAGCGCTGGGCAGGAGCCGCTTTATTACAACCACCTGTTGACGCAGGACCCGGATGGGGCGGGGACGCGTTACTGGGATATGCCGAGCACGCCGCTGTATCCGTTTGGGTATGGATTGAGTTATGCGAAGTTTGAGGTGGGGAACCTGCGGCTGGATACGGCGGAAATGGGCGCGGATGGCGCAGTGAACGTCGATGTGGATGTGCGGAATGCCAGTGATGTGGCGGGTGATGAGGTGGTGCAGTTGTATGTGCATCAGCGGGCTGGAAGTGCGTCGCGGCCGGTGCGGGAGCTGAAGGGGTTTCGGAGAGTATTGTTGCAGGCTGGAGAGAAGCAGACGGTGCGATTGACGCTGAAGCCGAGGGATATTGCGTTTTGGAGTCCGGCAACGCGGAAGTGGCAGGCGGAGCCGGGAGTGTTTGATGTATGGGTAGGGGACGATTCGGCGGCTACGCTGCACGGGACGTTTAGCTTGGGAGGGGTTCATGCGATTGAAGTGGCTGAGTAGGTTTGTTGTGGGTTCGCTGCTGTGTACGGCTGCGAGTGCGCAGAGTGGGTTTGTTCATACACAGGGGAAGACACTGGTGGATGGCTCGGGGAAGCCGCTGCTGCTGCGAGGAACTAGCTTTGGGAACTGGCTGGAGCCAGAAGGCTACATGCTGAAGCTGAATGGTGGACCGCAGGCGCCGGGGACGATTGAGGCGTTGACGCGGACGCTGCTGGGGCCGGAGGAGTCGGCGAAGTTCTGGATAACCTGGCGGAAGGATTACATTACGCGCGGAGATGTGCAGTTTATGAAGCGGGCGGGGTTTAACTCGATTCGGATTCCGTTTCACTATAAGTTCTTTGCGAATGGAAGTAATGAGGGGTTTGCACTGATTGATCCAGTTGTCGCATGGGCACATGAGGCGGGAATGTATGTGATTTTGGACATGCATGATGCGCCGGGTGGACAGACAGGCGCGAACATTGACGATAGTGATAACTACCCATGGCTCTATGAGTCACCGTCAGCACAGAAAGAGACGGTTGAGATTTGGACGCGGATTGCGAAGCACTATGCGAACAATAAGACGGTGTTGGGGTATGACTTGTTGAATGAGCCGCTTCCTGGGATTGCTACGCTGGCGCAGTTGAAGCCTATGCTGGAGCCGATGTTTAAGAAGCTGGTGGCGGCGGTGAGAAGTGTTGATAAGAATCATGTTGTGATTGTTACGGGGGCGAACTGGGATGGAGATTTCTCGGTGCTGGGGGCACCGTTCGATAAGAATGTGATGTACACGTTCCACAAATATGGGATTTCGGGGTCGAAGCAGGATGCGATTGCGCCGTTCCTGGCGTTTCGTGAGAAATACAATGTGCCGCTTTGGCTGGGTGAGAGTGGTGAAAATGAAGATGCGTGGGTGGCGGATTATCGGGAAATATTAGAGAAAAACGATATTGGCTGGGCTTTTTGGCCTTACAAGAAGATGGATAGCGGGTCTTGTGAGGTTACGTTTGCTAGGCCGGCGCATTGGGATGAGATTGTGGATTATGCGGCGCACTCGTGGATGATCGATGTGAAACATTCGCCGTTGCGGGGGCGGCCTTCGGATGTGGTGATTCGAGAGGCTTTGGATGGGTTGCTGGTGAATATTCGGTTTGAGAATGAGAAGGTGAATGTGGGGTATGTAAAGGCGTTGTTGCCGCAGACGACGGTGCAGTAGCAAATCGCCTGTAACGACGGTGGTTTTGACGGTGAGGGGTATGGTTGGGCACGGTGAGATTTACGGTCGCACGGACGGTGATTTACGGTGGATTTTCACCGTACGGTCAGGTGAGGGGTTTTAGGCTCTGGAGGAGGGTGGGGATTAGTTCGGAGACGGTGGGGTGGATGTGTACGGCCCGGGAGATGTTGGTGTAGGGGGCCTTGGCGTACATGGTATCGAGGAGGCAGTGGATGGCTTCGTCGCAGCCTACTCCGAGGAGGGAGGCGCCGAGGATCTGGTGGGTTTCGGCGTCTACGAGGGTCTTCATGAATCCGAGGCTTTCGCCTTTTTCGAGGGCGCGGTTGACGCGCGTCATGGGGCGGATGGCGATGAGGGCGGGCTTGCCGGTGGCGCGAACCTGGGCTTCGGTGAGGCCGATGCGGGCGAGCGGCGGGTCGCAGTACATGGCGTAGCAGGGGATGCGGTCGGAGACTCGGCGAGGGTCGTTGTCGAGGAGGTTGGCGGCTACGATCTCGAAGTCGTTGTAGGCGGTGTGGGTGAAGGCGCCGCGGCCGTTGCAATCGCCAAGGGCGTAGATGCCTTTTACGTTGGTGCGGAGCTGGTCGTCGACTGTGATGTAGCCTTTGTCGTCGGTGGCGATGCCGGCTTTGTCGAGACCGAGGTCCTGGGTGTTGGGGGTGCGACCTACGGCGAGGAGGACGTGGGAGCCGATGGAGGAGGGTTCTTCGCCTTCGGGGCAGGTTACGCCTACGCTGACGCCTTCAGCGTGCGGGGCGAGGGTGATGCACTCGGAGTCGAGGCGGACGTTGATGCCTTCGCGCTTGAGGATGTCGAGGACGGCGGCGGAGACGTCTTCGTCTTCGTGGGCGACGAGGCGCTTGGCGCGCTCGATGATGGTGACCCGGGAGCCGAAGCGGCGGTACATCTGGCCGAACTCGATGCCGATATAGCTGCCGCCTACGATGACAAGGTGCTTGGGTAGGGTGTCGAGCGCGAGGAGGCTGGTGTTGGTGAGGTAGGGGACTTCGTGGACGCCGGGGAAGTCGGGGACCGAGGCGCGGCAGCCTACGTTGAGGAATATCTGTTTGGCTTCGAGGATGTCGTCGCCTACGCGGACTTTGTAGGGGGCTTCGAAGCTGGCGGTGCCGGTGTAGACGGTGACTTTGGGGTTGGTGCGCAGGGACTTCTCGACGCCGTTGCGGGAGTTGGCGACGATGGCGTCGCGGCGAGCATTCACGGCTTTGATGTCGACTATGAAAGGGCCAACGGTGATGCCGTACTCGGAGGCGCGCTGGATCTCGCGGGCGGCGTAGGCGCTGGCGACCATAGCTTTGGTGGGGGTGCAGCCGGTGTTGACGCAGGTGCCGCCGAAGAGGTGTCGCTCGACGAAGGCTACGGTCTTTCCGGCGGCGGTGAGGCGGGAGGCGAGGGATGGGCCGGCCTGGCCGGCTCCGATGATGATGGCGTCGTATGTGGGCATGGTCGCTCTTGTGGGGTGGGGTTGGTGGGTGGAAGAGAGCAGGTCTCAGGGGCTAAAGCCCAATTTGTGGTGGGTTGAAATGCCGGGGCTAAAGCCCCGGCCTATTTCAGAAGCAACGGCAAAAGCAAGAACAAGAACAAAGGCAACAGCAAAGACAAGAGCAACAGCAAAGACAAGAGCAACAGCAAAGACAAGAGCAACAGCAAAGACAAGAGCAACAGCCAATACAGGGGTCCTTCACTGCGTTCAGGATGACGAGAGTTGTGGTGGTGCGATCGAAATACGGAGATCCTTCCCCTTCGGCTTCGCTCAGGGTCAGGATGAAGGCTTCAATGGATGTCTTTTAGATGTGGGAGACGATTAGGTAGGCTCCGAGGATGGCTATGGCGTCTTCGAGGAGGCCGGCTGGGAGGTCTTTGCCGAAGGCGGCGGCCAGTTTGCCGCGGACGGCTGCTCCGCCGAGGGTTCCGATGACTGCGCCGACTGCGCCGCAGATGAGGCCGATCCAGAGGTTGCCGAGGGCGAGGCCGATGGCGGCGCCGGAGAAGCCGCCCATGAAGATGCGGACGGCGAACTGTGGGGGGACTTTGCGGCTGGGAGTTTTGGGGTTCTGGTCGTTGATCAGCTCGAGGAGGGCGAGGACAGTGAATATCCAGGGGGTGACGGCGGCACCGAGGAAGGCGAGGTGGGTGCCGGCAAGCTGGAGGGTGCCGAATTTGGCGGCCCAGCTAACGGCGGCAGGAGCGGTAAGGGCTCGGAGGCCGGCAATGACGCCGATGAGAAGTGCGAGAACGATGAGGTGCATAGGGCTCTCCTTCTGGTTGTGGCTATGGGTGGATGGTACTCCGGGTGGAGGTTTGGCGATAGACCAATTTGAGGGGGTGGGTCTTAGGTAGGGATTTTGTGTGGGTGCAGAGGAGAGCCAATACGGGGATCTCTCCACTACGGCGCAAAAGCGCGCCTTCGGTCGAGATGACAGTTTTGGGTGGGGGCGTTATGGGTAGAGGAGGTCGGGGGTTTGAATTGGTCGAGGGAGGGTTGCCAGGAGGCGGCTATGGTCTGGGGGTCGTCGCCGAGGGTTAGGGCGTCTACGGTGGCCCGGTTGGCGATGAGGGTCATGGAGCGGGCGAGGTTGAATTGCGTGGGGTAGAGGTGGTGGAGGGCGGCGAGGATCTCGATGCCTAGCTCGGGGGTGTCGAGTAGGGCGGGGTCAGTGCAGGTTACGTGGACGGCTTCGATGGTTTGGCCGTGGAAGGGGTAGTGGTTGGCGTCTTCGATGATGGGCTCGGTGGTGGGGGTGAAGGTGACGCCGGGGATGTGGCGGGCGGTTAGATAAGCGGCTACGTCGTGGGCGTTGAACCATTCGGTGGAGTTTGTGGCTTCCGTGGAAGCCCGGGTCCGAGAGTCCGGACCCGGGGCACCCGGATCTGTGACGATGCCGCCGGTGGCGGTGGAGGTGGTGGGTTTGGCGGGGGATGTGCCGGCGCCGAAGAAGCTGAAGGGGTGGTCGGTGCCGCGGCCTACGGAGATGTTGGTGGATTCGATGAGGCCGAGGGCGGGGTAGAGGGTGGCGGCTTCGGGAGAGCGGAGGTTGGGGCTGGGCGGTGTCCAAGGAAGGCCGGTGGCGGACCAGAACATGCTGCGCTGCCAGTGCTGCATGGAGATTACGGTGAGGGCGGTGTCGAGGTGCTTGGTGCCTACGATGTATTTTGCGAGTTCGCCGTAGGTTAGGCCGTGGCGGACGGGGATAGTGGTGTAAGCGACGTAGGAGGTGTGGTCGGCGTCTACAACGGGGCCTTGTACGGCGAGGCCGCCGATGGGGTTGGGGCGGTCGAGGACGATGATGTTTAGGGTGTGGTGGTACTGGGTCTGCTCGGTGGAAGCGGCTTCGAGGAAGTAGCCGAGGACGGACTCGTAGGTCCAGAAGTGGACGCCGGCGTCTTGCAGGTCGATGACTACGGCGTCGAGGTCTTTTAGTTGCTCGTGTTTGGGGTGGCGGGCGGCGGCGCCTACGCCGTAGAGGCTGGTTACGGTGAGGTGCGTGGTGGGGTCGATCTCGGGGCCGATGGCGGTGGTGTCCTGGATGCCGGTGATGCCGTGTTCGGCGGCGAAGAGGGTAGTGAGTTGTTGGTTGTTCGTTCTTAGGGAGTAGAGGTAGTCGATAGTGCGGTGCCCCTGGCTGTCAAGGCCGTTTTGGTTGGTTAGGAGGCCGAAGGTTAGGTGGTTGTTGTGGGACTTGGCTAGGGTCGTGAGGGCGGAGGCGTTGGTTTGCTCGAGGACGTCGATGCCGGTGAGGATTATTGGGGTAGACGGCCATGATCCACGAACATCTTCGTCAAGCCACTTCTTATACGAACCATGAAGCTCTTTCGCGACGTCCAAGTGAAGTGCTTTGGCGGCGGCGGTGGCTACCTGGCCGCGGAGGTTGGAGATGGGGGTGTTGCCGCGGGGGTGGACGGCGTTGGAGAGGAGGACGACG
>Ga0302315_10004212_pt1 | contig 12651 bp, 5 predicted proteins | sample III_Palsa_N3_1_FD_200532 | JGI IMG/M metagenome (GOLD analysis project Ga0302315, IMG submission 200532) | Peat permafrost microbial communities from Stordalen Mire near Abisko, Sweden - III_Palsa_N3_1 | ecosystem: Environmental > Terrestrial > Soil > Palsa > Peat permafrost | place: Sweden... | reverse complement strand
ATCCACCCCACCCTTACGCTTCCAGGCCGCCATCGAACGCCGCAAATCGTCGGCTTCGCCGCCAGTGAAGCCGGCGGCCACGATCGCAATCTGCATCACTTGTTCCTGAAAAATCGGAATGCCCAAGGTTCGCTCCAGCACGACCTCCACTGCCGGACTCGGATATTCGACATCTTCCGCCCCCTGTCGGCGCTGCAGATAGGGATGCACCATGCCGCCCTGTATCGGCCCCGGTCGCACGATGGCGACTTCGATCACCAGATCGTAAAAATTTTTCGGCCTCAAGCGCGGCAGCATCGACATTTGCGCGCGCGATTCAATCTGGAATACACCAATGGTATCGGCATTGCAAATCATGTCATAGGTGGCCGGGTCTTCAGATGGCACGTCTTGCATGGAAAATAGTTCGCCGCGCCGCGCACCGATCATGTCCAGTGCGCGCCGGATTGCCGACAGCATGCCGAGCGCCAGTACATCGATCTTGAGCAGGCCCATCGCATCGAGATCGTCCTTGTCCCATTGGATGACATTGCGCTCGGCCATCGCTGCATTCTCGATCGGCACCAGCCGCGCCAGGCTATCGCGGGCGATCACGAAGCCGCCGCTGTGTTGCGACAAATGGCGCGGGAAGCCGACCAGGGTTTGCGTCAGCATCTGCAGTTTTTGCACTACCGGCGATTCCGGGTCGAGGCCATTTTCTCGCAGGCGCTCGGTGCTGAGTTTGCGGCCATCCCACCACTGATGCAATTTCGAAAGCCGGTTCAGGCTATCGAAATCCATGCCCAGGGCCTTACCCACATCCTTCAATGCGGAGCGTGGACGATAGGTAATCAATGCGGCCGTCAGCGCGGCTCGATGCCGTCCATATTTTTGATAGATGTATTGCATCACTTCTTCGCGCCGCTCATGCTCGAAATCGACGTCGATATCCGGCGGCTCATTCCGTTCGCGGGAAATAAAGCGTTCAAACAAGACCTGGATACGGGCCGGATCGACTTCGGTAATACCCAGGCAATAGCACACCACCGAATTGGCCGCCGAACCGCGCCCCTGGCACAGGATGCGCTGGCTGCGCGCAAAGCGCACAATGTCGTGCACGGTCAGGAAGTAAGGCTCGTAGGATAAATCGGTGATCAATTCCAACTCGCGCTCCAGCACCTCTTGCACCGTGGCCGGTATCCCCAAGGGAAAGCGACCATCCGCACCTTCATAGGTGAGACGCCGCAAATAGCCGCTCAGAGATTCTCCTGCCGGCACAATTTCCTCTGGGTATTGATAGCGCAATTCATCCAGTGAAAACTTGCATAACCCGGCGATCACGCAAGTCTGCTGCAAGCATGCCGATGGATAAATCTGTGCCAGGCGCAAGCGCTGCCGCAAATGCTGCTCGGCATTCGCTTGCAGTGTCAGCCCGCATTCGCTCAAGGGCTGGCCGAGCCGGATGGCCGTCACCGTATCCTGCAAGGGTTTGCGCGAGCGCACGTGCATGTGGACGTCGCCGCTGGCAACCAACGGCAAGCCGTGCTGTTGCGACAAAGCGGTCAATCTCGTCTGCCAGCAATCGTCGTCGAGCTGATGCAGCAACTCCAGCGCAATCCAGGCACGCCCCGGAAAGGTGGCGGCAACCCATGCCGCCTGCTCGTTCAACAAAGCCTCATCGGCTTGATGATCGGGTACGAATAGGGCGATGCAATCGGGCAGCCCTTGCAAATGCGCCGGGCCGCTTGGCTCGCCCGGCACCAAGGGTGTACCGATGTCGGCGCGCCGCACATCGTAACTGCCTTTCGGCGCGCGACAACGCCCGAGAGTGATCCATTCAGCCAGGTTGCCATAGCCGTCCCGGTGCATTGCCAGCAACACCAGTTTCAAACCGCAAGCAAAGATCATCTCGCTGCCAAGAATCAGGTGCAAGCCTTGCTTCTTGGCTTCGACATGGGCGCGCACCACGCCGGCCAGCGAGCATTCGTCGGTAATTGCCAGGCTGTCGTAACCGAGATTGAAAGCGCGCTCGACCAATTCCTCGGGGTGAGATGCACCTCTTAAAAAAGTAAAATTGGAGACACAATGCAATTCGGCATAAGCCGGCAATATGGAAAGCATAATTATTCAAACTCTTTATGAATAAAAGCACGCATTCGAGATGACCTGACAGGAAATCACCCTCAGTCATTCCCGCGTAGGCGGGAATGACGGAGGTTTGTGCCACGGCCATATTCTTTCCTCAAAAACATTCAGATGAACCGAAAACATAAGACTCTTCACGCAAAAAATCCATGTAAAAACCAGCCCGGTTCGCTTACATCCGCGCCCTGCCTTTCCCGGTAAATCCACAGCAGCAGATGCGCGTCGTTACGCGCAATGAAATAGTCGCGCGTCGCTAGCGCATCGTCCCACCAGCCGGCTTCGATTCGTTCAGGCCCGGCCAGCAACCTCAGGCTGCTTTGATAAAACGGTTTATGCCGACGTATCAATAACGGAATCGGCTGCGCCAATAACCAGCTCGGGCGCGTCGGGAAAGCCGCAGCCAGTGCCTCGGAGCGGCTGTTGCGCGATGCTGGCGCGGCAAGTGCCGGAGTGCGCGTCGAACATCGTTCCGGCCTATGGTCGGCAGCCAGCGCAAAGCGGCTGATCGCCTCTTGCCCCAGGCGACTTGCCAAACGCTCCATCAAACGCCCCAGCGATTCCGCCTGATTCACCGCAGTCGGAAACAATTCGCTATTCGGTGCGGCGAGCTGCACGATTTCTTCAGCCTGCAAACTCAATTCGATCACGGAAGCAGAAAGCGTGACTTTGGCTAAATGTTCCTGCAGCAGCAAGGTCAAATGCACCAGATCGCGACTGGCGCTGCCAAGGGTAATGAGTACCGTACTGATCGTGTGCTCGCGATGGCGTACGGTTTCATGATGCAGCAGCAAGGAAAACCGCGACACTGCCGCATGGCGCGACACCAGCCAACCGGTCATTTGCATCAGCAAGCGGCGCGCTGCAAACAGCAAGGCTTCGGTATTGTCGACTCGCGCCGGTAACTCCAGTCGCGCGCAAAACGTCTCTGGCGGCTCATACCAGGCCAGCACTTCCGGCTCGCTGCCGAAAGCCTTATCCAATTCGGTCAATACTGCCGCACCAAAGCGCCGGGTGATGCCGGTGCGCGGCAGATTACGCAACTGCCCGATCTGTTGACAGCCGATCGCGTGCAACGTATCCAGATGCGCCTGCACCGATTGCAGTAGATGCACCGGTAGACGATCCAGCATGGCGGTGCACGATTCGCTGTCGGCATACAGGGCATCGGCATGCTGCGCCAGCAGCCAGGCAGCCGTCGCGGTAGGCGCCAACGCCAGTTGCGGGGTCAGACCCAATTCCCGCACACCATCGCGCAAGCTCCGCAGCAGGTTTTCGCGACCGCCGAACAGGCGCACACTGGCCGCCACCTCCAGCAACACGCCATCCGCCTGCAAGCTCACCTGCGGCGTGAAATGCAGCGCCCACAACGCTACCTCGATAATCGCTTTGGCTTTCGCACCGAGATCGCGCGCCATCAAAACGAGATCGGCCGCGCGTGCGTGGGCACTGCTCTCTTGCATGCCGATCTCGATTCCGGCATCGCGCGCACAAGGGTTCGCCCAGCGGATGCGCTTGGCTTCCGCCACCACGATCGGCACGGTGCGATCCAAGGTATCGTGCAAAGCCTCGGGCCAGCGACGATAAGCCAGGTCAAGCGGCAATTGCGGCAGATAAAGAGCGATCCACAACATAGGGAGGCAAGATGTTGAATGATGGAGCTACGTCATCCACTTGCTGTGAAACGGCCTGCCGTTTCAATGCATGCGCGATGACTAGCGGCAATTGCGGCGCCACCATGATCGGTGCAGCCGCAGCTGGCCCGCGCCGCTTGATGATCTCCACGGAAATTTGCCCTGCCGGCGCCGCCTGGCATAGCAGCCGCAACGGTGCCGGCGATGACTCCAGTTGTACGGCTGCCGGGCGAAACACGAAAACCATGCCTTCGCTATTGCCGGCCGCCAGTTGCAGGCGTCGCAAGTGATCCGGCCTGGCTTGCGGCAGCCAGCATAGCAAAGCGCCGAAGCTGGCGCTTTTCAATACTTGTTCGACTGCCCACAAACGATCAGCGGGCTTTTCTGTTTGAATCAGCAGCAAGTGCTTGATATCGATGCCGATTTGCGCCAAGGCCGGGGCAAACACTTGATGGGGCGGTGCCAGCAGTACGATCGTCTCACCGGCAGCCGATAACGTCCGTAATGTTGGAATTCACCGCCGCCTTGTTGCCTCCATAACAACTCCGTCAGCACCGAGGGCGGCCAGCCGCCACCCGGCAACTCCTTGTCCAACGTGGCATAACCAGTTGGCCTGCCGCTGGAACGATGGCTGCCCATGGCATCGCCGCGCCACAACGCATGCGGTAGCGATGCTGCCAGCAAATGCGCCTGGGAACGACGCTCCGCCGGCGAGGATGTGAATGGAGTTGATAGCACGGCAAGTTGGATTTCATTGGAATTTATACTGTATAAATATACAGTAATTTTTCACGATCTGCACATTTTTTGCCGCGTGATCGCGATCATGCCAGCCGTGCTATGACTAAAGCCGGAGATGCGAAAATGACATGCTCAAAACGTTGAATGCGTAGTATGACGAAACCTGTCATACTGGCGGGTTAGCTCTACCCCGCTTCTTCCGCCTGTGGGTCACTTGGTATACTCTGTCATCATGCAATCGCCTAAAAACCTGTTCTCCTACCCCCGCCACCGACCAGACATGGTCAAACCGGCGCGCTTCTTGCCTATGTCGAAGGCAGAAATGGATGCGCTCGGCTGGGATAGCTGCGATGTGATCCTGGTGACCGGCGACGCGTATATCGACCATCCAAGCTTCGGCATGGCGCTGGTAGGCCGCTTGCTGGAAGCGCAAGGTTTCCGCGTTGGCATCATCAGCCAGCCGGACTGGCTGTCGGCCGATGCATTCCGCGCACTCGGCAAGCCGAATCTGTATTTCGGCATCACTGCCGGAAATATGGATTCGATGGTCAATCGCTATACTTCCGAACGCAAAATCCGCTCCGAGGATGCCTATACGCCGAATGGCGATCCGCACAAGCGCCCGGACCGCGCACTGGTGGTCTATGCCCAGCGCGCCCGCGAAGCTTACCCCGACAGCAATATCGTGATCGGCAGCATCGAAGCCAGCCTGCGCCGCATTGCACATTACGATTACTGGTCGGACAAAGTACGCCGCTCGGTCTTGCCGGACTCCAAGGCAGACATTTTATTGTTCGGCAATGCCGAACGCGCACTGGTTGAGTTGACGCATCGTGTCGCGGCCGGTGAATCGATCAAGGCTATCCGCGATCTGCGCGGCACCGCTTTCATGGTGCCTGCCAGCTGGAAGCCTGCTGCCGATTGGAGCGAAGCCAATTCGACCCGTGTCGATACGCCGGGCCGTATCGAGCCGCACCCGGACCCATACGAAATGAAGTCGAAGGAAGTATCGACTTGCGCGACCGACAATGCAGCCGCTCCGCCTGTGGAAAAGCCGGTGCTGATATTGAGCCGCGAGGAACGCCAGGCGGCATTGAAAGAGCAACGCGATAAAACCGTGGTGCGCCTGCCCTCCTACGATGTCATCAAGGATGACCCGGTGCTGTACGCTCATGCATCGCGCGTGTTCCACCTGGAGTCGAACCCCGGCAATGCGCGCGCGCTGGTGCAAGCGCATGGCGAACGCGATGTCTGGTTGAATCCACCACCGTTGCCGCTGGCAATGGATGAAATGGACGGCGTGTACGACATGTCGTATGCACGGGCACCACATCCGGTTTATGGCAAGGCAAATATCCCGGCCTGGGAAATGATCCGCTTTTCGGTCAATATCATGCGCGGCTGTTTTGGCGGCTGCACCTTCTGCTCGATTACCGAGCACGAAGGCCGCATCATCCAGAGCCGCTCGGAACCGTCGATCCTGCGCGAAATTGAATTGATCCGCGACAAGACCAAGGGCTTCACCGGCACCATTTCCGACCTGGGTGGCCCAACCGCCAATATGTATCGGCTCGCATGCAAGGACAAAAAGATCGAGGAATCCTGCCGTCGCCTGTCCTGCGTTTATCCGACCATCTGTTCCAATCTCGGCACCGATCATAGCAAGTTGATCCAACTCTACCGCAAGGCGCGCGCAATTCCCGGCGTCAAGAAGATACTGGTGAGTTCGGGCTTGCGTTACGACCTGGCTGTGCGTTCACCGGAATACGTGAAGGAATTGGTGACCCACCATGTCGGCGGCTTGCTGAAGATCGCGCCGGAACATTCCGAGTCCGGTCCATTGTCGAAGATGATGAAGCCCGGCATGGGCGCTTACGATCAATTCAAGGAATTATTCGACCGCTATTCGAAGGAAGCCGGCAAAGAGCAATACCTGATCCCCTACTTCATCGCAGCCCATCCCGGCACCACCGATGAAGACATGCTGAATCTGGCGCTGTGGCTGAAGAAAAACAATTTCCGCCTCGATCAGGTGCAAAACTTCATGCCGACGCCGATGGCGTTGGCAACGGCGATGTATCACAGCCGCAAGAATCCATTGCACAAGGTGACTGCCGATTCGGAAGCGGTGGAAACCGTGCGTTCCGGAAAAATCCGCCGCTTGCACAAAGCCTTCCTGCGCTATCACGATCCTGATAATTGGGAAATCCTGCGCGAAGGCCTACAGCGCATGGGGCGCAGCGATTTGATCGGCAGTAGCGAGCGGCATTTGGTCCCGCGCCATACACCAAGCACAACCTTGGCTGCGATCGAACGCCGCAAGGAAACGCCAAGCCCGGACAAGCTGGCGAAGAAGTTCGGCCAGAATAAGCCGCGCCCGGGCGCTGCTGTCGTTCGCACACCGACGCGCACGCCGGCACGACCGAACGGCACACGTAAAAGTGCCGCACAGGCGCCGCGTAGCGGGCGTAAATGATATCGACAGCGTGTCCACTACCGTAAAGTTTTTACAGTAGCACGTCAACAATATCGGACAGCCTCTCAAGCACCCCGAGAGCCGCATTAAAATCCAGCCCGTCGATGAATTGATCTAGGGTTGCCATATCGGGCGCACTAAACCGCTGGCGTAACGCCGGCCTGAGGTTTGCGTATACCTCGATAGCACTCATGTTTGCTTCATTCAGCAAGGTCTTCAAGCGATCGAATAAAAACACATCCAGGGCGATGGTTTCGGTGGATTGCGCCATGTCATCCTCATCACCCTCGTGCGCATCCATATGTTCGGCGAGCCATTTTCTGGCAGCCGCCAAGGCGATCTCCAGTTCCTGCCAGGCAGTATCCAGCAATGGCGAGACGCGCTCGATGTTTCCTTCAATAATTGCTTCCTCGGCAGCCAGCGCGGCGTCTGCAAACCGCTCGGCGCCCAGGGTGCCTACTTCCCCTCTGAGGGAATGCAAGAGGCGTGCGGCGGCATCCGGCCGCTCTTCGCGCCACGCCAGACGTGCCGCATCCATGGGTGCCACACCTCTTTCGACCATGCGCCGCACCAATCCCAATATGGTATCGCGGTAAGAAGCATTGCCAACGGCAATTTCGATCAACTGATCGAGATCGACGATGGCGCGTTCGTTAGTTTCATTATCGACTCCCGGATCAAATTGCACCTTGCTCTGCTGCTCAACTATCGTCGATGCATCTTGTTTATCCATCGGCAAATGCCTTGCGATCGTTGCAAACATCTGCCCAAGGTCGATTGGTTTGGCAATGAAATCATCCATGCCGGCCGCGATGCATTGCATCCGCTCGGACTCGGTCACACCAGCGGTCATTGCCAGCACCGGCAACTTCAATCCGAGCGAAGTACGCAGCAGGCGGGTGGCGGCAAATCCATCCATCACGGGCATTTGCACATCCATCAACACAATGGCATAGCGCTGCGGGGCAGCGCGCAGCAGATCAATCGCCATTTGGCCGTTTTCCACAATGTCGACCTGCGCGCCGGCTTGCTCCAGCATGCCTTTGGCGACAATTTGATTCATAGCGTTGTCTTCGGCGAGCAGGATTTTAATGCCTTCCAGCTGGTGCTCCATCGCTTGTTTGCCACTTTCGATTGCGGCAATTCTCCCGCTCTTGGACTTTTGTATCAACACTTCGTACAAGGCATCGAAAAGACTGCAGATGGTGACTGGTTTGATCAGGATCAGGTCCGCCTGGGACGCTTCTGCCAGATTCATCAATTTACCGCGACCGAAAGCACTCACCATCAGGATAATCGGTATCCTTGATGTTGCCAGTGGAGCTACTTCCGAAGTCGGTAATAAGTCGCGTACGGCTTGCATGGTTGCGATGCCATCCATTTCCGGCATCTGCCAATCCACCAGCACGACATCAAAGGGAAGCCAGGCATCCTCGGCCATGCGAATTCGCTCGATGGCGTCGCCGCCGGATGCGGCGCTTTCGACACGCCAGCCCCAGGTCTCGGCTGTCTTTTGCAAATAATCACGACTGGTCTGGTTATCGTCCACCACCAAAATGTGCAAATTACCCATGCTATTGCGCGGGCGTTTTACATCCTCCTGTTTGGCAGCGATCTTCAGGGGGATCGTCGCGCAAAACTCACTGCCCACACCCAATTCGCTGCTCAACTCGACACTTCCTTGCATCAGATCGCATAGGTGCCGGCAAATTGTCAGTCCCAGGCCAGAGCCGCCAAAGCGACGCGTCATGGAAGTGTCCGCCTGCGTGAACGGGGAAAACAGGCGCGCTTGCTGTTCGGCGCTCATTCCGATACCGGTATCGCGAACATGGAAACGCAGGCTGGCAACGTCATCATTTTGCGCAACCAGCTCGACCAGCACACTGACCTCGCCACATTCCGTAAACTTGATGGCATTGCCAACCAGATTGATCATGATTTGCTGTAGGCGCAAAGCATCTCCGATGAGCATGTGCGGAACATCCGGCCCTACGCCAATCGCCAGTTCCAGATCTTTCTCGCCGGCGTTGACACTCATGATTGTTGCAATTGCATCGAGCACGTCGCCCAAGCGAAATTCAGCGATCGACAACTCCATGCGCCCCGCTTCGATTTTCGAAAAATCGAGAATATCGTTCAAGATATCCAGCAAGGATTGGCCTGATGCCCGGATCATGTCGAGATACTTCCGCTGGTCCGGCGATAACCTGGAACTCCCCAGCAGATAGGTCATGCCGAGCACGGCATTCATCGGAGTCCGCAATTCATGGCTCATATTGGCAACGAATTCACTCTTTGCCCGGCTTGCCGATTCAGCTTGCCCGATCGCCGCGCGCAACTCTTGCTCGGTACGTTTTTCCTGGGTAATGTCGCGCGTGATTTTGGCAAACCCGATCAATTGATTCTGGTCGTCGCGTATCGCCGTCAACAGCGTATCGGCATAAAACCTGCTGCCATCCTTGCGCCTGCGCCAGCCAACATTTTCAAATTGCCCGTCTTTCCTGGCCTGCTCCAGCGCCTGCCCCGGCTTGCCGGCCGCAATGTCTTCGTCCAGGTAAAAACAGTCAACCGATCGACCGACAATCTCCTCTTCCTTGTAGCCGTTCAAACGCTCGGCGCCTTCGTTCCAGGTCAACACCATGCCGTGTGGGTCGAGCAGTAGAATCGAGTAATCCTTCACCCTTGAGGTGAGCAGGCGAAACCGCTCTTCGGACTGATGCAAAGTGCGATTGCTGTCTTCCAGCGCGGCAGTCATGTCGTCGGCAAGCGCCTTTGCCGTTTCACGCATCGCGGTCAGATTACTGATGATGCCGAAAAACAGCAGGCTGATCATGGTGCCGGCAATCAAGACGATCAGCGATTTCTGCCGGTCTATCGATGCTTCAAAAGCGGGTAGCGAGGTGATCCTGAGAGTCCAGTTTTGCTCTTCATTCACCGCCGAAATCGATTTTCGCACAGTGAAGGCGTTAGGATAATCGGTGACGCCATGGGTCGGGACGGGCGCATTGGAATACATCAGCGCCGCATCGGTTTCCTGATCGCCGTCATAAATTTGCAAGGCCACTTCAGGAAACGATTTACCGAGAATTCCGACCATCAAATCGTTCATTCGAAAAGGGCTGTGCACGTAGCCCTGCAGCGCTTCCGCACGCTGTTCTTTGGTAGCGACGGCCGCACCGTTCCGATAGACCGGCACAAACATCAAAAACCCCGCCTGCACATCCTTGCCCTCTTCTTGCACCAAGGTGATTTTTCGGGAAATCGCCGCCTCGCCGCTATCTCTAGCCTTGATCATTGCCGCCTGCCGGACGGGTTCGGAAAACATGTCGTAGCCCAGTGCACGCTGATTCTTTGTCGTGAGCGGCTCGAGATACACGACCGGTACGTATTCGCGCCGTTCGCCGTTCGGCCAGACGTGAAAATTTGCCAATCCATCCGAATGCGCATCCGCTTCCAGTGCGAGTTTTCCGGCGGGGTCAATTTTCTTTGCATACCCCATTCCAAGAACACCCGGAAAATCCCGGTCGATCTTTAACTTTCCAACAAATGTCTTCCACTCTGCTCGCTCGACAAAATGCGAAGCGCTGAATAATCCCTGCCCTGCATGCAGCAGGTTTTCGTATACATCCATGCGTTCGTCAATGCGTTGCTGGACGTTGTCGACGATAAAATTGAAGCGCTCCTCGGCGCGCCGCTCGGTGCTGCTGGCGATGAAATGCCAGGCAACAATGGTCAGGCCAAGAAAGGCGAACAGGCTGGCCCAATGCAACAGCGATTGCGCCCGCTTGCCGGACGGCGCATTTTCCTGGGCACGCCTGCGCTCGCACATATCGGCCGCCAGCACCATGCCAACCACGCTGCAAAAGGCAATGAATATTTCCAGTGTCATCAGGGAATCTTGCAGGGTGCCGCAGGCAAACGGCCCCAGTCCCCGGGTCGTCGCCCATACCGCCGATCCGGTTACCGCCACCAGCACCACCGTTACGCCGCGCTGCCCATATTGATAGGCGGCCCAACCGATACATGGCAGCAGCAAATAGGCCAACCAGCGATTGGTGCCGTCTGGGGTAAAGTGCTGCCCGAAAATGACCGCCAGTATGCATGCCATCGCCAGCAGAGACGCAGCAATGATCATCAAGGATCGGACAGATCGGCGCGGCGCGGCGCCACGCGCCCATACCAACAGCAGCGGCGCCACCACCAGCATTCCGGAAGTGTCGCCGAGCCACCAGATGCTTGCGATCGTCCACTGCGCGACGCCCGGCGCAATATTCCCCAAGATCAGGCTGCTGGTGCCGATGCCGGCGCTGATGGCGCTGGCCAATATCGCGGCAAGAACAAACTTGTAGATAGCGATAGGCTTGGCAAGGCTGACGTGCCGGTCCATCAAACCTTGGAGCAACCATGCACCAACCACGGCTTCCAGCGTGTTGCCGCTGGCTATCGCCAGCGAAACGAGAGTAGTGGTTGAGCCGTTGGCAACATGATTGGTGGCGAAGACGGCCATGTTGGCCGCAAAAGCGCCGATGAAAATACCAGGCCATACCCGATATCCCAGCAATACGATTGCTGCAATCGCGATGCCCGAGGGCGGCCAGACCGGCGTTGCATTGGTTAAAGCAAAGGCAAGCAGCAAACCCAGGCGTGCAGCCGCATAGTAAATCACTGCCAGCACGGTCACGCTGGACAGCAACTTCAGCCATGTTGCGGGAACTTTTACATCGATGCTTGCAATCATCGCCGGCTCCTCCACACTACATGCTGCACAGGCCACTTCTCACAGGCCGCTTCTATTAGCGCAACGGCCGAATCAAAAGCGCTCGTAACCTAGCAGATAACGCCACTGCCCAAGCGGCAGCGCTGCCATCGGCACGCGGCCGACTCGGATACGTTTCATTGATAAAACCTCAAGGCCCACCTTGTTGCACATATAACCGATCTGGCCCGGCTGAACTCCCTTCAGAGCGAATCGCAAGCGGGTCTCGTTTTGCCAACTGACCTTGATCGAAGCAGGACGGCTGCCCTTGTAGCTTAAACCACTATTGAGGCCGGCCAGTCCATCCGGGACCAAATTACCCGCTACCTCGACCACATATTCGGTTTCGACCTTGGCGGCATCTTCCACCAGTTTACGGCTGACGTGCCAATCCTGGGTCAGCACCAGCAGGCCGCTAGCCGTCGCTTCCAGGGGAATGGCCAGATTCAATCCGAGTCGATGGCGTTGCAGGAAGCGAATACCGGAGCGGTCATCAGCTAGTTTATTTTCCTCCGCGATCAATTCCAACACAGCGGCGGCATCGGTCGCCGCATCCAGCCCAGCGGGCTTGTGCAAGAGTATCGTGACTGGCGCTAATGGCACAAGGCTGGCGTTGGCGGATAATTCAACGGCCTGTTGCGGTTGCACCCGAAAACCTGGCGCTTCGATGACATTTCCATCCACACTGACCCAGCCGCCAACAATATATTGTTCAGCCTCGCTGCGAGAACACGGAAGTTGTTCAGCTAAACGCTTGAGCAGGCGAACAGATTCGGACATAAAACGCCTTTTTAAGATTAGAACTCATTTCATAAATTGATTCATCTGAGTATTTTGTGGATCATCAATCGTTACTTAACCCTCCGTCGTTCCCGCGTAGGCGGGAATCCATAGGGTGCTCGCTCGAGTTAACTCACTATGGA
>Ga0302315_10004210_pt1 | contig 12654 bp, 6 predicted proteins | sample III_Palsa_N3_1_FD_200532 | JGI IMG/M metagenome (GOLD analysis project Ga0302315, IMG submission 200532) | Peat permafrost microbial communities from Stordalen Mire near Abisko, Sweden - III_Palsa_N3_1 | ecosystem: Environmental > Terrestrial > Soil > Palsa > Peat permafrost | place: Sweden... | reverse complement strand
TATTTCCGGGAGAAGAATTACGGGGAGGCGGTCAAGCTGTATGAGAATGCCGATATCGACAACCTGAGCAACCGGGAAATTGCCGATATGAAGTTCCACCAGGGGTATTGTTATTTCACGCAGAAGCAATTCGATAAGGCGATCACCCTGTTCAACGCTATCCGGCAACTGCCCAAGGACCCTAACTATATCGACGCGAACTACTATTACGGTTTTATCTGTTTCTACCGGAAGGAATACGGCGAGGCCCTGACGGCCTTCACGGTGGTGCAGGACAATCCCACCTACGAGAAGGTGGTACCTTATTATGTCGCGAATATCTATCTGGCGCAGGGAAAAAAGGATGAGGCCATCGCGTATGCGGAAGCCCGGTTGAAAAAAGGTAACCAGTATTATGATGCCGAACTGCGGCAGCTGGTGGGCCATGGCTATTATGAGAAACAGGATTTTACGCGTGCGCTGCCTTACCTGGAGCAGTATGTGAACCGCTCGAAGAAGGTGAGCCGGGAAGATCTGTATGAGCTATCTTATTGCTATTACCAGACGAAGGACTGGAATAAAGCCATTGCGGGGTTCAAGCAGCTGGGCGGAAAGGAAGACTCCCTGGCGCAGAATTCCATGTATTTACTTGGGGATGCGTATCTGCGGACCGGGCAAAAGGGGAATGCGCGGAATGCCTTTCTGTTCTGCTCGATGAACAGCAGTAACGTCAAACAGAAGGAGATATCCAAGTTCAATTATGCCAAGCTGTCCTACGAACTGGGATACCAGGACGTAGCATTGACGGAGTTGCAGGGCTTTCTGCAGCAATATCCTCAATCGGACTATGCCCGTGAGGGCAGGGAACTACTGATCGGCGTACTGGCAGGCACCAATAATTACAAGGACGCGTTGTCACTGCTGGACAGCCTGGACCATCCTTCCGACAATGCCCGGCGGCTGATCCCACGCATCCTGTACGGTCGTGCGACGGAACTGGTGAATGACGGGTTGCTGATCGAGGCGGACGGGTTGCTGGATAAAGTGCTGAAGGACCCGAATAACGGCAGCGTACTACCTTACGCGGAGTTCTGGAAGGCGGAGATCTCTTACCGGCTGAACAAGATCGATGATGCTATCCGCTATTACCTTGAATATCTGAAGAATCCGGCCGTCAATGGTGAGGTCAATCCTACCGATGCGCGCTACAATCTGGGGTATTGTTTCCTCAAAAAGGAAAACTATCGCCAGGCGCAGGGATTTTTCGAACAGGTGGCCCGTACGCCCAAAATAGGTTCGTCTCCTTTGGAACAGGATGCCTATGTCCGGGACGCGGATTGTTGTTATATGAACCGGGATTACAAGACGGCCTTGAACATGTATAATAAAGTGGTGGACCTTTCATGGCCTGCCGCCGATTATGCAACCTTCCAAAAGGCGATGATTGCGGGGGTGAGCAATGGCAAGCAGAAGATTGCCTTGCTGAATTCGATCAGCCGGATGTACCCTTCGTCGAGCCTGTCGGCGGATGTCAACATGGAGGCGGCCGGTACTTACCTGGCGAATGAACAGTACCAGGAGGCATTGCCGTACCTCAAGAACGTGCTGCGGTCGCCCACGGCCGATGCGCTGAAGCCCAAAGCGTATCTTCAGTCGGGTATTGCCTTATACAATCTCAATAAGAATGCTGAGGCGCTGAACCAATACGATTCCCTGCTGCGACAATATCCGAACTCGCCTGAGGCGCAGGACGCCCTGGATAATGCCAAGACGATCTATGTGGAAGAAGGGCGGAGCAGTGAATATGTCAGTTTTGCGAAGGGCATGGGCGTAGAGGTGACGGCCAGCCAGGAAGATCAGTTGGCGTATGAGGAGGCGGAGGTGCAGTTCAACAACGGTAATTTCGACGGCGCCATCCAACGGTTCGAAGCTTATCTGGCTAAATTCCCCGACGGAAAATATTCCCTGGAGGCCAATTATTATAAAAGCGAGATCTATTTCTCCCGGAAGGACTGGGCGAAGGCTGTGGTGGGTTATGCGGCGGTAGCGGACAAAGTACCGAATAAGTTTGGTGAGAAATCGTTGCTGCAGGCAGCCCGGCTATACTTTTTCAATTTGAAAGATTATGCCAATGCGGAAAAATATTTCAGCAAGCTAAAAGACTTTACTACTTCCGAAGAAAACAAGATGGAGGCTATGCGCGGGTTGCTGCGTTGTCAATATGAATTGCAGCAGTGGACCGATGCGGTGGCCAATTCGAAGGAACTGTTGGCGCAAAAGGGAGTCAGTACGGATGATAAGGTGCTGGCCACGATGGCGATTGCGAAGTCCTATCAGGTGAATGGTGATTGTACGACGGCTTTGCAATATTTCCGCAGTGCGGCGGGGTTGACGAAGTCTGCGTATGGCGCAGAGGCCCGGTACAATGTCGCGGAGTGCCTCTTCAAGGGCAATGAGCTGAAGGATGCGGAGAAAGCGGCTTTCGAGGTGGTGAATAAATCGGGGTCATATGAAGAGTGGGTGACGAAGTCGTATCTGTTGCTGGGGGATATCTATTTTGCGGAGAAGGATTATTTCAACGCCAAGGCCACCTACCAGAGCATTGTGGAGAATGCAAAGATGGAAGACCTGCGATTGCAGGCACAACAAAAGCTGGCGCAGGTGACTGCTGCGGAGGGACAGAATAGCAAGGTAGACAGTGCCCAATAATTATTTTATCATTGAGAACCCGATTCATGCATAAGAAATCATCATTATTATTGTTGCTTGGTCTGTGGAGTGTCGGATCTTATGTGCAAGCGCAGGACACGACCAAACGCAGGACGATCGACATTACTTCCTCTTTCAAACCGGTTTTGCGGGAGGCAGTGAAGATCAATTTCAATGCGGCGCCGCCTGCGGTGGATACTTCTCATCCGCACCTGGTCTATAACATTCCGTCACAGTATATGTTCCTCAGCTACCAGCCAGGAGAGATGAAGCCGGTGGCCCTGCAACGGGATACGCTGACGCCCTGGGAGAACTATAATTATATTAAACTGGGGTTTGGCAACGTTGTTCTGCCATATGCCCGGATGGGCTTCAGCTTTGGCGACGGGAAGTCCACTTTCATCAACATTTTTGCCGATCAGCTGAGTTCTCACGGCAGCCCGGAATTTCAAAAAAGCAGCCTGACCGACGTCAAGGTGGCGGGAACATTCAAGACAGCCAATAACCTGGAATGGAATGGCAGCCTGGGATTCAAGAATGACGAATACTATCTGTACGGCTTTCCCGATACGGTGAAATACACGGCCGATCAGCTACGGCAAACTTTCCAGACTATTGAAGGGGCAATTTCGTTGCGGAATACTGTGCCGACTGAATTTGGGTTGCTGTACCACCCCAATTTTAAATTCTCCGTTTTTTCCGATAATCATACGCCGCAGGGGATGGAAACGAATAGCGTGCTGAATTTGCCGCTGGAGAAGATGATTGGTAAGGAGTTCGCTTTTGATCTGGGCCTTACGGCAGATCTGACGCATTACAATCTTCCCGCGAGCACGTCAGCCCAGAACAACAATATCTACCTGGTGACACCGGCATTTTTGGTGAAGACGAGCAATCTGTTCCTGCAAGCTTCGGTGATCCCTTCCTGGGATAAACAACAGGTGTTTCATCTTTTGCCCAATTTCGTGGCGAACATCTCGACAAACGACCAGCGATTCACTTTTCAGCTGGGGTGGATAGGATATTATGACAAGGGGTCTTATCAGCGGTTCGAGTCTATCAATCCCTGGCTGGCGCAGCCGGATACGCTGGAGAATACCCGGATGCAGGAACGATATGCCGGGTTCAAAGGCAGCCTGGACAATCATTTCTCGTATGCGGCCAAGGTGGGCTTCCTGCAGTACAACAATATGCCCCTGTTCGTGAACGACAGTATCAATGGGGGAAAGGATTTCCAGATCCGGTATGCGACCTCGATGGAAGCGTTGCAATTGCATGGTGAGGTGAGCTATATGCAAGGGGAGGCTTTCAATGTAACGGCCGGAGTGAATATCAACCAGTATACGGATATCAAGGGTCAGCCCAAGGCTTGGGGCCTGCTGCCATTTGAATTCAAGACTGCCCTGAAATGGGAGGCGTTTAAGGATTTCTGGGCTAAGGTGGACCTGTATACTTTTGATGGGGCGCAGTACCGGGCTCCCAATGGGGTTGCCTTCAAAGGCGGGACCGGGACTGATCTGAATGCCGGTGTGGAGTTCAGGGTCCTCCCACAGGTGAACATCTGGTTCCAGATGAATAATATCTTCAACGACAAGTATGAGCGCTGGCATCAATACCAGGTGTATGGGTTCAATGTGTTGGGGGGGGTAGTGTTCAGTTTTGGGGGGAAATAGGCTAAATATCCCCGAAAAACGATAGATTCGCAGCCAGCTAAAAGAGGCTGGAAGCCTCTTGTCCGATAGGACAGACTTTAGCGATTTGCGGGAGATTCGCTAATTTACGCAAAGCGAATCTCCGCACAAATAAAAGGATAAGCCATGGTGCAGGTTTTGAATGCCTATTTATACCAACATCGAAGTCTCAGTATCCCAGGTTTGGGCACGATATACCTGGAAACTTTTCCGGCCAATGTGGAGGTAGCGGATCGAACGATGCTATCGCCGGTCTATCGGTTCCGTTTTGACAAATATTTCGATGCGCCGGACAAAGAATTCTTCTCCTATCTGGCCACGCAGGCTAATCTCCTTGATTTTGAAGCGATCAGGTTGTACAATGAATTTGCCCTCAATCTGCGCAACCGCATCCGGGCTGAAGACGAAGTGAAATGGGAGGGTGTAGGTGTGCTGAGAAAGAATGGTTCGGGCGATATCCAGTTGGAATCGGTGGATGCTCCGGCTTTTTCGCAACAGCCTGTCCCGGCCATGCGGGTTAGTCACCAGGATGCACAGCATACTTTACTGGTCGGTGACCGTGAGCGTACCAGCGGTGAAATGACTGAGTGGCGGAAAGAAGAAGGAGCCCGCCGGGCAAAATTCCCCTGGTGGATTATTGCGGTCATCCTGGGGGTACTTGGGCTGGCCTTTCTTGGGTGGTACTTTTATACACATGGCTTTTCCACCGGCAATCAAACTAAATTGTAGATCTCACGAATTCATATGCCCCTTATACATTACACCACGTGTCCATCCTGTCATTCTGATCAAATAGAACCCGTGTTTCGAGCGGAGGATTATACCGTCACCCATGAAACTTTTCCGATCTGGCAATGTGCGCCATGCAGCCTGCGGTTCACGCAGGATGTACCGGATGCAGGAGCCATCGGGGTTTATTACCGTTCTGAAGAATATATCTCTCACAGCAATACTACCAAGGGGCTGGTCAACAGCCTTTATCACATGGTGCGGCGGCAGACGCTGGCGGATAAGCGGCACCTGATACTTTCCGCGACGCGGATGAGGCAGGGCCGGATGCTGGACATTGGGGCGGGCACGGGGGCTTTTGTCGCGTATATGCAACAGCACGGCTGGGAAGTGGCCGGACTGGAGCCTGATGAAACGGCCAGGGAGCGGGCTTTGGCCGACCATAAGGTGCAGTTGATGGATACGTCGAGCCTTTTTTCGTTGCCGGCGGGAAGTTATGATGCCGTCACGCTATGGCATGTGCTGGAGCATGTGCACGATCTGCATCCATACGTGGAGCAGTTGAAGACGCTGATCAAGCCCGGGGGGCGGATCTTCATCGCGGTACCCAACTATACGGCTTATGATGCGACGGCATATGGCGCTGCGTGGGCTGCTTATGACGTGCCCCGTCATTTGTACCATTTTTCACCAGATGCGATGGAGGACCTGCTGGCCCGCCATGGGCTGCAACTGCACTATAATCAGCCGATGTGGTATGATAGTTTTTACATCAGCATGCTGAGCGAGAAATATAAATATGGGAAGGGAAATACGCTGAGGGCGGTCTATAGGGGGCTGATGTCGAATATGAAGGCGTTCATTGATAAGTCGAAGTGTAGTTCGTTGATCTATGTGGTAGGGAAATAGGGCTACAGCGGGAATTTGATTTCGAAGATGTTCGGCCACAGTTTGCCGGTGATATAAATTTTTCCCGATGCGGAGTCATAGGCGATGCCATTGAGTACTTCGGAGCCGGGGAATTTGTTGGCTTCTTCGCGTACAATGGACTCGAGGTCGAGCTTACCGACGACCTTTCCGCTGCTGGTATCGATCTTCAGGATATAATTGGTCTGCCATTGGTTGGCATAGAGGTAGCCTTTGATCAATTCCAATTCGTTTATATTGCTGACGGGGCCGTTGTTATCGGTAACACCCAATACTTTGACCAGCCGGAAGGTATTGGGATCGAGGTAGCTGATGTTGCTGGTGCCATCACTCATGATGAGTTGGGCGCCGTTGGTGGTCATGCCCCAGCCTTCTTTGGATGGAAAGGTGAATTCTCCCAGCTTCTGAAAAGATTTGGCGTCATAGATGAAACCGACTTTCGTCGTATAGGTCAACTGGTAAACTTTTCCATTCAGAAAGACGATGCCTTCACCAAAGTATTTTTTCCGGTCAATTTCAACCTTGGTATGGATCTTCCCGGTCGTGGTGTCTACTATGCCGAACTGGGACCGGCGGTCATCGGGCATGTTGTTGTCTGTCCCTGTAGACTCGTACAATTGACCATCATGGAACAGCAACCCTTCGGTGTAAGCGGAGGTATCATGCGGGAACTCTTTCATGACCATATAGCTGATCAGCGGAGGGGTGTTGTCGGCTGCTGCGGTAGTTGTGTCTGCGCCGGCTTTATGGTCGGACTGGTTGCATGCGGCCAATAGGCTAAGGATCAGGACAAAAGGGATCAATCTGTTCATAACTGGCTATATAGGGTAGCAAATATAGGCTTCAAACGCCTGCGGCGGAGAGCGGTGGGGGTAAAATTTATCCTAAAAACTTGCATTTTCGGGGAAAAATAGGTTGTTTTGCGGTGTTATTCTCCACTTTTTTCTATCCTCATATCCTCCCGATCAACCCGATCCGTATCTGCTGAAAATACCGCTGTAAAGCGTGTATTATGAAACATTGTTTATCCGCCCTTTTCTCACTAATAACGATCGCCGGCCTGGCGCAAACGCAATGCAGGTCATTTGAATACCGGCAGCAGCAGTTGAAGGCCAATCCTACACTGGTGCAAACCGTTGCCGCTATCGAACAATTCACTTCCCGGCAGTTGAGCCAGCACCCTGTGACCGTCACCGGGGGTACATCCAGCAGCTCATCCGGCGCATCGTCCGGCAGCACTCCTTCCCTGATCACGATACCCGTGGTCGTACATATCCTGTACAATACCAATACAGAAAATATCAGTGATGCACAGGTGCAATCACAGATCGACGTGCTGAATGCGGACTACCAGAAGAAAAATGCGGATACGGCGGAAATACCATCCTACTACCGGTCACTGGCGGCCAATTGCGGATTCCGCTTTGGCCTGGCATTGGCAGACACCAACGGGCAGCCTACGACGGGCATTATCCATAAGTATACGAATAACAGCTATTTTACCATCGACGATGACATCAAGTCCGCGGCTACGGGGGGTGATGATGGCTGGGACCGGGACCGGTACCTGAATATCTGGGTCGGTAACCTTACCGGCGATGTGCTGGGTTATTCCAGCGTGGTCGGGGGGGCTAAGGTGACAGACGGGGTTGTGGTACTGTATACTGCTTTCGGTACAATGGGCACGGCGACGGCGCCTTTCAACCTCGGCCGGACGGCGGTCCACGAGGTGGGCCACTGGCTGAATATGATCCATACGTGGGGTGACGACAGCTGCGGCACCGATCTGGTAGCGGATACGCCGCCACAGCAGGGACCGACATACGGCGATCCGAGCGGGATCATCATCACCTGCGGGAATACGCCCTATGGGAACCTGTACCAGGATTATATGGACTTTACCGATGATATCGGCATGCACCTCTTCACGAACGGGCAGAAGGCCCGGATGCTGACCTTGTTCGCTACGGGCGGCTTTCGTAATGCGCTGCTATCTTCCACCGTGCCGATTGATACGGCTACTGGCGCTGTTACGACTGCTGCCACGGAGGGTTCTGTATCTGGTATGGCGATCTATCCGAACCCCGCTGTCAGTCTCGCGACGGTAGAGTTGACCGACCCTGCCTGTCTGGGCGGGTTGCTGGAAATGTATAATCAATTAGGGCAAAAGGTAATGACGGTGCGGGTGACGGCACTGACATTACAACTGGATGTCGCCGGACTGGCGAGCGGCATTTATTTTATCCGGGCGAGCGATGGGAAGAAGGCCGCGGTTGGGAAGCTGATCAGGATATAGTTAATGAAAGCTTAAAGTGCCGCGGAACAGGATAGTCTGAAGGCGTTGGGACCAACCTCATGGCCCGGGCCAGCCGTACAACCTTTGGTTGTAACCGGCTTTTCATGAAAAAATTACTGTTGTTTTACGGGTGGCTGCTTGCCAGCCGCTGTTCTGCTCAGTGTCCGTACCCAGTGATGCTGACGAGCGGGGGAGGAAGCTGCATTGGCGCGATGCTTAAAGTGAGTTCCTCGCACCCGCTGTCCGTTATAGCGTGGTATAAGGATGGGGTTCAGGTGGCCATCGATTCCGCGGCGATGAGCTGGAATACGCAGGGGACAGTTGTAGCTGGTGGAAATGGTGGGGGGGTGGGGCTGAATCAATTGAATAGCCCGTGGGGGATTTTCGTGGATGATGGTGGTAATGTCTATGTGGCCGATGATAATCGGGTGGTTCGGTGGGCGCCGGGCGCCACCAGTGGGGTCGTCGTTGCCGGGGGAAATGGTCCCGGGAGTAATGCTAGCCAGGTGGACGGGGCGACCGGTGTCTATGTGGACAAGGCGGGTAATGTCTATGTGCTGGAAGGGGCGAATAACCGGGTTACCCGGTGGGCTCCGGGGGCGGCCAGCGGGGTCACCGTAGCAGGTGGCAACGGCCAGGGGGCCGGTGAGGACCAGTTCTATGATCCGCTGGGGTTCTATGTCGACTGCGACGGCAATATCTATGTAGCTGACCAGTACAACTGCCGGGTGCAACTATGGACGCCGGGGGCGACGAAGGGTATCTCCGTGGCCGGGGCAAATGGTTGTGTTAGCGGCAACCCACTGTTCGATCCCTACGCCGTATTTGTAGACAGCGCAAAGAATGTCTATATCTCGATTGTACTGGGCGGGAAGATCATCAAATGGGCGCCTGGAGCGGCCGAAGGAACGGTCGCGTTAGGCCCGACGGGCAGCAATGATACGATTTCATTGGGTGAAGGCTTGTACGGAGGCGCTGATGGCACGCTGTATATTACCGGTAAGGGGACGGGCGTCGATCCCGACCGGGTGCTGAAGTGGACGCCTGGCACTACTTCGGGCGTACCTATCGTGGAATACGGCGCCGCAAAGGTTACGTCACACCTGCTGGGTATCGGCGGAGTGTTCCTGGACCATTATGGCAATTTGTATGTCACAGTTGCCAACGATAACTGGGTACAGAAATTCCCGATGCAGTCAAGCATCGCGGATGGGTATACTGCTGCTTTACCGGGGAACTATTATGCCGTTGTTACCGATATGAACGGAGCCATGGTGACAACGAATACCCTGTACATCCATCCTCCGTCGACCGCTCCGCCATCCATTAGTATTACTGCCACAGCAACTGATATCGATATCTGTACGCCTGTCACTTTTGCCGCAACAGTGATGAATGCCGGAACCGACCCCACATATCAGTGGCAGGTGAGTGGAGTTACTGTGGGGACCGACAGCCCTGTTTATTCCAACAATATTTTCGCGAACGGTGATCAGGTTATCTGTATCCTTCATTCCGATAGCAGTTGTAATCTGGGAGACACTTCTAACGTGATTACGCTGAACGTCGATCCGCAGGTCTATACGACTGTGACGATTGCCGACTCCCCGTCGATCGTCTGTCAGGGAGTAACGGAAGCTTTTGCGGCGACGGTGATCAATGGGTCCAATGCTCCGGTATTCGAGTGGCTGGTGAATGGCATGCCGACGATTGAGAGCGGTAATGTGTATAGGAGCGACACGCTGACCAGCGGGGATGTCGTCTATTGCCTGATCACCAGCGATGCATCCTGTGGGCTGGCCAAGTCGAACAGTATTCCTGTCACGGTCTATCCGGTGCCTTCGATCGCGGCCGGGCAGGTCTTCAATATCCCTTATGGCCAGCGTCTGGAGCTGGACCCCGTAGTCAGCGGAGATATTGTCAGCTATGACTGGAGTCCTTCAGCGGGGCTTTCCGACAGCGTTGTCGCCAATCCGGTGGCTGATCCGCCTTATTCCACCGCTTATGAGCTGCAAGTGACGGCAGCAGGCGGGTGTACGGCAAAAGGGTCGATTACCGTTAATGTATATACGCCACTGGCGTTACCTAATGCTTTTAGCCCCAACGGTGATGGCCGGAATGATATCTTTTATGTGCTGGGTGGGCCGGAGGGAAGTGTGATCAAGGGTTTTAACATTTATGACCGGTGGGGCCAGGAAGTTTTCCATGTGCATGACGGGGCGCCGGGTGATCCGGCATTTGGGTGGGACGGGCGATATGGGGGAAAGCCCGCGCCTGCGGGCGTATATGTGTATGAGGTGGTGATGAGCTATCCGGGGAGTCGGATACAAAGGTATCAGGGAACGGTCGTGCTGGTGCGATAGGTCAGTGGGAAGATGACTGCGGGGGCAGGGCAAAGATTCGTACCGAATCGCCATAACCAGAGGATATGAGCAGCTGATGTGATTTTCCCCCCAGCCCGATCAGGCAGCGGGTATCTCCGGGTATGCAAAGCCCTGTCCGGTCATAGGGCAGTGGTGTAAAGCGCCCCAGACTATCTATCTCCAACACTGTACCCATCGAGGCATCTAACGGTCCCATCTGTGCGCGAAGTGGATATAAGTTGCCTGCCAGGACGAGGCAGGTCCGGCCGTCGATCACTTCCGGAACGATGCCGCCTACCATACTGATCTGGGCTTCGTTGGGCAGGGGATGAATGGTCCAGTGGTGTCCCCCGTCATTGTGCAAATAAGCGGATTGGAGGATGTGGATCTGGCTGATGTTTGCAGCGGCAAGCTGTTCCGGGGTCAGCACATCTTCTATCTGAGCATCGGCATAGTCTGCATAGCGGCTAAATTTTTTCTGTTTGGCAGGCAGCTGTCGCAGCAACTCATCACGTGAAGCATAGGGATAGCTTTTACCATGAATATAATAGGTAAGGAGCGCGTCGAAGGTTCCGTGCCCGCTAAAGTCCCCATAATACATCTGCAAGGGTTGCTGGTCGGTAGCCTTGAATTGCGTATTGGAGCCGAAGTTGCCGATCACCAGGTCGGTATCGCCGTCATGGTCGACGTCTATAGGCAACAGGCAGGTCCACCAGCCCTGTGAACGGGCGAGGCCGTAAGCGGCCGTCTGATCGGCGAGATGACCCTGATGGTTGATCATAATGGTGACAGGCATGAAACAGCCTACTATGACCAGATCCGGCCAGCCGTCCTTATTCACATCCATCCAACAGGCATCCGACACCATACCAGGCCGGGTCAGGACGCTATCCTGTTGGGAGGCGTCTTTTTCGAAGCGGATATGTCCCGGGCGGCTGGTGTTTTTCAACAGCATGCTGACGGGGGCACGGGGAAAGAAGCCCGGATCGAGTTTTCCGCCGACAAAAAGGTCTTGCAGTCCGTCCCTGTTATAGTCGGCAGCCTTTACGCAGCCGCCGCTGATGGTTTCTGCGGGCAGGGCATCGGGTACGAGCGTGAAATGACCATGGCCGTCATTTTCGAATAACCTGTCCTGGTAGTTACGGCTGCCGGAGAGATAGTCGGCGCCTCCGCTGACTATATAGAGATCCTGGTCCCCGTCACCGTCCGCGTCGAAGAAGAGCGCGGCGGTGCAGGTATGGTTTTTATCCTGGTTCCAGGGTTGTGAATCGGCCAGCCGGAACCGGCCATCGGGGGTCTGCAGGTAGAGGCGGGATTCCTGTCCTGCGCTGCCGCCGATGAAGAGGTCTTCGAGCCCGTCGCCATTGACATCCCCTTTGGCCAGGCACGGGCCTACTTTAGAGACCTGGTAGGGCAGCAGGGGCGTTATTTTGAAATCTACCCAGTCGGAGCCCTTTTGGGCATATTGAATACCGGAGCCGGCGGTGACGTCCTTGAAAATTTTTTCAAGAGTTGGCGGGTGCGAGGTGGCCGGTGCGCCGGGGGTTGGCGTGGCGGCGAGTGCGTTTGCGGGCGCGGTGGTGGCGTCGGATTCACGGACGACCAGCAAGGTATCCGATCGCAGGGGGCCTATGATAGATTGCGATCCGCGAGGCCATTGGATGACGACGGACCGGATCACGGTATCGGTTCCACAACCGAAGTGCATAACCGGATCGACGGAAGACTGGAAACCCCGGGTGAGGTATTGTTCCTGCAGCTGCCGGCCATGATCCGTGGTGACATACACTTTAGCGCCGATGCCCTGGGTATTCGGACGGTTCCCTATGAGGCGAAGGCGCAGATAGTGGCCCTTATTCTGTTCGGACGCATTGTTGCGGTAGATGATAGGTACATCATTCAGCGTGTTGATGACGAGATCGAGGTCCCCGTCATTGTCCAGGTCCGCATAAGCGGCACC
>Ga0302315_10004209_pt1 | contig 12657 bp, 10 predicted proteins | sample III_Palsa_N3_1_FD_200532 | JGI IMG/M metagenome (GOLD analysis project Ga0302315, IMG submission 200532) | Peat permafrost microbial communities from Stordalen Mire near Abisko, Sweden - III_Palsa_N3_1 | ecosystem: Environmental > Terrestrial > Soil > Palsa > Peat permafrost | place: Sweden... | reverse complement strand
GGTGCGGATGGCGTGCACATGCGCCAGGATGTCCTGCCACCGGTACTGGCCCAGGACATGGCGAAGTACGAACAAGGCCACCACGAAGAGGCCAATGCCGAGCAGCGTGGTCCACGCCGGAACCTTTAGATTTGTGTGAGGAATTGTCAAGTCGCCTATCGTATCAGGGCGTTCCCGACATGGTGCAGGGCGCAGTCGACTTCCGCGCAGAAACTGATAGGGTTAGGTGTACGCATTTTCCGACAAATTTTTCAAAGGTGACCCAAGCATGAGTTCCGCCAACGATGGCCGACAGGCAACCATGGACACGACGCAAATCTATCGCGAAGAAACCTTCACCGATCGACGGGTGGGTACCATTCGCCGCTTGACCCCCGTGACGTCCGATGGCGCCCCGGATGCCGCTCGCACCGTCATATTTGTGGGCCAAGCCCAGGTCATGACGCCCATGGGCGCACTACCCATTAGCTTCGAGTTCGATTCGCCCACGCTGGATGGTGCAATCGCGAAATTCGGCGAGGCCGCGGAACAAGCCGTGCAGCAGACCATGCGCGAACTTCAAGATATGCGCCGCGAACAGGCGTCCTCCTTGGTTATCCCGGACGGCGCGGGCAGCGGACTGCCCAATCCCAACGATTTGATGGGCCGCGGACGCTCACGCCGGTAGGAGCCTATCTGGCTCCTAGGTGGGCGCCTCGAGCGCCTCCCAGCGCGCAAAGGCGGCTTCGAGTTCCTTTTCGACCGCCTGCAGTCGCGTGACCGCCGCGTTAGCTTGGGCGAGGTTGCGCCGAAATAACTCGGGATCCGCGATGGCGGCCGCCAATGTCGCTTGCTCCGCTTCCAGCTTATGAATCGTAGCCGGCAGAGCATCGAGTTCGCGCTGGTCCTTATATGAGAGTTTGCGCGGTTTTGGTGTGGCCGGCTGAGGCGCGGCCTGTACGGGTGCGGCCGGCTGTGGCACGGGCCTGCTGGTCGCAGGCGCCGCGAAAACGGTGGCGCTGGGCGTACGGCCCGCGGCCCCGCTGCTGACACGCCGCTGGCGCAGCCAATCGGTATACCCGCCCACATATTCGTTCACTTGGCCGCCGCCTTCGAAGACCAGTGTGCTGGTAACGACGTTGTCGAGAAATGCTCGGTCATGGCTGACCAACAGCAGGGTCCCCGTGTACTCCGAGACCATCTCTTCGAGTAAGTCCAGCGTATCCGAGTCGAGATCGTTGGTGGGTTCGTCCATCACCAGAAGGTTGCTGGGCCTCGCGAACAAACGAGCCAGCAGCAACCGATTGCGCTCGCCCCCCGACAACATGGTTACCGGCGCATGCAGGCGCTCGGGCGGGAACAAAAAATCACGCAAGTAACTGGACACGTGGCGGGCGCGTCCATCGATAGTCACGGTGTCGCCACTGCCGCCGGTCACGTTGTCCATGATGGACTTCGTCGGGTCCAGCTGATCGCGCTGCTGATCGAAGTACGCCGGCAGCAGCTGGGTGCCGCGACGAAGCGTTCCGGACGTCGGCTCCAACTGGCCCACCAGCAGCTTGATGAGCGTGCTCTTGCCGCAGCCGTTGGGACCAATGATGCCAATGCGATCACCGCGCATGATGCGCGCCGAAAAGTCGGCAATGACGGGAGCGCCGCCAAAGGCCTTGGTCATGTGTTCCGCTTCGAACACCAGTTTGCCCGAGGCACCCGCCTCCTGCACTCGCACGTCGACCTGGCCGATGCGCTCGCGCCGGTCGCGGTGTTGAATGCGCAACTGCTCGAGCGCACGCACTCTGCCCTCGTTGCGCGTGCGGCGCGCTTCCACGCCCCTGCGAATCCACACCTCTTCCTGCGCCAGCTTCTTGTCGAACAGCGCCGCGTGCTTCGCCTCGGTTTCCAATGCCGCCTGCTTCAACACCACATAATTGTCGTAGCTTCCCGGCCAGACACGGAGTTGTCCGCGGTCCAACTCGACAATGCGGGTGGCCAGACGGCGTACGAAGGCCCGGTCATGGCTGATAAAGAGCAGCGCTCCCTCGAAGTCCATCATCATGTCCTCGAGCCACGTGATGGCATCGATGTCCAGATGGTTGGTCGGCTCGTCCAGCAACAGCAGGTCAGGATCCGATACCAACGCGCGGCCCAGCATCACCCGGCGGCGCCACCCGCCCGACAGCGCGCTCATCGGCGCGTCCCGGTCGAGTTCCAGGCGCGCAATGACTTGGTCGACCTGCATTTCGGCCTGCCAGCCGCTGTCGATGTGGTCCTGGGCCGCACCGCCCATCACCACATCGAACACGGTTTGTTCACTGGACTCGGATACTTCCTGGGCGAGACCCGCCACTTTGGCTCCGGGCCGCACCCACACCTCGCCGCTGTCGGGCACGATGCCGCGGGTGATCAATTGCATCAGGGAGGATTTGCCCTCGCCGTTGCGGCCGAGCAAACAGACACGCTCACCTCGGCGAACTTGAAGGGAGGCATTATCCAATAGGGGCTTGAGGCCGAAGCTCAAGGAGACTTTATCGAGGCGTACGGTAGGCATAGAGCCGCCTATAATACCGCCTCATCGCTCAACGCAGGGCCAAATCCCAGCGAGGGGTCAAATCCCTAGCCAGATCGACAAGTAGACGCCCCGCTGGGTGGGTTTGCCCGCAATGCTGCCCAAATCCGTATAGGCTGCCGTCAAACTCAGGTTCTTGACGGGCGCCCAGGCGAGAAACGCATCATTGGCGCTGTTTTCACGAAATGCGGTCAAATTGCTGGGTTTGTCACGATACTCGGCTCCCAGCAACACATGCTCGGTGACCCAGACCGCGGCCGAGGCTTCCGGTTCATAGTGAAATCCGCTGCCGTCGCCGCCGAAGCCCAATAAGCCGAATTGGTTGGCTCGAGTACGCCGCAGCGTGAAATCCAGAATCACGTTACGGCCCGCGATGGCATCGAAATACATTTTTGTGGCGGCGAGGTAGAGATCCACATCCTCGCCTCGGGCCGCGCCCACAGCCTTAGGAATAACGTCGAAATCCAGCGTCCGCTTCCATTCCGCGCCCAGCGACACCTGCGGCAGCCACTGGTCGGGCGCAAACACCGCGTCGCCCACCAGTTTGACCTTGAGGCCCACGATGTCCTGCCCCAGCGTGAGCCCGGGCACCACGGATCCGGCATCGAAACGCTGGCGCGCCACCGACGCCTCGACACGATCGCCGTACTCGACGCTGGCACCGCCGGTACGCAGCGAAAAGTCCTGAGTCGACACATACGTGGCGAACGCCGTGGCGCCCATTTGGTCCTCGGTACCCAGGCCGCCTATCAGCGCCCACGGCACCATACCGCCGCCGGCGGTTCCTTCGATATCGGTAACTGCACCGGTCCATTCCAGTCGATCTCCCGCGATCGCGAAACGGCTGCCGCACAGCAACATAGCCACTGGAAAAACAATGCTCGCTACAGTTTTCAATACACACCGCCGACCTAACGAGAGGCGCCTCTCACTCCATGATTGCCTCACTTGAATGACTAGGTTAGGGCCTGACGAAGCCGAATATTGTGTTCAAGCGCACAGCCTGTGCGGGCCACGGCGTTTAACCTAAGCCTTTATCGGACCTCATAATGACATCGGTCACATTACGAGCTTGGCTGCTCTGCATCGTTTGCATGAGCGCCGCCGCCGGTGCCACGGCCGCGGAGAACAGTCTCTACGTCCGTCTGGGGGGCGAAGCGGGCGTCGCGGCGATTTCCAATATGCTCATCGATCGCGTGGCCGCCGACCCGGTGATGGGGCCCAGCTTCAAGGACTCCAAGCTGTCTCGCATCAAGACCCTGCTGGCCGAGCAGATCTGTGATTTGAGCGGCGGCCCGTGTCACTACTCCGGCGACCCTATGAAAGAGGTGCATGCCGGACACCACATCACGGAAGCGATGTTCTACCGTATGGTCGACACACTGCGCGGCATCCTGAAAGAGCGGCATGTTGACCTACGGTCGACGAATCAACTGCTGCGTCTCCTGGCACCCATGAAGCGCGATGTGGTCGAACATGGCTCGGCGCCGGCCGCGGCGCCCGCCGCCCCGCCGGCATCCGGTGCTCCATGAAGTACCGCGAATGGCGCCGCCCGCTGCAAATGGCGCTCCTGGGACTCGTCTGCGCCAACGCCGCGACTGCCATTTCCGTGAAAGTCTCTGTCACGGGCAAATCGGGTGCCCCGTCCGCGGACACCATCGTCGTCTTCGATCCTCTCGACGGCACTCCGGCGCCCACTCACGACACCGCCGTCATCGACCAGATCAACAAGACATTCGTGCCGCGCGTGAACGTCATGCGAACCGGCACCGCGGTCGCGTTCCCGAACAGCGACCGCATTCGTCATCAAGTGTATTCGTTCTCGACCCCGCATCCCTTCACCTTGAAGTTGTACGCGGGCTCACCACGCACGGACGTGGTTTTCGAAAAGCCGGGCATGATCGTCCTTGGCTGCAACATCCACGACAGCATGGTGGCTTTCGTTGCGGTGGTCGATTCACCCTACTTCAAGAAGACGCTTGAATCCGGCATCGCCGAGATGGACCTGCCGCCCGGTCGCTACCGATTGCGCGTCTGGAATCCCAACATGATCATGGCTATTCCACCGCAGGAGATCACCGTGGCCGGCGCGCCGGTCGCGGTACCGTTGCGGGTCGACGTGGACCCGACGCACGGCACGGACGTCGCGTGGCCTGAGTAGAATTTCATGTCGCTGCGAACACGAATTGCGCTCACTTTCCTCATCCTGCTGACCGCGGTTCTCGTGGCCGCATTGACCGCGGTCTCCATTGCGAATCGCGCGAATGCGCAACGCGACGTACAACGGCAGCTCGAATTCGGTGCGCAAACCTTCTCCGGTCTGCTCAAGACCAATCGTAGTTTGCTGACGCAAGCCGCGCAGGCGGTCGCCGATGACTACGGCTTCCGCGCGGCCGTCGCCGAACACGATACCGAAACACTGGTTTCCGCCCTGCAAAACAGCGGCACTCGCGTGGGCGCGGCCATGGTGGTGCTGACCTCTTTGGATGGCGTCGTCATTGCCGCCTCCGGCTCCGATCGTGCCGTCGGCAGCCAATTCCCCATCGCGGCGTTAAAGCGCAACGCCGGGCCTGATGCCACGGCCACGGTGATGGTCGACAACGGCAAGATTTACCAAGTCGTGGCCGTTCCCGTGAAGAGCCCGCTGCCGGTGGCCTGGATCGCCATGGGCTTCGAACTCGACGCTGCGGCGGCCAAAGGTTTGGCCGCCGCCACCGGCCTCGGTGTGACCCTGGCGGTGCGCGCGCATGGGCCCGCCTCGTCCGCCGTGACCAACGACGGCGACATGGTTACGCGGCCGATCAAGTTGCCGAGCTTGGACAACACCGAAGTTTTCGCCACCCTGTCGCGCTCCATGGCCGATGCGCGCGCTCCCTTCGACGGCCTGACCAAGACGCTGTTCGAAATCGCCGGCGTGAGTCTTTTCGGGTTCGGTTGGGCGGCGTTCTGGATCGCGCGCAACATCACACGCCCCTTGCACGACCTTACCAAGTCCGTGGACCTGATTCGCGGCGGCCGCTACGACGTGGAACTCTCCGTGCATCGCCGTGACGAACTCGGCGTCTTGGCGGAGGGACTGGAGCACATGCAAACCGCCGTGATGTGCCGCGACAACTCCATCCGCCAGCTGGCCTACGAAGATACCTTGACCGGGCTCATGAACCGGACCTCCTTTGGCAGCAGCCTGAGTGAGTCTTTGGCACGTGCGGCCGGCGCCCCCATGGCCGTGGCCATCATTAATCTCAATCGATTTCGGCGCATCAACGAACACCTGGGCTACTCGGTGGGCGATGCCATACTCAAACAAACGGCGACACGCCTGACAACGGTGCCCAGCATCGAGTCCGCGGTCGCCCGCCTCGCGGCGGATCAGTTCGCTGCCTTCACCCGCTTGAGTGACCCCAAGGATTTGCAGGCCTGGGGAACTTCACTGCTGCTGGCTCTATCCGAGCCCGTATTCGTCGAAGCACAACCCATCGACATCAGCGCCACGATCGGCCTCGCGGTCACGTCCGCGCCATTGGAGTCCGGCGCCCAAGCCTCGGTCGACGGTGCGGCCGACGACCTCGTGCGCTGCGCCGATCTGGCGCTGGAACAGGCGCGGCGTGAGAAGCGGGCCATGTCGGTTTACGAAGCATCGCTGAACCCCTCGGCTCGCGACCAGCTGTCGCTGCTCGGCGAACTGCGGCGCGCGGTCGAGAAGGATGAGCTGCGCCTGTTCTTCCAGCCAAAAATCGAGATGTCCACCAATCGAGTCGCGGGCGTCGAAGTGCTGCTTCGATGGCAACATCCGACTCGCGGCATGTTGAGTCCGGCGGCCTTCATTCCCTTCGCGGAACAAACCGGCTTCATACGACGCATTACTCGCTGGACGCTGAGCCGCGCCATCGCACAGGCGGCATCCTGGCATCATGCCGGCAAAGCGCTGCCCATCGCCGTCAACATCGGCGCCGACGATGTCTCGGACTCGCGGCTCGACGCACGCGTCGCCGGCCTCGTGACCCGCAATCAACTGCCGCCCTCGCTGCTGACACTGGAATTGACGGAAAGCGGCTTCATCGAGGATCCGGACAGAGCCTTGAGCATGTTGAATGCGCTCGGCGCACTGGGTGTAAACCTTTCCATCGACGACTTCGGCACCGGCTATTCATCGCTCAGCCACTTGGCGCGCATGCCGGCCCATGAGCTCAAGATCGATCGCAGCTTTGTGCAAGGTTTGGAAACCGACGCCGAATACGCGGCGGTGGTGCGATCAGCCATCGACATGGGGCATAGCCTCGGCATGAAGGTGGTCGCCGAAGGCATTGAAACCGAGTTGGCTGCCGATCGCCTGCGGGCCTTCGGCTGCGATATCGCGCAAGGCTATCTGTATGCCAAACCCATGCCTCTTGAACAACTCGAGCGCTGGCTCGAAGGACGCGGGCGGGTTCCGGTCGTTGCTCTGCCCGCCAATTTCAATGCGGATGAAGTGACCGACACCGTCACCCTTGCCACCTACTGACCTCGCAAGTATTGCCGCGGCTGTCCCGGAAACGGGATAGTCCGCATGCTGCGATGCGATAACCCAAGCAATTTGCGCAATTAGTGGCTGTTTAGTGCAAAGCAATAGGTACAATGCCTTGGGGATTGGCGTATATGTCGCGACGGCAGCGGCCGAAGGATAGGACGTGACCAGGGAGAATTCGATGCCCAAAGGAATTGGGTATCGATGCGCAAGAAGGGATGGATCTCATGCTGATTGGATTTAAATTTAAGAATTTTCGGTCGTTTCTATCCGAACAGAATTTCGGATTCTCTACATCGTCAGACCGCATGCACGAAGCAACCCATCTCATGCCGACCGGCATGAAGGCCGTGCCGCGGCTCTGCAAGGCCGCCATCGTGTTCGGACCCAACGCCAGCGGCAAGAGCAACCTGCTCGCCGCCTTCGCGACCTTTCGCGATCTGGTGGTACATTCCACCAGTTACTCCGATACCCAATACGCCGACCGCCATACGCCGTTCCGTTTCGGGCCCAGCATGTCGCAGCCCACCGAGTTCGAAATCGACGTGCTGCTCGATCAGGTGCGCTACCGCTACTCCATGTCGTATGACGCCGAACGGATTCACTCCGAGCGCCTGCTGGTGTACCGCACCGGCAAGTCCCAGCGCTGGTTCGACCGGCGCTTCGATGCCGCCACGCAGAGCGAGGAATGGGCCCCTTTCTCCCCAAGCTTCAACGGGCCTCGCGAGATGTGGCGCAAAGCCACTCGGCCCAGGGCATTGTTTCTCACCGCCGCCGCGCAGCTCAATTCCGAACAACTCGCGCCCCTCGCGCATTGGGTCGAGCATTGCCTCGAAATCTTATTTCCCGCCGACATGGTCGATCTCAATCGCGTCGCGTCGCGAATTCAAGATGGCAACTTCAAAGCCCGCGTGCTGAAGTTGCTGCACGCCGTCGACATTCCCATCGACGACTTGCGGGTGGGTGAACAAGAGCCGTCTCAGAAGTGCCTGGAGTTCATGTACGCCCGCAAGGGCTGGCTGCCTATTTGGCTCAACTCGATATTCGAGGCGGCCGGCACACACCGCCTCCTGGGGCTGTTTGGTCCGCTGCTCGAAGCGATCGAGCACGGCAAGCTGCTGCTCATCGACGAGTTCGATACCAGTCTGCATCCTCTGGTCGCGCGGTTCCTCGTTCAATTGGTCAATGACCCCGCGGTGTCGAATCGCGGAGCCCAGCTGCTGCTCACCAGTCACAACACCACGCTCATGGATCTGTCGTTTCTACGCCGTGATGAAATCTGGCTGGCGCAACTGAATCCCGATCACACCAGCCTCTTGGCACCCCTGCTGCAGTCCAGCCCGCGCAAGCACGAGATGGTAGCCAAGAACTATTTGCGCGGCCGCTACGGGGCGGTGCCGCTCATCCGCTCCGCAGCAAGCTAGCGCGCCCCGCGCTAGGCGCGCCCCGCTAGAACGCGAGACCCATGCCGAAGTCGAGGCGATCGAACGTGCGGTTATCCTCGAACCACTGGTAGTCGACTTTGAAGACCACATGCGGCGTCGTGTAAAAGTTCGCACCCACCGTCGTGACGCGATCGTAGTTTCGCGGCCAGTAGCCATAATCCCCCGGCGTGGCGGATAGCGGCAATAGGCCCGCCGGGACCACCGGACCATCGGTGCCGGAATAGCGCTCACCCATGGTGTAGTACTCCCAGCGAACGAAAGGCGCCAAGCGGTATTCGCCATGCTCCCAGGCGCCGTACGCGGCCTGTGCGTAATAACCGTAGAATTCCGACGGCAAGGGATTGGGCGAGCCGGGGTTCGACGCGTTGGCGACCGCCAAATTGCTGATCGACCCATGTGCATACAACGCCGTCAGATCCAATTTGCCCGGCGTCCAGCGCGCATGCGCCTCCCACAAAGTCACACGCTCATTGCCGAGTATGGGCGCATTGGGCGGCGCAGCCACCTTCGCAGCGTCGCCGGTGCTGATCGCGGCCCCGAGAGTCAAGCCGGGAATGCCATAGTAGCCCAGCGCAAGGTATTCGCTGAGATGCTGGGCATTGGCTAACCCTAGTTCCTGATGCGTTGACTGCAGCGGGGCGGAATCGCTGTCCTCGAGGTCGAGCGCCGTCGCGTACTGCGGGAACTCCGGTGCAAAATTCCACTTCGACAAATCGAAGCCGGTGGTGAGGCCTGCATTCCAGGAGAGGCCGATCGGCGTCTCGCCGTGCACATTGAAGCCTCCCTCACGCCAGGTGCTGGGAATGATGAGCGTCTCGACGAAATTGCGCTGCACGCCGTAGAAATTGACCGGCTCGTGATGCTCGTTGATCAAGCCGAAGGGCATGAGAAACAAGCCGGCCCGCAACGTCGCGTAGTCGTTGAGCTGGCGGTCAACGTAGAATTGCTCGACTTCGAACTCGCCCACGTCCGAAGCCGACGACACGGCATGCTCCACTTCGAACTCCGAGTTGAATTCCGTCTTCTCGTCGAACGTATAGCCGATGCCGAATACGGCGCGCGCCAGATCGGCCTCGGTTTTGTTGCCCTCCCGGGTGGGATGCGTGTAGTACAGCTCACCATATCCCCAAAGTTTCACGTTGGAAAACGGCGAGACCGCGGTGGGCGGCAGCACGGATCCTGGGGTCACGTCCGCAGCCACGGGAGGTGACAGGTTGCCGGATGGCGTCAGACCGCCCGGCGGTGCAAGGCCAGAGGCCGCCGTACCGGGCGCATTGGCGCTGCCTGGGGTTGCCGTCGAAGGCTGCGTAGTCCCGGACTGCGCGGATTCGGCGCGATGTTCGTCGTACTGCAAACGCCGCGTCAGGGTTTGGTTCTGCTCGGCCAGCTGCTTCATCTGCGCCTGGATGTTGAGCAGCTGCTGCTGTAGCGCATCGATCTGCTGCTGTTGCGCAGAAATCTGGGCCGACTCATCCGCGGCCGATGCGGAACCCGCCGCCAGGGCGCCCGAGATCAGCAATACCACGGCTCGCCAGGTCAGGGAGGCCGGTGTTTTTCTTGTGGTCAAATTACGAGTCATTGCATTTCCTCATTTTGAAGCGGCTGTGCTTGCAGCAGCACTGGGCTGGCATTGCGCAGGAACGGTGTAGGCCGTGGGATTCGTTGGGTCATAGCCGTCGGTCAGGGTGCATAGGAACGCGACGATGTCGTCGATTTCTGCCGCGGTCAGCGTCGGCGCCTGGCCGCCCCCGAAGGTGGGAGGCGTGTAGGGCACTTCCGCGATATTGACGTTGGCGTCGTACTCCACCGGCAGATCGTTGTACTCGTACAGATCGGGTGTGCCGTCCGCGGCCGTGTAGAACGTACCCACCGCCTGGTACGGATTGCCGCCCGGGCCCGCCGCCACCGGGTTCGGGTTATTGCCGGTGTTGTTGTTGATGTCGCGGGTGACATACCACTCGACCACTTGATGCAAATCCGTGAAGACGCCGTTGTGGAAATACGGCGAGGTGATCGCGATGTTCCTCAATGTGGGCACCTTGAACACGCCGCACAGCGAGGGCGTGTCCGCCAGATCGACGCGCGCCTTCACATCGCCGGTGGCCGCCTTGAAGGGACCGCACAGGCCCATGTCGTAGTAGGCGTATTCAGCATCGGAAGGGACATCCACCGGCACCAGCACCGTCGAGAACGGCGCGCCGTCGATCGGGCTCACGGAGCCCGCGGTATTCGCCGGAATCTTCCAATTACGCGGCACGCCGATATTGTCGAAGCTGAAGTCGGTGAACAGCGCATGCTCGCTGAAACTCTGCGCCTGACTGGGATGGCAGGCCGTGCAGTTGCCCTTGCCCGGATTGTTGAATAACGCCAGCCCATTCGCCTCGGAGGCGGTCAGCGTCGCCTGGCCTCCCAGCGAGTAATCGTACTTGCTGCTGAAAGGATGAAACGACGGATCCTCGGTCTCGTAGGCGGCGAGCGCCGCGCCCATATCCGCCAGCGCGGTAGTCGGATCGCTGAGCGGCGTGGTGCCGTACGCCGCCACGAAGGCCGCCAACGTCGTCGGCGAGGTCTGCAGTTTCGCCACAACCGCCGCCGCGTCGGCATTCGCCATTTCGAAGTCCGTGACGAAGGGCTGCTGCGCCTGGGCCGCGAGTGTGGACGCTCGGCCGTCGCGGAAGAAACCGCCGACGGGTCCGCCGGAGAGCGAGAAGGGAGGCGTGAAAGAGGCGTAGACCAACGAGGGCGCGTTCCTAAAGCCCACTTGATCCATGTTCGCCCCACCGATGGGCACCGGCAATCCGTTGTCCGTCGCGGGATCGCCTGAGTACGCCCGCGATGGCACATGGCACGTGCCGCACGCTTGTTTCCCCGACGCGGACAGGCTCTTATCGAAAAATATCGCCTTGCCCGCCACGGCCGCGGCAGACTGCGTTGTCTGCGTGGTGGAGGTCGCCGAGACGTCTGAACTCCCCCCGCAGCCCACGAGATTTGCCGCCAACAGGCACAGACCCGGCAACGCTACCGACGCGTAAATCTTTGATCGACTCATCCCGTGTCTCAGACCCTAAGGCTCTTCGGCCCGCTTGTTAATAGGAACACGAATGCTATCGAGAATGATTCGTATTAGCAAATAAACACGAAATAAAGCCGCTACCGCGACAGCCCGACTGACGAATCCGCGCGAATTTGCAATGATGGCGCTTTACGCCTGATCGCTTGGAGCCACGTGGACGCAAAATTACGTCGAGTTGTTATGTCGGGAGTCGCCGTTCTGACTCTCTGTGCGGCTATGCCGCTCGCCGGGTCGGCCGGCACCAAAAGGAATCTTGCCACCGCGGAAACGTCATCGAACGACCTGGCGCCCGATGCGGGTCGCGACGCGCTGCGGCAGATCGTTCAGAATCAATGCGTGCTGAATTGGACCCAGAAACAGGATCCAGCGCCCTGCGAACGGGTATTTCTCGCCGACGCCAAGACCAACTCCTCCGGGTACGCCATTCTCGCCGATCGCAAAGGCGGCGCACACTACTTGCTCATTCCCACCCAGACCATGGCGGGTGTCGATGCCAGCGAACTACTCGATCCCGATGCACCGAATTATTTCGCGGAGGCCTGGCATGCCCGGGGACTCATCACGAAGTTCGTGGGACATCCGGTGCCGAGAACCGCCATTGGGCTTGCGGTGAACACCGCCCACTCCCGTACTCAGGATCAATATCACATTCACATCGAGTGCCTGCGGCAGGATGTATACGATTCCTTGCACGCCGTCACCCAACAGATTACCGAAACCTGGTCCTCGGTCACCGTCGCGGGATCGACGTATTCGGCCATGAAAATCCAGGGCGATGGATTGGACGGCTCCAATCCCAACGAGCTGCTTGCCAAGTTGAATCCCGACGCGCGGCATCACATGGGTGACTACACCTTGGTGGTGGCCGGCGCGCAGTTCAGCAGCGGCCCCGGCTTCGTTCTGCTGACGGGCAAAGCCGGGCCGACCGGCGAATTATTGCTGGACTCCAGCTGCGCGGTGGCCGGGGGCGGTGGATGAACGAACCCGAGTGGCTGGTGATCGGGCGCGAAATGCGCGCCATCGCCCAAATCGGGTTGACGTTCTGCAAGGATCCCTTCGATAGGCAGCGCTTCGAACGCATTCGCGAACT
>Ga0302315_10004207_pt1 | contig 12657 bp, 12 predicted proteins | sample III_Palsa_N3_1_FD_200532 | JGI IMG/M metagenome (GOLD analysis project Ga0302315, IMG submission 200532) | Peat permafrost microbial communities from Stordalen Mire near Abisko, Sweden - III_Palsa_N3_1 | ecosystem: Environmental > Terrestrial > Soil > Palsa > Peat permafrost | place: Sweden... | reverse complement strand
GCCTTTGCCTAATTCGCTTACAACATGAATATCGCTTTGGTGAAGTTCTATAAGCCGCTTGGTTATGGCCAACCCCAGGCCCGTACCGCCGCGGTTGCTGTTTATAAACTGCGACTCCTGCATAAACGGATCAAATACCAGGCGGAGGTTTTCGGCGGCTATACCAATTCCGGTATCAGTTATAGTGAATTTGATGCTGATTTGTTTATCATTAATAAAAGTCTTGTCTAACTTTATAATGATTTTACCCCGTTGTGTAAACTTAACCGCGTTGCTTACCAGGTTATTTAATACCTGGCTCAGGCGCATCTCATCGCCCATTATAAACTCGAGGATTTCTTTGTCAATTACCAGTTCCAGCTCTAAAAGCTTTTCTGTCGCCCTTGGATAAAAGGATTTCCTGATTTTTGTAACCAACTGGTAAATATTGAACCGGGTAATGTTCAGCTCTAATTTGCCGGCTTCAATTTTATTGTAATCTAAAATATCATTGATAATGGCCAGCAGGTTATCGGCCGAAAATTTAAGAATGTTCAAATATTCCAGTTGATCAGGTTTAGGGTCTTCGCTCAGTAGTAAATTTGTTGTTCCGATAACAGCGTTCATCGGCGTTCTTATCTCATGGCTCATGATAGATAAAAACTCAGATTTAAACTCTGATGATTTTTCGGCCAGTTCTTTAGCTGATATTAACTCCTGTGTAGCTTTTTGCTGGTCGGTTATATCTTCGCCAATGCTGGTGCTTTCTTTTACCAGGTCATTTTCGTCATAGGTCCCGGCGTTTCGCCACCTTATGATACGACGCTCACCATTACGGCATACTACCGGGTTGGTGCTTGGCGTTTTAATGGCTGTATTGGTAAACCAGTCGGTTACAACCTGGTGAAATTCTTCAGGAACGAGATCAAGCCAATTTTTCCCAATAATTTCCGCCTGGTCATAGCCCAGCAGGTTAGCGAGATATTGATTGCAAAAGGTGATGGCACCTTTATTGTTTACTGACAATGCCGCCAGCTTAATTGTTTCTAATATCAGCTTGTATTTATTTTCTGTCCGCTTATAAGCTATTTCGGCTTCTTTTCGGTCCGTAATGTCTTGTAGTGTGCCTATTATTTTCCTTGCGCTGCCATCCTCGCGCTTTAGCAGTTTTCCAACAATAATGCTCAAGTATTTGACCTTACCCGATGGCGCATTTATACGCACTACAAACGCATAATTATCAATGCTGGCAGCACTTTTAAAAAAGCGCTGTAGTATAAATTTATCTTGACTGTCAATATGTTTTAAAAATAATTTCACGGCACCAAGCTGTGTAGATGCCATTTCTTTCATTTCAAAAATGCCCGCAATTTCGTCGCTCCATGAAATTAGTCCATGAGTGGTGTCCCATTTCCAGTTGCCAATTTTTGCAATGGTTTGCGCTTCTAATAATTCGACGCGGCTTAGTTTTATTGCTTTTTCTGATAGCTTGCTTTCGGTAATATCCTGTATAATACCAAAAATCCGCGCATTTTGTAAACCGTTCCTGCTTTCCGGGTTTCCTTTTAAAATTTTCAGGTACTTCAAATTTCCATTAGTAATTATCCGGTGTTCATAATGGATGTCGTCGGTTTTGTCAATCCCGTAAAGATATTGTGAAAGCCTTTCGCGATCCTCCGGGTGAACAAGCTGTAAATAAACTTCAAACTTATTTATATCATCGGGCAGTTCACCAATTTCTAAAATGGCATATAAATTTTTTGAAAAGTAAACTTCCCTGGTATCATAATCGTACCACCAGTTACCGGCCTTTGCAATAGCCTGTGCCTCAATTAGCGAAAGCTCATTTTCTTTGAGCGCCAATTCATACTTTTTTTGCCGCGTTATGTTGGTGAGCGATGCGGATATGCGCGATGTGTAATTACCATCCCGGTCAAAAACGGGTGTCATTTTGGCCACAAACCATTCACCGGTGCCAAAATCAGAAATGTATTCAACAGAAGCCGTTTTCCGGTGCTCGATTACGTAATCCAAGGCATCATCAAATTTTTGGGCTTTTTCGGGGCCTAAAATATCGGAAAGATGTTTTCCAACAGTTACCCGCGGGTCTATTACACGCTGTTCCGTATCATTGAACCATACATTAAGGCAAATTTTATCCTCATCAAACTCAAAAATAATATCGTTTAACGAATTGATCAACGAGTTGAACTGCTGACTCACGTCGAAGTTTTCCTGGTCTATTTTATGTTTTTCGCGGGCGATTTTTTGTAATTTGTTACAATAATTAAGGGCAACGAAAAAGAATACGGTCGCCATAATTATTAAAACTAACAACAACAGATACATATAAATACCGGGGTGATTTTGAATTATTAATATAAGTATTGTATTTATCGCCATCTATAAGCTGCTTTCATTTCATTAGGGTGTGAATATAGGCAAGATATTAAAAAATAACAGATAGATTGTATTACAATTTTTTTACAATTGATAAACCGTTCTTAACACCTTTGGTAAGCAGATTTATTTATATTTGTTGCATATACAAAATTTCCTATGTCGGCAACAGCGCAATTAATAATTGGTGATAAAACTTATGACTTCCCGGTAATTGAAGGTACGGAGGGTGAAAAGGCCATTGATATTTCAAAACTCAGAGACTTAACAGGTTATGTAACCCTTGATGTGGGTTACAAAAACACGGGTGCTACTAAAAGCGCTATCACTTTTTTAGATGGCGAATTAGGCATACTAAAATACCGCGGCTACCCGATAGAACAATTAGCCGAAAGAGCAAGCTTTATTGAAGTAGCTTATTTGCTTATTTACGGCGAATTGCCGACAGCTGACCAGCTAAAAAACTTTCAATACGAGGTAAGCCGCCACACTTTGGTGCATGAGGATATGAAGAAATTTTTTGACGGTTTTCCGTCAAAATCACACCCGATGGGGCAACTGTCATCATTGGTTTGCTCGTTATCGGCCTTTTATCCTGAATCATTAAAGTCAAATCAGACAAGCGAAGAGCTTAACCTGAGCATTATAAAAATGCTGGCTAAAATGACTACAGTAGTATCATGGATATACAAAAAATCATTAGGCCACCCGGTTATTTACCCTAAAAACAAATACGATTACGTAACCAACTTTTTAAACATGACCTTCGGCCAGCGTACCGAAGAAGTGGTTATCGACCCGGTTGTGATAAGCGCCATGAACACGCTGCTAATACTACATGCCGATCATGAGCAAAACTGTTCAACGTCGACTGTGCGTATTGTTGGTTCGTCCGAATCAAATATTTATGCTTCTGTGTCGGCAGGTATATCAGCGCTTTGGGGCCCGCTGCATGGCGGCGCTAACCAGGCGGTTATTGAAATGCTGGAGAAAATTAAAGCCGATGGCGGCGATACCGATAAATGGATAAACAAGGCAAAAGATAAAAACGATCCGTTCCGCCTGATGGGCTTCGGTCACCGTGTTTACAAAAACTTTGACCCGCGCGCCAAGATCATCAAAAAAGCCTGTGATGATATTTTAGAAAAACTGGGTATCGACGATGAAGTATTGGATATTGCAAAAAAACTGGAAGAAGTGGCATTGAAAGACCCATACTTTGTTGAGCGCAAGCTATACCCCAACGTCGATTTTTATAGCGGTATCATCTACCGTGCATTAGGCTTCCCGACTGATATGTTTACCGTATTGTTTGCCTTAGGCCGCCTGCCCGGATGGATAGCCCAATGGAAAGAAATGAAAGAAAACAAAGAGCCTATCGGCCGCCCGCGCCAGATATATGTAGGCAATGTGAATAAGGAATATGTGGAGATAGATAAACGATAATCAATTGTAAGTTAAGTAAAAAGCCTGCTACAAAGCGGGCTTTTTTGTTTTAATTAAAATCCGTTACCTAAATTTATAAAAACCTTAGCTATGAAAGCCATAATAATAATAATAATCCTGTTCGTACTCTGCGTCATTCCCATTGCCGCGTTTTCACAAAGTACATTTGCCGATAGTGATAAGTACACCCAATTTCCTAAAGAATACCAGGATGAGGCCAATTTGATAAAGCATATTATTCCAGATAAAAATTATACTTATTGGGAACTGGTAGGTTTTTCAGGTTACGATTTGAAAAGTTATGGAAAAGTGCTGTTTACAAGCGGTGAAAAACCGGTGGGTATTAATTTTGTAAATCCAAAAAATGGTTTCACTTTTGATTGCCCGCCAGGTATTTGTTATAAATACATAGCTTATGTTTATAATGGCCAGGTTGGCTATATAACCCAAACCGATGATTTTGTTAAATTTATGGGAAGCATTGATAATTTGGAGGAGGCAGCTTTATTAGCAGAATTTTCAAGGGGAGCCTATAATCCGTTACGTATTGCTAATCAAAAAAAAGGGGGGGCTTATTTAAAAACAGAAACTGGTTATGAAATAATAGTTACCCATGGAGAAACCTGCCCGGTTTCTTTAGAAGCTATAAAACTAACAATAGACAAAACCGGTATTTTAAAACAAGAAAGCCTCGGAGTTTATTATAAAAGTACAGATTGCTACAAAATTTAATGAACGTAAGCCGATATTCCAGCCTCACAGCGGAATGGTCCACATTAAAATTTTTGATTTTATAAGACTGTAAGAAGTAACATGCCGACCGGACATGTTTGATTGGCAACCCTAAAAATTACCGATTAGTAATTTCAAATTTATACAGTTTTTCAAATTCGGCCGCTGTCAAAATATTAACTTTCGGAAAAGGAATAGTTTTCAAAATTTGGAAATGTTTATCGTTTGATATAATGCAAACCGCATCAGCGCTTATAGCACAATCGACGAATTTATTATCCGTATTGTCTTTCTCGATTAAATTAAATTTGAAGAAAATATCTGTATTTTCAATATAAGGACTACTTGAAATAAAGTTTACTATGTTTTCAGCAACACCCAGGTTAGTCTTTCGTTGTAATATTTCCTTATACTCTAACAATATTTCTGTTGAAACACAGATTTGAATTTTACCCGAAATAATAGAATCAAATATCCACCTGAAAGGCGACCTTTTGCTAATGATCGCTATCAGAACGTTGGTATCAATTACTACTTTCACTTCGGTTATGTTCGTGCGACCACTTTATCAATGTATTTTCATCAAACCCGTGGTCATCTAAAAACTTATCCATTTCTTTAGTAGCATTTTCGGCAAAATATTGAGACATCATTAGCTTTATCTCGAACAAGGCCTGATCAGAAATATTATTTGAATATAACTTAAGCAACTCTTTTTGAATATTGCTTAGTCCGGGGTGTTGAGCTGTCATAGCAATGATTTTAATACTAAATTACAAAAATAGTGCTAAAGTCGGAAATCCAAAGATGATTTTCCATACCGGGACCGCAAATCGTATTAATGTATCAAAAACCTCATTTACTTCTGCCTCCCGGCGTGTAATCAACCGGCAATAATTCCGACAACCTTGCCTGTGACCAACTACCCTCATATAGCGGACTATCGCCAAGAACAGCCCCGTTTTTATCAAATAGCGCGTAGATGACCTTACCCGGAAAGGAAACAATGGTGATTTGATAATTCAGCATATCCGCAGGGCGGTAAACGTCTTTAAAATAGGTTTCTTCCCATTTGTTTTTGTAAACCACATACAGGCAATCAGGAAACGAAAGGGCATATATAACTCCCGGTTTATCGGTAGGCCTCAGTACATCGGCAAGAAGCCATTGGTTTTTATCAATGCTTTGATTGATATAAAGCGGCCTCAAATTAACTTCCCTTATGATATTGCGGCCTGGCATAGGCAGGGCTGGTTCGGGACGGGGGTTTAATTGCCTGGTTAAATGATACATTTCAAAGCCTTCGGCGGCCAGGCTGTCTTTGAGCAACGACCTGTAAAAATGCATTGCCGAGCCACAATACGCTTCATCACGCTTTTTTTTCCATTTCTTTTTTTGCGATTCGCTGCCCGGCAATTCTTCAAAAAGCGGCGTACCCACGTAATCGGTGGTGCCGGTTATACCGTCATTGACAAATTTTTCTATTAAAAATTTAATGCGGTAGCCTAATGCCTTGTTCTCCACTATTAAAAAGTCGTCCGTACTGGCATCCAGTTCCTTTTTAACCTTATGATAACTGAAATTAATTATCTCCGGGTTAATGATCTTGCAATCGCCGGCATTTTTGTCAATGCCTATAAACTCTGTTTTAAATTGCTGGTAGTAAAGGTTCCATTCGGCTTTTGTTGATGTGTAAATCGAAACCTCTTTTAACAATATCGATTTGCGGGCCAGCTCAATATTTAAATTAACCTGCTCGTTGTTTACTAATACGGTTTCGGTATGTTCCTGGTAACCAATAGCGTTTGCCACAAGCGTGTATTGGCCGGGCTTAAGCCCGCTTAAGGTAAAAGTGCCATCCGCAGCAGACGATGTACCGAACGAAGAGTTGCTTAAAAACACATTGGCCCTCACCGGCGCTTTAGTATCGGCTTGTATTACTTTACCCGTAATGGTCCCGCTTTGCGCCAGGGTAATTATGGGGCAAAGCAAGCAGAATAATATCAGCCGAAGCTCTATGATCAAATTCTTCATATTATTTCTTCGCCAAAATATATTCACCCCAAAAATCAGTGGCATATTGCGGGTTTGGCGATGACTTTAATCCGCCGATAAAATTCATAGTTTTCATCCCGCCAGGGCCTTCTGTAACCGTTGGCTTCCAGGTTGGCGCTATTTCATTTATTCTCACATTATAGGCGAATTTTACCGGGTTAGCTGTTGACATACCCAGGTTTTTTAACGAAACGGCCATTTCCCAGGTGTAAACTATTTTATTATCAAATAACGAAGCCGCTTTAATGCCGTCTTCATTGTAAACAGATATTATGGTATCTAATGTTTTTATACCGATGACCTTTATCGATGTTATCCTGTCGGTCATCCGTTTATTAGTGACATTCATAAATGAATCGGCCTTATTTACAGAGATTTGCGATCCCTGTATGATCTTTGGCTGCATATCAAAATTCACAAATGTCAAAATCGAAAAAACAGGATAAGTAATGCTTATTGCATTAGTATAGCTTTTTTTGCCCGCCGGGTTAACTGTAAAAGTAATACTTCCGTTCAAAATTCTTTTGATGATGTCCTGCTCCGGGCTTTGTACAGCTAAATAAAGATTATCATCGTCATTGGATATGGTGTAGAAAAGATCTGTCGAGTGGTTATAGGCCTGGAATTTATTGTTCCACTCCGTTGCTTTGCCATCAATTTTTATATCAGCCGGTGCGCGAAGGCTTACTTGTTATACGGTTGGCAGTTTTTGGGCGCTGGCAGCAAATGCAATAATTACCATTAACAAGACCGTCAAGGCCGGTTTAAAAGTTTTTATGGTCAATCTTTTCACAATAAGGGGCTTTAGGAGTTGGTTTATGAAAGATAGACACAAACTATTGCAAATTGAAACAACGTATCTTAAATATTACGAAACACTCGTAAATGGGGGATGTTGTAATTGGATTGTTGCAGTGGGATAGCTACTTGTCTAAATAATTTCAACCAGGGAAGTATACATTTGAAACTTAGCATCAGTAGTCACGAGCGTAAAATTTTCCTGCTGTGCAGTTGCAATTAAAAAACGGTCGAAAGGATCTTTATGTTCTTTGTAAAAGGGTAAATGCTGATATGCAAATATATGCTCATCCTTGAGTTTTAACAGGTCAAATCCATTGTTTAATAATTGATCTCTCACCACACTAATATCTGGTACAAATTCAGGCAATTTGTTAAGGCTTTTCTTGATTGCCAATTCCATCAGGCTAACTTGGCTTACAAATATTTTATTTGAAACATCTTCAAGCAACGCTTTATGCTTTTTGGAGAGCGGCGAATATACATCAAACGACCAGACAAGGATTTGAGTGTCTACCAGTATATTCATTTACATATAATCTTTCAAATCATCCAACGGTTCATTAAAATCATCAGGAAGGTTTACTTTTCCCTCTAAGCCGCCTAATGTTCTTTTGAATGCCCCGGCAGGTGTTTTTTCAGTAAGGAATGTAACCATAACCTCGGTTTTAGTTTTTACCGGGGATGGCTCTTCTAATATGATCTGCCCGTGATCATAATATCCTTTTATGGTGGTAAGCATAACTTGTATTTCAATTGTTAGTGTAAATATAGCTAAATTTTAACGGACAAACCAGCAAATAGTTTTAAATCCGCTCTCCTTGTTCCAAGTGTTCCAACCGCTCCAGGTGTTCCAAGTGTTCCAACCGTTCCAGATGTTCCAAGTGTTCCAAGTGTTCCAAGTGTTCCAAGTGTTCCAAGTGTTCCAGATGTTCAAAGTGTTCCGACTGTTCCAAGTATCGCATTCTCACAAATTGGAACACTATACATTAAATCCAAAATCGAACATCCGAAATCCGACATCAATTCTCCCCATCCTCACTCCCAAACAAATAAGTTTCCTTATTGGTAACCGGCAGGTTAACGGCATCACCATGATTTAACTGCCACCAAAATCGCCCGCGCACTTTTTCGTGGTTGCCAATTTCATTCATAGTATCAGCATCATATAGCCGACCGTTGAGCATTACATATTTAATTTTATTACTGTTGCGGATATCATCCAGCGGGTTGTCATTAATCACTATTAAATCGGCCAGTTTGCCAACTTCTAACGAGCCAATCTCCTTATCCATACCCAAATAGGCAGCCCCGTTAATAGTAGCGCAGTGAAGGGCCTGCATAGGTGTCATTCCGCCCTGTACCAGCATCCACAGCTCCCAATGTGCGCCCAGGCCTTGTAGCTGTCCATGCGCACCCAAATTGACTTTAGTGCCGCCATCGGCAATTTGCTTAACAGCTTTTGATACTTCTATATGCCCATAGTCGCCATATTGCGAGGTGGTTCGCCTTAAAGAGCGGGAGTCTATGATAGTTTGAGGTGTAAAACTAAGCAGGTGCTCGTCTTTCCAAACCTCGGTACGGTCATACCAGTAATTTTCGCCAAACTGTGTACCGTAGCTAACAATCAGGGTAGGCGTATAGCCCGATTTGCTATCGTTCCATAAACTTTTTACATCCTTATAAACAGGCCAAACGGGTATATTATGTTCAATGCCAGTATGCCCGTCTAATATCATATTCATATTGGTGAAAAAGGTTGAGCCACCCTTGGGCACCACTTCCATTTGCAGTTCGTGGGCGGCTTCAATAATTTCCTGGCGCTGTTCGCGGCGGGGCTGGTTATAGCTTTTTACCGAGAATGCGCCTACTGCCTTTAACCTGCGCAGGTTTGAACGGGCATCATCCAGGCTATTAATAACCACTTTAAAATCACCATCTGCCCCGTATAAAATGCTGCCCGTTGAATACACCCGGGGGCCAATCATATGCCCGGCCTTCAGCATTTCCGACTGGCTAAAAACCATTTCGGTATTGCTGGATGGGTCGTGTGCGGTAGTTACACCATAAGCCAGGTTGGCAAAATAATTCCAGTCCTGCTGCGGCGAGATGCCATCAGGGCTGGGATGCAAGTGGGCGTGTACGTCAACAATACCCGGCATAATGGTTTTACCGCTTAGGTCGTAAGTTTTAATACTGTCGGGAATTTTCACATCTGCCGCTTTACCTATCTTTTCAATTGTATTGTGGTTGATGAGGATAGTACCGTTCTCAATTACTTCATCGCCTTTCATGGTTATTATCCGAACGTTTTTAAAGGCGATCAATCCATCAGGTACATCAGTTTTTAATTTAAGACCGATGTCGATGCCTGCGGTATCAATGGCCGCGACTTTATCAGTGTCCCCCTTTGCAAACGGGAACGCGTTACGGATATCCCGCGTAAAATACCTTGGCCCCAGCGTCCACATCATTTTTTTGCTGTCCTTGCTCCAGTGCAGGTAAGTACCCGCGTCTTTAGTAAGCCTGTTTAGAGGAATAGCTTTATTGGTTGCTGACAGGTCCTGCGCGTTGCCCGTGTTAACCATTGGGGTAATGTAACAGTTAAACAACTCGGTAAAGGCCATCCATTTACCATCAGGGCTTGGGTTAAATTGCGTAGCATAAGTGGATGTATACAAGGTTTTTTGATTTGCCCCGCTGATGTCCATTACCTTAAAAGCCTTTTTGCTGCCCTCGCTGCTTTGGTAATATATTTTAGAATCGTCGGTTGAGAATTGCGGGTCGATGCCATTATTGATGATCAGTTTTGGCATACCACCGGTATCCGCCAATGTATATATGCCTGGATTGGTGCCAAATGCAAATCCCAATACCTCGTTGCCCTCGCCTTTTCGGTAAACTATCTTATCGCCTTTGTTTGAATATTTGGGGGTATAGTAAAGCCCTTTTTCGCGGGTCAGCGGTGTTATTTGATGCGTGGTGAGGTCTATCTTATTTATTGAGCCTTTCAGGTCATCGCTCCAGTCGACATAAACCAGTGTTTTACCATCGGGACTAAAAGCCGGGCCGTATTCAAAGTGATCCAGGCTGTCAATTCGCACAGGTACACCATTTGGCAGTGTTTTGGTATAAATATAACCTGCCGCGTTAAACGCCATCCGCTTGCCATCGGGAGAGGTGGTAACCTGCCGTATCATCTTAGCCTCAAAATCCGGCTGGAAAACCTTTTGCGGAAAATGCAGTGCGTCAGTAATAGTTTGTGTTGAGGTTACCTCGAACGGTATTTGTACAGGACTAAGCGCGTTAATATCCAGGTTCCATATTTTACCCTTTGCATAAAAAATAAGGTTCTTGCTGTCGGGTGTCCAGGCAAAGTTGGGGTATACGCCAAAAATGGCCCATGTTTCCTGCTGGTCATGCGAGAGGTCATCATACACGGGCCATTCTTCGCCGGTGCTTAAGTTATGCAGGTACATCACCGATTTTAACCTAACCCGCTTTACAAAAGCCAGTAATTTACCATCGGGTGATAGCTGCGGACGGCAGGCACCGCCTGCGCCGCCGGTTACCGTTTCAATATCCCCGGTTTCGCGGTTTAAGCGCTGTATAGCGTATATGCCCTGGTAGGGGTCTTTATTATATTGAAAGTTCGGGCCCGGCGTAACATCCTCGCTCCAGTAAACAAACTTGCCGTCCGGCGAAACTACAGGCTCCCCCGCATCCTGTTGGTCGTTTTTGCGTTTGGTGAGTTGTATGCCATCGCCGCCGTTTTTATGATAAAGCCACATTTCACCCGCGCCTAACGAGCGGGTACCCGTAAAATGCTTACGGGCTACTAAATATTGCCCGTCCGGAGTCCACGATGCATTATTTAGCAGGCGAAAGGTTTCTTTCGTGATGGAATGTTTATTGGTGCCGTCAGCGTTCATTACCCAGATATTATCGCCGCCTTCTTTATCGCTTGTATAGGATATTAATTTGCCGTCTGGACTATAACGCGGCTGCACTTCCCAAGCCTTGCCGCCTGCCAGCAAAGTTGCTTTGCCGCCGGTAACGGGCATGGTATAAATATCACCTAACAAATCAAATACAATGTTTTTGCCATCGGGGCTTACGTCCAGATCCATCCAGGTACCTTCATCCGTTGTAATGGTTACTTTTTTAGATGGGGTTGGCGGGGTTTCTACATTCCATTTTTGGGCATTAACGCTGATTGAAAAAAACAAGAATATCGATGTGTAGAGGAATTTCATTATTTATGCGGTGAAGAGAAGACTATAAAGGTTTTCGTTTTATATGACGAATGCTTATTATTATAACATCGTTACCTTCAATTTCGTATACCAAAATATATGGGAAGCGATTGGTCTTTATGCGTCTATAAAGCGGATTTATATAAGAGTACCGTTGTGGGTTAATACGCAAGTATTCGTAACAAGATTCAATTTCTTCTATTAATTCATCACCTAAACCCTCCCTTTGATCTTCGTACCATTCAAAAGCATTATCCATTTCAAGGATAGCTTCATCCTGAAGCCAAACGTTATAACCCATATTTTTTAATTTTTTCGGGTAAGCATGCTTTTAGCTTCAACCCAGCTATGGGTTTTACTTTCGCCGTTTAAACGTTTTTTTCTTCGTTCATCAAATACTTTGATGTCTTCGGATGTAAATTCATAATCAAGGTCGTCTTCGTCATTATATTCTTTTGCCAGGGCAAACATTAATTTTAATAGTTTTTCATCACTATTGTCAATATACTGATGCAATTTCTCGCGTATGTGTATGGTTTGCATATTGATATTCATTTTAACAAATTTACTTATAAATTTTTTATATAATATTGTCAAAATCCGAAATCGTAAATCCGAATTCCGAAATCAACATGACCATACAAGAAATACTCAAAAAATACTGGAACCATGATACTTTCCGCCCCATGCAGGAGGATATCATTTCGTCTGTATTGTTGGGTCACGATACGTTGGCGCTATTGCCCACCGGCGGCGGTAAATCGGTATGCTTCCAGGTGCCTGCATTAGCTAAAGAGGGGATATGTATAGTAATATCGCCCCTGATAGCTTTAATGAAAGACCAGGTGGAGAACCTGGTTGCCAGGGGAGTTGAGGCCATTGCCATTACATCGGGCATGGGTAAGCGCGAAATTGACATTGCCTTAGATAATTGTATTTACGGCCCTATAAAGTTTTTGTACCTGTCGCCCGAGCGTTTATTATCAGAACT
>Ga0302315_10004205_pt1 | contig 12663 bp, 10 predicted proteins | sample III_Palsa_N3_1_FD_200532 | JGI IMG/M metagenome (GOLD analysis project Ga0302315, IMG submission 200532) | Peat permafrost microbial communities from Stordalen Mire near Abisko, Sweden - III_Palsa_N3_1 | ecosystem: Environmental > Terrestrial > Soil > Palsa > Peat permafrost | place: Sweden... | reverse complement strand
CGATCAGGCCACGGCATTATTCCGAATCTTTCAAGAGGCGCTGACGAATATCGGCAAACATGCGCAGGCTACGCGCGTCGAAGTGCGGCTGGTCCGCAATCAATGCGACGTGCAATTGGAAATCGAAGACAACGGCCAGGGCATGGCCGCGTCCGATCGACTGAAGCCAAAATCTTTCGGAATCCGCGGCATGGTTGAGCGGGTGTCTGCACTCGGTGGTAACCTGTCAATCAATCCTGCGGTGAGCGGCGGAACAATTGTGGGAATCAGTATCCCATCGCACGAACATTAAATACATCAAGATGAATGCCGCATCCGGCGGGTTCAATTGAAGGACGTAGAATTATGGCAGCAAAAGAAGTCATTAAAATACTCATCGCTGACGATCATGCAATCGTGCGCGAAGGACTGAAGCAAATCCTGGCCGATACCAAGGACATCGTCGTGTCCGGTTTCGCGGAAAACGGCTTCGACGCGATCAAGATTGCGCGCCGGGGCGACTGTAATGTCGTGCTGCTGGATATTTCATTGCCCGACCGTAGTGGTATCGAAGTGCTGAAACAACTGCGCAAGGAGTGCCCAAATCTGGCGGTGCTGATGTTGTCGATGCATCGCGAAGATCAATATGCGATCCGTTCGTTGAAGGCGGGCGCCGCCGGCTACCTGAACAAACAGAGTGCGCCGGTTGATCTGGTCAATGCCATTCGCCAGGTGGCATCCGGAAAAAAATACGTCAGCGCGGCGCTGGCGCAGGAGCTTGCCAACCAGATTGGCGAAGACCGGGAAGTTCCCTTGCACGAAACACTGTCGGATCGCGAGTATCAAACCTTGACGTTGATCGCCTCAGGTAAATCGGTCAGTGAAATCGCCGCTGAGCTGACCTTGTCGGTCAAGACCATCAGCATGTATCGTTCGCGACTGTTGCAAAAGATGAAGCTCAAGCATAATGCCGAACTGACGCATTATGCGATCAAGAATCATCTGGTTGAGGAATAGCATGGAGCACTAAATGCTGATGCGCCATCCGCGTTTTTGGAAGACACCCATCAATAGCCAGAATACCGCGGCGAAGGCCAAGGCAAATGCGAGCGAGGGTACGAACGGGCCAAAGCTGGGCAGCAGTGGCCGCTCAAAAAAGATCGCATACAAAGGTTGCATGATGCCGCTGCCTTCCAGGGCGCAGGTCGCCAGCCAGGAGCCGGCGTAAGCGGCAATGGCGTTGATGCCCAGGCTGCGGCCGATCGCAGGCCAACCCCGAAGGTCAATCAGGTAATGCGCAAGTGCGATCCCCAACATCCCGAACCCACCAGTCCATAGCACGAAGGATGACGTCCATAATTGCTTGTTGAGCGGGAACGTCAACGACCAAGGGCCACCGACTACAATCGCAGCGATTCCGGCCAGCATCAAATGGCGTATCTTGCCCGCGCGCAGCCATGCTCCGGCACGCAAACCCAAAATCACCGTCGCCAGCGCGGGCAGCGTGCTCAATATGCCTTCCGGGTCGTGGGCCTTTCCGGTGGCGGGGTCGAACAAGTAGGCGAGCGAGCCAAGCAACCTGGTGTCGATGCGGTCCGCCAGATTGAGGTCGGGGGACAACGGCCCGCTTAAGGCCAGTAACGCCCAGTACCCAAGAAGGATTGCCGCAAAAATGCTCCACTGGACGCGCGCGCTTCTGACATAAATTGCGAGCAACCCGATCAGCGAGAAGCAAATGCCGATCCGCTGCAAGACGCCAAGCAGGCGGAATTCGCGCCCTTGTAATGCAAACGAGGCGATCACGTGCAAACACACTCCCAGCAACACAATGCGCAGGCCGCGCAGAAGCACGCTGCGCGTGAGTATGGTGGGATCGCCGCCGGCCTCGACTTTCGGCCCCAATGCCAGGCTGATCGAAACGCCAACAATCAGCATGAAAAACGGAAAGATAAAGTCCGCCAAGGTACATCCGAACCAATCGGAATGTTCGAGCCAGGGGTACACATGCCCCCAATCGCCGGCGTCGTTGACCACCAGCATGGCGGCCACGGTTAGCCCGCGTAAGGCGTCGATTGAATTGATGCGCGTAGTTGTTTGCATTGAAATTTCTTTTGGGGGCGTGGCATTCAGCATTTCTGTCGAAGCGGGCTGATCGATACGCTGAATTGGCGAGGCGCTCATTAATCTGTTTTTCTTTATGCTCGGGATATTTCTATAATTGCAACCTGATGTTCATGCGATTGAGGCCGATCACCAATGCCATCACCGCGACTGCATAGCCGGCGGCCCAAAGCAGGCCGGGCAAGCCTTGCTGGAAGATCGATGGAAAGGACCAGTGCAGGTATTGCATCAATGCGTAGACGATGTAAGGAATAATGTAGGTCAGCAGGGGATTCGATGCGGACGGTCGAAAAAACGCGGTCCATGCACGGATGGCTTTCAAGTCGACCAACCAATATAGGAAAGCAAAAATGGTGATGCAAATTGCGGAGCTGTAAAGACACCAGGTCGGCGTCGCATAGATCTTTGAAATCTTGAAATACGGTCGCAGAACATATCCAACCATCAGCAAACAAAATGCCAATCCTGCCGCCCGCAGAAAGCGTGTTCGAGCAGTTGCTTTCGCATTTTCGTCGAAGAAAATCAGTGAGCAGATCAATCCGCAAAGAACGATCGAGGTATGCGACGCATCATCGGATTGGCTCAATAGCAATTGCAACATGGGTGCATCCTTGATGGCATCAAGGTGGCCAATGCAATAGTAGAGCACGCAACATGCCAGTGCAGCCAGCAATGGAAGAATGCGCCCTTTGCCCAATTGATAGAAAATGCAAGCGATCAGGTAAGCCCAGCCGATCAGACCCAATATTCCCCACCACTGCGGCGCCAGGCGAACGCTGCCGTCAGGGCCGCCGCGAAACACCCAAGCCAGGATCAGCAAGCCGACCACGCCTATTAGACGCAAGGCCAATGCCAGGAGTTTGTTTTCGAAGCGATAAACATTCCAGATCAATATTGCGCAGCCATAGAAGAGCAGGCTCCAAAGATAGATCGACATGTGCATCGCCTGTTCGTTGTAGCCTTCCTCCGCATTGACCATGAATACGCCCAGGACGATCAGCCCAAGTGCCCGCATGACAATGTGTTTTTGCAATTGCAGGAAGACATCACCTTTGGCGATGCGCTGCGCGATGGCAAATGGAATCGACATGCCGACGATAAACAGGAAGGCAGGAAACACCACGTCGGGGAAGGTCATGCCGTCAACATCGGCAGGCATGTGATCCATCCACGCCGGCATGCCGCGCACCCCGGCCAGGGTATTGACGAAGATCATGACCAGGATCGTGATGCCACGGAAGGCATCGATTGCCAGTACGCGGCTATTCGAGATGCTGTTTTGCAAGGCCAGAGCTCGGCCGGAGTTAAATGCACTGCGGGACTTGGCAGAATTCAATTGCATTGCGTTGATCCGGGTTGACTGCGATTTTCGGGAATGCCCATGCTTTACCGCCGCAATTCTGCGACGAAATCGTAATAATCGCTGCGACAATAGGAATGCGTCAATTCAATCGGTGCGCCATTTTCCAGATAGCCGATGCGCATGATATGCAACATCGCCGCATCTGGTTTGATATTGGCCAGTCGCGCTTGTTCGGCGTTGGCGTTTGTCGCGCGAATATGTTGCAGCGCCCGCACCGGCATGGCATTGCGTGCGTCCAAGTATCCATACAACGTATCGCCGACTGCCTTGGGGTCCGGCAAATATTGTGTGGGGATAGCGCTGCTTTCAATGATCATGACAATATTGTCGGCAGTGCGCAAGCGCTTCAAGCGTGACATGGGCGCATTTGGCGACACGCCCAGCGTGAGAATTTCCTCGGCAGTCGCCACACCGATTTCACGCGACAGCCATTGCGATCCTGGGGTGAAACCACGTTGCCGCAGCTCCTCGCTAAAATTGGTCAGGCGAGACAGGGGCTGCACCATTTTCGGCGGAATATAGGTTCCAGAGCCGGGCTTGCGGGTCAGGATGCCGCGCTCGCACAGGACGTCGATAGCCTTGCGCGCCGTATCGCGCGAAATATCGAGTTGATCGGATAAGGTACGCTCCGAAGGTAGGGCTTCGTCAGGCTGCCATAAGCCATTATGAATTCCATCGGATAATTTGTTTGCCAATTGCAGATAAAGCGGGGTGCCACTCGCCGAGTCTGGTTTGAATTCACTAAGCTGGACTGCCATTCTTGCTTTCCTTAATATAGCCTCTCACGCTAGTCGCGTTGCCTTGTAAAACCTCGGCATCGCGCATTTCGCAAGAACTTTTTGAGAAATTACGAATCCGAGCGGGCCGGCATTACACCGGCCCGCTCGTTCCTCATATAGCGCTTACATCTTCATGCGCAAACCGAGGAAGAATTGCCGTCCGTTGGAGTAAAAGGCGATCGGCTGATCAGTATTCATGCCGTAATAGCGCAGTATCGGATTGTTCAAATTCAACGCATCGAAGGTCAAGGACAAACGATCGTTGATTTTGTAACTCATCGACGCATCGAGATTGCCGGTTCCTGCCATAACCTGCGGGAAGGCATTGTACAAACCGCCGGCGAAACTGGAGCGATAGGTGTAGGCCAGTCGCGCGCTGTAGGTGTTGTCCTCGTAGTACGCCTCAAGATTGTAGGTATCCTTCGAGTTGCCGACGACCGGCAATCCGTCGGCTGCCGAGCCGTCGGTCAGCGTAAAGTTTGCCAATACGCCGAAGCCGCCCCACAGTCCCTGTTGATAGCTCAGCTCGATGCCTTTGTTTTGCGCGGCGATGTTGGTCGGCGACGAAATCGTATAGGTGTCAAAACGCTTGAAGGTATTGTTGTAATACACGATGTCGGCGGTGCCGAAGGTCACGTAAGACGACATGTCCATGTAGAACAAGCCGGCCGACAACAGGGACTTCGGCGCAAAATACCATTCGAGCGTGGCGTCGTAATTGGTCGATCGAACCGGTTTCAGATTTGGATTGCCGCTGCTGCCGGTATCGTTGCTGTCGTTCAGTGACACCGCACCGACCAAGGCGCTATAGTCGGCGCGCGCCATTGTTTTGGCGACTGCGACACGGGCTACCAAATCCTTGTTCAGATCGAACTTGAAGTTGGTGCTCGGCAGAATGTCGTCGTAGCTGGTTTGGTTGATGGTCGGCGTGTAGGGGCCGTTGACATTGTTTTGCCCGATCGCATTGGGGCCGCCGGGCACATTGGTCAGGGTTTGCTGGTTGGTATGCACAAAGCGCACGCCGACATTGCCTCGCCACCAGTCGCCCGCCAGGTTGACCATGGCATAGGCCGCGCTATCTTTTTCCAACACGTCAAACTCGCTTGGCCAGCCTTCGGTATTCGGTCCGCCGGTCAAATCGTATTGGTTGGCCCAGGCTTCGATTGCCGCAGGGTTGATTTGCCAGACGTTGTTCAGGAATCCGGGGCCGGGATTGAGACCTGAACCGAAATTCGCGGGATAGGTAGTGCCGTACCACGGCGGTACTGGCGCGGATAATGTGCCGTTACAGGCCGAGCAACTCCTGTTTTCAGGTTCGCTGACGTTGCGATGATGTTCTGCGTAGCGGATACCGAATTTAGCTGACTCGAATATGCCGTCGTCCAAAGATAGCAAGCCATCCAGTTGACCGTATTTTTCGGTATCGAGACTATATACCGTGGTGCCCCACGCAGCGTCGGTGACCATATTTGTGAATTGGCCGGTATTGGTGCCAGGGAAGGACATCGAAGCCGGGAACAAACCATTGGTTTGATAGGTTGCCCCAGTGCCGGTCAAGCCTGCTTCATAGCCGATATCCTCCGGCGTGGAACCGGTTCCGCGGGTGTAGCCGAGACTGCCTTTGAGCTTGAAAGTGTTGCTGACACGGTAGCTGCCGCTGAAGTCGATGTAGGCGGACGAGGAAGATTCGTTGGGGCGGTAGATGTCATCTTCGAACGCCGTGTAGAGACCAGAGTTATAGCCGGTCACAGGGTTGGCGGTAGTGATCGACGGGTATTGCGAAGCCGGGATGACTGCCGATACCAATGTGCCATTCCTGACCGTGTATTGCGAAGGAATCACGCCGACCGACGCGCCGGTGACCGGGTTGGTGGCGTTGATATTTTCGGAAATATTGTTGTAGTAACTGCGGTTATAGTTTGATGCATTGAGCTTGGACGAGAAACCGTCGAGATCGAAGCTCAGATCGGAAGACGGCTTGATTTCAAGGTCAAAGTCGCCACCGGTACGTTTGCGCGATTGCTCAAACAACGAGGAGCTGATGCCGTTGGGCGCCCACACATTGGCCAGGTCGGGATGGGCGATCGCCGCGTTGCTGGTCGGAGAGATCTGCGAGTAGCCGTAGAATTCCTGGCCATCGCGGCGTTCATGACGATCTTCCGAGAAGGCTTGCAGCATGATGCCGAAGGTATTGGCGTCGTTCTTCCAGTTGATCAAGCCATTGACCTGCGGATCGGTTCGTTCAGGCAGATCGGCGTAAATGGCCTGAACGGAAGCCTCGGCCGTCACCTGTTGTTTGAAGTCGAGCGGCCTGCGCGTCTCCAGATTGACCGAGCCGGCAACCCCGCCTTCCAGCATGTCGGCTTGCTGGCTTTTTTGCACCGTGACGGCACTGACGATTTCCGAAGGCAGCAGTGCATAGCTGACGCTGCGCCCGACGGCGCCAGCTTGATCCAGAACGAACCAGTCGCCGGTACCGATCATGTGGCCGTTGACGGTCGTCTGCGTGAGGCTGGCGCTGGTGCCGCGAATGCTGACGCGGTCATTTTCGGAAAAGCCGCCTTCACCGCTTGCGGAGGATGAAATATTGACACCCGGCAGACGCTGGATGGCATCCGCGACGTTTTTATCGGGCAGTTTACCGATGTCTTCAGCGGAGATGACTTCGGAGACGGAATCGCTATTGCGTTTTTTTGCCAACGCCTGTTGCAAGGAAGCGCGAATGCCGGAAACCACAATTTGCTCGACTTTGTCTGGGGCGGCGGGGGCCGCCACGGTCTGGTCAGGTGTCGTGGCGGCCTGCTGTGCATGAACTGCAAACGTACTGCCGAATAACAACAGCGCAACTGCCGACGCGATCGGTGTCAAACTGGTTTTCATCCCTGCCGAATTACTTTTCATCGATTCCCCCTCGTTGAGGCCACTATATGTCGACCGGGCCTATTAATTTAAATTGTAATCGTCCACTTTTAATTCCAATACTTGCACTTCACCTGCCCCTTTTTATTCCCATATCCAGACGCGGCTTTTGTCCGCTGCAGCTTGCTGTCACCGTTGATGCGGTGTTGTCGTGGTGGTCATGGTTGACCTCGGTACCGATTGTCCATATTCTTCCTTAAGAATCTCTAAAAGAATTCTTAAGGTTTCCTTAAGATTAATTGGGTGGCGGAGTTGACAAGGGAGTGACCAACCCCGATATTTCATCGCTATGCGAGATGCCCTTATTTCAACTTAGCGCGCTTCGACATACCAACAGGGCTAATATCTGCAGCGAAAAAGGTTTCAAGTACATGAAAATTTGCCTGGTTGAAGACGATCTGGAATTGGGGCGGGCATTGCAGTCGGCATTGCAGGATGCCGGTCAAGAGGTGGTATGGGTGCGTCGTGGCGCGGATGCCAGGCATTGGGTGGATTGCGAGCCTTTTGATGCCATTCTGCTCGACCTTGGCTTGCCCGACAGCAATGGAATGGAATTGCTGCGTCATTTTAGAGCCGAGGGAAAAACGCTGCCGATTTTGGTCATTACTGCGCGCGACAGCCTGGAAGATCGGCTCGGTGGGTTGGACCTGGGGGCAGACGACTATCTGGTAAAACCGTTTGTGGTATCCGAGCTGCTGGCGCGCCTTCGTGCGGTAGTGCGACGGGCCACCGGTTGGAACGAATCGGGCGAATCCGTCTGGAAAATCAAGGATCTGATGTTGGATGATCGACGCATGGTGTTGACGCGGGCTGGTGCGGTTGTCGTGCTGTCGAAAACCGAATTTGCCTTGTTGCACGCGTTGATGCGATATCCCGATCGCGTCTTGACCCGTCGTGAACTAGAGGCCTGGGCGCTGCCGCATAGCGAGGGACAGGCTTTGGATGTTCACATGTCGCATTTGCGCCGCAAGATAGGCGAGGGCTATATACGCACCGTGCGCGGTGTCGGCTACGTGGTGGAAAAATGAGAAGCTTCCAGAACCGTTCGATGTTCCGTCGGCTGCTACTGGGCTTCATGGCGGTGGTTCTCGGTTTGTGGCTATGCAATCTCGGCCTGGATGTCTACGAAACCAAAACCGCTAAAAAGCGCGACATGCAACGCGAGTTGCAGGCCACGGCCCTGCGCATTCTGGTGGTGATGCAAACGATTTCCGACCGGCCCGAAGAGGTTCAGCACGTTGTGCGCAAAATGGAAAATTTGCATTACGCCCTTTATTCCCAATTAGGATGGTATGTTCCGGCCTTGCAAACCCAGGTCTGGAAAGGTGGCCAACTGGTTTACCAGTCGCCGGATCCCGGGCTTCCTCCGACTATTTTATCTGCCGGACCTTATCAGCAACCGCAGAAGGACGGCTGGGTGGTGTGCGTCGAACGCGACCCCGAAACCGGCACCACGGTGCGTATGTCAACCGAAGTGATCGGCGAATGGCTGTTGCAGGTGTCGAGCATCGGTTATTTCTTTGAACCATTGCTGTTCAGCCTGCCGCTGTTGCTATTGCCGGCATGGTTCATTATCGGCGTCGGTTTGCGGCCGCTCAAATCGATTGTGGGCGAGATTGAAGAGCGTTCCGCCACCGATTTGTCGCCGCTTGCGCCATCGCCCTATCAGGAGTTGTCGCCATTGGTCAGTTCGGTGAATCGCTTGATGGAAAGATTGACCGAGCGCCTGGAGCGCGAGCAAGAGTTCTTGCTGGACGCGGCACACGAGCTGAAAACGCCGCTCTCGATTATCCAGATCAATGCCGAATCCCTGAATAATTCGCGTAATCCGCAACGCTTGGCTGAGGCGGCGATTGGCTTGCGCGAAGGCGTCAGTCGGGCGACGCATACAGTGCATCAATTGTTGGCATTGGCGCGCTCGGGCACCGATCGTGATAGCGCCGAACTGCAGGAAATGGATTTGGTTGAACTGTTGCGCGACCGCTTGGCGCTGGTGGTCCAGATTGCAAGCTTGCGCGGGATAGAATTGGAGTTGCAGTCTCCTGATAGCTGCCTGCTGCCGCTGCACCGGGAAAGCATGGCGTCGCTGATCGATAACCTGGTCAGCAATGCCGTGAAATATTCGCCTGACCAAGGCCACATCGTGGTTTGCATCAAACAGCAGAGCGCAGGAACGCAATTGATCATCGCCGACCAAGGTCCAGGAATTCCGCCGGCGCTGCACAAAAAGGTGTTTGAACGGTTTTTTCGCTTGCCGGATCAGGACCAACCGGGTAGCGGACTGGGCCTTGCCATTGCCGAACGGGCTGCGGCCCGCAACAACGGCCACATCAGCTTCGATGGGGGAGACAATGGAGTCGGATTGACGGTTATCGTCGATTTCCCCGCTTGAACTGCAGTACCCATTAATTTTGTCTAATTGACATGCTTTCCCATCGCTAAATCGACCCGTTTGAAATGATTATCTATTTCAAGAATCCGCTGTATAATATTTTTTGAACGGTCGTGCTTTTTAGTGAAAAGAATAAGGAGACAGCATGGATTTGAATTACACGGCGGAGGATTTTGCCTTCCGCGACGAGGTGCGGGCATTCCTGGATGCCAACCTGCCAAAGGACTTGCAGCAAAAGGTGCGCAACCATAAGCGCTTGTCGAAGGAAGACATCACGCGTTGGCACAAGATCGTAGCGAAACAGGGGTGGATGGCGACCAACTGGCCGGTTGAATACGGCGGCACCGGTTGGACTCCGGTTCAACGCCATATCTGGGAAGAAGAGTGCGCCCATGCCGGGACGCCGATCACATTGCCGTTTGGCGTCATGATGGTGGCCCCGGTCATCATCGCTTTCGGCAACGAGGCGCAAAAACGTCATTATCTGCCACGCATCCTGAATTTTGACGACTGGTGGTGCCAGGGTTACTCCGAGCCTGGAGCAGGTTCCGATCTGGCCTCCTTGAAAACCCGCGCCGAACGCGAAGGCGACTACTATATAGTCAATGGCCAAAAGACCTGGACCACGCTGGCGCAACATGCCGACATGATATTTTGCCTGGTTCGAACCGATAGCGGCGGGCGCAAGCAGGAAGGGATTTCGTTCTTGCTGATCGACATGCATACGCCGGGCATTACGGTGCGCCCGATCATCATGCTCGACGAAGAACATGAGGTCAATGAAGTCTTTTTCGACAACGTCAAAGTGCCGGTGCAAAATCTGATCGGTGAAGAAAACAAAGGCTGGACCTACGCCAAGTATCTTCTCGGCCACGAGCGCACCAATATTGCCGCAGTCGGCCGCGCCAAGCGCGAATTGCAGTTCCTCAAGCGCGTGGCAACCAACCAGCTTAAGAACGGCAAGCCTTTGCTCGACGATCCAATGTTTGCAGCCAAGGTAGCCAACCTGGAAATTGAATTGATGGCCTTGGAGATCACTGTATTGCGGGTGGTTTCCAGCGATACTTCCAAGCGCGGTCCGGGGCCGGAGGCCTCATTGTTGAAGGTCAAGGGGACCGAAATCCAGCAAATCCTGACGGAGCTGATGGTGGAAGCGGTCGGCCCGTACGCAATGCCGTTCGATACCGCCTATCTGGAAGGCGAGCACGAGCATAGCGTGACGGAAGACGACGATGCGGCGCCGTTGGCTGCCCATTACTTCAATTTCCGCAAGACGTCGATTTACGGCGGCTCCAACGAAATTCAGAAAAACATCATCACCCAAATGATCTTGGGACTGTGAGACGACATGGACTTCAATTTCACGCAAGAGCAACAACAATTTTCCGACGCGTTGCGGCGCTGGGTCGACAAGGATTACAGCTTCGAGCAGCGGACCAAGATCGTCCTGTCCGAGCAGGGTGTATCCGATCAAGCCTGGGCGACGTTGACTGAACTCGGCATGACTGCGTTGCCGATCCCGGAAGAGCAGGGCGGCTTCAACGGTTCCGCCATCGACATGATGGTTGTCATGCAAGAGCTAGGTCGCGGCCTGGTGGTAGAGCCCTATTTTGCCACTGTATTGGCGGTGGAATTTCTGAAGCGCACCGGCGGTCACGAAGCATTGCTGGAGCAAGTAGCGGCAGGTGAGTTGAAAATGGCCTGTGCATTGGGAGAAAGACAGTCACGCCACGAAATGTTCGATATCGCGACGACGGCGCAGGCCGATGGCCAAGACTTCAAGTTGAACGGCACGAAAACGGTCGTCATACATGGTGCGCAGGCCGATTTGTTGATCGTGTCAGCGCGCACCAGCGGCAAGCAACGCGATACCGATGGTATTTCGTTGTTCGCAGTGCCAGCCGGGACGCCCGGTGTAACGCGGCGCGACTACCGCACCATCGATTGCCAGCGCGCGGCTGATATTGATTTTGTCGACGTCAAGCTGCCGGCCTCGGCGTTGCTGGGGAAATTGGGCGGCGGGTGGGATGTGCTGGATGCCGTCAGCGATTATGGCGTGACCTTGCTGTGCGCCGAGGCGATAGGGGCGATGGATGCACTGAATGGCGCAACGCTGGAATATCTGAAAACGCGCCAGCAATTCGGCATACCGATCGGAAAATTCCAGGCATTGCAGCACCGCATGGCGGAAATGTATATGCAATTGGAGCAGGCGCGTTCGATGGCAACGCTGGCGGCAGTGAAGGTGTCGTCACTTGAGCCTGAGGAGCGGCGTCGCACGGTTTCCGCTGCCAAGGTCAAGATCGGGCAGGCAATGAAATACGTCGGTCAGCAAGCGATTCAAATGCATGGCGGAATGGGAGTGACGAATGAATTGCCGGCCGCCCATCACTTCAAGCGTTTGACAATCATCGAGGCGATGCTGGGCGACACCGATCATCATCTGGCGCGTTTCATCGCACAACCAGGCTTCAAGAAAACTGCTTGAAAATACGCAATCGACTCTGGCAATGGAGCTGGACCAGGGTCGATCGATTTGCTAATCGCAATGAGGGGATAACTATGTCCGCACCCAAGTGGTATTTCGATGATTTCTCGGTCGGCCAGACGCTTGCAGTCGGTTCGCGCAGCATCACCGAAGAGGAAATCATCGTATTCGCCAAGCAATTCGATCCACAACCATTCCACGTCGATAAGGACGCTGCCAGGCATTCGATCTTCGGTAGCATCATCGCCAGTGGCTGGCACACTTGCAGCATCATCATGCGTTTGATGGTCGACGGTTTCCTGGCTGATTCAACCAGTCTCGGTTCGCCAGGTGTCGACGAAGTGCGCTGGCTCAAGCCGGTACGCGGCGGCGATACGCTTTCCGTCACCACCACCATACTCGACGTCAAACCGTCGACCAGCAAGACCGATCGCGGTGTGGTGTGGACAGAATGGCGTGCGACCAATCAGCATGGCGAATTAGTGGCAACCATAAAAGGAATGGGCATGTTTTTGCGACGCCCCACTTAACAATTGGTTGTTCCGACTTCTTTGTGGATAAAAATGCTTGCTCAAACAGGTTTAGCAAAAATACTCCCCGTCGTTCCCGCTTAGGCGGGAAC
>Ga0302315_10004203_pt1 | contig 12667 bp, 11 predicted proteins | sample III_Palsa_N3_1_FD_200532 | JGI IMG/M metagenome (GOLD analysis project Ga0302315, IMG submission 200532) | Peat permafrost microbial communities from Stordalen Mire near Abisko, Sweden - III_Palsa_N3_1 | ecosystem: Environmental > Terrestrial > Soil > Palsa > Peat permafrost | place: Sweden... | reverse complement strand
TTTTACTTACATTATAACTAAGGTGATGCAGGGCAAAGTATTTCTGGGGATAATAAGTATCTGCCCCTTGTTGCCCACCTGCATTCATTTGGGCAAACAAGTTCATATAGTTTAGCTTCCAAACTTTTGTATTGATTTTGAGGAAATTATATATCCCTGAGAAATCTGACAGGATAAGCGATCGATAACCGTTGCCTATAAAGTTCCTGTCTCGCCCTAGTTGCACCTGAATGTGTTTGGTAACGCTAAACGTAATATATCCCCTACCTGTTAAAAAATCGTAGCCGGTAGGGGAGCCCCCAAAATTATTGTTAAATGTCTTGTAAAAAGACTGCTCTGGTATGGCATTATGGGCATTAATATATTGATTTACATACCCCGGAAACTGTGCCTGGTTATCTGTAAAGAAGAAGTAAAAGCCGACCCTTTGGTCAACCATACCTCTAAATTCTATACCTCTGGTATTAATGTAATTAGTATTAGTAGTAAGGCCAACGGCTGTGGAACCAGTTTCTTTATCCTTGCCATATTGGAAATAAGCGACAGGGTTTAAATGAAAATCAAAGTCCTTGGTATGTACGCTGTAAAAATCTGAGTTCTTATCATAAAAGTACTTTAGTATCGGTTTGCGATCGTTGTTTGCTTTGGTTGACCACTCCCTATTGTCGTTTCTTAAGTAATTGAGGTTAAATTGGTCGGACTTAGAAAGTTTAGCGCTGTCTGAAGCGCTAGCGAAAGAGTCTACAAACTCAGCTATAGCCTTTCTTTCGTAGGATTTAATTGTAGCATGAAATGTTTTGGAGAAAGCTCCATTCTTTATTTCGTATCTGTCTAAAAGATAGTAATAATCGGAGTTAATTGGGGCATAAACGCTTTGTGCAAAGGAAGTAACAGCAAGCAGAAATAAGGCAATTAATAGTAAATTTTTAGTCATGGCAAAGGCAATTTGCTCGAAAAATAATAAAATTAAAAGACTTACCTATTAAATGGTACATAATAAAAGATATACTCTGCCAATAAATTCCTTAATTTTGCGAACGCTGGCACATTATTGGCTGTTTTTTTATTAGGTTCTAATTCGTTTCGTGGAAGATATTATTAAATACTTTACTGTTTTTCTCCTGAGCATGATAAAGTTTGTGGGGGGGCCGCTTTTTGGTATAAAGGTGGGAATGAGTGTTTTACAAACAGCCTTGTTTACCTGTTTGGGGATGATGACCAGCGTAATATTGTTTACTACCTTTCTGGGGGATGGCTTCCACAGCTGGGTTATGAGGTTGTTTAACAGGAACCCGCGGCTGTTTACCAAAAAGAACCGCAAGAAGGTAAGAATGTGGAGGGCCTATGGCCTTAGGGGGGTTGCCTTTCTTACGCCGCTGATTTTAAGCCCTATAGGAGGCACCATGCTGGCCAATTCCTTTGGGGAGTCTAAGAAGAAGATTATCCTGTATATGCTTATAAGCGCTGTGTGCTGGGCGTTTACCATGTCTTTTGCGTTCTGGGCGCTTAATACGGTGGGCGAGCATTGGGCGCTTGATTTAAAGGCTTTTTTTAGCCACCCCCGGGCTTCTAATTAACCCCGGCTGTTGTGTCAATTGGCACATGTACGCTTCTTTTTTAATTTACCAACCCTGAATGTACATAACAGGCTTCAACAAGAGGCCAGTTTGTGCTACTTAAAAAACTACTAGTTGAGGGAAAATCTTACGTGGCATCTCGCACATGCGGAATTATGCATTGTTTTGTCATTGTTATGGCATTGTTTTGTCATTGTTTTGGCATTGTTTTTCGCGTTGTTAATTTCGGCGGATGTATGATTTTGCCTGTTTTTGAAGGGGCATGTGCCAGTTGGCACATTCTGAGTGTAAAGTTCAAAGTTCAGAGTTTAAAGAAAATCAAATGCCCTCGTTAGTGGCTTTACTAACGAGAGATAAACTACAACTTCAACTAAAAGTAGCATAAAACCACCTACCTTATCTCTTTGCTCGCGCGCGTTTGCAACGCGTGCGAAATAACCATACTACTTACTATCTGTCCATTTTCTTTCAAAAAACGTTGCTCGGCTTGCCTCCAAGGCTGGCATAGCCGAGTTTCCACAACGACTCTGATGTAAATTTTACTTCAGCAATCATCCCCCTAACCCCCTGTCGCCTTGCGCAAGCTAACCCACGAAGGGGGACAAAAGAGGCCTAACGTGGAAACTGATAGGTGTAAAAAATTAAAATTGTTTCTGGCGCAAGGATTTCCTTGTGCCTTACTATTTACTAGTTTATAAATTCCATCCCCTTACCCACTTACAAAGGTAGAAATGTAGGGAATGGACGCTGTGAATAGCGGGTTACTTGGCTTAAGTTACACAATGTTAAACTTAAGCCAGTGGGGGCTGGCGCACGCGTGTCGCGTGTGCCTTACTATTTATTGAGATGGCGCGAGGCTCTTGCCTCGTGACTGTTATTTCCCTGCCTCTGGCAGGGGTAACCCGGAGGCTTACTAATAGTAAGCACGAGCCTTGAGTCTCACGCTATCTGGGTGGTAGATGTTTATAATTCCATCCCCCTGCCCCCCTTACAAGTGGGAAATGGGGGTATTACTACTATTAACTCCTCATTACCTGGCTTAAGTTACACGATGTTAAACTTAAGCCAGTGGGGTTTAAGTTCCCGGATTTAGAAAGAATGCTTTTATTGAAATAAACATGGCCCTTGTTGCATCTGCCTCAAGTTGTTCATATCTACTAAACCAAGTATCCATTTCTAAAAGAGGTTCGTCTAAGTTCACATGAACATATCTATTTCGAAGTTTACGAAGCCATTCGATTTCATCTCCTTTGTAGTGCTCTTTCAAAAGTTTAGCTGTGTTAATATTATTATCTCCTGATTCTGTTTCTCTAAAATGAGAGTCAATTACTGAAATTGCCATTACCACTACAGAAATCCAAGCACCTGCACAATAGGCACGTCTCATATCAAAAAATAACGCAGTAGAATGTTCACCTACAAGATAACTACCAACTTCTAATTCTTCAATAGTTTTGTCAATCCACTCTTCTCGTTTGTTCCAAGTTTCTTGAGATGGAAATTCAAAAACTTTTTCCATATTATACATTTTTTTTGTAGAAACGCTTATCCAGTTATATTCATAGTATCTTAAACATACGGTATATCAGTATATAAACCAAATTCAACGTTCTATGTGAATTACATTTTTATAAATAACTGAAATTCTTTAGGATATATTTAAAAAGATAATTAAATTTCAGGCATTCAATCCAGTAGCAAGTAATTTTGGAATTACGATTTATTGATAATAAAGATAGACTTTTTTCAGAAGTTAAAACCTTATGGAGAAAGAATTCTTCTACTCTGGGCTTCTTTCCCGATGAAGCTTTTTTGGACCATGCCAAAAAGAAATGGATTATTGTAGTAGAAGATAATGGTAAATTATCAGGTTATCTCCTTTTCAGAATCACATCATCTACTAGTAGAATAAGTATAACCCATCTGTGTGTTTCCGATGAATATAAAAGAAAAGGACTTTCAACTCAATTACTGAATACATTAGTTGATAAGTATAAAGACACATCATTAAGAGGTATCTGCCTATATTGTAGAGAAGATTATAAAGACGCCCCAAAACTCTGGGAAAAGTATGGTTTCAAGCCTCGTGATGAGAAAAAAGGCAAAAACCTTGATGGACATCAATTAATATTTTGGTGGTTTGATTTTGGTAAACCTGATCTGTTTACTGGCATAATAGACACATCAAAAATTCGAGTTGCAATTGATGCAAATATTATAATTCACCTTAGAGATTCATTGTCTGAGCATAATCAAGAAGCCTATCTCTTATTATCTGATTGGGTTATTAACGATGTTGAATATTACTATGCCCCAGAAATATTCATCGAAATAAACCGTGATGAAGACTCCTCAAGACGACAATTAACGAGAAATTATTTAAAGCGGTTTAAGGAAATAACAGTAGATGCGACTCTATGCAACGAAGCTTTTAAGATAGTAAGTAAAATTATTCCCAGTTCCTCAGTTAATGATACTTCAGATCAAAAACAACTTTCCGAAGCGATATGCTCAGGATTTGAATATTTTATTACAAGAGACAACAATCTCCTTAACCATTCATATGAAATTCTGGAAGCTTGTGGCATTACTATATTAAGACCAAGCGAATTTATTCTAGAACTTGATGAGATATACAACACTACTTCATATCAACCAGTGAGACTGGCAGGAGTTAATTATAATATTAATAAAGTTAGCAGATCAGATGTTTCTGATCTTACTATTTCCTTTCTTTTTGGTAGAGAACAAGAGTCGAAAAAAGACTTTGAGGATAGAGTCATTAATTTAACTGGCAATGTTAAGGACTCGGAAATTAAAGTAGTAAAAGACAATGATAATAAGGTTGCATTAATAGCCAAAACAAATTGCGAAAATGGCATTTGCGAAATCCCAATAATACGTATTAAGAAAGACATGGGTGGATTAAAAAATACCCTTTTCAAGCAATTAATCTCTGATAAGATAAAAGAGGCTGTGAAGAACAATCAGCAAATAGTAAAAATATCTGAAAAGTATTTAACATCAGATTCTCTTGCGGCGTTACAAGTGCTGGGATTCTTTAAAGAAAACGAAGACTGGATTAAAATAGCTCTGAGTGGAACTGTTGCATCAAAGGATTTAATTAAACAATACCCCTTTCTTGAAAATTACTCTCAGTTAAAAACTACTTTTGATATTCTCTCACAAGAAAATGTAAAGAATTCATCAGATAAACTAAATATTGAAAGATTATTATTCCCATTGAAGATAAGTGATCTTAACATACCGACATATATTATACCAATAAAACCTTACTGGGCTTCCCACTTATTTGATACCCCTTCTGCCAATCAAACTCTTTTTGGTGCTATACCTGAATTAGCATGGAATCGTGAAAATGTATATTATCGTAGTTCTCGATCTAACGGGCTTACTTTTCCTGCAAGAATTATTTGGTATCTTAGTGACCAAAAATCTTTTTTGCGTAGAAAACATGCTGTGGGCATTTCTTACTTAGATAATATAGAGGTGGATACCGCTAAAAGTCTATTTAAGAAAAATTTCCGTTATGGAATTTATAAATGGAGAGATATTATAAAACTTGCTAAGAATCACTATAATAAAATTATGGCTATTAGATTTAGTGATACACAATTGTTTATAAATCCAATACCTTACAATGATCTTAAGACCATATTGTTTGAGAATAATGGGAAAAGTTATACTTTCCAATCACCTGTGAAGATTCCTCAGGAAATCTTTTTAAAGCTATATAAATTAGGGATGAATATGGACAACCAAAATAATGGATAATAAATTTTTAGTTATTTCAATAAAACCAGAATACGCCGAAAAAATCTTTAGTGGTAATAAGACAATTGAGCTAAGAAAGGCAATGCCTAAGGTAAACAAAGGTGATAAAATAGTAATCTACGTAACTGATCCTGTTAAAGCAATATGGGGCATTGGAATAATTGATAGTGTTGTTGAAGGAAGTCCTAATGTTATCTGGAAAGCATATAATACAAAGACAGGAATAAGTAGAAAAACTTTCTTCAATTACTACTCTAATACTTATCGAGCAGTTGGTATAATAATTTCAGATATATTGAAATTTGACGAAGAAGTAAAGCTGTGCGACATAAAAAAACAATTTCCATCTTTTTCTCCTCCTCAAACCTTTAAATACTATACAAAAAGACAGTTATTCCGCAATTATAAGCTTATTCAATTACAAGTTGCTTGAAATGCAATAAATTATAATACTTTCCCATAAGCAGGTACTCAGTTAAAAGAAAATAGTATTAAATTTAGTGTTAAATAGACTTTGGCACATGCTTTCGGACTTTGGTATAATATTACTTTTTATTGCAGGGGCGGCCTTGTTTACGCTTGTACCTTTTACCATTTCTCGGCTGTTAAGGCCCAACCGGCCCAACGCCGAAAAACTAAGCAGTTACGAATGCGGGGAGGACGCTGTTGGCAACGCCTGGGGGCAGTTTAACCCCCGCTTTTATATTATAGCCCTTATATTCCTGCTGTTCGAGATTGAAGTAGTGTTCCTTTTCCCCTGGGCCACGGTGTTTGGCAACAGGGAGTTGATAGAGGGCACCAACGGCCGCTGGGGCTGGTATTCGCTGGCGGAAGTGTTTGTATTTGCCTTTATATTGGTTTTGGGCCTGGCCTACGCCTGGCGGAAGGGCTACCTGGAATGGGAAAAGCCCGAGCCCGCGGTGGAAGAACATACCTCGCCGGTGCCCAAAGCGCTGTACGAAACCATTAACCAAAAGTACTTAACCAAAAAAGAGAAAAGTGGGATTACTGGACAATAAGTTCGAGAACGGGGGCATACTAATAACCAAGGCCGACGACCTGCTAAACTGGGCAAGGCTATCGTCGCTATGGCCCATGGGCTTTGGCATTGCCTGCTGCGCCATAGAAATGATGTCTACCTACGCCTCGGGCTACGACCTGGACCGTTTTGGCGTGTTCCCCAGGCCCTCGCCCAGGCAGTCGGACGTGATGATAATAGCCGGAACAGTTACCTTTAAAATGGCAGACCGTATAAAAAGACTGTACGAACAAATGCCCGACCCCAAATACGTGATTTCTATGGGCTCCTGCTCTAACTGCGGCGGGCCCTACTGGCAGCATGGCTACCATGTGGTAAAAGGCGTAGACCGCATTATCCCGGTGGACGTGTATGTGCCCGGCTGCCCTCCGCGCCCGGAAGCGCTGATAGGCGGCTTTTTGAAGTTGCAGGAAAAAATACGCAACGAGAGCCTGGCGGCCCCTAAGGCCATTGAGAAGTTTATGAACCAGAACCAGCCGGTACAATGATGAGCTTTAACGAAATCAAAAAATTGCTTGCAGAGAAGTTCGGCGCCGAGGTAGTGGTAAAAGAGGTCGCCGAAGGTTTGCAGCCCCAACTAGTAATTAAGACAGAGTTGATAGCCAACGTATGCCGGGAACTGTTAGAAAACCCATCCACTTATTTTGATTTCCTTTCGTGCATAACGGGTATAGACAACGGCCCGCAGGCCGGAACTATGCAGGTGGTATATAATTTGTACTCCATCCCCTACAACCAACACCTTACCTTAAAAGTGGAGTTCGCACGGAACAAGGAAGGAGAGCCTTTGCCCGTTGTACCCTCGGTTACTAGTATATGGAAAACCGCCAACTGGCACGAGCGCGAAACGTACGACTTTTTCGGTATCGTTTTTGAAGGGCACCCCGACCTGAGGCGAATATTACTACCCGGAGACTGGCAGGGCTATCCGCTTAGGAAAGACTACCAGCAGCAGGATTACTACCACGGAATAAAAGTAGAATATTAGCCTATGCCTACTAAAGAAATCCAGTATAAATATCATAAAGACAACCTCTCGCTTTCGGAGCCTACGCTTATTAAGGAGGAGGAACTGAAAAGCGGGGAAATGCTTATAAACCTGGGGCCTCAGCACCCATCTATGCACGGCGTTTTGCGGTTGGAAGTAGTAACGGACGGGGAACTGGTAAAAACAGTAATCCCCCACCTGGGTTACCTGCACCGCTGTTTCGAGAAGCATGCAGAGCATTTGCCCTACAACCAGATTATACCATTCGTAGACCGGCTTGACTATGTAGCGGCCATGAACAGCGAACATTGCTACGCCATAGGTATAGAAAAAATGCTGGGTATTGAAAATACTATTCCGACTCGTATAGAATACATACGAGTACTGGTGGCAGAGCTGAACCGAATATCCTCTCACTTTGTAGCCGTTGGAACTTACGGGATTGATATGGGGGCGTTTTCTCCCTTCCTGTGGCTGATGCGGGACAGGGAACATATAAACAGGCTGCTGGAGTGGGTTAGCGGCGCCCGAATGCTGTACAACTACATTTGGATAGGCGGCCTTTACTACGACCTGCCGGTAGGTTTTGAGGAACGGTGCATTGAGTTTATCCGCTACCTGAAACCTAAACTGGCAGAACTGCAAAAGATTATTATTGAAAATAAAATATTTATAGAACGCACCGCTAACGTAGGCGTGCTGCCGCTTGAACTTGCCATTAATTACGGGGTAAGCGGGCCGATGCTGAGGGGATCGGGACTGCGGTATGATTTGAGAAGGGTGGACAATTATTCGGTTTATCCTGAACTTGATTTTGATATACCGATAGGCACAGGCGAGATGGGTACAACCGGCGACTGCTGGGACAGAACGAATGTACGGGTGCAAGAATGCCGCGAGTCTGTAAAGATAATAGAGCAGTGCGTGCACCGCCTAACCACTGACCTAAAACGCACCCGGGACTTTGACCCGCAGGCCATAGTACCAAAGAAGATTCGCCCTAAAGCGATGGAGTTTTATGCCCGAGGCGAAAGCGCCAAAGGAGAACTGGGGTTCTTTTTCCGTACTACTGGTAATACGGATGTTCCGTTCAGGTGTAAAAGTCGCTCGCCTTGTTTTAGTAATTTATCTGTGCTACCGGCAATTTCTAAAGGAGTTTTAATTGCAGACCTTATTGCTATAGTGGGTTCTATAGATTTTGTAATGGGCGAGGTAGATCGTTAAGAAGGCTATGCTAAAAATTCTTTCCACCAACCAGATAAAAGAGCTAGACAGGGCTACTATCTTTAAACAAGGGATTGCCTCTGTTGAACTGATGGAAAGAGCAGCCACCGAAGTAGTAAACTGGATAACCGAGCGCTATGAAACCGGAAGTACGTTTAAAGTATTTTGCGGCCCTGGCAATAATGGCGGGGACGGCCTTGCTATAGCTCGGTTACTGTTAAAAAGAAAGTATAAGGCGCAGGTTTATGTGTTGAACTCTGAAAAGACAACCACGGACTTTAAGATAAATCTGGAGAGGCTGAGTTCGATTTGTACTATCAACTACGTAACTACTATTAAAGACCTGTCTGTACTATTCCCCAATGATTTAATAATAGACGCTATATTTGGTTCCGGCCTTAATAAAGAAGTGGAGGGTTTGTATGCACAGGTAATTGATGTAATAAATAGTAGCAACGCTACCGTTATAGCTGTAGATATAGCCTCAGGGTTATTTGCAGACAGACCACAAGAACGCAAATGTATTATTAAACCAACTTATACCTTATCCTTTCAACTGCCTAAGCTGGCATTTATGGCTCCGGAAAATGGCGAATATGTTGGCGAGTGGTATCTGTTAGATATTGGATTGGATCCAGAGTATATAAAAGAGGCGGAAACAACTTATTATTATCTTGATGAGGGCTATGCAAAAGCAACTGTTAAACCTCGCAAAAAGTTTTCGCATAAGAATAGTTATGGCAAAGCGCTTATTATAGCCGGTCAGTATGGGATGATAGGAGCGGCTGTACTTGCCTCTAAAGCGTGTTTAAAAAACGGCGCCGGGCTTTGCGTTACTTACATTCCCAAATGCGGCTATGGAATTTTGCAACTGGCCGTACCTGAAAATATGTGTGTGGTTGATGAGAATTTTGAGTTCATAACTGACATACCGGATATAAGTTCTTTTACAGCAATTGGCATTGGGCCGGGGATAGGGCAAGCAGAGGAGACCAAGGATGCGTTAGTTAAACTATTTACTACTGCAACCATACCCTTGGTTATAGACGCTGACGCCCTTAATATTATTGGTTCAGATAAATCATTACTTGAGATTATTCCTAAAGGGAGTGTATTGACTCCTCACCAGGGAGAACTGACCAGATTGGTTGGAAAAGCCGAGAATCATTTTGAACGTTTGGAACAAATTAAAGCGCTGGCTAAAATAATAGAAGGGGCAGTCATTCTTAAAGGGGCGCATACGGCCATTGCAACTCCCGAAGGAGTTGTTTATTTTAACTCCACCGGTAACCCCGGTATGGCCACCGCAGGAAGCGGGGATGTGCTAACAGGTATTATTACTTCATTGATTGCACAAGGATATAACACTATAGACGCAGCAAAACTTGGAGTTTATATACATGGCGCCGCCGGGGACTTTGCGGCAGAAAGACTAACTAAACATTGTGTTTCAGCTACTGATATTATTAATAATATTCCGAAGTTTTATAAATCCATATACTAAAGTGCAACTTCAGGATCTTTTCCTTACTCCCTTCTATCTGATAATAATCTATATGGTAGCTTATGTATTAAAAAGCAGGGTAGTTAAAAATCCTATTCTAAAAAGATATTTTATTCCTGCCCTTACAGTTCGGATTGTTGGGGCAATTTCACTAGGGCTTATTTACCAGTTCTATTATAAAGGGGGAGACACTTTTAGTTACTATAAGTTTGGCACTGTGATTTGGCAGGCTGTATGGGAATCTCCTAAAGCCGGGTTTGAATTACTATTCTCATCTGGAAAAGATTTTTTACCGGACGCCTATATATATAGTTCGCAGATTGGATACTATGTAGACCCTGCATCTTACTTTATAGTAAGGCTTTCTGCATTGGCAGGTATTTTTAACTTTAACACTTATACAATTATTGGAATTTTCTTCTCTATCTTTGGCTTTAGCGGAGCCTGGGCCTTATTTATAACATTATACAGATTATATCCGAACCTGCACAGAGAGCTTGCTATTTCTATTTTTTTTATTCCTTCTATATTTTTCTGGGGAGCAGGCTTACTAAAAGATACTATTACTTTGGGAGCTTTACAATGGGCATTTTATGCTTTCGCCAAGATGTTTCTTTTTAGAGAGAACAGGATACGAAGTTCATTGATTTTCTTGGCCGCATCTTATCTTCTAGTTGTAATAAAAATATACATCTTCTTATGCTTTCTTCCTACCCTTTTTATATGGGTATTTATTCTGTTTAATAAAAGAATAAAATCTCCTGCCACAAGAGCATTCTTAAGGCCTTTCCTGATTATTATTGCATTGGGCTGCGGATTGCTGGCCGCAAACAGGGTGAGCAGTGAAAATAAAAGATATTCATTAAAGAATATAGCTGAAACTTCAAAAGTTACATCTTCTTATTTAAAAAGCATTAGTGACTTCACAGGGGGCTCTGGTTATGATTTAGGGGAAGTAGACCCGGGAACATGGGGGATGATAAAAAAGGCACCTGCCGCCATATTTGTATCTTTGTACAGACCCTTCCTTTGGGAGTCTAAAAATGTAAATATGCTTATGGCAGCGCTTGAAAGTGGTTTTGTAATTTTTCTTACCTTATTAGTATTTAGAAAAACGGGAATAGTAAGACTAATTTCAATTGTCAGAAACGATAATTATTTAACATTTGCATTAATCTTCTCACTAACTTTTGCTTTTGCGGTAGGTATTTCCAGTTATAACTTTGGCACTTTGGTTAGATATAAAATTCCCTTGCTCCCATTTTTCATTTCTTCTTTGTACATCATAAAAGATTATGCAACAAAAAAGAATAGGCAAAACGTAGCGCCTTTATAATTTAGTTTCATTAACCAGTGTTTGCTGCCACTTCCATGCGGTACTCATCATACCTTCTGCATCAAAGGTGGGAACCCATCCTAATATTTTTTTGGCCTTTTCAGAATTGCTATAAATGGAAACTACATCTCCGGGACGCCTGCCAACAATTTCGTAATTCAACTTTAATCCGGCTACTTTTTCAAATGCTTTTATAATTTCCAGCACGGTAACCCCCTCTCCGCTTCCCAAATTAAAAACATCAAAACTCTTATCGATTTTGTTACCTATTAAATAACTCAAAGCTTTTATGTGTGCGTCTGCTATATCTGTAACATGGATATAATCCCTTATACATGAACCATCGCGGGTGGGGTAGTCTCCGCCAAATACAGAAAGCGTAGGAAGTATCCCTGCGGCTACCTGTGTAATATAAGGAACAAGGTTATTAGGCCTAACTATGGGGTTTTCTCCTATTTTACCGGAAACATCCGCTCCGACAGGGTTAAAATACCTTAAAGCAATAGCCTTTAACGGACTTATATTTACCACATTTTTTATAATTTCTTCCCCTATTACCTTGGTATAGGCATAAGGTGATTCCGCTTTCTCAAACGGAGTGTCTTCATCTACCGGAAGACTTTTTACATTGCCATATACAGAACATGATGATGAGAATATGAAATTGTGTACATCAAACTCCTCACATGCTATCAATATATTTAACAATGAGTTGATATTATTATCGTAATACTTTATAGGTTCAGCCACCGATTCGGGAACAGTCTTATGGGCGGCAAAATGAATTATCCCCACGATGTCCGGATTTTCTAAAAAAACAACTCTTACCGCCGATCTGTCTTTAAGATCTACGTCATAATTTTTTACCTCTTTCCCCGAAGCTTTTTTAATCCGATCTAATGTATCTACACTAGATGTAGAATAGTTATCTATAGAGATAACCTTATAGTTTGTCGTTTTTATAAGTTCTACAATAGTATGCGAACCTATATACCCGCAACCTCCGGTAACTAATATTTTATTTTTCTGCCCAACACTCATATAGTTAGTATAGTATTTGTTACATACAAATTAATCTAAATTACAATATACTTATATATCTGCTTATAAATCTAAAAAAAGAAGTTTCAGGTAAGCTTCTTTTAATTTAAGCGATGTTTTTTCGAAAGAGAATTTAGTTCTTACAAAGTTTCTTGCATTTCTA
>Ga0302315_10004202_pt1 | contig 12670 bp, 9 predicted proteins | sample III_Palsa_N3_1_FD_200532 | JGI IMG/M metagenome (GOLD analysis project Ga0302315, IMG submission 200532) | Peat permafrost microbial communities from Stordalen Mire near Abisko, Sweden - III_Palsa_N3_1 | ecosystem: Environmental > Terrestrial > Soil > Palsa > Peat permafrost | place: Sweden... | reverse complement strand
CCTTTTGAAGTAAGTTTAGTGATAATGTATAGTAAAACAAACACAGGCAAGCCAAACGTCATTAACATGCATGAAAATATAACATCGAAACTGCGCTTTAAGAGCCTTATTTTTAGATCCACATAAGGGCTTGCTGTACTAATGTGCAAAATTGGTACATCATCGTAATTAATTAATTCAGCATAATTACTGTTCAGCATCAAACCTGGAACAGCTTTGATCTTGATTGAATGATCTTCTCCAATTTGTACCAATGTTTTTAACAATTCGTCATTCAGCTCTTTAAAACAAACAAATATTTCATCGGGCTTATTACTTAAAATTTTTTCGGCAAGCAATTCTTCCGGAGTATTTTCAATTTCACTTTCTGAAATAAAATTAGTGAGATCATAGCCATATTCAGGATGTTGCGAAAATGATTTAGTTAGTCTGATAGCAATGTTTTTATCACCTATGATCAAAATTTGGCGATGATTGTATCCTTTTGCACGAAAGAAATCAAGAGAAACAAATAAGATTGTTCTCAGCATGATCACCAATATTGGAAATAGCAAATAGGCTATAGTAACCTCTTTTCGGGATATGTTGTCAATCTTTAAAAAATAAATGGCGCTAAATACAAGTAGTAAATGATAAACTAATGTTATCAAGAAAGTATTAATATTATCTTTTAAAAAGAATGGGCGTTTAACAATAAATGTTTTAGTTGTTAATGAGGCAATTGACCAAGCAATGTTAGCTACTATCAAAAATATAAACGATTCATTTTGCGGAAGCAGGTTATGGAAAGTTGCTAAATGTGCTATATACAGTGCAATATTTAGCAGCAGCAAATCAGTTATAAAAACTGAAGGGGCGAGATGTTTTGAGTAACGTACAGGCATAGGCGATTACACAAAAATATAAAAATTATTGAAATTGGACATTTTTTTTATAAAAATTTATAAGATTAATAATTATTTATAGCAATTATTGCGCCAATAGCCTTTCTTTCATGTATTAATTATTACGACGGGATTGTTAATTATTGATTAATAATCTCATTAATAATTAGTTGTCAAAAAAATGAATAATATTAATTGTACTCGTTAAATAACTGTAACAATATTGAACAACTTAAGTTGCATATTCTACATGCAGGTTGTATCATTTATTATCTAAAAAATAACAATACTGGATGATTGTTCATTGAATTAATTATTTCCAATAGAAGCTATGCATTGATAGTTCTTTAATAATACTTAATGGGAGTTTATTATAATATTTTCCGGCATTGTACCCAATCCATTTGGCACCTATTGATGTTAAGGATTTGAAAATACTTTTCAGATCGTTATTAATTACATATTTTAATTCCGACTTTAAGAATTTAACTCCTTCGCCAGTTGGTTTTCCGTATTTGGCAATGAGCCATTTATTTTGTTCATGAAAAACCCGTGTATCAAAATAACGTTTAAATTCTTCTTGAAGGGTATAGCTGTGGGAGTGGTATACAGTTGCATCCGCAACATATGCTTTTTTGTAACCAGCACCTAACATTTTTGCAGCAACAATTGCATCTTCGCCCATTATTGAATCTGATGGAAACCCTCCCACATTAATTAAAGCGCTACGTCGGTAAGCTGAAAATGAATTAGAGCAGAAAAATACTTTGAATCCTTTTTGATCAATATCTGCAATTGAAACAACTTCAGGAGTATTCGGATAATTAAATAAGCGAGCATGAATTTCTAAAGGTTGTGCATTTTTATGAGGTAATTGTCTTCCATAGGCTATGCCAACTTTGGGGTCATCAAATGCTTTAACAATATTAGAAATGCTCTCTGGAGAGGATAGAATCGCATCTTGTGTTAAAAATATGCAGATATCGGCATCAGTATTATCAACAAGTAATTGTCTTGTTGCTCCGTGGTTAAATGCGCTTTTATCAATTTCTATTATTTTAAAGCCTGCATGTTTTGCTGAGTTAATTGTACTGTCAGATGAGCCTGAATCAACAATTATTTTTTCATTAGGCTGTGTAGATTGTAGTGAAATTTGTTTTAATACATCATGCCATAATATATTTGCATTAAAGGTTGGTATTAAAAGAGCTGTTTTTGTCATAAGGTATTAATTTCATTTTGCACTATTAAATCAGAGCTATATATAATTTAAGATAATTATTAGCCATAATTTTATCTGTGTAGTGTTTATTATAACTTTTGAAAATATTTTGCGACAGCTGTTGTTTATTTTCATCAGCTTTTATTATAGATTTCAATAAAGAAGGTATATCATTCAGGGTGTATTTTATAATCTCATCGCTATTAAAAAGCTCGTTAAAAATGGGTAGATCAGAACAGACTACAGGTAATTTTTGAGATGCAGCTTCAATTACACATAACCCAAACGCTTCAAGTCTTGACGACATAACATAGATATCAAAATATTGAAAATAGCTGAAAGCATTAGTTTTATATCCGAGAAATAAAACTCTGTTATCAACATTAAGTTCCTTTGATAATTTTATTAAATCGTATTTTTTATTACCATTGCCAATGATTAATAGGGCAAATAACTGATTTTTGTCAATAGCTAATGCCCTAATAATCTGGTCAATTCCTTTTCTATACGTAAGGCTTGCCGACACCCCGATTAATTTATAATGTTGCTTTAGAAATGAAATATCCTCTATATTATAGTTATCATTCAGTTGTTGTATTATTGGGGAAATGCCGTTATAAATGAATTTTATTTTAGTGTTTTTTAAACGAGACTGATAATAATCAGTCATTATTTTTGATAACGTCACGACATAATCCGCATCTTGAATAAATTTTAGCCAGACTTTTTCAATAAGCGAACCTATTACTCGATTATAATTAAGTGAATATTGGGCTTTTATTTCCTGGTGGATGGTTGTAACGCGTTTTTTTATACTTTTTCTGTTTTTATAACTATAAAAATCAGCTATAAAGCCATGTGAATGAACTATGTCGTAACTTGAAAAGTCCGTTTTTTTTAAAATATTAACTTTTACACATGGAGCATTAAAGTTAAGTTTACTTTCAGACTCTTTTAAATAATATATGGTTATTTCAACATCAGTAACAATATTATTAATAATGTCTTTTGCAACTATAAATGGCCCAGAATTCTCACAAGTACTTAATATATATGCAATTTTCATAGTGTGTTTAGCCATTGAGTTTATAACTGAATGACAGATTATTATAATTAAATGTTTTTAACTGACCTACAATAGATACAAGTACAAGGTAAATAATAATGTCATTATCGTAACCCGGAAATAAAACCATCATAGTTGCTAGTAACGGAATGAATGCGGTAATCCAATATTTTTTATTATTATAAGTTTGTTTGCTGTATTTAAAAAGATAGATTAGAAACAATGTATATGTTGTTAATCCCCAAATGCCAAAATCAAGATAATTATTTAAAAATGTGTTATGTATATTTGGTTCTCCCAAATAGAATAAAGCGTATTGACCTAAGAATTTATCGGCGGCTAAAAAGCCATTCCCGAAAATCGATATTTTATTGAAATTTAAAAAGAATGCACCCCAATACATTAATCTTATTCCCATTCCGTCATTTGATTCAGTAACTGTTTGCAAGCGGAAAACATTGTTTAAAATAGCTGGGGTTGCAATAGCAATTATTGAAAAAAGAGAAATCTTAATGGATTTTCCGGGTATGTTCCAAAACATATATAATATGCCAAGAATTAAAGCTAAAATCGGCGTTCTAGACATTGAAAAGAAAGCCAGAAGGCATACAATGCATATTCTGGATAATGAAACTTTTTTAAAACGGGCCGCTCCAATTAAAATATATGGAAAACCGACAGTAGCAATACGGGCACCAAATAGATTTTTTGTATCGAGCCCCCAAAAATATAGATTGGGGTTATATATATCTGTTCCTTCATTTGAACTACTTACCCCTAATAGATATTGAAAATTACTATCTTTATGATAAAGCATTAATTGTACAAACACTAAAAATAAGGTAAAATGGAAGGTATAATCTACCATGACAATCAATCGACTTACATCTTTTTGATATAACCAATTGATTGCTGTAATAAGAAAAAAGAAATTGATAAGGATTTTATAAAAGTTAGTTACTCTTAACTCATCATAATAGCCTGATATAATGAATGATGCGATGGCATATACACTGTATGCTACTAAAAAGTATATCCAAGGGGATAATATTATTTTTTTTCTCTCTAAAAGGAATGAAATGGATGCAATTAAAAAAATTATAGGATATATTTTTACAGGAAAAAATATGGACAGTAACGAAAAACAAAAAAGTGTATTATTAAAATTACTTAGTTTAAATTTCATTACTGAGATTATTTTTTTAAGGCGATGTTTATTCCAAATAATCTAAAACTTCGTCTGATAAAAAATTTACTATAAGCTATAATAAAATCATAAAAAGCAACGCCATAATTTAAATGTCCTGTTTTTGTAATTGCTTTAAAAGTTTCCAAATATACCTTATAACTATCACTCAGACCACCAACTTGCATTCTTAATGTAACCTTGCCCATGAAATCTGTTTTTAATTCAGAGCCGGCTCTTAACATTAGTTCATAATCACCAACAATTTTGTAACTGGTATCATATTTATTATGATCAAGCAATAATTTTCTGGAATGTAATGAGCCGGGGTGCGCTATATTGTTTTCTCTGCGGGATGTTTCCCATCTCCATGGCCAGCCAAGTGTTCTTATTACATTATCATGCTTATTTACAACATGTACTCTTGAAGAAATAAAATCAAAATTTACATTGCTTTTATTTATATGTTCTACATAATTTTGTATTGCATCGGGGTATAGTAAATCATCAGAACCTATAAAAGTTATCCAAGAACCAGTTGCTAAGTCTATTCCTTTGTTCCATGCATCATATACTCCTTTATCGGGTTCTGAAATCCATTTAAATATATGATTACTGTACTTTTTTATAATTGCAACCGTCTCATCTTTTGAATTGCCATCTATGATAATAAACTCAATGTTTTTGTAGGTTTGACTGATCACACCTTGTATACATCTTTCTAAAACGCTTACGGAGTTATAAGTAGCTGTGATAATAGTAATTATCGGTTCTTTTTCTGATGGCATATTTAGGATAGATTATTATACACACTTGCATATGATATCGCAACGTTTTCGGCCTTACATTCTAATAAGAAGTTATAATCAGGTATATATTTTTGAGGATTATTCATAACCGAAAGCAATCCTCTTTTAATTTCTAATAGTGAATCAGGATCAACTAAACAACTATTAGTATAGTATTTTTGCCTGGCGTAAGCCTGATCAGCAATAATTAAGGGTTTATTTAGTACGGCTGCCTCTAATAACGAAATAGGTTGCTGTTCGTTAAAACTTGGTAAAGCTAAAGCCTTGCAATTAACAAAATATTCAAGCAATTGGTCGGAGTTTTCCTTTAACCCTTTTATCCATTTTATGTTAGGATTGCTTGCAATCAATGCTTCTAATTTTTTTTCATATTCATCTTCGCCAGAAATAGTTTTACCTATAAGCACTAAAGGGACGTTTTCTGCCGCACATGCATCAGCGAGCATAACCTGGTTTTTTCTAGCGCAGATATTACCAACACAGAGAATATAATTGTGGTTTAAATTATTAATAGAACTATCGCGAAGATCAAAGAAAACGTTATTAACTATATTAGGTATTATTTCAACTTTATTTAAAGGAACTTTGAAAAACTTATGGTATAAATCGGCTTGTAAGTCATTTAGAACAACAATTTTATCGATATTTTGGACCATTTCTTTTACTAGTCGCTGTTTATAAAACAAGCTTGATATGGTAAATTTGGCGATATCTTTAATTGTTTCAATATGAGTTGAAAGTGCAGTTACAACAATTTTTTTTTTGGACTTTTTGGCCCAGTGTATATTTTCATAATTACCAATGCCTAAGCCCCAGCAATGCAGAATGTCAAACTTATCATCCCTATCCCAAACATCCATTTTTTGAATATTCAGGCCATGAGCTTTAACCGCATCATATGTCGATAACATTTGGAGCTCGAAACCACCAAATGCAAAACAATGTGGCTGATAGGGTACATATTTGATTATCATTTTTAATTACGAAACAAAACGTTTATAAAATATTTGATGTTATCCTTTGCATAAGTTTTTATGCCTTTAAAGAATTTTGTTTTTTTAACTTGTGCAGTATCAAATTTATTGATTAGATAAATTTTATTATTATATATATTAGATTTTTTTATTGTTTGTAAGTCATGGCTATGCTTGCTTTTAAAGATTGATATATTTTTTCTTTCAACTTCTGATATACTAATTTTCTGATTTTTGGTGCGTGTTGTACCCCAAGATATATCTGATTCAAAATCTATGGCATACACACCATTGTTAAAGCCTGCTATAACAGCACTGTAACAGAAACCCATATCATCCCAGGGGGCATATATTTCATCAGGTAATCCTATGGCGTTAATTAAATTAAATGGTATACATATTGGACTTTTTACAGCTATTTCACGATAAGTGAAATAGCCCAATTTTAATGCAGCAAACCGCTTATAATTATGGCCTCTAATGTTTTCAATATGATTTGTGATAGGTAGTATATCGGTTTTTTTTTTAATTAGGCTCCTTGATATATTGAATCCATGCCTGAACGACACGATGCCTAAGTCATTTTTTGATTTATACAAATTAATAATCCTTTGTTCAATATCGTAGGTTTTAATAACAACATCATCTTGTATTATTATATTGAATCCTGTACCAATTTGATCCGAACTTTTTAATCCTGTATTAATTGCTTTTAACTCATGAACGTCATCGGAATATATTTTTTTAATTAGCTTGTCAGGATATTTTATAATAATACTGTCAATTATAGCTTCCGAATTATCGCTGCAACCATCTAAAATAGGGTATAATGCACTATTAGTATTCATGCATTTTATAATATTTAAAATAACTGTTTCTATAATGTCCTGCTTATTGTGGATAGTAACTATGTAGTTAAATCGAGTAGCGTTTGTGTTATTCAACATTTTATATTATTTATTCCAAATTCCATACGCCTTGTTATTTAATATCTTGTTACATTGAATATAAAAAATTATGCCCATGCCTATAAAAATAATCAAGTTAGATATTACAATGCCAGTTATACCAATTGCTTTGCCTAAAAATATTGAAATAGGAATATTAATAAAAAAGCATATTATGTACATGTAAAGTTGTAGCCTTATTTTATTTATCCCATTTAACAAATAGCAACAAAGCATATGCCAGCAGGATCCGATAACGTACAGAGTCATTGAAAAGGAAAGAATAAATGGTACTGTAACAAGGTGATTAAGCCATAATTTAAATATCAAAGGCGATAGTATAAGTAGCAATAATGCAAAACCAACCATTATAAGCCAAGTTTTTTGCATTTTAAAAAAAATTTTTCTTATCCAAGCTATATCTTTTTGCACATAAGCATCAGTAAAAGCACTCCAAAATGGGTTTATTATTATTGTAAATAAGATTAAAATAGTAGAGAATAGTTTGTATGCAATATTGAAGGTTGTTACCTCTTTAGGACCAAATAGTTGCGTAATAACAATATTATCAGTTTGATATAATACAAGTTGCCCCATTTGTATTATAAAAAACATGCCACCTAAAGTTAGCAACTCTTTCGAATAGCTAAACTTTACTTGTTTAAAACTGGGCGCGAATTGCTTATATTCGGTTTTAAATAACCAAATTGTTGCTATTAGCTGTATCAAAACAGGTATACCGGCCAATACGATTATTAAATAGGTTAATGAGCCTGATGTAACTTTGGTAAGTATAAATATTAATATTAGGCTGATTCCTTGACTAATAAGGGTTATTAAATTGACCTTTGAAGGAACGTGGCAAGCTGTTAAAATTATATTAATTAATTGTATAACAAACTGCGCACAAAAACAACCAATAATTATTAAAGCATCACGATTAAGATCAATTTTTTCATTAGTAGAAACATTTAATATCAGGTTCCAATTTATGTACCTGTTAAATAATAAAAACAGTATAAATATAGATGTGGATACAATAGCAATTATTGCATATGTAGTACTGATATATATTTTTGATTTAATATATTCTCCTAATGAATTGCTTTCTGCAAGCTTATTTTTTAAACCATTTCCTAAACCTATATCAAAAAAAGCAAACCAATTAATAAGCGTGCTTAATGTTAGCCAAATACCATACTGCGTGGTATTAATGTAATTGATTGTTATCGGAACAGTTATTAAGCTAAGACCAACACTGCCTCCTTTAAGTATAAATGAGTAGAAGACATTTTTTTTTATACCTAATGTTCTAGCATTATCAGATAAATAAAGCGAATTGGTATAGTTGAATATTTTTTTTAACATTTTAATATTAAAATAGAGCAATCGCATAATAACGTATTGCAATGTTATTCATATAATGATTTATAATATGCCCTGCTTATGACCAGAAAAATTAATGTTGTGAAAAATCCTAATAATCCGCCTATCAAGATACCTTTAATTTTACTTACATGATTTTTGATCAATGGCAAAATTGGATTATCTATTATTTGAATTAAGGGGGTTTCCTGTCTTAAGGATATTTTTGAGATTTCCAGATTTTTAACTATCTCACTATATATAGCTGTACTTGCCTGCACATCTACCTGTTTTTTTTGCGAAGGCACTCTAAGTGTGAGTAAGGCTGGGTTAACATTTGGTTGAGCATCAATTGCTGAAGCTACTCCACTTATAGACGAGTTTAAAACTGCTCTTATGCTATCAGCTTGTTTCTGTAAAATCTGTATATTTTGAAACTCATTTTTAATTTTTGTTTGTATATAGAAATTGTTTACTGTTTCAACAATTTTATCAGTAAATACTTTTGAAAAGAGTTCATTCTTCGTGGTAACGGATACATTAATAATATCGAGCTTTTTATCAGGTTTATCAACGTTAAGAATTTTTTTATTAAATAAATCAACGAGTGAAATGATAATGCTATCTTGTTTACGATCGAATTTTGCAGGGTCACCGTTAAAATTTATATAATCAATATTGTCATTTTTGCGCCAATTTTCACGTAAGTTATTAAAATCTATATACTTATCAATGAGGAGCTGCTTTTTACCATCTATCTCTACTGTGCTTAACAAAGTTTTTTCAATCATTAAATGAGATTTATACAATTCAAATATATTGTCTCCTTGAAAGATGCCACCACCTCCGCTACCTAAATTTATGCCTGCTAAAGAGGCTAAACCAGAGTACTGACCTAAAGCGCCCTCTTTACCGCCGTCTTCTAACACAAAAGTACAGGACGCAGTATATGTTGGCTTTTTGAAAATTGAATAGGCTAAACCTATACCAGCACCAACTATAAAAAAAATTAGTATAATAAGCCACTGGCTTTTTAAGTACCTGATACCTGATTTGATTTTACTGATAATATCTTTAACAGAAATTTCATTTGTATTATTAGTAATATCTTTTTGGATATCCTGATTCATAATATTATAATGTTAAAATCGCGGTTTTTTACGATTTATTATTTATTTAAACTCACAATCCCAAAAACAATAGCAGCTAATGATGCCAGAGCTGTAACGTAACCTATTATTTGTGCGGTTGCATTGCCTTTAGGCGCGGGTTTTTTAGGTACATATATTTCGCTTCCTGGTTTCACATCGGGGTGGCTGTTCCAGAATAGAAATTTTGATGTACCTCTTACTGTTCCATTGGGATATACCACGTATGCCCCGCGTTTTAATGCCTCTGGTGAAAACCCGCCAGCGTTTAATACATAATCTGAAAATGATTTACCATTTTGGTAAACAACCGCGCTTGGGTATAAAACCTCACCATTAACGCGTACTATTTGCTGTTGTTTGGGTATTCTTATCTCATCACCATCTTCAACTAAAAGATCTATGCTACTGCCGGGTTCTTCAAGTATTTTTTTGAGGTCGATCCCTACAAAATTGTTCCGTGGTATTGAAGCTGTGTCGGTTTTAGAATTAGTTGAATCCCTGTATCCGTTTTGCAAACGCTTTAACCGGTCAATTCTTTCGCTGGCGATCTCAGCTGTATCTGTTTTGTTTTTATCTATTCCAAGTATAGCCGTATTGCTCCGTTTGAGTGTGCCTCCGTCTGCATCAGCAGAAGCTGACAGGCCCCCGGCACGGGCAATTATATCTGATATCTTTTCACTCTTATTTTTAATAACATAATAGCCCGGGTATACAACCTCGCCTTCAACTCTAACTGTTTTTTGTGTTTCATAACCAGGTAAAGTATAAACTGATACAATATCATATGGTTTTAATGTAAAGTTTGCAGTCATTGATTTTAACTGCGGGTCAACGTCTATAGTAAAAACCTGCGCAACTGCGCTACCTTTAGACGAAGGGTCGCTATTGTTTACCTGCCTGGCTACTTCAATACGTTTTGAGCTTCCTCCTTGCGAAAAACCACCTGCTTTAATAATAAGGTCTTCTACACTCATGCTGTCGGCGTATGCAAACTCGCCGCCATTGCGTATAGAGCCTTTTACGGTTACGGTATAACGATCTGTCAAATCAAATATTGATGATATGTTTACTATATCTTCGCGTTGCAAAGTAATATCAGGGGCAGATTTATTGATCAAATCTCTTAAGTTAAAGGAGATCATTTCCCTGGTATTGTCTTGCTTAAGCCTTGTAATAGTACCTATGCCTGTAAATGCATCTTCTTTTATGCCGGCAGCCTTTTGTATTAATTGTAACAGGGTTAAGCCTTTTTCTAATTCATATTGCCCTGGCCTGAAAACAGCGCCTTGTATGGTAACGCGGTTTTCATAACGATTTAATATACTTTCAACAGTATATATATCGCCGCGAAGCGGAATATAGTTTTTAAAATCACTTTCTGTAACATCAGTTATTCTGCGTTGCTGATCACTGATTTGTGAAACCTTGATTAATGCCGTATAAGCCTGGTCTGTAAATCCTCCGGCAAAACCGATCACGTCCTGTAGCGTTTCGCCCGGAAGAACTTCAAACAAAGCAGGGTTTTTAACCTGGCCAGTCATTTGTACCCGCACACGATAAGTTGGGATACGAATAATATCCTGATCTTGTAAACCTATGTTATCTTTCTGTTCGCCTTTTAATAAAAAGTCATATACATCCAGGCGCTTAATAATACGGTTGTCTCTTATTAATTCTATCTGGCGAAATGATCCATTATTATTAGGGCCACCAGCCGCATATAACGCGTTAAATACAGTAGCTAATGAGGGTAGGGTATAAGTTCCGGGTTTCTGTACCTCACCAACTAATAGTACTTTTATGCTCCTGATATTGCCTAAACTAACCTGTACAGTAGTACCATGGCCAACAGCATAATTGTTAGCTGCTAATTTACTTTTTATTGAAGTGCTTACCTGTTCAATGCTTTTGCCCGCAACATTTAATAAACCAATTCCTGGGATATTGATATTGCCTTCAGGCGATACATTCAATTTCCAGTTAACTAATGAATTGCCATAAACACTAACGTTTAATTGATCATTAGGACCAATTATATAATTTACAGGGGTTGCTAAATTAAGATTAGGCTCAAAAGTTAGGTTGCTGTTCCTAAATAGATCAGCACCGAATATCTTGGGTGCAGTATCTGCTGAGTTTGTATATTGTTTTGGCTGGTCAGCTCCATTAGCCTTGTAATTTAAAGTGCGCGATTGCGTTGAATCAATACCTGAAGTGTTGCTACCTGAGTTGCTAACGTTGCTAATGCGGTTTTGCAATATTTGTGCCTGATCTGCGGGTAGACCCCTTTGTATTGCCTGTTGTACTATTTGACTATCACTTAAGCCGGCAGCATGTCCCTGTTGTACTATTTGTTGAATTTGACTATCAGAAAGGCTGCTAACATTGGTACTCGAAATATTTTGAGCTGAAACAAACCTTGGACACAAACAGTAAATTAAAAATATTACTGAGAAAAGGACAAATTTAAAATATCTCATAAGGAAAAGGAAATCTCACCATAAACACAAAATACTATAATGTGTTTGATGGAATTTTGCACAATAATAGGACAATTTATAAAAGAATAAAAGTATTTTCGAGTAGAAACGTATATTTTGAGCATATGTAACTTATATATGGCATGCATTTAATTATCAAATTTTAATAAAATGTGAGTCTTGTTTTTTAATATACTGGTTTATTAATTTATTTATTACGAAATAATTATACGCTAATAATAAATTAATATTATACCATAAATAGCTTTTGCTAATATTAGGGTAAAGCATTAAATATAGATGTAAAAATTTTGAAATTATTTATAAAAATGATAGCCCTATCATTAATTACAGATCCTTTCTTTTTTGAAAGCTGTAATATAAATAAAACAATGATGGTAAAATTATTAAACTGCCTAATAGAAGCCCCCAGCCAAGATCATTAATTGTTTTTTCGGGCGCATGATCGGTAAGTAATGAAAGGTTATGGCCGCCCTTCATCATAACAATGTTTGGAAAATGCCGGTAACCGACAGAAACGAGGATCATGGTTACCTGGAACGCAGCTAATATCCTTATGATTTGT
>Ga0302315_10004198_pt1 | contig 12682 bp, 11 predicted proteins | sample III_Palsa_N3_1_FD_200532 | JGI IMG/M metagenome (GOLD analysis project Ga0302315, IMG submission 200532) | Peat permafrost microbial communities from Stordalen Mire near Abisko, Sweden - III_Palsa_N3_1 | ecosystem: Environmental > Terrestrial > Soil > Palsa > Peat permafrost | place: Sweden... | reverse complement strand
GGCAGATCACCGGCGGCATCATCGACGGACCACTTGCCTTCGATAACGCTATCAGCCCGGAAGCGATGAAGGAAAAGGGTATTATCTCTGCTGTTTCCGGCGATGCTGATATTCTTGTCGTACCGGAGATTGAGTCCGGTAATATTCTGGCGAAGCAACTGAGTTTTCTGGGTAAGGCTGATGCGGCGGGGATTGTCCTCGGCGCGCGCGTGCCGATCATTCTCACTAGTCGTGCAGATAACCTGCGTGCGCGGCTGATGTCCTGCGCGCTGGCAGTCAAACTGTCAGCAGCGAGACAGCAAGGGAAAATAAAATGACGACGACGATCCTTGTCATTAATGCGGGATCCTCCAGTGTAAAATTCAGCTTGTTTGAAAACAGTCCTGAGTTAAAGCTGCTTTCGCATGGACAAGTGGCGGGCATTGGCGGCGATGCGGTTTTTTCGGCTGGGGTGGAAAAAAATTCTCTGCCTGCCTATAGCACCCATGAAGATGCCCTGCGTTTTATCCTCGACTGGATCAATAAGCAAAAGTACGGCACCGTTACTATGGCGGCTCATCGCATTGTGCATGGCGGCATTTTGTTCCGGTCCCCGGTGCGCATTACGGATGATGTGTTGGAAAAGCTGCGCGGATTAATCTCGCTTGCGCCGTTGCATCAGCCGCATAACCTGATGGCAATCGATATTTTGCAAAAGCTGATGCCGGAGATACCACAGATTGCCTGTTTTGATACGGCCTTCCATGCCGCGCATGAGCCTTTATTCAGCCTTTATGCCTTGCCGCAGGAACTGACAGATAAAGGCATCCGTCGCTACGGTTTTCACGGCCTGTCATATGAATGGATCGTGCATGTGCTGCAGCAGGACTATCCACAGCTTGCGAAGGGCCGCGTTATTGTTGCGCATCTGGGCAATGGCGCGAGTCTCTGCGCCATAAAGAATGGCATCAGCATCGATACAACGATGAGCATGACGGCGCTGGATGGCGTGCCGATGGGCACACGCTGCGGCAATCTTGATCCTGGCGCATTGATTTATATGCTGCGCGATCTTGGTATAAGTGCCGATAAAGCCGAACATATGCTCTACAATGAATCCGGCCTGAAGGGACTTTCCGGCATTTCGAATGATGTGAAAACGTTGCTGGAGAGTAAAGAACCCAAAGCCGCTTTCGCGCTTGATTATTTCAGTCTGCGTGTGGCGCAGTTCATGGGCATGATGGCCGTTGCGCTTGGGGGCGTTGATGGAATTATTTTCACAGGCGGTATCGGCGAGAATGCCGCGCCTGTAAGGAAAAAAATCTTGAACCACGTCCAATTTATGAAGCCGTATGAGACTTACGTTATTCCCGCTAACGAAGAGCGCATCATGGCAATGCATACCTTAAAAGAAATGACAGCTTAAGATTTCTTTGCCTCTGCGGCTTTAAGCAATTTGATGATGCTTTGTTCTTCGCTGATTTCAGCGAGCTGCAAGGCTGTCTTACCGGAACTGTTCATGATACCAAGCGCCGCGCCGGTTTTGATAAGAAGAGCCGTCGTATCCGCATGCCTGTTCCATACGGCGATCATAAGAGCTGTGTCTCCATCTTCGTTCTTCTCATCAAGCTTCAGGTTTTCTCTCGCCAACAATAACTTAATCACAGTCATATGGTTGTTTTTCACAGCCAGCATGAGCGACGTCCAGCCAGCTTTGTTTTTCTGGTTGAAGTTGGCGCCTTTTTCGAGCAATAGTTTTGCCACATCGGAATATCCGCGACTGGCCGCATAAAGGAGGGCGCTCATGATATCGCGATCAACTGTATTAAAATCGGCACCATTCTCCAGTAATATTTCCACAACCAGCCGATGCCCGTAATGAGCTGCGAGGCTCAGCGCATTCCAGCCGATCTCGTTTCTTTTATCGATATCGCCTTTGTGCTTTTTCACGAAATCTTTGACGGCGTTGTAATCGCCACCGGCCGCATCAGCAATGAAAGCTTCAATCTCGCGCGCATTTGCGGCGTCAGATGAATTTCCCGGCGATTTATCACTCATAAGAGTACCCCCTGTGCACGGATAGTTAAGTCTTAAATTATGTCAAAGGGGGGCCATTGAATCGTAAGTTTGTCCGGCGGCTTCATATCTTTCTTTCTCTTTTTTACAGGCTTTAGGATCCTGCGGATTATCAGCAAGACACTCTTTATAATCTGCCTTTGCCTGTTTCATATCCTGTAATTCCTGATGCGCAGCACAGCCTGACAGCAGGAGAATACCCATGATAATAATTTGTTTATGCATAATTTTTCCTTAAAAAATGTAACGAAACCAGAGTTTAGCAAATTATTTACAAATCGGTAGGATTGATTTGGTATGATAAGTGAATGTCGCTTTTCAAGATCAAATTATTCGCATCGGTTTCTCTGTCAGTTGTTCTGCTGTGGTCAATCGCAAGCCAAGCGCAGCAGCAGCCTTCGTTCGACACCAACCAGCAAATCATTGAATGGCGCAAAGCCGCTGAAACGGGAGACACGAATGCCCAGCTCGACATGGGTATTGCGTATCACAGCGGCATGGGCGTCGCGAAAGATTTTAACGAAGCTTTCAAATGGTACAAAGCCGCCGCCATGAGAGGAAATGCTGAAGCGCAAGTGGCGCTCGGGACGGCCTATCACTATGGCGAGGGCGTCGAACCGGATTCCGATGAAGCGTTTAAATGGTATATGAAGGCTGCCGCGAAAGGGAATGTTTCGGCGGAAGTGAATGTCGGCATTGCTTACCACAAGGGTGAGGGCGTCAAGAGAAACGATGTGATGGCCGTGGACTGGTGGAATAAAGCGGCCTCTCAAGGAAATGCCGCCGCGGAGCTTGGCCTGGGGCTGGCTTATCACAACGGTGAAGGCGTTGCCAAAGATTATAAACAAGCGAATGAATGGTATGAGAAATCCGCGGCACAGGGAAACCCCATGGCGGAATTCTATCTCGCGGTTGCTTACCACAATGGCGATGGTTATCCGCAGGATGACAAACAAGCCGTTCTTTACTGGTTTAAAGCTGCGCAGCAGGGCAATGCCGCCGCGCAAAATAGCCTCGGCAATGCCTATTACTTTGGCTGGGGTGTTGAGAAAAACCATCCTGAAGCAGTTCAATGGTGGCTGCGCGCCGCCCAGGCGGGTGATACAAATGCACAATTTTGCCTGGGCCTTTCATATCGCAACGGTGACGGCGTCGCGCAGGACTTTGAGCAATCCGTGAAATGGTTCACACTGGCGGCGAATAACGGTAATGCCTCGGCGCAGCTTTATTTGTCCATCGCCTATCACGGCGGCAGCGGTGTGCAACAGGATGACAAGGAAGCCGTCAAATGGCTGAACAAATCTGCTGGTCAGGGGATGACCGATTTTGAAAGCAAGGGCAAAAAAGCCAGCGATGATGATGAGAATGAGGACCTTGATTACGGCGACACTGCCGTCAAAATCATTTTTGGCCACCACCAAAAGGCTCAAGCAGCTGATGACCATCCTGACATGCCGGATGATCATTAACCGCTTATAATTTTCTCGCCGTCAGGAAATAATTCACAGCCACATCAGTTTTGCTGATATTAAATTCATTACGCAGTGGGTTAAAGATCAGTCCGCTGATGTCTGTGATTTCAAATCCATGTTCTTCAAGCGGGCGCGCTAATTCCGACGGGCGTACAAACTTTTTCCAGTCATGTGTACCCGCTGGTACCCAGCGAAGAATATATTCGGCCGCGATAATACCAAGCAGATATGATTTTGGCGTGCGGTTAAGCGTTGAAAAGATCAACAGGCCGTTCTTTTTGACAAGGCGGGCGCAGGCTGAAACAAACAATGCTGGATCGGCGACATGTTCGATTATTTCAAGCGCGGTGACCACATCGAACTTTTTTCCTGTCGCCGCCATCTTTTCAACGGTTGTTGCCGCATAGTGAATATTCAAACTGTGCTGATGCGCATGCTGTTTTGCGGTCTTGATATTCTCGGCACCCGCATCAATGCCCGTGACTGTTGCGCCGAGGCGACACAGCGGCTCAGTTATTAATCCGCCGCCGCAGCCGACATCGAGGATCTGTAATCCTTTGAAAGCCGAGAAATCAGCCTCATCACGGTTGAAGCGGGGGCATATCTGATGCTTAAGATACCCCAGCCGGGCAGGGTTAAGCCGGTGCAGGGGCTTCATGGGGCCTGCTTCATCCCACCATTGCGTCGCGAGTTGCTCGAATTGCCGAACCTCGGCTGCATCAATAGTCGTGCGCTTTGACTTGCTTTGAATTTTGGTAGCTTTTTGCGGCATCTATATTTTCCTTAGATCATTGATTTTAAAGAATTTTTACCATTTCGCAAGAGGCCGTAATTTCCCATACTTTGTTTACTTAACTAAATTTTCATAGTTCCAAGATATTCTCTGTATTGGGGAAATAAAGATCGATACGGGGAATATTATGTACCAAGCAGAAGAATCAAAAACGGCAGAAGTTTCAGCCAAGCGCGGTCAGGTTCTACAGCAGCTGGCTGGCGTACACGCGGCACTGGAAAGAAAAGGCGTCAGCGCTGCCTTTTACCTCTCCGCGAAAAAAGATCCGATTGGTGACATGGGTTTTCTTGGCAGTCTTTTTTTTCACGCCATTACGGGGGCTTCCTTTGGTGATCTGATGAACGACTCTCACCTTGCTTCTGGTTTGTCGGAACTGGACGGCGCGCTGACGCTGGGCACCATGGAAAGCGCCTCAGCCTTAAGCGAAACAAAGGAACGCGAGGCCGGCAGCATTAAGTGTTCATTTTATCCCTTGGGAAGGAACAAAAAAGCCATGAAGGATGACAAGAAGCCACGTGCCGCCGCGGCAGGCGGCAAGAGCCGGTTTGCGCCTGATAATGCTCAGGCAGAGCTGGGCTTTATGTTCGAGCTCATGGATGCCCTGAACAATCTTGACGGCCTGGATGTCGGCCAGGTCGCTGACAAACGTCAGCACCTCATTACCCGCACATCCGCTAACCCAGGCTATAACGGTGTTGAAAGACGCCGCCGTCCGAGACCGGACGGTATGTTTAATGCCTAAAAATCAGGGCGTTGCGCTTTAACCTGTGCTATGGCATCCTCACACATGGGGATAAGCTATATCTACGGGTCAAATGGAAGATTTCAACACATCGCTGGTGCGTGAGAAGATCATTTTCACAGAGGGCGGGACCAGTGATGAGTCTGAGAAAGAGCCCGTCGTTATCCGCAGCAACCGGATCTTTCTGAAGCTAGGCAACGGCCCTGATGCTGAAAAAGTGGTCATCCGTGCGCAGAACATGCACACGACATTACGCATCGCCTCCCGCCTGCTACAGACATACTATAACCAAGGCGGTATCCAGGCTCATGAAAAGGCCTTCAACTGGGATGATCTGTGGGAAAGCGCTCTTTCTGGCTATGAGAAAGATTATAACAAGGAATGCTGGTGCGCGGTCTACATCAATGGCCGCTCGGTTTTTAAAACGATTACATCTCCTTTCGTTGACGTCATTGAAAAATGCGCGCTGCTGACGCTCGACAATTACGACACGACCATGAACGTCACCGAAAACGCGCTGAAAAAAATCGGCCGCGATATGAGTATCAATCATAGCTCAAACGTCGCCGCCGTATTCACTGATCACGGCGATCACATGCGCTGCGGTGTCATCCACCGTTCCAATAAAAAAGATGCTGCTTTTAACTTCACGGCGACCAACGGCCAGCAGCATACGCGGATTACGCAATCCATGGGCGCGACGGCGGCCTATCTCGAGGCTTTTAACCTGCGCTTTGTCATTGATAACCTGCGCCACAAAATACGCTCTGGCGAAGTCAGGACGGTTTCCCACGAAAACAGCCAGATCCGCGCCGCTATCGCAAGGCAGGGCGCGATTAATCGCGCTATACTGTCGTTCGAAGAAATTTATAATGTGAAATACCGCCCGGCGAAACCGGACTTCTTTGCTGAATCATAAAGAGACACCGCAATGACTAAAAACGTAATGGACTATCAAAGCGCAGGTGTCGATTACGATAAAATCGATCCGTTGAAAATTGATGCGCAGCGCGCGGCACGTGAAACGGAGAAAAATCTTGCACAGCACAAGCTGACCGAAATTAAAGCCTCGCGCGGAGAGTCTGCCTATGTCATCGATATTGGTGACTGTTATCTCGCCGCCATCACCGAATGCCTTGGCACAAAAGTGCTGGTGGCCGATGCGATGCGCCCCATTACCGGTAAAACTTATTTCGATGCGCTGGCGCAAGATACCGTGGCCATGGCGGTGAATGACCTCATTACGGTCGGCGCGACGCCCATTTCGGTTCATGCGTATTGGGCGGCAGGCAGCAGCAACTGGTTTGATGATGCACAGCGCACGCGTGATCTGGTTGCCGGCTGGCAGAAGGCCTGCGACATCAGCGGTGTCTCGTGGGGTGGCGGGGAAACGCCATGCCTGGGCGGCGTTATTCATGACAACACGATCGATCTGGCCGCCTCCAGCAATGGCTTGGTGCGTCCCAAAGAGCGGTTGACCCTGGGCGATAAACTGAAAGCCGGAGATGTGATTATCCTCGTGGAGTCGAGCGGGATTCATGCCAATGGCGTATCGCTCGCCCGCAAAGTAGCTGAAAAACTGCCCCAGGGCTACGCTACAAAGCTTAGCGATGGCCGCTTGTATGGGGATGCTTTGCTTGACCCGACAGTTTTATACGTACCAGTTACTGAAGCGCTTTTTGCCGCCGGTATCATTCCTCATTACACTGTTAATGTTACAGGTCACGGCTGGCGCAAACTGATGCGGCATTCTGCAGAGTTAACCTATCGTTTGCAGATGGTGCCGCCGGTGCCGCCGGTGCTTGCTTTTATTCAGAAGCAAGCGGGCATTAATGATTTTGAAGCTTACGGCACCTTTAACATGGGCGCCGGGTTTGCGTTCTTTGTCGCAGCGCAAGAAGCAAATAAAGCTTTAGAAGTTATTCACCAAACCGGCCTTAAAGCCTGGCAAGCCGGCGTTGTAGAGCAGGGCGTCAAGCAAGTTATCATTGAGCCTCACAGCATAGTATATTCCGCCAAGGATTTGCATTTGCGCGCTTAATAGCTCGTTGCCTGTGCTTGTTGCATTTCCTGACGTTGAACATCTGAAGCTCTTCTTTGCAACAAAGCCGATTGAACGCGCATTTGTTGCACGCGAACATCCGTATTTCTTCTCTGCTTGTGTGCAGGTGTTTCTTGCTTTTTGTTTATGCTCGATTTGATGATGGTATTCACGACCGCCGGAGAAATATAGCGGCCGACATTACGAACGAAAACCATCAACGTGTAATTCGCCTCGGCTTCGTCCAGGTGTTGCGCGTGGTGGGCAATTTTGTAGAGCACTGTGTCATAGGTATCGGTACTGACCGACTCTTTTTCTTTGATCGACATGCGGCTGACGAGCTCCGCAATGGTCGGCAGATCGCCGATGTTGGCGGCAGAAAGAAGTTTGTCTTCGAGTAAGGTGTAGGTTGTCATGATTTAGTCCCCCTAATTAAAATCTCAGAAATAATCTCCCCATAATTTAATCTAACCACGAATCGAAAAGTGACTTGTGTGGAAGTTATGGGCAATGCATTAAACAGCCAAATAATATCGTTATAATTCAATAGCTTAATGTTGTAAGAATTTAATCAAATTTTAGATAATTACCCCCCAAATTATTCGCAATTGCTGGGATAAATCTTTAACTACTGCCGGGTTATTATAATTATATGAAAGTTCTTATTGCTGAAAATAACCCGCAGATTCTAAAGCAGTTGTGCGACATCCTCGATAATGAGGGATACTCTATCTTGTCCGCGTCCAGTGGGACGGAGGCATTGAAACTTTATTCCAGTAAAGCACCGGACTTTATATGCCTTGATATCATGATGCCGGACTTGAATGGCTATGACGTCTGCCGGGAAATTCGCAAAACAGATGCCAAGACGCCGATTATCTTTATCAGTTCTAAATCAAAAACCGCCGACAAGGTCATGGGCCTGGAAGTGGGGGCCGATGATTACATCATCAAGCCCTTCGATACACCCGAAGTCATCGCCCGTATCCGGGCTATTACGCGCCGCTGCATCGTGTCAAAGACTTCCGCACAGGATAAAGACGAAGATAAAGCCTTCTGGCTGAAAGACCTTAAGATTGTTCCATCGGAGCTGCGTGCAGAAAGAGCTGGTAAAAGCATTGACCTGAACCTGCGGGATATCAAGGTCCTCAAGCTTTTCCATGATAATAAAGGCAAGGCGTTCGACAGGGATACGTTGCTTGACCGCTGCTGGGGCACGGAAGTTCTGCCCGAAAGCCGGATTGTGGACTGGCAGATTTCGCAGTTGCGCCGCAAGATCGAAACCGATCCGGCTCACCCGCAATATATTAAAACCATTCACCGCGTCGGTTACAAATTCGAAGACGATGCAGCCGAGAACAAAGCTGTCAATGACACCTTGAAAGCGCTGCAGGAGGTCATGGGGCCGCATTATATCGATGATCATGTCCAGAACTGTATCAATGAAGTCTCGTTTCTGATGCAGAAAATTTTTGAAGATTTTGAAAAGGATGAATACGAGCCTATGCAACTGGCAGCGCATGATCTGAAATCAGTGGCGGGTGTCGTTGGCATGATGAAGATGCATGCGCTGGCCAACCAGATTGAGCACGCCTGCATGGACAAAAAGGTTGATTCTTTACCTGATCTCATCAAACAACTTACGCCGCTCTTAAACGCCGAGAAGGCGGACCTTAAGGTAGATGGTTAAATGGGGTTTTTCCCTTATAAAATCCCACTTAACCTTCTGATATTATTAACGATATCATTTTCACATATTTTTAAATGAATCAGCGTAAGATGCAATCAGGGTTTATAGAGTGCCGAACAGGCAAGGGGAGCTATTTTTGGGTGAGGCGCCGCAACATAGCGCGATTAGTGTCACGCCACTGAAACCAGCTGGCGTTGAGCGGCGGCGGAACAACGGGTTCTCGCCAGCACATATCTGGGGAAGCTGGATAGGCTGGCGCGTGACTTTAATGGTCTTCGCTGTCGTCTTCCTGATTCAGTCCAGTGTTTGTTTCCTGATGATGCGTGTCTACGAAATTGAGCAACTGGCCAGCTTGCGCGAAATCGCACGCACAGCCCTCGCACAATCGATACACGATCAGGCTGGCGCGCCCCTGGAACAAGTCGAGACGAAGAGGCTGTTGACGCAAACAGTCATACAAGGTCTTGCAGTTTACAATCTCGACTACAGCCCGCTAACCAATTATGGCACACCGCTGACGCTGCGCCCAAAGCCGGACAAAAAGAATCCAGGAGATTATCGATCGGATGATGGCGCTCGCTACGAAGTCGCCTTCGCTTCAAATGAAATCGGGCATCCTTATAATGTCATCGCCGGGCTCGATGCTTCGGATGTTGCACGCCGTGTCACCGATCATACCCATCAGGCATTGAGGATTTTCTTTGCGTTGTCGGTTTTCGTCACCGGTCTTCTCATTGTCGCTATGAACCAGTTGCTGCTGGCACCGATGATGCGGCGCAATGATACTCTCGTCAGGCAGATGAACAGCGATGTTGAAGACAGAATACGCAAGATCGCTTATTACGACACGCTGACAGGCCTGCCAAACCGGACCTTCTTCCTGGAGAACCTTGAAGAGAGCATCAAAAACAAAACACACGGCCCGGATACTACGCTGGCGGTTATGTGCGTCGATATTGACCACTTCAAGGATATCAATGATGCCATGGGTCATGATGTTGGCGATAAACTGCTGGAAGTGATTGCTCAACGTCTTGTGCAGTCCGTACCGGAAACCTCGGTTGTCGCCAGAGCGAGCGCGGATGAATTTGTCCTGATGGTACCGTTGCCGGAAGGACAGTCAGACAGTTCATTGCTCGCGGAAAAGATATTAATGTCCATGCAGGAGCCGATGGAAATCGTGCATGAGAATATCCTTATACGAGCATCGATCGGTGTCGCACATTATCCGCTCGATGGCATTGAAGCGCTGCATATTCTGAAGAATGCCGATATCGCGCTGAACCGCGCCAAGGCGGAAGGCCGCGCCACAGTACGTTATTATTCAAAAGACTTCGACCAGATGGTGCGCCAGCGGGCCATGATCCTACGCGATCTGCGCAAGGCGCTCGAGCAAAACCAGTTGCAGGTCTTCTATCACCCGCAGTTTGATCTCAGGACCGGCCAAATGATCGGTTGCGAGGCGCTCCTCCGCTGGTGGAAGCCGGATAGCAGCAAAGAAGGCGGCAAGTTTATTTCTCCCGCAGAGTTTATTCCGGTAGCGGAACAATCCGGGCTTATCGTGCCTATCGGTGAATTTGTTATGCGCGTAGCTTGTGCGACGGCCAAGTCATGGCAGGACCGGGGAATGCCTCCCATCCGCATGGCGATTAACATTTCAGGCGTGCAATTTCACCGCAGCGATATCGTGAGCCTTGTCGCGGATGTCCTGAAGGCAACGGGCCTGGCCCCGGAATATCTCGAGCTTGAGCTGACGGAAAGTATCTTTATTGAAGACGCGCAAGGCGCGATCAACATTCTTGATCAGTTGCACGAGCAGGGCGTTGAATTGTCGGTGGATGACTTCGGTACCGGTTATTCGTCGCTCAGTTACCTGCGTCAATTCCCGATCGACCGCCTGAAGATCGACCAGTCGTTCATCCGCACCTCGCTGCTGAATATCAACGACCGCATGATTACCCGCGCTATTATCAACATTGGCCACAGCCTGGGTCTGCGCGTTATCGCCGAGGGCGTTGAGACCAAGGACCATGAAGAACTGCTCAAGGAAGAAAACTGCGACGAAGTGCAGGGCTTTAAATACTCAAAACCGATCCCGGCCGAAAAGTTCTGGGACTTCGCGCTTGCTTACAATGAATCTCAGGCAAAAAACAACAAGATGTGGATTGTCGAGTAATCAGACTTTAGTAAGAGCCTGAACCACCCGAACCTTCACCATATGGAATCCACACGTTTTTGATTTCCACGGCATGACGCAGGAATTCTTCGCCTTCGGCCTGGCCGCGGTCGAGCCAGTCGCGCTGCTTGCCATTATTGACCCAGGTGCGCTTCAGGTTGCCGGTGGATGATTTTTCCACGAGCGCGCTGCCGGAAACGTCGGAGCCGAAATACCACAGGCCATCAACTTCATCGTGTTCAGCCAGCGTCTTGGTCAGTTCATCGCGGCGGCCGGTGACGATGTTAACAACACCGCCCGGAACGTCTGATGTGTCAAAGAGCTGGTAGAAGTCCGTCGCCGAGAGCGGATATTTTTCCGATGGGATAATAACCGAACGGTTACCCATCGCCATTGCCGGTGCGAACAATGAGACGAAACCAAGAAGCGGCGCTTCATCCGGACAGACGAGGCCGAGGATGCCGACGGATTCTTTCATCGCGACGGCGACCATACGGGCAGGCGGGTAGTGCACATCGCCGTCGTATTTGTCAGCCCAAGCGGCATAGGTGAAGAGGCGGCGAATAGACTCGTCGACTTCTTTCGCGGCAGCAGCAGGCGTTGCGCCCGTCATTTGCGAAATGCGTTTTTTAAACTCATCCTTACGCGCGCTAAGATTTTCGCCGATGTAGTAAAGGATCTGCGCGCGCAGGTGGTGCGCGGATTTACTCCAGCCCTCGGCTTTTTTCGCGGCTTCGACGGCGTTGCGGATATCCTTGCGGTTTCCTTCGCCGACCTGACCGAGCAGCTTGCCTTTGGCATCGCTGATGTCAAAGCTGTAAGCGCCATCCGGACGGGCTTGCTTGCCGCCGATATAGAGCTTGGCTGTGCGGTCAATATTAGCGAATCCTTCAACAGCCACAGGTGTGTGTTTCGCGGCGCTGAGCTTAGCTTTGCTTTCTTTGTAAACCGGTAATGATTTGATGAATGATGGCTTCAGATATGAATACATACCTTCACGGCCACCCTCGCGGCCAAAGCCGGATTCACGGTAGCCGCCGAAGCCGCAAGCGGCGTCGAACATATTGGTCGAGTTGACCCAGACCACACCGGCTTTAATTTTCGGCGCGACATCGAGCGCGAGATTGATGTTCTCGCTCCAGATGCTGGCCGCGAGACCGAAGCGCGAGTTGTTGGCGAGTTGCACCGCTTCTTCCGGCGTGCGGAAGGTCATCACGGAAACAACTGGACCAAAAATTTCTTCCTGCGCGACAGTGGAGGCTGGCTGCACGTTGGTCAGCATTGTCGGCGGGTAGAAGCAGCCTTTGGGACAGCTGTCTTTGCCGGGTTGAACGAGTGTCGCGCCTTCCTTGACGCCGAGCTTCACCATACTGTCGATCTTGTCGTATTGTTCCTGGCTGACAATCGCGCCCATGTCGATCGCCTTGTCGAGCGGCGAGCCGACGCGCAGGTGGCTCATGCGCTCTTTCAGCTTGGCGATCATCTTGTCGGCGATGCCTTCTTGTAAAAGAAGACGTGAGCCCGCGCAGCAGACTTCGCCCTGGTTAAACCAGATACCATCAACCACGCCTTCAACAGCGCTATCAAGATCGGCATTTTCGAAAACGATGGTCGGCGATTTGCCGCCGAGTTCCAGCGTCAGGCCTTTAGCAGCGCCCGCAGTTGCTTTGCGGATAATGCGGCCGACATCGGTCGAACCCGTGAAAGCGATTT
>Ga0302315_10004196_pt1 | contig 12684 bp, 10 predicted proteins | sample III_Palsa_N3_1_FD_200532 | JGI IMG/M metagenome (GOLD analysis project Ga0302315, IMG submission 200532) | Peat permafrost microbial communities from Stordalen Mire near Abisko, Sweden - III_Palsa_N3_1 | ecosystem: Environmental > Terrestrial > Soil > Palsa > Peat permafrost | place: Sweden... | reverse complement strand
GGGGTGTGAAGAACGGTGCCGCTGATGCCGGAGACGCTTAGGATTTCGTTGTCGGCCGGCGAGTGGTCCGGATGCTGGACGGTGGGGACTTCGAGGTCGAACATGGCGGCTTGGGCAGCAATTACTTCGACCAGAGGAATATCTTTCTTGCTGTAGATGATGGGTGCGCCGGTGATCTGCTTGAGGGTGAGCGCGCTGGCGATGTGGTCGATATGGGCGTGAGTTACGAAGATCTGGCGGACAGTCAGCTCATGTTTGTTGAGGAGAGCGAGGATACGCGGGATGTCGTAGCCGGGGTCAATGACGATGGCTTCTCGCGAGATTTCATCGCCGAGGATAGTGCAGTTGCATTGCAAGAGACCGACGGGGAAGGTTTCGCGGAGCATATTGGCGTCATCCTCGGTTGAAAGCAAAAGAAAAGCGCAGGCTATTGGCCTGCGCTTTTTGAGTTTAGAAGAACTTACTTCTTCGCCGGCGTGGACTGGCTTGAAGGAGTGTCAGACAGCACCGAACGATTGAGGGTGTTGGTGTGCGACATCACGATGGTGAGGGCGATAGAGGTGACCATGAAGATGATCGCCGACCAAGTGGTGAGCTTGGTGAGGATGTTGGTTGCTCCGCGGGGACCAAAGGCGGTCTGCGAACCCTGGCCACCGAAAGCGCCAGCGAGATCGGCAGATTTGCCCTGCTGAAGGAGGACAACGCCGATGAGGAAGAGGCAGACGATAACGTGCAGGATCAAGAGAAGAATAAGCATGGAGCTGTCTTGGACGCCTTCAAAGAGCCGTAGAGCGGCTGGAATTTGTAGATGGGTGCGGAGAGGAATGCAATTCCTGTGGCACGTCAATCTAATGTTCAGTGTACCACTGGTGGCTCATGCGGGCCGCAGGAGCCGCGAACCATCAATTTCACCGGGAGAAGGATCTTTGCCGGGGAGGAGACGACGCCGTCGTGGGTTTTCTGGATGCCTTCAAGGAGGAGGGCCATGGAGCGGCGGGTGAGCTCTACGGGGGATTGCGCGACGGTGGTGAGAGGCGGGCTGACGATAGCGGCGAGATCGAATTCATCAAAACCGATCAGGGCTATGTCTTCCGGTATGCGTATCTTTTTCTCGGCGAGGCATTGCAGCACGAAGCTTGAGGTGCGGTGGTTGAGCGAAAAAATCGCGGTGGGTGGGTTTTTACCGGCTAGCGCGTTGGCCAACCAGTGCCGCACGTCGTCGAGGGACAGGAGACCAGTGACAAGCTGAGGCTTGAGGCCCGAGACGTTCATCTGGTGGGTATAGCCCTGGACACGCTCATGAATGGTGTAAGTATCTTCGTCGTACCCGATGCAGACGATGCGACGATGTCCGTGTTCGATGAGATGGCGGGTAGCTTCTTCGGCGCCAGCGCGGTTTTCGACCAGGACGCAATCGGTGTCGGAGCCGGGAAGTGGCCGGTCGAAGGCGACGATGGCAAGCCCGGTGCTCTGTAACTGGCGGAGACGCTCATCGCCGGCTTTGGTGGAGGTGACGATGAGGAGGCCGGAGACCTTGCGGCTGGCCATGAGCTCGGCTTCCTGAAACTCGAGGTCGGCGTCGCGCTCGGAGGAGACGACGAGGGTCATGTAGCCATGCTCGCGGGCGATCTGCTGGACGGTGTGGGCGCAGGTAGCGAAGAAGGTGTCGGAGAGATCGGGAACGATGAGACCGATGAGCTTGGCACGCTGACCTTTGAGGAGCCGTGCTGCCTCGTTCTGGCGATAGCCGAGCTGGGCGATCGCGGACTCCACCTTCTTACGGGTTGTGGGCCGGACGGCGGGGTGATTGTTGATTACGCGCGAAACGGTCATTAGACCTACACGCGCGAGCTTGGCGACGTCTCGGATTGTGGGAGTGCTCGACTGGCTCTTCGGCATCGCAACCAGCATAACCGAAGGGCGACAAATAAGGAGAAATTGGATGTGCCATTTTGGGCATCTTCGCAACGCAGGGTAGATCTGGCAGTAAACACAATTATGAGGTGCTTCTTCGCGTTCCAGAGACGTTCTTTAGGGCGGCATTGTCTGTCTGGGGCTATTGCTAAAGGAGGAGCAATCGCTTACCCTAACTTCAACGACAGCTCAGAGTACGTGGGGCTTAAGATCGAGTGGTTGAAGGACTTAGCGTGTGTTTCAAGGCTACGTCAATAAGCCAGAGCCAAGTCTGGGGTGTTCTGTTCGCGTTCACGAACTATATTTGGACCGGAAGACGGAGTTGCCTGGGATGACGCTTCGATCGAACCATTTGCAGAGCTCTTCCCACACCGGTCACATGCATAAGACTCAGACTGATTCTTTGTAATTCAAAGAGGAATCCATAGCAGATTGGGAGTCGGCGGTGCCGAAATTTCAATACGTAGATTATTACTGAAGAGTTAGGTTCATGGGTAAGCAAGCAATTCGTAGTGGCCGTAGCATCTTTTCAAAGTTGCGTAAGGGCGGGCTTGGCGGCTGGCTATTTACGGCAGTTGTAGTGGCGATGTTGTGCGGTTCTCTCTGGGCGCAGAGCGGCAGCCAGGGCCAAGCGGCAGGTGGAGGAAACGCTGCGGCCGGCAGTGCAGGCAGCGACGGACAAGCATCTTCCAACGGAGCCAATAGTGGGCAGGGAACTGCTAACGCCCCGGGAGCTACCGATAACGGTACTCAGGCGCCAAGCGATAACGGTACTCAGGCACCGACCGATAACACACAAGCACCTTCGAACAACGGCATCCAAGCGCCGGCGGATAGCAGCACGCAGTCGACTGATGCCGAGAGCAACGGCTCTCATGCCTCGCGGACCCAAGGTCGCACGACGCAAACGCCTGCCGCGAATGGCAGTGCACATACCAACGGGAAGACCACCCCACCAGTGATTGAAGCCGAACACGACGGTCCGCAGGAAGTACGGCAACCTGTTCCTTATGCGAACTTGCCATCGCTGCAAGACCTTTATACGCAGATACCCTCCTCAGGAGGCACGCTGCGTCGATTTGGCAGTGAGGCATTTCTTTTGGGTACGGGGAACGCGAACGAACTGCCGTCTGATCTTCCCGTGGGTCCGGACTACGTTCTGGGACCAGGAGACAACGTAGTTGTAAATATGTGGGGCGGGCACTCAGAACATCTGAGCGTCACGATCGACCGTCAGGGCCAGATTGCGTTGCCGGAATCCGGGACGATCACCGTGGACGGCCTTACGATCGCGCAGGCACAGGCCGCGATTCAAAAGTCACTGGGGACGCAGTTTCAGGATGAGCATGTTGAGATTTCACTGGGACGCCTGCGGACGGTGCGCGTGTATGTCGTGGGTGATGTGCAGCGCCCAGGCGCTTACGATGTGAGTTCGCTGTCCACGCCGCTGAGCGTCCTGTATGCTGCTGGTGGACCGACGAGCCGAGGTTCGCTACGCATCCTTAAGCAGTACCGCGGTACAAAGCTGGTAGCACAGATCGACCTGTATGACTTTCTGCTAAAGGGTGTTCGCGCGACAGTTGAGCGCTTGCTGCCGGGTGACACGATCATGGTGCCGTCGGCTGGGCCGGAGGTAACGATAGAGGGAATGGTGCATCATCCCGCTATTTATGAGCTTAACGGCGAGAAAACACTGAATCAGGTGCTCGATCTCGCTGGTGGGGTGCTGTCTACTGCGAGCTTGAAACAGATCAACGTTGCGCGAGTCGAGGCACACGAGCGTCGTACCATGCTCAGCCTTGACCTGCCAAGTAGCGCTGACGGAGTAAAGAGCGCGCTGGCAGGATTCAATGTGCAGGGCGGCGATGATGTGGTGATCTCGCAGATACTGCCGTATAACCAGCAGGCCATTTATCTTGAGGGACACGTGTTTCGACCGGGAAGGTATCCCTATCACGATGGGATGACGATTACCGATCTATTGCGTTCCTATCAGGATGTGCTGCCCGAACCGGCCGACCACGCGGAAATTGTTCGTCTGCAAGCGCCGGATTACCGGCCCGAAACGATCGGTTTCAATCTGCCAGATGTGCTGCTCGGAAATAATCCGATCAAGTTGCAGCCATTCGATGTAATTCGTATCTTTGGCCGATATGGTATCGACTCGCCGAGAGTCACTATTGATGGACAGGTTCTGCGGCCAGGAACTTATCCAATGTCGGAAGGCATGACGGTCGCAGGGCTAGTGCGGATGGCGGGGGGCTTTAACCGCAGCGCTTTCCGGGATACGGCTGGACTCTCAAGCTACGTTATTGAGAACGGGCAGAAGGTGTTGGTTAACCATAGCCTTGTTGAGATACAGAAGGCGCTGGATGGCGATAAACAGGCAGATGTACTGCTAAAGCCTGGCGACGTAGTCAGTATTCAGCAACTGGCCGGCTGGGTAGACATAGGCTCATCGGTGCAGATCAATGGTGAGGTAGAGCATCCAGGCGCATACGGGATCGAACAAGGTGAGCGACTTAGTACGGTATTGAAACGTGCCGGCGGCTTGCGGGAGTATGCCTATCCTCAAGCAGCAAGATTTGAACGCGTGCAGGTGCAGCAACTTGGCGAACAGGCCCGGGAAGCCTTGATCCGCAGGATCGAGTCCACACCAATAGAGGTTAAACAGGGACCAGGCAGTACACAAGATCAACAATCGACAGCATCATCTATTGAAGCGCAGCGAGACCAGATACTGGCGCAACTCCGCAATCAACCTGCGAGCGGCAGAATGGTGATAAGCATTTCCCCGGATATCAGCCAATGGGAGAACACTCCGGCAGATATTGAGTTGCGCGCGGGAGACGTTTTTTCAATTCCAAAGCGTCCGAATTTCGTGATTATCAGTGGAGAAGTATATAACCCGACGGCAATTAGCTTTGTCCCAGGGAAAGATGTTAAATGGTATCTACAGAAGGGCGGGGGACCGACGTCTTCCGGCGATAAGAAGAGGATCTTCGTTTTGCGAGCGGATGGGTCGGTTGTTGCGCACGGAAGTGGGTGGACTGGTTCTAGTGTGATGGATATCCGCATGAGACCCGGAGATACGATTATTGTCCCAGAGAAGATTCTTGGTGGGTCAGACGTTTGGAAGGACATTATTGCGATAGCGCAGATCACGTCTTCCATTGCGTTGACGGCGATTGTTGCCGGAGCTTACTGATGTCCTCAAGGATGATGCATGGTGCATTATTTATCGAGGCAAGAAGATGAATCGATCAAGCCCACTTACCGCGTAACTGGTTTGTAGATCAGCGGGGACGGAATATTGAATACAGCAGAAGAACAACATCAAGAACCAGCCGATGACGATTCGGGTTCACTAAAAATCCCGGTTGTCGAGCTAGCGGCGGCGATCTGGCAGCGTCGTCGCTGGCTGGCTGCGGTAACGGTACTCGGAATGTTAGCCGCAATCGGCATTGGGTTCTTACTTCCAAATCAATACACATCCATTGCACAAATAATGCCGCCCGATCAACAGGCAGTTTCAGGCACATCCATGCTCAGCGCTCTGGCGGGAGGTGGCGGAATGTTATCGGGCGGGAGCTTGTTGAGCGAGAAAACCTCAGGGCAAATCTCTATTAGCATACTTGGCAGCCACACAGCCCAAGATGACATTATCAATCGATTTGACTTGATGCGTGTCTATGGCTGCAGGTCCCGTGATGCTGCTCGCAATATATTGACTCAGCAGACCTTCATTGAGGAGGACAAGAAAACCGGGATTGTGCGTATTGCTGTGACGGGACCGGATCGATATCGGGCGCGCGATATTGCTGAAGCCTACGTCGAAGAACTTGATAAGCTTCTCAATGCCGAGAACACCTCTTCGGCTCATTTAGAACGAATATTTCTCGAGCAAAGGCTGACAACTCTCAAGACCAACCTGGATATCGCCGCTAATAAGTTGAGCCAATTTTCGAGCCGCAACGCCACATTGAACCCACAAAGTCAGGGAACATCCTTGCTAGACGCCGCTACGAGATTGCAAAGTGAATTGAATACGGCCCAAGGCGAACTATCCGGATTGAGAGCGCAATATAGCACGGACAATGTTCGAGTACGCTCGGTTCAAGCACGTATAGACGAACTACAGAGTCAATTGCGCAAGATGGGTGGGGTAGGAGAAAAAGTAGATGGTACCGAGCTCAAGGGGGATCAATGGTTTCCTTCGATTCGAGAATTGCCCATCCTTGGCGCTGCTTATTCCGATCTGTATCGACAATTAATTACTCAAGAAGGCATTTACGATACGTTGAGCAAGCAATACGAGCTCGCCAAAGTTCAAGAGGCGAAAGAAATCCCGACAATCAAAGTTCTTGATCATCCGGAGGTGCCAGAAAGAAAAATAGGTCCGCATCGGAGCACGTTTGGTATTGTTGGCGCGTTGCTTGCTGGATGCGCAGGCTTTTTGTGGATCGTCGGTCGTACACTTTGGGAGATTGCTGGCGATCGCAATCCTCTAAAGAGGTTCAAGCTATCAGTTCAGGATTTGATTCGAGTTGAAGATTTGGCTAAGAGAAACTCGATTGGCTCAGACGGATAAAGTTCAGCTGGATCTGCTTGAAATCAGGCTGGCACAAAATATCGTAGATGTCCCGACGGATATAATGGAGCCGCTGGCATGTATCGAAAAATAGGATTATAATGGAAAAAATAGCATTAATTACCGGTGTAACCGGCCAAGATGGGGCTTACTTGGCGGAGCTTCTTCTTCGCAAAGGCTATCAAGTTCATGGCATTAAGCGGCGCAGCTCTCTCTTTAATACAGACCGCATTGATCACCTCTATCAAGATCCACATCTAGGGAATAGAAATTTTGTGCTGCATTACGGAGATCTATCTGACGCGTGCAGCCTACTGCATATTATTCAGAAGATCCAGCCGGACGAAATATACAATCTCGGCGCGCAGAGTCATGTGGCAGTGTCATTCGAGCAGCCTGAATATACGGCGAACGTTGATGGATTAGGAACCCTCAGGTTGTTGGAAGCGATACGGATACTAGGTCTTGAGAAGAAGACGCGCTTCTACCAGGCATCGACTTCAGAACTTTACGGATTAGTTCAGCAAGTTCCCCAGACCGAAAAGACGCCGTTTTATCCTCGATCTCCTTACGCGGTGGCCAAGCTTTATGCGTATTGGATTACGGTGAACTACCGCGAGGCTTATGGGATGTATGCCTGCAATGGAATTTTGTTCAACCATGAGTCGCCGGTTAGAGGTGAGACCTTTGTGACGCGAAAGATCACGCGGGCGCTGGCCCGCATCAAACTCGGATTGCAGGAGACGCTCTTTTTAGGGAACTTGAGCGCCCTCAGAGACTGGGGTCATGCGCGCGATTATGTGGAGATGCAGTGGCGGATGCTGCAGCAGGATGTGGCGGAAGACTTTGTAATCGCAACCGGCGTGCAGCATAGTGTAAGAGATTTTGTGACATTGGCAGCCGAAGTGCTTGGTATGAAGCTCGAATGGATAGGCTATGGAATAGAAGAAAAAGCAGTAGATCAAAGTGGCGCTACCGTGGTCGCTGTGGATCCAAAATATTTTCGCCCATCAGAAGTTGAGACACTGCTCGGCGATCCAAGCTATGCGCATGAGCGTCTGGGATGGAAGCCAACGGTAAGTTTCGAAGAGCTTGTGAAGGAAATGGTTGAGTTTGACTTGTTGGCGGCCGAAAGGGACCAATTGGTCAAAAAACATGGATACAATGCCTATGAATATCATGAATAATTCCGGTATTGCTGGGTCTAGAGTCTATGTTGCGGGACACCGGGGGCTGGCGGGCTCGGCCATTATCAGACGACTTGAGCACGAGGGCTGCGCGCAGATCATAACTCGAACCCATGTGCAGTTAGATCTGACCGACCAAAGAGCTGTGACGAGTTTTTTTGAGCAAGAACGACCTGAATATGTATTTCTCGCTGCAGCGAAAGTAGGCGGTATTCTAGCCAACAATACAAAGCCCGCGGAGTTTATTCATGAGAACCTGGCAATTCAGACGAATGTAATCGACGCATCCTGGAAATTTGGCGTGAAGCGGCTGCTGTTTCTTGGATCAAGTTGTATCTATCCGCGTGATTGCCCCCAGCCGATCCGGGAAGAATATATGCTTACTGGGCCACTGGAGCCGACCAACCGCCCTTACGCGGTAGCCAAGATAGCAGGCATTGAGACGTGCTGGGCGTTCAATCGTCAGTATGGAACGCAGTACATCGCAGCTATGCCTACAAATCTTTACGGACCAAACGACAACTACAATTTAGCCGGTTCTCATGTGCTTCCCGCCCTGCTGCGCAAGATGCACGAGGCAAAGGTAACGGGTGCGGCTGAGGTCATTGTTTGGGGAACTGGCTCCGTACGACGTGAATTTCTTCATAGCGATGACATGGCTGACGCCTGCATACACCTGATGAATCTCCCCGATGAGGTATATGGAGCGATTGTGAACTCGGAATCGAAAGCACCTCTGCTTAATATCGGTGTCGGAGAGGACGTGACGATTGGCGAACTGGCGGAACTTATCCGGGAGGTGGTAGGGTTCGAAGGGCGGCTGGTATTTGACCCATCGAAGCCGGATGGGACGCCACGGAAACTGCTGGATGTATCCCGCATGAATGAACTTGGTTGGAAAGCGAGTATATCGTTGCGAGAGGGACTAAAGGCTGTCTCGCGGGAGTATTCCACCTTACCTTGGAATAGACCTGGGATGCCGTAGCAGAAATAGTTTGATCGTGGCTGCCGTAAAATGGCGCAAGCGATTGGTCTAATCGTTTGCGTTTACCCTAGAAATTAGCTTGGCCTCATGATGCGGGCTTCAACAAAATCCCGGTTACGGTCGGAAAGGTGGATGAAATTCAGTGGGCAATAACAGCAATGAGAAATTCGTCCACAATTCATCCGATGTGTCCTGTGAAGATATTGGTCAAGGGACTAAGATTTGGCAGTTCTGCGTGGTTTTGGCGGGGGCAAAGATTGGCGCTGAGTGCAATATTTGCTCTCATGTTTTGATCGAGGGCGACGTTACCGTTGGGGATCGGGTAACTATAAAGTCTGGGGTTCAGTTGTGGGATGGGTTGCGTGTGGGCAACGACGTCTTCATTGGCCCCAATGCCACCTTTACTAATGACCTCTTTCCACGCAGTAAGCAGTATCCTAAAAGATATTTGGAGACGATTATCGAAGACGGAGCTTCGATAGGAGCTGGGGCGGTCATTCTGCCGGGTCTTGTAATTGGCCAGGGCGCCATGGTTGGGGCCGGAGCGACAGTAACGAGATCAGTTCCTCCGCGAGCAGTTGTTGTAGGAAATCCTGCACGAGTAATTGGATATACGGATACCGAAAAGCAGATCGCATCGCCTCTGGCCCTTTCCCCCAAATCAGCCGCCTCCATCTCTGATGGAATACTGCACTCAATCGTCCGTGGTGTAACCTTGCATAAGTTCCCATTTATTTCGGACATGCGTGGAAATCTTAGTGTCGGCGAATTTGAGCGATCGCTACCCTTTACTCCAAAGCGATATTTCTTGGTTTTCGATGTTCCCAGCATGGAGACGAGGGGGGAACACGCACATCGCCAATGTAAGCAGTTCCTGATCTGCGTTAAGGGGAGTTGTTCGGTTGTTGTGGATGACGGTCGAAGTCGGGAGGAGTTTCTGCTGGATAAGCCAGATATTGGGCTGTATCTTCCCCCGATGACGTGGGGAATTCAATATAAATACTCCACGGACGCAATGCTTCTCGTTTTTGCATCGGAATATTACGAAAAGAGCGACTACATCCGAGATTACGCCGAGTTTGTGAAGCTTGCCGGAGAGTGGGAATGATTCCGTTTTTGGATCTAGGAGCGGCATACAGAGAAATTCAAGCGGAGATCGAATCTGCAGTTCTGGCTTCCTTGCGTTCCGGCTGGTACATCGGTGGACAGGATGTAGAGGCTTTCGAGGAGGAGTTCTCTGCGTATACAGGGACACGGCATTGTGTGGGCGTCGCCAATGGACTCGATGCTCTGCACCTAGCGTTGCTGGCGCTAGGAATTGGTGCAGGCGATGAGGTCATCGTTCCCTCGAATACCTACATCGCTACATGGTTGGCTGTAAGCCAATGTGGGGCCGTCCCGGTGCCGGTGGAACCTGTGGCGTCCACCTATAATCTTGATCCCAGCAGAGTGGAAGCGGCGATCACGCCCCGCACCAAGGCCATTCTTCCGGTGCACCTGTATGGGCAACCAGCTGATCTCGACCCTATCCTTGCCCTAGCAATCAAGCATGGATTACGCGTTTTGGAAGATGCAGCTCAAGCGCATGGCGCTCGCTACAAAGGCAAACGAATCGGCGGGCATGGCGATGCGGTGGCTTGGAGCTTTTACCCAGGGAAAAATCTGGGCGCGCTGGGCGATGCGGGCGCGGTTACCACGAATAACCCGGAGATTGCGGATCGTCTGCGTGTGCTACGCAACTATGGCTCGCGTGTGAAGTATGTGAATGAAGTGAAGGGATACAACAGTCGTTTAGATCCGGTTCAAGCCGCCGCTCTTCGGATTAAGCTGCAATATTTGGATGAATGGAATTCTCGCAGAGCAGCGATTGCCTCACGCTATACGACAGAATTGGCCGGTACTGGGCTTGTGCTTCCCCATGTGCCGGAGTGGGCAGAACCGGCTTGGCATCTTTATGTGGTGCAGCATGTAAATCGGGATGCCCTGCAGAGGGCGCTTCAGGTCGCTAGCATTGGGACGCTGATTCATTACCCGATCCCTCCTCATCTACAACAGGCGTATGCCGCTGCGGGATATGTGAGCGGTTCATTCCCGCTTGCGGAAAAGATGGCCGATCAAGTGCTTAGCCTGCCAATCGGGCCACAAATCCAACCAAAGGATGTGGAAGAAGTCATATCGGCTATCCGCAATGTAGGCTATGATAAGCGCTCTAGCTAGTCACATGACACATCTGCTGCAGTGGATCCGCGTATCATTCTACAGCGCATTGTCGACAGCTCGTTGTCATGGACGTGCGCAGAAAATTCAGCCGGTTCTAATATTGGGGGCCGGGATTGTCGAATTTGAGGAAAATGTCCGACTCGGTTATTTCCCATCGCCATTCTTCATGAGCGGCTATATTCATCTTGAATCAAGAAATAAGGCTGCGAGAATAGCCATTGGTGAAGGGACTCATATAAACAATAATTTTGTGGCAATCGCCGAACATACCGTCATCAAGATTGGCAAGAGATGCGCTATCGGAACGAATGTCGAAATTCTCGACTCCGATTTTCATGGAATTAGAGTGTCGGATCGGAATACATCGAATCCACAAAACGCCAAGCCCGTTGTGATTGGCGACGACGTGTTTATAGGATCAAACGTGAAGATCATGAAAGGTGTCGTAATTGGTAGTGGCTCGGTAATAGCCAATAGTTCCATTGTAGTTGGCGCTATACCGTCAGGAGTCATCGCTGGTGGCAATCCCGCTCGAGTATTGAAGGTCATCGAACAGTGAGCGAAGAGAAGGCATCCTACCATCGCATTTTGAAAAGCACTTCCATTATTGGAGGCGCATCATTCATTAATATCTTAGTCGGTGTGTTGCGTACGAAGGTTCTCGCAGTGTTGCTTGGCCCCGCCGGGATTGGCTTAGCCAGCCTGTACACGAGCCTAATGACAACAGCGGCTACTGTGGCAACTTCCGGCCTTGGTCCGGTTGGGACACGACAGATTGCTATTGCTTCCAGCAAGGATGATGCGCGCGCAGTCATGGTTGCGCGGCGAGCTCTCTTCTGGGGCACCATGTTCCTTGCCTGTGTCGGCGCATTGGTTGTATGGTCACTCCGCTCATTTCTGGCTGTGCATACTCTACAGAACGCTTCTTATGCGGGTGTCGTCGGGTGGCTTTCCCTCGGAGTGGCGCTCACCGTGGCTGGAGCATCGCAATCAGCTCTGATTCAAGGCATGCGTCGGATTGGCGATGTCGCCCGTCTGAGCATCTACGGATCAATATTCAATACGGTTCTGGGTGTTGCATTGCTATGGTGGTGGGGCAGGACCGGATTAGTGGCATATGTGCTAATCGGCCCCGCCGTCACTTTTGTTCTCGGTCATGTCTATGTATCGAGACTGCCTAAGACTAAAGTCGAAGGAATTTCCATCCCGGAACTGGCACACGAGTGGAACGTACTATTACGGCTCGGGATCGCAATGGTGGGAGCGGGACTTGTCGGATCGCTGGCACAACTCTGGATACGGATCGATGTAGCAAAGGTTCTGGGTGCGCAGTCGCTTGGTCAGTATCAGGCAGCCTGGACGATCTCTATGCAATACGTGACATTTGTACTCATGGCGATGGGGACGGACTACTATCCCAGGCTGACAGGGGTAATCCATGACCACAAAGCTGCGAGGAATCTGGTCAATGAACAGACCGAGATCGCTATCTTGCTTAGCGCTCCCGTCTTCATCGCCATGATGGCGACCGCGCCTTGGGTCATTCATTTCCTATACGCGAAGTCCTTCGCTCCGTCCGTCGAGATTCTGCGCTGGCAGGTACTGGGCGATGTCCTCAAAGTGATAAGTTGGCCGATGGGATTTCTGATTCTCGCAGCGGGCGATGGCAGGACCTTTTTCTTGAGTGAAGCTTTGTCATGGATCGTCTCAGCTGGCCTCATTGTCGGACTGGCCCCGGTGATGGGTTTGCAGATTACCGGAATAGCCTATCTGGCGATGTACGCTGT
>Ga0302315_10004194_pt1 | contig 12688 bp, 16 predicted proteins | sample III_Palsa_N3_1_FD_200532 | JGI IMG/M metagenome (GOLD analysis project Ga0302315, IMG submission 200532) | Peat permafrost microbial communities from Stordalen Mire near Abisko, Sweden - III_Palsa_N3_1 | ecosystem: Environmental > Terrestrial > Soil > Palsa > Peat permafrost | place: Sweden... | reverse complement strand
CGCGCGATTTACATTTTAGTGCTTCCTTAGCGAGCGCCTTCAGACTGGCACTATCGACGACCGCATCGTGGCCGGTCGTGGCGTGTCCCGAGACCGGACGTCCGCGAACGACGGTTCATGGCCGACTGCAGCTGCTGTGCACGCCTCAGCCTTCACTGATCCGCCCATCGCCCGCCTTTGGTGCCTTGCTGAAGACACGTCGTAGCAAACGCCAGAGCAACGCGCACGCCATCGCCAATACGCCAAGCATGAAAGCCCCAAGCATGAGCGACTCGCGAAAGAACAGCTCCAATAAGCCAATTACCCCAAGCGGACGTCCGATCTCGCGTGCGTAGCTGATTGCCTCAATCATTCCCCGGACAATCGCGGCCAGCGACAGGACTACTACGAGGATTTCGAGGTTTGCCGAGCGTGGCTTGCTGCGGCCCCAGTTCGGATCATCTTGGTTTGGCATTGCCGGAGGATAGCGTCTCGGCGGCCTGCCTGAAAGGAGTCGGTCGCGACCGACCGCTCATGGCTCAACATCAGTCTTCGGTGTCGGCGGTGTCATCGAGGTCGGGCTTCAAGCGGCGCCATGGGACATGTTGCACCCTGCCGTACATTACCCGATTCCCGGCTGTCCCGGCCGTCCCGACCGACCGCACCTTGCCGACAAGCGCCAAAGTCGCAAACCGAGTGCCATGAGTTCGGTGCCCGCCTCTGCGCACAACGGTAACTGAGACTTCTCGAGCCGCACAGCGACCAGTGTTCAGGCCGCGATTTCCCTGGGTAGCAGCCGGTCGTACTCCCTTTTCACCACCGCATAGCACTCACATGCCCGGCGTTCGAGTCCGGGACGATCGAGCACCGTGATATGACCGCGCGAATAGCGGATGAGTCCGGCCTTCTGGAGCTTGGTGGCACTCTCAGTAACTCCCTCCCGGCGCACGCCCAGCATGTTGGAGATAAGTTCCTGGGTCATCACAATCTCGTTGCCGCTGAGCCGATCCAGGCTGAGAAGTAGCCATCGACAGACCTGTTGATCAAGCGAATGGTGCCTATTGCAGACGGCCGTCTGAGCCATCTGCGTGATCAGCGCCTGTGTGTATCGAAGCAACAAATGCAGAATCGGAGCGCGGGTGAATTCTTCCTTGATGCGCGCCGCCGCAAGCCGGTAGCCCTGGCCCGCGCTCAGAACGACCGCACGACTGGACGTCGACTCGCCACCCATGAACAGCGAGATACCGACAACCCCCTCGTTGCCGACTAACGCGATCTCGGCGGAAGCACCGTTCTCCATCACGTACAGCAGGGACACGATGGCCGTCGTCGGGAAGATGACATGGCTCAACGCGCGGCCCGACTCGTACAGCACGTCCCCGAGCGCAAGCTCGATGGACTCGAGCTGCGGCACCCAGCGCTCCCATTCCGCGGTTGATAGTGCCGCGAGTAGCTGGTTTCCTCTGGGATCAGGCAAATCGGGCATTGGGTTCCGATGAAAATGACCGTCGCGCTCCTTGATCGTCAAATGCACGCAAGGTTCGCGTCAGTCTTGGTATTCGGCAACCCTCTCATTGCGTCTGTAGCGCATATCGTCCGACCGCTGTCACAGCGGGCTCTACCCTTCGAGCACCGCTCCTGCGAGCGCTATTGCGGTCGCAAAACAGGAGCAAACGACGCTGTTGGTACTGATGCGCACGGCTGGTGTCGCAAACGCGCGGAGCGTCCAATCGTGAACGCCGGAACGCCGGTCACCAGTTGATTGCCCGTGCGCCCTCAGACCGTTCGGCCTCTGTTCGCGACGAGAGGGTAGCACGCGGTTCGCGCGGGGTCATGATGCTTCGGCCTGAGAATTCTGTTCGTCGCCGACGTTCGTCAACACCACGAAGTAGTGCCGTGTGCCAGGCTGGGCCCGAATGTCTGCCCGGACGGCCCGTGCGGGCTCGTTCTTCGCGCGAAACTTCAGGTGGCATGAAGCCGATTGCTCATCTCCGACAACGCTCGAAACACGCTCTTTCAGCATGCGTTGGCTATCCGGAGGAAGGTAGTTGTCGAGGCCCATTCCATGAGCCTCCTCGCGCTCGATCCCCAGCATCTTGGCAGCGGCCTGATTCAGCTCATGCACGACCAGACAGAGATCGACCGTGAAGCAGCCCACCGGCTGAAGATCGTAGAGCTCGATCTGATGGCGCAGGGCGGATTCCAGCTCATCTCGGGACTCTCGCAGTTCCTCCGCCTGGAGGTCGAGTTCGACCTGATGCACCTGGAGTTCGTGGAGCAACGCCAACGCATCGGCCGCGGTCTTCGGGGAGGAGGCCAACGTATGGAGCGCCGACAGTGCGTCGGCCATTCGAGCGGGTGAGCCTTTGGTGGCCGCAGCACCCGCCAGACGAGACGCAGCCCGGCTTCGCAGGTCTGCCAAACGTGCCGGTTCGAGAGCGTGATCAGACATGGAAACCCTCCAGGAAACGACTGGGAATCGTCACTCTACGCCTTGCGCAGGCGCGACTCGAGTTCTTTCGCGATGGTGATGTCCACGAAGGTGATCACGACGCCCTGGATGACGTTGGCCAAAGTGCGGTACGGCATGATGCGTACGGTGAACCAGCGCTTGTCGCTGGTCGCGATTTGCTTCTCGCTGAACGCCAGTGTGCGCAGCGTCTCCTTCACATCATCATGCATTTCCGGATACAGCAGCGTACTGGCCAGCTCGCTCAGGGGTCGACCGATATCCGCGGCGCGCAGGTGAACCACGCGGGCGATCTGTTCGGTGAAACGCCGGACATTGAGGTCCTTGTCGAGAAACAGCGTGGCGATGTCCGTGCTGTTGAGCAGGTTCTGCATGTCGCTCTGCGCGAGCGCGAGATCGTCGAGTTTGGACTGCAACTCGCCGTTGATCGTCTGCAGTTCCTCGTTCATCGACTGGGCCTCTTCCTTGGACGTGGTCAGCTCCTCGTTGGCAGATTGCAATTCTTCGTTGGTGGACTGAAGTTCTTCGTTGGAAGCTTGCAGTTCTTCCTGCGAGGCGCGCATTTCCTGGCGCAGCGCGTGGATCTCCTCACGCGAACGGATCAGCTCGTCACTGATGGCCGCGTCCGCCGCGTCGCCAGCCTTCGGTCGCCTTGCGCGTCTGTTCGGTGCAGGCTGCACGTCGCGAAAGACGATCATCGCCATGCCTTCCAACGACTTGGGCTGGGTGACCGCCTGCACGGTGATGTCGACCGTGGCTGTCGTTTCGTCGTCGAGCCGCAGGCCATGCAGTTCAACCGAGGTCTTGTCCTGCAGGGCCGTCCGCAACGCGACCGCCAGCTGCGCGCGAATGGCTGGGCGCGCCATCACGTGAATGTTCCAGTTCGCCTTGCCTGCGGCCGGCTCCAGATAGCGACCAGTGCGCCCGCTGATGTAGACGACGTCTCCGCCATCGTTGACCAGCACGGCGGACGGCGAAAACGATTGGAGAAGCAGTTGATCGGCCAGGGCCTGGAGGTTGGCCGGGGGAGTGTTCATAGGGGGCAGAGTCGTCTCCTGTGTGACCGTTTGCGACGAAGGACGGCGGTGGGTCGGAAAGACCACCGCGCCCATGGCGTGTCCATTGTCGCTGCGCCAGTAGAGCCGCGACTTCGGATGCAGCGGAGAGAACAGCGACTGGGCACGGCCGACGGTTTCCGAGCTACCGAGCAGCAGCGCCCCGCCAGGGCGCAGACTGTAGTGGAACAGAGGCACCAAGCGCCGCTGGAGCGCGTTGCCGAAGTAGATCATCAAATTCCGGCACGACAGCATGTCGAGCCTGGTGAATGGCGGGTCGAGGATCACGTCATGCTGCGCGAACAGCACCATGTCTCGGATGCGTTTTTCGACCAGATATCCGTCCGGCCGTTCCGAGAAGAACCGCGCCAGGCGTTCCGCCGGTATGTCCCGGGCAATCGTCGAGGCAAAGCGACCACGGCGCGCCGCTGCGATCGCGTCCGCGTTGAGATCGGTTGCGAAGATCTGCAGCTCGCACCCAGCGCACGCCGGCATGGACTCGACCGCTTCAGTGAAGGCCATGGCCAACGAGTAGGCCTCCTCGCCCGTCGAACAGCCGATCACCCATGCGCGAAGCGGGCCAGCGTCCTTGGAGTGCCGCTCGATCAGCGTCGGCAGCACGCTGTCACTCAGTTCCCGCCAGACTTCGGGGTCGCGGAAGAACGACGTGACCCCGATCAGCATCTCCTTGAACAGAAGATCCAGCTCTTGCGGGTTGTCACGCAGGAAATCTGCATAGGCAGTCATGGAGTCGATGCCGTGCACCGCCATCCGGCGCGCGATGCGCCGCAACTGCGTGTTTGACTTGTAGGGAGCGAAGTCGTGCCGGGTGCGGTCCTGCAAGAGCTCGAGAACCGTTTCCAGTTCAGATGCAGGGTCGGCATCGGACTCGAAGGGGGGCGTATCGGGTGCGGGTTGACGACCCGTCACGCCCAGGATGCGCTCTGGCATGTCGGCGGGGAGCGCGACGATGTCGACACAGGCCGAAGCAATGGCGCTCTTGGGCATGGAATCGAACTGCGCCGAATCGGGCTGCTGCGCCAGGGTCAGGCCGCCTTGCGATGAGATCGCCTCCAGTCCCTGCGTCCCGTCCGACCCCATGCCTGACAGGACGACACCGACCGCCCTGGGGCCGAGTTCCCGCGCCAGCGAACTGAAGAACACGTCGATGGGCAGCCGTTGGCCGCGTGGCTGCAATGGAATAGCCAGGTGAAGCGCACCGCCCAGAACGGTGAGTTCGGAATTCGGCGGAATGACATAGACCGCATCAGGCTCGATGCGCTGCGCGTTGACCGCCTCGCGCACGGGCATCGACGTGGCGCGTTGCAGAAGCTCCGCCAGGAGTGCCTTGTGCGTGGGATCCATGTGTTGGACCACGACGTAGGCCAGGCCGCTCCCGGCGGGAACGCCAGCCAGGAATTGTTGGAGCGGCTCGAGGCCGCCAGCGGACGCGCCCAGCCCGACGATGCGTAGTCCAACGGCGGTGGTCACCCGCGAGGCAGCGAAACGAGAAGAGTCTTCCATGCGCAAGTATGCTTGCGTGCCGTTGACTTGGCGATGTCGTAGCGTGAGGGAACCAGGCATCGCGCCAACCCTCTCGCGGCCCCGCGCCGGACACCGCAACGAACCGCGCCGTACCGCGGACTGCTCCAAAGCCGACGTCTGTAACAGTCAGGTTATGGCCGACATGCGTCTTCGGTTTCGTCGGACTGGCCGCACGCCGTGTCGTCGACCGGTGTCCGTCCGCAATGAGCAGCATACCTGCCCCTCCACGTCGTTCGCCGGACAGCAGCGTCCGACCCAAAGCCAACTTCGCTTTGGCCAGATTGGGCGCCGGATAGTTGATATCCGTACTGTCGAGCAGAGGCCTTCTTGTGAAGGCCAGTTTTGCTCTGTTGGTGGTTACGGGGACTGGGTCACTCGTCAGCGTCATGTGCCTCGGGGTAGTGAGTAGGCCTTACAACCTCCAACTGCGAAAGCGCAATGGTCATACCCCCAATGTGATACGAATCGTCAGCCCGCCACCCTCTGCCGCCTGCGCTTCGATCCTGCCTCCGTGCGATTCGATAGCCCTCTTCGCAATGGTCAGGCCCAGCCCGAACCCCTCCACGCCGGCGTCGCCGACACGCTTAAACGGCTCGAACATCTGAGCATGGAATTCCTGAGGGACACCTGGCCCGTGATCGCTCACCGTGACGACCAGTCCTAACGGACTGGACCGTGCGTCGACTTTGACGAGCGTAGACTCGTGCGTGAACTTCACGGCATTACGCACGATATTCTCGAACGCTCGGTAGAGCAAGTCACCGCGGCCCTGTATCGAGTACTCGCCGCTGAAGCTGAACAACAAATCGCGGTTCGTCGCTTGAGCCTCGAAACGCGCGTCGTCACAGACCTCCGCCAGCAGTTCGATCACGTCGATGGGTCCGCTGGCGGCGGACGTTGCTTCCGTCTCCAATCTGGCCAGCGTCAGCAACTCGCCGACCAGTGCGTCCAGGCGAATGGATTCCCTTTCGACGCGCTCCTGCATCGCGGTCACGCGCTCCGGTTGCTGGCGCGCGATGCCCACAGCGGCCTGGATGCGCGCCAGAGGGGATCGCAGCTCGTGCGAGACATCATGCAGCAGGCGCTGCTGCGCACTCACCAACAGTTGCATCCGCTGCGCCATCCGGTCGAAGTCGGCGCCCAACTCTGCCAGTTCGTCGCGACGGCGACCCATTTTTGCCTCGACACGCGTATCGAGTTGGCCCGCGGCGAGGCGACGCAAGGCCCAGCGAAGTGTCCGAATTGGCTGCGATACGTACCAAGCCAGAAACCCACCGAACAGCGTGCTTATCAACACCGTGGCCGCCACTGGGATCCAAAGAGGAGGCGGCGAGTCATCGTGCGATCTGCCCATTCCTCCGTGCAGGGTCGTCGCGGGGACGAACATCGTTACAACGGCCCCTCCGGGCATCACGACTCGCTGTTTGAGACCCAGGCTATGACGCGCAAGCGACAGGTCGATGTGATCAGGTGCAGCTTCTACGTCTGCCCACACGGCAGAATTGATTTGTCGGCCAAGCAAGTCTTTCCCGCTTGCGTCTATCACGTAGGGTAGAGGATACGCGCCTTCGCTTCTGGCGAGGTCAATGCCTTTGAGCGCCGCGATGTCTCCCTTTTCCACCAAGTAGCGCGTCGTGTCCATGAAAAAATTCAAGCGCGAGACTTCAGCGTGCGACGCCGGGATCAGGTTGAACCACTGAGCTAGCCAAACTCCCGCAGTAACGGCAGCGGCCACGGTAGCCAAACCGACCCAGAAAGCTGCAAAGAACTTCCAGAAAAGGCGCCCCATGATGGGTGATCACTCCTTGGTCAGCTGATAGCCCATGCCACGCACGGTCTTGATCAGATTGCTTTGCGGCGCGCATTCGGCGAGCTTCTGGCGGATGCTGCTGATGTGCACGTCGATACTGCGATCGAAGCGCGCGAGCGGCCGGCCGAGTGCGCGTTCCGACAGTTCACGTTTAGTCACGAGACGCCCGGCCTGACGCATCAGTTGCTCGAGCAAATTGAACTCTGCGCCGGTCAAGCTCAGCAAGTCCTCGTTCCAATAGGCTGTGCGCTGCTCGGACCGCAACGTCAACGCGCCCACCCGCAGCGCCGTATCGCTCACGGGCTCGATCGTGGAAGGACTCAGGCGGCGCAAGATGGCGCGCAGGCGTGCGGCGAGTTCTCGCGGCGAGCAGGGCTTGGGCACGTAGTCGTCGGCACCAAGCTCCAGACCGAGGATGCGGTCGATATCGTCTCCCCGGGCGGTGAGCATCAGTGCCGGAATGGCGCTTCGCGCACGCAGGCGGCGCAGCACTTCGATGCCCGTCATCCGGGGCATCATCACATCGAGCACGACGATGTCATGTCGCCCACTCAGTGCCTCGACGATCGCCACTTCGCCATCGTGCGCCAGAGTGATCTCGAACCCGTCCTTGCGCAGATAGTCGGCCAGTAGGGTGCCGAGTTCGACATCGTCGTCGACGAGCAGGACGCTTGGCGTCACGGGCGCTCCAGGAGGTGGTGAACAGGCGTCGGGGTGAGTGGCATAGAACCGGATCATCGATGCGAACACGCTGCCCTAGCCGGATCCTTACGTTTCTTTAGGCTTTCCTGACGGAGCTTGTCACGCTCGACGCACATCATCGTCAGCAACGCGAACCTCGCTCCAGCACCCGATTCCATCACGCGCTCGGTCGGCAACGCAAGGGCGTCGCCCCAGGCGTCCATCGCGGCGCGCATCCGACTTCCCATTGCCAGGGACCACCTCCACACCGTGCAAATTCGACCTTTGCTCTATCTCGCGGCAATGACGAGTTCCAGCGCCGCCTTCGCACAGACGGATGCGCCGTCGCCTTTCGAAGACGCGTGGAAGTTCCGCGTCGGCGTCGGCGCGGGCAGCCAGCCCAAGTTTCCCGGGAGCGACTCCAGCCGCACCAGCGTGATTCCGATGCTCGGCGCCGAATACGGTCGCTTCTACATCGGCGGCGCGCCCGCGGCGGGGTCGCCCGCCGGAGTAGGCGGGTATCTGTGGCGCGATTCCGGCTGGACGGTCGGCGTCGGCGTGGGTGCCAACCTGCGCAGCCCCCGCAAGGAATACGATTCGCCGCGGCTGGCAGGGACGGGCGATATCGCGCGCACGGAGACGGGTTCGCTGTTCGTCAACTACGAATGGCACTGGCTAGCGATCCACAGCAGCATCCAGACAGACATCGGTGGCAAGAAGGAGCGCCGCGAAGAACAAGACCCCGTCGTTCCAGATAGATCAATCGCCGCATGTTCCCTTCCATGCTGATCGCTACGCGGCGAACGAGTAGCGCGTGCACGACCCCATCCCATAGAAGTCAACTGCAGCCGACGTCGCGAGAAAGTAGCTCATGTCAATCACTGTCAGCCAAATGGCGAAGCCCAACGAATACGAAATTCGATGTGCCCAAGCCAGCCTTGCGATTGTCAAGGCACTGCTCGCCATGCCGGACGCTTCGTATCTGGTTCAAGCGACAGACCGACGGGGCACCTCGCGTTGCATGACGCTGCCACGATCTGTCGTAGAACTTCTGGGGGCGGTCTTGAGAGAAGTTGCATCGGGATATGGCGTGCGACTGGAGTCGCTTTCGGAGTCGATGAGTACCTCGCAGGCCGACAAGCTACTCAACGATCTAGCGCCCGGATTTCGAATTCCTTAGACCCTGCGTAGACCACTTCAACTTGAGTCGAAGGTGCCTGCGATGTTTCACAAACCGAAGAAGTCTGTCCTCATTGGCCTTGCGGCCTTTATGGGTTCCTGCGTGCAGGCCGCGCTGAACTTTCTCATCCCCGTCGAAGGCTCCATCGAAGTCTTCTGCCAAGAGGTGGACTTCTTGGTCATGATGAGCAGAGACTCGAGCCGCCAAACGATCAACCGGGCGATGCGGATGATCAATCTGATGCTCTCGTCAATCGCACTGACCTCACTCCTTGCTGGTGGCTTTGGTGTGATGAAGATCATGTTGTGGACGGTCGTGGAACGCGCGATTGCGATGGGCATTGGGATGGCTGTCGGCGCCTGTCGCAGAGACAGACTTCTCCGATTTCTAGTCGAGGCAGGTACGGTGTGTCCGCTTGGCGACACCCCTGGCATCTGCACCGCTCTGCCACTAGGGATGGCATTCGACCAATCTGAATGCGCGCTCCAGACGATTTCCTCGTCGCGTTCGAATAACGCTTCGTTCGGCTTGTCGGCGTTCACAGGCATCGTACCGGCACGTCCAAAAGCAGGTCTTGATACTCTCGAAGCACTAGAACCCGAATGATTACTTCCATCCTGGTCGAAGACGACGTCGAGCTTCGTCAACGCATATCCTCAACGCTCGCCAACTATGGGATCAGCGTACGCATCGCTGACGATGCTCGCTACCTCCCTGTCGAGATTGCGCGAGGTGGCATTGATATTGTCCTGCTGGATATCATGCTTCGAGCTGTCGATGGCATCGAACTCTGCCGACAGCTTCGCCAGAGATCAAAAGTACCAGTCATCATGTTCACCGCGCCCGACGACTCGGTCAGCCGCATCGTAGGACTCGAGATGGGAGCGGACGACTGCGTCGCTAAACCATTTGGGGAGCGAGAACTTCTGGCGCGCATCAAAGCAGTACTCCGGCGTTGCGCGCATCTCAAGGCGGCGACTTCGTCTGAGCACGTTGGCGCTGCAGGAGGTGCGCGCCACGGTGTCACGCACATCGGCGGTTTCGGTGGCTGGCGGCTTGACTGGCGCAATCGCACGCTGCTTAGCCCGGACAACTCACGGGTAGAGCTTTCGAATGCCGAGTACCGTCTACTCGCCGCCTTCTCAGACCACGCGGGAATGGTTATGAGTCGACAGGAGCTGGCAGACCTAACTCGCAGCGGACTTATGAAGGCGAGCGAGCGTAGCGTCGACCTTGCAGTGTCCAGGCTCCGCGCAAAACTGCGCGAGTCGGCGGCGACACCGCGCATCATCCGGACAGTGCGCGGGTGCGGCTACCAATTGGTGTGCGATCGTGTGAGTAATGACCAGGGCAAGTTTGCGCCGCGAGCGCGGGAGTGCATCCAACAGTCAATCCGCAGCGCGACCGTGCCTTGTTGAAGCAATCCAGAACGGCCACCACGTCCCCGACCATTGGCCGCTTGTGGCCGAGGGTGTGTGAAAACCCCGGTCCGCGAATGAGACCGGCCGCGTAGAGTTCCGAAGCATATCGAGAAGGGATCGGTATGCCCAGGTTCATCGAAGGACAGGATCGGTGCCAGGTCACGCTGCTGCCGGAGTCGCTGGACGATTTCATCGCGGAGGACAACGCGGTGCGGGTCGTCGATGCATTCGTCAACGAACTCGATCTCGCGGAGCTCGGTTTCGAAGGTGTCCAGGCCGCGGAGACGGGCCGGCCGTCTTACCACCCGGCGGTGCTGCTCAAGATCTATGTCTACGGCTACCTCAACCGCGTTCAGTCGAGCCGGCGACTCGAGCGCGAGTGCCAGCGCAATCTCGAATTGATGTGGCTGACAGGCCGCCTGGCGCCAGACTTCAAGACCATTGCCGATTTTCGCCGCGACAACGGCAAAGGCGTCCGTGGCGCCTGCAGCCGATTCGTCGAGTTGTGCCGACACATGAAGCTGTTCTCGCAGGCAGCGGTGGCCATCGACGGCAGCAAGTTCAAGGCGGTCAACAGTCGCGACCGCAATTTCACTCCGGCCAAGATCGCCGCACGCAAAAAGCAGATCGAGGAGAGCATCGCGCGCTACATGAGTGACCTGGATGATGCCGACAGGAACCACCCCGGCGAGTTCGTTGCCAAGCTTACGCGGCTGACGGACAAGATCGAGACGCTGCGGGACCAGATGCGCCGAATGGACGGGTTGCAGAAGCAGCTGGACAAGCAGGAGGAGGCGCAGATCTCACTGACAGATCCGGACTCCCGCGCCATGAAGTCTCAGGCCACGGGATCCGGCGTCGTGGGCTACAACGTGCAGGTCCCGTCGATACGAAGCATCACCTGATCGTCGCGCACGCGGTTACCAACGCCACCAGCGATCGGCAGCAGCTGACGAAGATGGCGCAAGCGGCTCGCGAAGCCATGGCCAAGCCTCGGCTGCGGGCCTACGCCGATCGAGGCTACTTCAATGGGCAACAGATCAAGGATTGCGACGACTCCGGCATCGTGCCCTTTGTGCCGAAGCCGATGACCTCGAACGCGAAGGCCGACGGCCGCTTCGACAAGCGCGACTTCATCTACATCGCCAAGGACAACGAGTACCGATGTCCCGCCGGGCAGCGCGCGATCTATCGCCACACCCGCGAGGAGAACGGGCTCGAGATCCATCGGTATTGAAGCAGCGCGTGCCCGCAATGCCCGATGAAGGCGCAGTGCACTCCGAGCAAGTACCGGCGCATCTCGCGCTGGGAACACGAGCCAGTGCTCGAGGCCATGCAGCGTCGCCTGAACTTGCAGCCCGAGGCGATGACGCTGCGCCGATGCACCGTCGAACACGTCTTCGGAACCCTGAAGCACTGGATGGGTTCGACGCATTTCCTGACGCGCCGACTGGTCGACGTGGGCACCGAGATGAGCCTGCACGTGCTCGCATATAACCTGAAGCGCGTGATCAACATCCTGGGCATTGCCAAAACGATGAAGGCGGTCAGCTCGATGGCGGCGTAGGCCCATTTTTGCCGCCAAAATGGCTCTCTGGGTCTCGCTCCGGCTCCAACCGACGCCGCCAAGCGACCTGAAACCACTGTTAATCGAACTTGGGCGCGCGATTGACGCCATAGGTGCATGGCAAGCATTTAACGCGCCGTTTTCACACGGCCTCGGCCGACAGCAACTTCGGCGTCGATCGCCAGCCGCGGGGCGCTGGTCCAAACGGCGTTAGGCCGCAGTGCGTAACATAGCCGCCCTCGGCCGGCTTCGGCGTCTGCGGCGACAGGCGAGCCTGACTGGAGCAACCTCGCATGCAAGCTCAGGGCAATTCATGGATCAATTCTCCGGTTCAGTGCGATCGGCAATCGGGCAACATCGAGTTCACCCGAGGTCGCCATGTCTTCCACAGTCGCCAGCGCATCTGCCTCCGCCCACCCGTCCTCAGCGAGGTTCCAGACCATGGCGCAGAGCGCTGAGGCGCGGTTGTCCAAGGAACTGACGGCAGACACGACGACGAACAACTCGGGTGCAGCGCCCGGTCTGACCGTCGCATTGAGCTCGGCCGGCGTTGGAATGCAGGAAAGCCCGGGACAAGCAGTGCTCACCGTCGCGAAAGGCGCAACCGCGAGCGCCCTGGACGCCACCGAGGTGCCGTTCGTTGCGGCCAGGGATATTGCGGTCAGAGTCGTCAGTGCAGCCGAGACTCGCTCGAACGAGGTACACCCATGACGTTTATGCCTCGCATGCTCGCGAGCGTCATCACAGTCGCTCTGCTGGCGTCGTTCGCGCCATCACTGGCGTCGGCTGGATCTCCCGGCACGCAGGTCTTGGCAATCTCCTACCTCGCAGACTCCGACGGCTACTCGATGACGGCGCCGCAGGCAGCCGCCGCCAAAGGCAAGATGGACGCTAGGATCGAGGCGCGTGTCGCGACGAGTTGCTCGAACGCTTGGCAGGTCTTCACCGACTTCGACGGAATGCCGCGCTTTCTGCCGGGC
>Ga0302315_10004193_pt1 | contig 12692 bp, 10 predicted proteins | sample III_Palsa_N3_1_FD_200532 | JGI IMG/M metagenome (GOLD analysis project Ga0302315, IMG submission 200532) | Peat permafrost microbial communities from Stordalen Mire near Abisko, Sweden - III_Palsa_N3_1 | ecosystem: Environmental > Terrestrial > Soil > Palsa > Peat permafrost | place: Sweden... | reverse complement strand
TTGAGCTTTTTGCAACATGGCTTTGGCTTGTGGGATCAAATCAACTTCACATAAAGAACGTCCCACTGCCACACCTTGTGCCGCCAAAAAAGTATTGGCAATACCGCCACCGACAATGATTTTATCGACTTTTTCCAGCAGTGTATTTAATACCAATAGTTTGCTAGATACTTTTGATCCGCCCACAATGGCAACCGCTGGTTTAGCAGGATGTTCCAATGCCAAGCCCAACGCATCCAGCTCCGCACACAATAAAGGTCCAGCACAAGCCACATGAGCATATTGTGCCACTCCATGTGTCGATGCTTGTGCACGATGTGCGGTGCCAAAAGCATCCATCACAAACACGTCACATAGCGCCGCCATTTGCTTGGATAAATGCGCATCATTGCTTTCTTCACCCTTATTAAAACGCACGTTTTCACAAAGAACAATCTGTCCGGGTTGTAGATTAACGCCTTGCAACCAATCTTTTTTTAATTCAACCGCTTGCCCCAAATGCGCTGTCAACCACGCCGCAATCGGTGCCAATGAAAACGTTTCATTCCACTCGCCTTCTTCAGGACGACCCAAATGCGATACGATCATCACCATCGCTTGTTGCTCAATCAATGCACGTAAGGTCGGTAATGCGGCACGTAATCGCGCGTCATTACCGACGTTGCCATTTTTAATCGGAACGTTCAAATCTTCACGGATCAGTACACGTTTACCGTGTAAATTCAGATCGCTCATGCGTAAAAATGTCACCGCTTACCTCGCTTGCATCAAAGCCATGGTGGTATCCAACATCCGGTTAGAAAAGCCCCATTCATTATCATACCAACTTAATACTTTGACTAAATTGCCGTTCATCACTCTTGTTTGACTTTCATCAAAAATAGAGGAGGCGGGATTGTGATTAAAATCGATTGATACCAACGGTTCTTTGTTATATTGCAAAATGCCTTTTAATTCGCCATTGGCGGCTTTTTCTAAAATCGCATTCACTTCATCCACCGTGGTATTGCGTTTGGCGACAAACGTTAAATCCACAACAGAAACATTCAGCGTTGGAACACGCATTGCAAAACCATCCAAACGGCCATTGAGTTCTGGCATCACCAAACCCACTGCCGCTGCCGCACCTGTTTTGGTCGGGATCATCGAATGTGCTGCTGCGCGCGCGCGACGTAAATCGGTGTGGTACACATCGGTTAATACTTGATCATTGGTGTACGCATGAATGGTTGTCATTAAACCTGATTCAACGCCCAACGCCGCATGCAATGGTTTAACCAATGGTGCTAAACAATTGGTGGTGCAAGATGCATTTGAAATCACTTGATCGGTGGATTTTAATGTTTGATGATTCACACCATAAACGATGGTTGCATCAACGTTGCCCGATGCCGGTGCAGAAATGATCACTTTTTTTGCGCCCGCGCTTAAATGCATCGCTGCTTTTTCACGACTGGTAAATAATCCCGTGCATTCATACACCACGTCCACGCCCAATTCTTTCCATGGTAATTGTTTGGGATCACGTTCTGCCAGCACACGAATGTTATCGTGATTGACCACTAAATACTCGCCTTCCACCGCAACTTCACCAGGAAATTTACCATGTGTGGTGTCATATTTGGTCAAATGCGCATTGGTATTGGCATCGCCTAAATCATTAATGGCAACGATGCTAATTTTTTCACGCAAATTAGATTCATACAATGCACGTAAAATATTACGACCAATGCGTCCATAGCCATTAATCGCCACTTTAATTGTCATGCTCAGTCACTCCTATTTAAGCCATTTGTTGGCTGTTTCAATAATATGTTCAACGGTTAAACCCAATAGCTGATAAATGTCAGAAGCCGGTGCTGATTCGCCAAAACGATCAATACCCAACACTTCACCTTTTTGACCGATAAAGGCTTGCCAAGGCAATGTAACGCCCGCTTCTACAATGATCCGCGGCACAGTGTTATTGGGCAATACGTGTGCTCGATATTCTGCCGATTGTTTTAAAAAGATATCCACGCACGGCATGGAAACCACACGCACAGGGATCGATTGTTGTCTTAATTGTTCAGCGGCTTTCACGATTAATTCCACTTCCGATCCCGTTGCCATTAACAGCACTTTAAACTGAGGATCATCACTTAGCACATAACCACCCTGTTCAATCTGTTGCATTTGCGCGGCATTGCGTGGTTGATGCATCACGCCTTGACGTGAAAACGCTAAACAAGTGGGGCCTTTTTGACGCAATAATGCTTGTTGCCATGCAACGGCAGTTTCTACACTGTCACAAGGACGCCATACGGATAAATTCGGTGTTAAACGCAACATCCATAAGTGTTCAATCGGTTGATGCGTTGGCCCATCTTCACCCAAACCAATAGAATCATGTGTGTAAACAAAAATGACCCGTTTTTGCATCAATGCAGCCATGCGCACCGCATTGCGTGCATAATCCGTGAACGTTAAAAACGTACCGCCATAAGGGATAAACTCACTATGCAATGCCAAACCATTCATCACGGCTGACATGCCAAATTCACGCACACCATAATAGATATAATTACCATCTGGCTCAGCACCCGTGATGGCTTTTGTGCCTTGCCAATTGGTTAAATTTGAACCCGTCAAGTCCGCTGAGCCACCCAATAGTTCCGGTAAATGTGGCGCAAAGGCATTCAGTGCTTGTTGTGAGGCTTGTCTTGTGGCTAATTTTTGTGCTTTTTGTTGTTGTGCTTCAATAAAATCATGGCTCACCTGCAAGAAATCTGTCGGCAGTGTTCCCATTAAACGACGATGATATTCTTGCGCCAATGTTGGATATTGCTTCTCATACGCCTGCCACAATGTTTGCCATTGTTCATAACGCTCCTGTTGCCTTGCCAAAGGCGCACGCCATGCCTGATAAATACGCTCAGGCATCACAAACGGTTCATCTTGCCAATTCAAATGCTCACGCACGGCAGCCACTTCAGCAACGCCCAATGCACTACCATGGGTTTTTTCCGTGCCCGCTAAATTCGGAGCACCAAAACCGATGATGGTTTTACAGCAAATCAATGTCGGTTGAGACGAAGGATGGTCATGCACACTTTGAATCGCGGCTTTAACCGCTTCTTGATCATGACCATCAATGTTTTTAATCACGCGCCAACCATACGATTCAAACCGCTTCGGCGTGTCATCGGTAAACCATCCTTCGACTTCACCATCGATGGAAATACCATTGTCATCCCAAAAAGCAATCAGCTTGCCCAATCCCAACGTTCCGGCCAATGAACTCACTTCATGTGAAACGCCTTCCATCAAACAACCATCACCCAAAAATACATACGTGTAATGATCAATCAATGGAAAATTCGGTTGATTAAAATGTGCCGCTAATATTTTTTCCGCCAGCGCCATGCCCACCGCATTGCTTAACCCTTGCCCCAACGGCCCAGTACTGGTTTCAACGCCTGGTGTCATCCCATATTCCGGATGACCCGGCGTTCTCGAATGCAATTGTCTAAATTGCTTAATATCATCCATCGACAAATCATAACCGCTTAAATGCAACAAACTATAGAGCAGCATCGAACCATGTCCATTGGACAAAATAAACCGATCTCGGTTAGGCCAAGTCGGATCGTTAGGATAATGCTGCAAAAAATCCTGCCACAAAACCGTCGCAATGTCAGCCATGCCCATCGGCATGCCTGGATGGCCCGAGTTGGCTTTCTGTACTGCATCCATGCTTAGAACTCGTATCGCATTGGCAAGTTCAGCGCGCGTTGTCATTGGTTATCACCTATAAGTAATCTCTGGCGGATATTGTCGCGCAGTCGAGGGTTTCGTGCAATATATTCTTTACTGAACCTTAAATATGAGACTGTTGTCATACCGCGACTTGATCGCGGTATCCACTTTGCAGTGTATATAAATTTAGGCGAAGATCAGCAGATCATATGAACTTCTAAAGTCTCTGCAAAGTGGACCCCGCGATCAAGTGGCGGGGTGACAGCATCGTATCTCTATTTATGCAACAACGTCTTGAAAAAGAGGGGAACAGGCAATGTATCACCACGTTGAACGTTGACGTTTAAATAAATCAATGATCAATAATACCGCCCCCACACTAATTGCCATATCAGCAATATTAAACGCAGGCCAATGCCACTGATTATAATAGATATCTAAAAAATCAATCACATGCCCATAGGCCAGGCGATCCCATAAATTGCCCACGGCGCCGCCGAGGATCAGTGAAAAAGAAACACCCGACAACCACTCTCGCCGCGGAGTGCGGTATAACCAGATCACCAAGGTCACGCTAATGATGATCGCCACCACCATAAACACCCACCGCTGCCAACCGCCCGCGTCACTTAAGAAGCTAAAAGCGGCGCCGGTGTTATACGCCAGGGTCAAGTTAAAAGAAGGCAGCACGGGTTTGATTTCATGTAAACGAAATGACGAGACCACTAACCATTTCGTCCATTGATCAAGTGCAATCACGACCAGACTTAACCACAACCAAATCAAGCTGGTTTTTGTTTCACGAATAAATAAATTACGCATAATGACGCTTTTCTCCAGTGCCCGTCACATTGTTTACACAGCGGCCACATAATTCCACATGATCCACATGTTGCCCTACATCCGCTTCACGATGCCAGCAACGTGCGCATTTGGCGTCGGTGCTGGGTATTACTTCTAGCCATAAACCAGGTAACTCTGTGCCAATGCTATGTGCCGGTCGTTGTCCTTCCGTTGACACGGTTGCTTTAGAGGTTAACAATACAAATTTTAAATCATCTTTTAACGCATTGAGTTTGGTTTGCCAAACGCTGTCACCATATAACACGACTTCTGCTTCTAAACCCGAACCGATTTGTTTTTGATTGCGTGCATTTTCTAAGGCTTTATTCACCACATCACGCACAGCAATGATGCTCTCCCAATCAAGACTAAGCGTTGTTAATGCGGGAAAATCTTGATACCATTCGCTTAAAAATACCGACGCAGGTCGTTTTGTTGTTTTGGGTAAGTAATCACAAATTTCTTCTGCGGTAAAGCTTAAAATGGGCGCAAGCCATCGCACCAAGGCTTCCAATACATGATACATCACGCTTTGTGCAGAACGCCTGGCTTGGCTATTTTTACCGGCAGTGTATTGTCTGTCTTTAATAATATCTAAATAAAAACTGCCCAATTCAATGCCACAAAAATGATGAATTTTTTGATAGACCACATGGAACTGATATTCATCGTAAGCTTTGATGATGTCTTTTTGTAACGCCACAGTGCGTTGTAATAACCATTGATCCAATTCGACCCATTCTTCGATAGGCAACGCATTTTGTTCTATATCAAAGTCATTTAAATTCGCCAATAGAAATCGCGCCGTATTGCGGATACGTCGATAGGCTTCGGATGTGCGTTTTAAAATCTCGTCAGAGAAACTCAATTCACCGCGATAATCAGTCGCAGCTACCCACAGGCGCAATACATCCGCGCCCAATTGGCCGATGACTTGTTGTGGTGCGATCACATTCCCTAATGATTTGGACATTTTACGTCCATGTTCATCGACGGTGAAGCCATGTGTTAATACTTGTTTGTAAGGCGCGTGATCCGTTAATGCCACAGCGGCTTTTAAGGAAGATTGGAACCAACCACGATGTTGATCAGAACCTTCTAAATATAAATCTGCTGGCCACGCCAATTCAGAACGTTGCGTTAATACAAACTGTTGCGTCATGCCCGCATCAAACCAAACATCCAAACCGTCGCTGCCTTTTTCATATTCATCCGCATTCTCGCCTAATAGTGCGCGCGGATCTAAATCATGCCAAGCATCAATGCCCTGCTCCATCACCAATTGGGCGACTTTTTCCATGAACTCTGCTGTCTGTGGATGCGGCGTTTGTGTGGTTTTATGCATAAATACGGGGATGGGTACACACCAAGCACGTTGTCTTGAAACACACCAATCGGGACTATTATCAAGCATCGCTGTAATACGCGCTTGCCCCCAATCTGGGATCCAAGTGACTTTTTTAATGGCACTTAAGCAATGTTCGCGCAAATGTTTTTCAGTCATGCTAACAAACCATTGTGGCGTGGCCCGGAAAATCACCGGCGTTTTGTGGCGCCAGCAATGTGGATAGCTGTGTTGCAACGATGTTTGATACACCAAACGATCGTGTTGTTTTAAAATGTCCATCAAAGGTTCATTGGCTTTAAAAATAAACAAGCCACCGACATCAGGCACGTCTGATGTAAACTTACCAAAACGATCCACCGAATGCGCCACGCTTAAACCATAACGTAAGCTCACCACATAGTCATCCATGCCATGGCCACCGGCGGTATGTACACAACCTGTACCTGCCTCTAAGGTAACATGATCGCCCAACACAACAGGAACTTGACGTTGTGCATAAAAAGGATGCTGTAACAATAAATGTTCCAATGCGACGCCAGGAATGCTTGCCAGTACTTTTGTTTCTTCTTGTAATGACCAGCGTGTTAACAACGTGTCTAGTAGCCCTTTCGCAACAATCAAAGCCTTATCGGCATTCACTTGTAATAACACATATTCAAGTTCTGCATTCACCGCCACCGCATGATTGGCAGGCAACGTCCACGGCGTCGTCGTCCAAATCACCACGTCAACGTGTTTGATGTTTGTGTTTTGTAAATGGAATCGTTGTAAAGTATCTTGAATATCTTGTACCGCAAACGCCACATCAATTGATGGCGATGTTTTATCGGCATATTCCACTTCTGCTTCTGCCAAGGCAGAACTACATTGTGGACACCAATACACCGGCTTCACCCCTTGAATCAAATGTCCTTTACGGTAAATTTGTGCCAAAGAACGAATAATCGCTGCTTCAGATGAAAAGGCCATGGTCGTATAAGGATTATCCCAGTCACCCAACACACCCAAACGTTTAAATCCGGTTTTTTGTCCCTCAATTTGACTGCTTGCATAATCACGGCACGCTTGCCTGAATTCACGTGCAGTTAATTTATCACCGGGTTTACCTAATTTTTTTTCTACATTTAATTCAATGGGTAAACCATGACAATCCCAGCCAGGAATATACGGTGCATCAAAGCCGCTAAGGGTTTTGGATTTAACAACGATATCTTTGAGTGTTTTATTCACCGCATGCCCAAGGTGAATATCACCATTGGCATAAGGAGGACCGTCATGCAAAATAAATTTTTCAGCGCCTTGTCTTTTGATGCGGATTTCGCCATAGAGATCCATATCGGTCCACCGGGATAAATATTTGGGTTCTTTTTCGGCTAGACCGGCCTTCATGGGAAAGTCAGTGAAGGGTAAATTTAATGTGTCTTTGTAATCTTGGGTCATGGTTTTCTCTTAAAAATTCTTCTGCTTTCACACGTTCTAAAACTTCATCCCAGTATATCAGTTTAGCCTAGATATGCTATACTCCCCTGGTTATTTTTCAGCAATCCGCTTATAAACTCAAGTAAGGCAGCGCAATGACCTATAATCCTTCATCCGCCTCATGGCAGGCCTGGTGTGCCGTTGTATTGGGTTGTGGTTTATTTTTCTTTCAGTTTTTCCAATTAAGTAGTTTCAATGTACTCTCCAATGAGCTCATCACTTTGTTTGGTTTTAGCCCGACAGTCATCGGGACCATCAGCGGTCAATATTTTTTAGCGGCGGCATTGTTTGCTATTCCAGCGGGACTCATCATTGATCGCCGTTCACCACGCCAAGTATTATTAATCTGCATGACTTTGTCAGTTATTTTTTCTTGGGCCTTAACCTTGGTAGAACACCCCGTTAGCTTTGGCATTATTCGATTTATTCAAGGGTTTTTACATGCCTTTTGCTTTCTTGTTGCGATGAAAATGGCCACGCTGTGGTTACCACCGAAGCAAATGGCGCTGGCCACGGGATTGATCATTACACTCGGCATGTTAGGCGGCATGGCTGCGCAAACGCCATTGACTTTATTGGTCGATCATTTTGGTTGGAAAACAGCACTGCATTTTTTCACGTTGGGCGGTTTAGGACTGTGTCTTTTGATGTTTATTTTTATTCGTGTACCGGCAGGTTATCAACCGCAGCAACATCAAGCCAGCTTCTCATTAAAACAAGCCTTAAAAGTCACTTTTTCCAACCGTCAAAACTGGTGTGCAGGCATGTATACCGCCTTTTTAAATTTACCGCTGATTGTGTTGGGTGGTTTGTGGGGCAGTCAATATTTAATGCAGGTGTATCATTTAAGTGATACCAGCGCCGCTTCGATAGTCAGCATGCTGTTTTTGGGAACCTTGATCGGTTCGCCCATCATGGGTTATTGCTCTGATCGTTGGCAACGTCGCTGCAGACCGATGATTGTCGCAGCGCTGATGTCTACCATTTTATTGATTTATATGTTGCTCACGCCGTCTTTTTCAACGCTTGCATTGTATCTGGCTTTTTTTGGCATTGGTTTATTCACCAGCGCACAGATCATCAGTTATCCGCTTATCACTGAAAGCAATCATGATCATATTTCAGCAGCGGCGTTATCCATTGCTTCTGTCATTATTATGGGAATGCCTTCTTTGTTTCAACCCTTGTTCAGTGGTTTAGTCGAATTTTTTGGCTTTCATACCGCCTTTGCTTCTTTGCCCATCATCTGTATGATTGGCGTTTTATTTATATTACCTTTGCGCGAAACGTATTGTAAAAGGATTGTTTCATGAGTAATGAGTTCTGTTTAAAAAACCATTTTTTAGTGGCCATGCCAGCGTTATTGGATCAACACTTTTTCCACAGCGTGGTGTATGTGTGTCAACATAATGATGATGGTGCCATGGGTTTAGTGATTAACAAGCCCACGGATATTAATATCAAAGAACTATTGGATCATGTACAAATCGCTTATCCGCAAGATGATCTCGACTTGCTCACTCAACCCGTGTTAAGCGGCGGTCCATTACAACAAGAACGTGGCTTTATACTGCATCGAGTCAGTGGCTCGTGGCAATCCTCCATGGACGTCACCGAAGAACTGGCCTTAACCACCTCGCGCGATATTTTAGAGGCCATGGCTGAAAATGTGGCGCCAGAGGAATTTTTAGTCACTTTGGGTTATGCCAGCTGGGAAGCCGGTCAATTAGAGCAAGAAATGATGAACAATCATTGGATCAGTCTGCCAGCTACTTTAGAGATTTTATTTCGCACGCCGATACACATGCGTTGGCAAGCAGCGGCACAGTTGTTGGGGGTGGATATGTTTAAGATTTCAGGAGAAGCAGGACACGCGTAAAACGCAATGTGTCCTGCTGTTCTTCTGGATATTAAATGAATTATTTAACTCTCATTTTTTTCGTTTTTGACTGTGATACAGGTTGATTTCTAAAGCCGCCTAGCTGTATCTCGTCAGCAGTGCGTAGAAGAGATGTACCAAACTTCATCATGGTTGCAGCATTACCCGTCCGAATGTCACGCGTGACTTGAGCGGCTGTGATGACAGGTTGTGTCACAACGGCGGCATGTTGCTGTTGTGTTTCCCTAGGAGAACGCCTCCATTTTTCAAATGGCGCTAATACTAACTGTCTCATACGAGCCATGCTGGCTTTACATGCGGCCAAAAGACTTTGGCGTGGCGCCTTGTTGGTCTCAAGTCTTGATTTCGGCATATCTTCAGGTAGCTGATGTCTTTCAAGTCGCGCGACCTTAACCGCATATTCTTTTTTTGCCTCATTAACAGCCAAAGTAGCCACTTGGAACTTCGATGAAGTCTGGGCTTTTCGTACATCCTGTAATTTCTGCAATAGGTTTTTGGAGGCAAAATGAACGTCAACAACATCGCGCACATAAGAAACGATTTGCTGTATCTCTGCTAAAAACGCCTTACGTTCTTGTGCAGATCTTTCTGGATCTAATAAATAATCTTCTTTGCTTTTATCACGTATAGTTTGAATAATCTGCATGATTTCAATACCAAACAGTCCGCTGCTTGTTGCGCCTTTTTCTTGTAAAGCCTCCAATTCTGAAATATATTTATTGGCTATTAGGGCAAAATCACATATTGCAACGTGTGAAACCATATCCGTCAACTTTGATTCGAACGCAGGATCTGACTCGCAAATTTTTACATAAGGATCATGCTCAATTGAACAGGCGTTTCCTTCCATGAAAGCCGTGACAGTTGAGTTAAAGTCCACCGTCCGCTTCAATCTTGGTCCTTTTTGACCGTCTTTAGAAAGCAACTCGTATCCGAATGACATCATACATTTGCCTTCGTCCAAGTCAAATGTTAGGTTGGTTTTTGCCTGGTTACTGAGCACTGTTATGCCATGTGTCTCATCGCTTTTTATTGTCAAGGCTCCCGATATGTCGGTGCCAAATCCTTGCCACAAGGATAGCCATGGATTAAGAACATCTTGTTTGGGAAATAAAAGATAAACCTGAGCAGCATAGCGCGCACGCTCGTCGTCTGTAACTGACGGGTCTAAATAAGTCAATCCACTACCGTTCAAATCTACTTTTATGGTCAGTGATTTTCCATCTTTTATAATTTTGCTTGGGAATCTGGAAAAATCATGAATAGATTCAACGGACATGGGAACATAGCCATCGAGATTTTTTTCTTTTTTATTTGCGCCTTTTTTCCGTAAAGTCAGTTCACCATTAGCTGACTTATTATAAACAAAATAAGTATATCCGCCTGTTTCACCGGGAATAAGAACAATCACACTATTTTTTTTGACTTTAACGTAATGGTTATTCGGTGTCATCTTCATACTCTACATCCTCTCACAGAAATACCGTGACTGGGTAAACAAACATAAAACACAGGGCCCATCAATCAACTCGCATCCCATATTTAATGGTAGTCCATGTGTACAGTACAAGCTATTGTACGCTACCTCTGCTAAGGACAAACCTAAAAATAAGATTACGGAGATCATAGCATTTTTTATTCAGAAAAGGAACCGTTTTTCGACCAAAGACCATGTGAATCACTTGTTTTTTCATAATGCATTGAATTTGTTTAATAAAGTTCAGGATAAATTATTCATTTTTATCAAAATTTATGACTTTTAACATGACCTCTTTCATACTTTCTGGCGACTCATGAATAAAGAAATGTCGTCCCGGGATCATGTAATGTTTAAATATTCCCGTTGTCAATGCCTTCCACTGTAGTGCTTTTTCCAAAGTGTTTTCGGCTTCTTGTTCACCAAACAATACTGAAACAGGACAATTTAATAGTATACCCTGTGTCGGTTGATACGACGCCAAAAGGGCAAAATCTGCTTGCATGATGGGGATAAAAATATCTAACATTTCTGGACTGTCCATCACGACTGAGGCAGTTCCTTGATATTCATGCATTTTACGTAACGTTGCTTCTTTATACAGTGAGCCGTCTTTAAAAGAGGGATCTTGTGCAATATGCGAAGGAGGTCTTGAAGCGGCGATGATTAAATGCTCGACGGTCGCCAATGATTGTTCTTGAAATTTAAGTGCTAATTCATAAGCAATCATCGCACCCAAACTATAACCAAAAAGGATCAACGGTTTATCCAGATAAGGCGTTAACGCGGGCATGACTTCCGATAACAAGGTGTTAAAATCATGAATGCGCGGTTCTTTAAAGCGCGTTTCTCGACCTGGTAATTGAATACCGATCAATTCAATGTCCGATGGGATAAACTGCTTCCATGTTCTAAAAATAAACGCACCGGCGCCAGCATACGCAAAACACAACAAACGTGCTTTGGCGGCGGGGTTTTGTGTGAGCTGAATGATCCAAGGATTTTGTTCCACTGTTTAGTTAGCCTTTTCCCATTTTCTTACACTTTTAGGACGCATGTCTGTCCAAACGGATTGAACGTACGCCAAACACTCTTGTCGCTTGCCGGTTTTACCAATGCTTTTCCAACCAGCGGGCGCGGGTTTGTACTCCGGCCAAATGGAGTATTGCTCTTCATGGTTTTTAAGCACAAAATAGGTAATGATTTCTTCTTCGTCTTGTAAATACATGCACGCATCCCTTCGTATTCTATCTTAAGCAATAGTATATTATAATAGTCACCATGAGTAAAATAATGCAAACAGGCGTCATCCTCGGATTTGATTTTGGCTTTAAACGTATCGGCATTGCCGTGGGGCAATTGATCACGCGTACCGCCACGCCTTTACAAATCATTGCCGCGCAACATGGGATACCGAATTGGGCGGATATTGACCTGATCATGGCTGAATATCAACCGATTGCCTTGGTTGTTGGCTTGCCTTTAAACATGGATGGAACGGAGCAGACGCTCACGCAGTGTGCTCGCAAATTTGCCAATCGTTTGTATGATCGTTATCACTTAAAACCGCACCTTGTTGATGAACGCCTCACTACGCGGGAAGTGAAACAAAGTCTGTTTGAACAAGGCGGTAATCGCAAGCTGGATAAGCATCATAAAAAATTGGATACGCTCGCGGCGCAAATTATTTTAGAGGGTTGGTTGAAAGATCATTAGCATTTAAATATTACATCGTTACACGGCACATGGTTTCCTTAAAAAGATGTATTATACATATTATATGTGTTATAATGAGAGTATTCAGATGAGAGAGGTCAATCATGCATATCGAATCTATTTCAGCAACAAAATTTTCAAGAAATGTCGCCGGTTACCTCGATCATGTTCGTTATACCCGCGAAACGATT
>Ga0302315_10004190_pt1 | contig 12700 bp, 7 predicted proteins | sample III_Palsa_N3_1_FD_200532 | JGI IMG/M metagenome (GOLD analysis project Ga0302315, IMG submission 200532) | Peat permafrost microbial communities from Stordalen Mire near Abisko, Sweden - III_Palsa_N3_1 | ecosystem: Environmental > Terrestrial > Soil > Palsa > Peat permafrost | place: Sweden... | reverse complement strand
TGTTTTCAATAATTTAGCCCAAAGGCGGTAATCTGCTTTGGGAGCAGAGGGTGGGGAGTTCGAATCTCTCCGCCCCGACCATTCAAATTCAGCTAGATACCGAGTCTTTCGCAACCAGCGAAAAGTTCGCGCCTCATCTTCGAGGGCGGGTCATTCCAAACCGCCCACCATATAGCAGTTGTATGGCCGATCCACGAAAGGCCCGTCCCAATGGGGCTGTCCGTAATCGCAGCCGGAAAGGTCGATATGCTTTTTGGCATAGGCGCATGCACTTTCAACCGCCGGTAATATCGAAGATCGATCGATCATGCTGTTGACGCTCTATAAACCGATTACCGTCAAATCTGCGTTCGAGACAGCAAGCAATATGGATAACCAGACAGGGCCCGCGAGAAGCGGCAACGATTGTGTTGACGTTTCAATCATTCAACCCAAAAGAGATGCCTATGCTGCCCTGGCTGAATTTTAGTTGTCCGGCCGGATTGCTTACCGTGACACCGACGGTCAACCCCAGGTTATAGTTGGCTCCTTTATTCTGCACACCAAAGCTGAGGTGGTTGAGGTTCGTCTCGAACGGAGCAACGAGGGACTGCAGCGAACCTGTCTTGGCCAAGTTGAGGAAATCGCTGGCGGTGTAGTTGACTCCCGGCTCGCCTTTGGAGTTGAAGGTGAAGATGCCGGCGCCCAATGTAAATACGGTAGACCCTTGTGGTGGTGGCAGATTGGGAGGAATGCTTGCCTGGGATGTGGCAGGATCCAGGGAGCCGAATGCCGATTGCGATTGTGTCGCAACGCACTGCCCGGCGCTGTCAAAGAAGTTGGACCAAACAACACTATTGAAGGTGTTCTTCAAAATGTTGGCGGAGTTAGCGTCGATCGCTGGCTGGCCTTCAGCCTTGAGCTGGGTGTTGAAGGCATTGAGGACCGCGTCATTGGCGTCCGACGTCAACTTACCCATAGAGCCCGTGATGGAGCAGTTGACGAAGTTCTTCTGCATGTCACCGAGGGCATCGCCAAGGCTGGGATATGTCCCGCCCCACGGCCCCGGTCCTGTATCGCCATAGCCATCTCCGGCTGCGCCTCCTCCACTGGCACCTGCACCACCGCCTGCTCCGCCGGTACCGTCGGCGAGACGGAAAGAGGGTGCGCCAAGACGGCGCGCTCGGCCCTTGGCTGGTGTGAAGCGGTCTGCTCCCAAGGAGGCTGCGTCCATCGCAGGGATCGGAACGGTTGCAGCGACCGACACCGGAGGATCGAGGTTTTCATAGGGCGCCGTGCGTGCGACCGCGCGCGCGGTGGCATGCTCCGTTCCAGCGACACATTCGCAGACACATGGGCGGCGGCTTCTGCGCAACGCCCGGACCAGAGTGCGCTGGTCCTTGTCGGTCAGGCGCAAAGCGCCATTGGTCGGACGCAACCTGCGTCCAGGAGCCAGCGTGCCTCCCTGGATGACGATGCAAAAGCGCCCATTGGCGTCGGCCAGTGCCGCGTCTCCTGCTGCCGGTGTAAGCACGACGACCCCATGGGGACCGAACTGCTCGGCTGGTAGGCTCGTTTTACGGCCTGTCGGATGGATGCCCGCGATACGGTAGCGGCCCAATGGAGTGTCGCCGAAGAGAAGGAGAGCATTGCCCGATGGATTGCCATGTCGTCCCGCGGCGTTGCGGTCGGCAAGTCCGCATACAGGAAAGGGACCGGCGAGAACGCGCCCATTTTCCTCCTCGAGCGTCAATCTTCCCTCCAACTCGCGGTTACTGGGCAAAGATACGATCAGTTTATGCATGGCTGTTCTCCTTCATACACTGCGTTTTTGGATAGTACCGAAATAGGTTGAGTGACTCTGGACGCCGGTGGCGTAACGATGACATCGCGGTTCAAGAGATGGGTATAACGTTGCACCATGAGTTTCATGGAGAATTTTTCCCTAGCAATTCTGCTGGCCGCCTGTCCAAAACGTTCGAGCATACCGGGGTTGGTCAAGAGCATGCGCACTCGGTGGGCCATCTCGGCGGGATCGTCTTCGGAGACGAGAAAGCCGTTGACGCCGTCTTCTACCTGCTCCGTGGTCCCACCATGCCGGGCAGTCACGATAGGAAGGCCGAGGGACATCGCTTCGAGCGACGCGTTGGGACAGCCGTGGTCGGTTCCAAGCATTACAAACACTCGAAAAGCGCGAAGATAGGGAATGACGTTTGCCTGCTGACCGGCGAAAATGATGTTCGAAACTCCTGCCGCACGCATTCGTTCCATGATGTGTTGTTGATATTTTTGGTATTTGCGGTTGGCCGCGCCAACCAGCACCATAGTCACGCCCGGCATACGGCTGTTCATTTCGGCCATCATATCGACAAAGTATTCGATACGCTTGCTTGGCAAGATTCGGCAGCAGGTCCCGATGACCAGGCTAGGATCCACATGGGCGGGCAGTTGCATGGTCGTGTGGGTCATCCCCGCAAGATTAGGAACGCCATTGGGAATGACAGATATCCTATCCGGTGGAAGCGAAAGACCGGGAGGAGTGCCTCCCGCGTACTTGGCGACAAAATGATCGAGGCGGTCGAAGTAGCAGGAAGTGTCGAATGCGATACGACGCTGTAGATCGGCGTTGCGGTCCAAATCTTCAAACAACCAGGGGCCGGGGCTTACGTCGATCAAGCGCACCTGATTGGCGGGAAGGATTTTCGCGAGCATCAGCTTCACGCGCGCATCCGTGTTCCAGAACACGACTGTATTCGCGTTCAGCCGCGACCTCATGCTCAGGATTCTTTCCGTACGGTCGATATAGGAGCGTGCGGATTGAAAGGAGAAGACTGGAATACCCGCGGCCTCCAACTCGTCAAGGAAAGCTGGATGGTTGGTTTCGTTCAAGACGCCGAGCCAGGGTTTGCAGGCGCTGGGCATACGGCAAAGCAAATTGACGAGAGATCTGGCGGCTCCGCCAAGGTTGAGATTGTCGGTGACAAATAACGTGCGTAAGGGCGAGCTGTCAACTTCGGGCTTTGTTCCGCAGCCATACTGTCCAAGCAGGCTCCACAGACGGGGAACGAGGTCTGGATCGGGCGGACACACCGGGACAACCCGGGTGTCGCGCGCCACCACCTGCCGAATCCCCGCGACGTAAGCGCTGATGTCGGAGGAGTCAGCGAGCAGGATTGCGTCTTCCGGGAGACCTTCGTGGTTCCCTCCCGCATCCGCCGAAACGATGGGACAACCGGCGCGCGCAGCTTCAAGAGTTGCGACGCTCAACCCTTCATAGACACTGGTGTTGAGAAAGACATCGAATGCGGCATAGTGCTTCTCTACGTCCGGTACAGAACCGGGCGTCAGCACGTCTGCCATCACGCCTAGGTCGAGGGCCTGGCGGCACATGGCTGTGTAGGCCGCACGACCGTTGCCCCAGTCATGATCCCAGCCTCCGAGGATCATCAGCTTGCAGGAATAAAACGGGCGCATCTCGGCCAACACCCGGACGGCGCGCGTATAGGCTTTCTGCGACTTGAATTCTCCGACCATTCCGATCAGGAGAACCTTGTCCGGGATGTGATAGCGGGCGCGCATCTCCTTTCGGTAAGCCTGCAACTCCTCAACATGAAACCAGCGCTGGCTCTCATGACGCACGGTGACAACCGGTTTGGGGCAACCGGCGGCACGAAGCTGCCCGGCAACATTCTCCGATACAGCGGCGACGAACGGAACGAGAGGATGATCGAATGACTGCGGTTGGTCCTGCCACGATGGCTGCGAGTTATGGACAACGGGAACCGTGGAGACGCCAAGGTCCCAAAGAACCCGAAGCTGGCGGGCATTCACAAGATGCGTGAACAAAACCTGCGAGGGAGAAGCAAGCACCTCGATCGCGATCTTTCGCAGCTTGGTATTGACATCCTGTTGGTAGAGATGGGAAACCTTTGCGCGTCCGGTGTTCTTCAACTCGTACTGCGGCTCGACCTGGCGGGTCAGAAATAGTTTGGCTGTCGGCGAACGCACGGCGAGACCTTGCAGGGTTTCGAGGACAATCCGTTCGGCGCCTCCTACAGCCAGGCTGGACAACAGGATATTGATATGCAGGTCGTCCGCCGGTTCAACACAGACAGGCTGGTGCTTGGCGTGTTGCAGAATAGGTGCCGCTTCGGCTGGCGGCGGCAAAGCGCAGATGGAATCGGGCTTGACTGCGAGAGGCTGGGCCGACAGACCATATTCCCGGTACAGGCGGTGCAAGGTTCCATGTTCAGGGGGGTCGTCTTTGTCGGGCACGCTTTTCACAAAAGAACGGCCCTTGTAGATACCCCCGCTGGCCTTGAGAGTACGCCACATCTCGTTTGTCCAATGGATGGCATACCAATGAGGCGGCAGCGAAACATCGGAGCAGATGAGAGGTTCAATCGCATCCCGCCAGTTCTCCTGATTGCACATATCCGGAAAGGAGAAGCGATCGAGCTTGAGACGCTTCACATTCGCGGACAGTATCCGGTTGGAAATCAGCCACGGGCTGTTTTCGTTTGCTTCGCGTTCCACCTGCTCGTAGGTCATTTTCATGAGTATGCTGCGAGCGGGACACTTGACAATGTTGTTGACCACGCCGACACGATGCGGGTGGAAGACGTAATCGGTTTGAAAGTTGAAGGGACGCAGGCACGTCACGTCCATGTCAACCCACCATCCACCCTTTTCATAAAGCAATTTGTAGCGAAACAGGTCGGAGAACAGCCCTAAACTCAGCTTGCCGACTCCTGTCTCGGGATCGATATCGCGCTTGCGAAAGATTCGAGAGCGTGGCAGCATCTCCTCGGCATTTTCAAGGATGACACCATTCGGCAGCGGGGTTTCAAGATCGTCGTAAAGCCACAGATGAAACTCGTGGCCATGCCGCAGGAAGGAGTGGATAGTCAACAACTCAAGGCTGGAAAGGCGTTTGCCGATCCATAGCCCATGGACCACACGATTGTCAGGAGCAAGGGTGATCTTCTGTAGCTTGCCTGGGTCGCCGGCCTGAAACCGTTCAGTTGGTGATTTCCCGAGCTTTTTCTCGGCTTCGTCCCAATTTCTCCAGCCGCGTTTCATTACGCCGCCATTGATGAAGTGCAGCATCGCCGGTGTAGGTTTGCTCTTGTTCTTCCGCAGGTTGTAGGAGTCGTTGTAAGTCAAATCGGAATGGGGAGCGGTTGCGCGCTGCTCCAGCGGCATACCGCTGTAGCAATCGACAATGAAATTGAACTTTGCGTCCAGGCGTGGAGTGTTTTGCAACTTCATCTTCCATGCGGCGGCAATCAGGGTTCCCTGATCCCGCGTTTGCCATGCGGCGTCATCGAATGTTTTGCGGGTAAATTCATTCCAGCAATCCAGAAACGGTGTGGCATTTTTCGAGAAGACAAACACACCTCCGTTCCAATGCCGCCAGTTTGGGTCTACCGTCACGTGAAACGTAGAGCGAATTGTTTCGGTCAAGTGATCGCAGCGGGCCCCCTTGCAGCCACACGGTACCGCCCAGGAGCTGAAGGCTTGCATGTCCGTATGGTCGGTGGCGAAGGCGAAAGGCCTTTTACCGATGGCGAATATGGAGTCCACTTCTTCGCTTACGGCGATGACATCGGTGTCGAGGTAGCAGGCCATAGCCGCTGGGTCGGAGATGAAGCGATGCACACTTGTCTTGAGCATCAACCCCATCTGGTGGTCGTTGAGCCGTTCTTCCCCCGCGACGTGTACGACCTGGTCGTGGTCAATGCGAGAACTTGTCCGGCAGGCTACGATGACGATGTTAGACCGCGAAAACTTCTTGAGAAAGCGAAGGGAAATATTGACGCGTTCGACATGCCGGTCACCGCAGATGGCATAGACAAACGTCCGCCGAGCCGGATTGACCCGAGCCTTGCCGATGTGTTTGCCGGATAGCGTGACGTCGGACATCTACGACCCTTTCTCGGCGACTTGTTGCGATGTCGCTGGTTGTCCGGTCGTCCACTGTTCAAATCCTGTCCATGTCTCAAGGCCTTGCCGCGATTGCGTAGAATCCTCTGGGATGAACTCCGCGGCGCGGTCAGCTGACTCGCAGACCGACCGATTGAATGCCTGCACCGATTCAAGCAAAGGTGCCCCGCCAAACGGCAGCGATGCGGCGATGATGGCAGCCACGTCTTTAGGAAGACACCGGCCCCTGTATCCGCGCTCCGCCGTTATATTGGTGTGCGATTTTCCTACCCGGGGATCAGCCAGCCATAGACGGCGCAACTCTTCCCAGTCGACATCGAAGTAATTCGATAACTCGAAGAACTGATTTACGAAAGCCACCTTGGTTGCCAAGAAGCAATTCTCCATATACTTGCAAAGCTCGGCTGTACGAGCGCAGGTCCAATAGAGGGTAGTGCGGCCACCAGACAAGTCGTCATGAAGTTGCGACACTTTTTCGAAAATAGACCGAGGGCCGCCCACGATGCAGAACCCGCAGTTGCTCTCATCGTGCCAGGGATGGCCCTGACTCTCACCGATATACTCTGGACTGAACGCGATTGACCGGTGTCCTTCCAGAGTGAGACGGTCCACTGTTCCCGGCGGCACAGTCGACTTGATGCAAAGCGGGGCGGTTATCCATGCTACGCACTCTTCCACGGCGGACAAATCGCAACTCAGTCCGTCGCAAGCAGTGGGAGTAGGAACGCACAGGAACGCCAGGTCACAATCGTTGATTCTCTCTCGCGAGGCATCCGAGTTGTAGAGGGGCTGAAGTTTGTCATAGATCACGACCGAATGTTTTACGGATGATCCCAACCAACGGCCGAGCGCGGAACCTACGACGCCATAGCCAACGACTCCCACTCTCATCTGGTTCCCTCTCAGTTGACGCCCGGAAAGATAATTGAGGAAGAAATCCTGTCAACTGCTCCGCAAGGCGAGAATTTTCTATGGACGAATCGTATGAATGGATACTGATGGCTAGCAATAGCCTGAAAACCTGCTCTCAACGTAGCTTACCGCGCACAACATACCCGGCTGATTGCGAATGACATGGCTATTTTGCCAGAAATAACATTCAGCGCACGCTCTATCTTCATGAAACAGTTCGGATAGACACCTTGTACATAGCGCCGGAGCAATAGTCAAGAAAATTCCTGATCGAGGGAGAAAATTTCCTTCAGCAGCCCAAAGCGGCCATATTTATATGGCTGGCAGGAGGTAATGTCAGGCAGGTTGTGGCTACCGGAACGTGTACGGTTTGTGCGTTTCAAGTCACCTGCGAGAGATGCAGTCGTTCCATACGCCGGTCCAGAAGATTCTCACGGGAAGAGGACAACAAGTGGCCGAGCAGTAGTTTCACCGTCAAAGAGCTGCACCTGGGCACTTCGCCGGCATGGATTGAGGGTAGGAAATCATGATGGCGGCACTTGCCTCATTCATTTGGCCCCAGTTTGCCGTCCCGCTCCAGCAATACTTTTTCGCGACTTGCTCAACCTGACTGAGAATCTGGGCAGCGTTCGGCGTGGGGTCGGTGAACTGGAAGAACATCTCTCCCTCCGTCGGTAAGTCCTCTTTCGCGACCGCGCTTGCGCTGGCGTCGTAGCCCATCGAATTGAGCTGGTTCACAAGGGCATTAATGAAATCAGTCGTCTCGGGGGCCTCAATGACAACTTCCGGTAACGGGTCTACGAAACTTTCTTGCTCTTCCCCCACGATATACACCTCCTGCATGGATAGCCCAATTTCTGTGGGCGATTCAGCTATTGCTGTGGCACCTTTGCTTTGAGGTGAATATACACCTGCCAAGTGTCGGCAATGTTAGCGCTCATTCCTTTGCTCCTGGCCTGTCCACCAATTTACTTGGAAGTAAGAGAAAACGTGCTATAAATGCTCATTCCTTCTACTTGGATTAGGCAGTCTCAGTGCATGCGGGCTCTTCTATTTCCTAATTTTGTTATCGGATATATCGCTTAAACGGAGTGATTCGATGAAGGCCAGAGTACTTATCCTCGCAGGTTCTCTAATCGCCTTGCCCATCTTCGGACAGCAGATGCAACCCTGGCTTACGCGCTCGGGCGACACGTCTCGATCGGGATGGAACAGCAACGAAACCAAACTGACGCAGCAGAGCGTTTCCACCAAGGGCATTTCATTAGCCGTCACCGTCCCGGTCTATGGGGACCAGCGCGGCGTGGAAGCGCAGCCCCTCATCCTGCCCGGAGTCAAGACCGCTGCCGGAGTCCGCGATGTCATGGTACTGCCCAGCATGGCCAACATCGTCCGCGGGGTCGACGCACACGACGGCTCCGGGATATGGGTGGCCAACCTCGGCACCCCAGTCCAGGGGAGCGCCGCAATTGACATGCACCAAATTAACGATAAGTGGGGTTGTCTCAGCACCGGCGTCATCGACCCCGATACCGCCCGCGATTATCAGGTGTGCTGGGTTTCGCCGGATGGCAGCGGAAATCCGGCGACAGCCCGCTATTACCTGTTTGTGCTGAACGTCGCCGACGGCACCCAGCCCGTCGCGCCCGTTCTGATCGACGGTTTGGACTTCAACGCCGCCATGCGCAAGGCACGCAGTTCGGCAGTCCTCATCAAGCCTTCAGGCGTCAAAACGATTCTCGAATGCACCGGCTCTATCAATGAAACCCAGAAGGGCCCTTCTGGATACTGCTTCGCCTTTGACATTGCCACCAATAAGCTCACTGCCATGATGGCCACCACTCAAGACAAAGGAGCTCTGGGAGCCGGCATCTGGATGGCAGGCTCCGGCCTCGCCTGCGACGTCAACCAGGATTGCTACGCCATGACCGGAAACGGCACCTTCGATGGCGTCAGCCAGTGGGGAGAAAGCTTTATCAAAATCCACTACACGCCCCCCGGCGCGGCATCTCCCGCATCGCTCAAGGTGGTCGACCATTGGACTCCCTGGACCGATAACGCCCGAGCCGGTGCCCTGCCAACCGCCCCGACCCCTGCTGCACCCAACAAGCTGGCTGGCGTCTCAGAGGAAACAGAAGAGGTCATGCCCGTGGGAGGCGGCATGTCCGTCTCCATCGCCGACGCAACCCTCAAAGCTACCAAGACGGCGCAGGGCAGAGCCGTGGTTCTCGTCTACCCCCAACTTTCCGCTCAGGCCCGCACCGACCAGGACCTGGGTTCCGGCGGTCTCTCCTACATCAAGGAACTCAACATCGTTTGCGGCGGAGGCAAAGATGGCCTTCTCTACTGCATGCACGCCAACAACATGGGTGGCACAAAACCTGCTGACTTCGCCAATGCCAAGGCCAACTGCGCCAAGCTGGTCGGCGGTACGCCTGTCTGGGGAACCATGGACCCTGGCAACGGCATCCTCGCCTGCCCCCAGGACCCCCGCGAGCTGAACTTCCTGCCGTTCGGGCAAACCGCCCATCTCCACTCCCCGCCCGTCGTCATGTGGGACCCTCTCCTGAACGCCTGGACATTGTTTATCTGGGGAGAGAACCAGCAGCTGCACAAGTGGCAGCTAAGCGCTAATGCGGCGCCGCAGTATCTGGGGCAGAGCCATGAATACGCCTCGCCCGATTTGCGCGGGGAAACCCCCGGCGGCATGCCCGGTGGCTTCTGCGCAGGCTCGAGCAATGGAAACGATCCAAACAGTTACCTCCTCGTCTGCGCCGTTCCACACGGCGACGCCAACGCCAACAAGGTGACAGGCCACATCATCATCTACGATCCCGTCCATCTAGTGAACGGCTTCCTCACGAAACTATGGGACTCCGACGATTGGGGCTGGTCTGTCCCCCCGCCCGATCCACAGCAGTTCGCAAAATATCGGCTCTACAATAAATTCATGCCCCCCATCATCGACGGTGGAGAGATCATCCTGCCCGATTATGGGGGCAATGTGCTCATCCTTGGCCAATAGACTTCAGTGGCCAATCAACTTCAGCAACAGCTTCACCTTGCGCTCAGGGGCGAACGGTGATCGCGGAAAAATCCTTAAATTGCCCGGTACCCTTGCGGCCTTTGGGAGCAATGGGAATTTTGTAGTCTACCCCGGCAGGCGCATACGCGACATAATTTTGCGCCGAACCCGAAACGTTCGGCCCGAACGTGAAGTACCCCCAACCGTCCTGGTTCGTCCAGACGTCGGGGCCATGGCCTGTGTAATCGTGGAGATGGCGGTTCGGGCCGAAAGGCGTATGCACCCATTCGCTGCGGGGCCGAATGGGGTCTGAACTATATCCGCAGAACAGCCCTCCGCTCCACGTCGAACCTCCATTTCCATCACGGCTCCAGCAGAGCAGCGTTTCGTCCACGTACTCCCATGCAAGCTTGCCGATCGCAAACGTCGACCCGATCCACATCAGGTTCCTGATGAACGGACCGAGACCATACACCTCATAGTCTTTGGCAAAGATCAACGCTGCCTTGCACGGCATCGTGAGTGCGTCCAGATAGAACCAGAGTTTGTTATTCACGATGCCATTGGGACCGTCCGTGTCGTTCGACTCAATATAGAGGAAGGCGTGCCCCGAATCCTGAAAGCAGAAGCCATTCTCCACAAGCGTTGACAACGGCGCCCCTTGCGAAACCGCACGGTACGCATACTGCCGTGTAAAGTCCAACGCGGCCATGCCCGTCTGCCGCACAAAGTTCGCCAGAACCGCAGGATCTCCGTCATAGACTTCGGCATAATTCAGCCCTGGCCGCGCATTCGCCCACGCCGTGCTGACGCTTGGCGGCAAACCCTTCGCTTCATCCAGACGAAAGCCGTCGATGCCCAGCACCGTCTCCTGCCATTTGCCGGCCTGGATCTTCCCGTTCAACATATAGCCGTTCGTATGCTGATAACTCGCCAGAATGCCGTCGTTCGCCCCGTCATCTCCCGCAAAGGGCGTATCCTGACCCGCCGGGGGAGAAAAGCACCCGTTCGACTTCGGAAAGAGCGTCTGATCAACCTTTCCATCTGCCCCGCGCTCGTAGAGCGGAGGTGGTCCGCCGTACTGCCGGTTAACCCAGTCTTGGATCACGAGAATGCCGTTCTGATGCAACGAGTCAATAGCGGCCTTCAGGTCTGTCGCGCTACCCGTAATGTGCAACGGCTCCCATTGGCCCACATCCAAGTCCGTGCGCGGGTCATAGCCCAGGCTGAAAGGATTTTTTGTATTCAGAAAGGGTGGGAATTTGAATGCATTGCATCCGTACTGCGCCAGTTCCGGAGCAAGCAGTTTTACTCGCTGACACAGCCCTGGTTTCATAGCGCTATATGTGCTGTCATACACGATCACGATTCACCTCTTCACCCCTCAACCAGACCACGTGCCGTAATTTCTGAGGCCCACCTACTTCAAATTCTTAAAGAAGAGCGTTGCAAGCGTAGTTATCAGCCTGACATTCCGGCCTACAGTCGATCCATTCTACAATTTGAAAGCTAGAGCGGTCAGATTGAAAGCTAGAGCGGCCAGACCGATTTCACGCTGCACTGGGAGCTACCTTGTGCACTAAATGGCTCAATGGGCAAAGCGGCCTCTAAAAACTCCTGGATCAAAAGGGTGCTTTCGAATCATAAGTCCCTATTGTCCCTGAAAATGTGGGTTTCAGACTGTCTTTTGACAACGGATTTCCTGATGGCGTAATGTCGGCAGGCTGACCCAGACAATTCTGGAATGCTGTCAAACAGGGAGTCGCATGGGTCTCGGATCGAAGATTGAACGTCGCATCATGGCTGCACTGCTGGCAGGGGTTGGTGCATATTGCAGCCTTCCAGCCTCGTCGCAGATATCGCTCGATGCCACGAGCACGCCGACTGCGGCGGCTGTGGCGGGGGCGACTTCGCTGACATGGACGCATGTGCTGGGCAGTGGCAGCGAGCGGATGGTGGTGTGCGGCGTGACGTATGGGTATAACGATACGGCGCAGACGTCGCCACTTTCGCCGGCGCCAAGCATGACGTTCAATGGGCTGGCAATGACCACCTCGATTGCGACATTGCCGCTCCAGGCGCCAACCCACTCAGAGGCCAGTTCGTCGAAGATTTTTTCACAGATATTCTGGATCGACGATGCGAGCCTGGGTTCGCTGGTGGGCAGCTATCCGGTCGCGGTGACGATCCCGACGGCTGTGACGGCAGGTGCTTCTGGGGGATGCACGTCGCTGTTCGGGGTAAATCAAGCAGGTCCTGAGGCGACCGCAACGGCCTATTACTCGGCGGGATATACGTCGGTTCTGCTTACCGGCACTCTGACGACGCTGACGGCGGGTGACTGGGTGATCGATGAGATTGCAGGTGGCTATGGCTCGTCCGGGTCGGTGACGGCAGGGTCGGGACAGACGCAGTTGTATAGCCTGGAGTCGGCCGCTGGGGCGAAGACAACAGGCGGATCGAACGGGGGAGAGGTTTCCGCGGGCAGCTATAAGCCGGTGTCGACGCCGGGGTCGGTCACGCTGGGATGGACATCGACGCTCTCTCGCGCGACCTACACGATGGCGGCGTTCGCGCCGGCCCCGACGACAAACTATACGGTGACTACCTCGGTGAGTCCAACCGGCGGTGGTACTGTTTCGCTCAATCCCAGCGGCGGGACTTATGCCACTGGCACCAACGTCCAGGTAACGGCGACTCCGGCGGTTGGGTATACGTTCAGCAACTTCAGCGGATCATTGACGGGGACCACGAATCCAGCGACGCTGGCGGTGACTGCCAACGAGTCAGTAACCGCGAACTTCAGCGCCTCGATGTGTACCCTGACCGTGAATATTG
>Ga0302315_10004187_pt1 | contig 12702 bp, 13 predicted proteins | sample III_Palsa_N3_1_FD_200532 | JGI IMG/M metagenome (GOLD analysis project Ga0302315, IMG submission 200532) | Peat permafrost microbial communities from Stordalen Mire near Abisko, Sweden - III_Palsa_N3_1 | ecosystem: Environmental > Terrestrial > Soil > Palsa > Peat permafrost | place: Sweden... | reverse complement strand
CGGCAAACTTGATGAACCCGTTCCATTCCTTGCGTTGCAGGCACTCTGCAATTTTCGCGACCAGCGGTGCTGCACTCGCCTGGTCATCGACACGGGCAGGTCTCCCTTGCGGCCAGGCCACCACCTTGCCGCTTTCCGCATCAAGGATAAAAATGTCGGCGCCGCTGCCCAAGTCGACGTTATCGAAGATGGCGGAAAAATGCTCCGGCCGAATTGCCAGGAAAATACTGCCGATTAGTTTGTTATTGCTCTTGTTGATGATCGTGCGCACCATGCCCAAGTTCTGCTGGCCGATTCCGTTGTCGTAACTGCCCCAATGCGGCTGGCCGTGAGGATCGGCAGCGCGATCAACAAAGCGCACCACACCCCGCGTCAGTTGCGCAAACATCTGGGTATCGATAATGTGATTGCCTCTATCGAGAAAATATTTCTGATTGACGTAGTCGAGCGAACCGTAGCGATCAATCAGTATCTGGGTCAGATCCAGGCGCGCGGCGGCACGCGCACTCTCATTGCCGTCGGCGAACAACGTCAACGCGCGTTGCACGCGGTCTGACAACACCAGGGTGGCGCTCTCGGAGTCGATCTGCGCCATCCTCAAGGTCACGTTCTTCGATACCTGCTTGACCACTTCAGTGGAGAATATGCGGGTCTTCTCCTCAATTGCGCCGATTGACTCGACATAGGCGATGTAGCCGGAAATAAGAAGAGGCAACAGCGAGAGCAGGATAAATGAGTTGATCAGCCGGTATCGAATCTCGATGCGTCGTAGCAGATGCAAAGACAGGTAGTCAAACGAACGATGGATCAGGCCGAGGATTGCGCTCATTTGTAGTGCAACTTCGCTTCGTTCTTGATCGACAAATCAAGGATTTTCGCAGCCTGCCGCGGTGTAATTCTCTTCAGAAGCACATCCTGGATCAGCGGATGGAAGCGCTCGATGGTATTGGCGGGGAGGAAGGAATAGTAGATGCTGCCCGTGACCGGATAGGTGCGCACCAAGTTAATGTAGTCGGCAATTTGCCGGTCGCCGATCATACTGTCCGCCGCCAGCTTGAATGGCGAAATATTCTGGCGTTTGTTTTGCTGGATCGGAAATCCTTTGCCGGCGATGAATTCAAGAAACCGCAAGGCTGCCGCTTTGTTGGGTGTTTCGCATACCGCGAAGCCGGTTTCGCTGCCAACCACCGGCACTACCGTCTTACCTGCGTCGTTCCACGGCGGAATGAACACGCCGGTTTGGAAATCCTTGCCGTGCATCAGCAAGCCCGAAGCCCAACTGCCTTGGAAGGTCATCGCCGTCTTCCCTTCCGTGAACAGGCTGATGCCCTCATTGTAATCGGTGTTCATGTACGCTTTTTGCACATAGCCGCGCTCTGCGATGAGCAATATCTTGGCGAAGATATCTGCCGTCTGCGGCGTATTGAGATCGAGCGTGCCATCAGCGATCTTTTCCTTCCACGTCGGCTCGTTTGCCACTACGTTGTTGGCGAAACCGGAGCTGAACGGGCCGTTGCCCAGCATGTTCGGAAAGCCGCCGTTCCACATGATCGGGACGTAACCCTGGCGCTTGAGTTGCGCGCAGACTGTAAGAAATTCATCAAAATTGGTCGGCAGCTTCGTGATGCCGGCCTTGGCGAAAATATCCTTGTTATAGTAAATCATCGTCGTCGCCACCCCGCCGGAAATCCCGAACGCCTTGTTGGCGCGCGTAGTCCAATCGGCCTTGAGGCTGTCCAGCATATTATTCCAGGCCGCCGTCTGGCTGAGGTCAGCTAGCACACCCTGTTCGGCCAAGCCATCGGCGAAAGCGTTAGGATTGACCGACATCAGGTCAGGCAGGTTGCCGGTAGCAACCCGTGGCTTGATATTCTGTTCGACCGAATTGCCGATCATAAATTGGACATTCACGCGGATATCGGGATTTTGCCGGTTGAATTCGTCGGCGATCCGCAGCATTTCCTCCGGCCAGTCCGGTGCCCAAACCAGCGCCGTCATGGTGGTCTGATGCGTAACCGTCTTGCTCACAGGTACAGTGTCTTGCCGCCCACAGCCAGACATCGCAAGCAACAAAAAACTCGCGAATGCGCAGGCAAAGCGACGTAGCAACGTGACCTGGATGAATTTACTCATGCGTGGGCATCCAGTGGGGTCCTGGGAGCTTGCTCCCTCAACTTTTCGAGTATGGACAAGTGCAGCTTACGTTGCGTAACTCCTGTTTTTCAATTCTACCAGTACATTCCCGAATTCAAGCTTGAATTCAATTAGAAAATCGATGCCATCTTGTCAAGGAAAGCCGGGTTTGACAGTGAATTCGCGGTCGATGAAATCACGCTAGCTCCGGCATTCTCTTCGTGCAATTGCGCCAAGGACGGGTCTCAGAGGTTTGACAGCGGCAGGCAAGACGACGATACTTTGCGTTTTGTTCTTGAATGTTCCCTATTTTTCAGACCTTACCGTATCCGGTAACGAACCCAATTCCAAGGAAAACCCGATGATTCGACTTCGTCCAATTGTGATAGCCACCGCGATGGCTTTTGCCGCCAGCGCCCAGGCACAGGCTGCCGATGCCATTACGAGTAACCCGTTCTTCAACGCCAGCAAGCTGCCATTCCAGGCGCCGCCATTCGACCGAATCAAGGACGGCGACTATCAGCCGGCGCTCGAGGAAGGCATGAAGCAACAACTGGTCGAAATCCAGAAAATTGCCGACAATCCAGCAGCCCCGACCTTCGAAAACACCTTTGTCGCGATGGAAAAATCCGGCGCCATGCTGACCCGGGTGCAGATGGTTTTCAATACCGTGACCGGCGCCAACACGGATGACGCGCTGCAAAAGGTACAGGAAGAAGAAGCACCCAAGCTGGCCGCGCATCAAGATGCGATTTTCCTCAACGACAAGCTGTTTGCGCGCGTCGAAGCGATCTACAAACAAAGTCCAAAACTCAAGCTGGACCCGGAATCGAAGCGCCTGATCGAGGTGACTTATCGGAATTTCGTGCATGCAGGAGCCAAGCTCTCTGCTGCCGACAAGACCAAGCTGAAAGCCTTGAACGAAGAAGAGTCCACTCTCGACACACTGTTTACCAATAAGCTGCTGGCCGCGACCAAGGCTGGCGCGCTGGTGCTGGACGATAAAACCAAGCTGGCCGGACTTTCCGATGCGGAAATCGCCGCCGCCGCCCAAGCCGGTAAGGATCGTGGACTGGATGGCAAGTATGTGTTGACGCTGCAAAACACCACGCAACAACCCTTGCTGCAAGAGTTGAGCGACCGCGCCACCCGCGAGGCGCTGTTTGAAGCTTCGTGGAATCGCGCCGAGAAGGGCGATGCCAATGACACGCGCAAGATCATCGTACGGATCGCCCAGATTCGCGCCGAGCAAGCCAAGTTGATCGGCTTCAAAAACTACGCGGCCTGGAAGCTGGACGACCAAATGGCCAAGACGCCGGAAACAGCAATCGGCTTCATGGAAAAGCTGGTGCCGGCTGCCACTGCCCGTGCCCAGCGCGAAGCTGCGGATATTCAAGCCCAAATCGACAGCGATCAAGCCGCACTGAAACAACCGACCTTCAAGTTACAGCCGTGGGACTGGAATTTTTACGCCGAGCAAGTGCGCAAGGCCAAGTACGACCTCGATGAAAACCAGATCAAGCCTTATTTCGAGCTGAACAGCGTCTTGCAAAATGGCGTGTTCTACGCGGCCAATCTGCTGTACGGCCTGACTTTCAAGGAACGTCATGACATCCCGGTGTACCAGGCCGACGTCCGTGTATTCGACGTGTTCGACAAGAACGGCAAACCGCTGGCCTTGTTCTACTGCGACTACTTCAAGCGCGACAACAAGAACGGCGGCGCCTGGATGGACAATATGGTCACCCAATCCAAGTTGCTGGGCACCAAGCCGGTGATCTTTAACGTCACCAACTTCGCCAAGCCGGCAGCCGGCCAGCCAGCTCTGCTGTCGCTCGATGACGTGATCACCATGTTCCATGAATTCGGCCACGGATTACATGGCATTTTCGCCGACGAGCAATATCCGTCGCTGTCAGGCACCAGCACCGCGCGCGACTTTGTTGAATTCCCTTCGCAATTCAACGAGCATTGGGCGACCGATCCAAAGGTTTTTGCCAACTACGCGAAAAACAACAAGACTGGCGAGTTGATGCCGCAAGCCTTGATCGACAAGATGAAGAAGGCGGCCAATTTCAATAAGGGCTACGACATGACCGAGTTGAGTGCAGCAGCCTTGCTCGACCTCGACTGGCATACCCTGGGTGCGGATGCGCCATTGCAAGATGCCGATCTGTTCGAAGCGGCCGCGCTAAAGAAAGACAAGATCGACCTGGCGGAAGTGCCTTCACGTTACCGTTCCAGCTATTTCCAGCATATCTGGGGTAACGGTTATGCGGCCGGTTATTACGCTTATCCATGGACCCAGATGCTGGCCGACGACGGCTTCGCATGGTTCAAGGAACATGGCGGCTTGACCCGCGCCAATGGTGACCGTTTCCGCGCCATGGTGCTCTCGCGCGGCAATACCGAAGAACTCGCCAAGTTGTACAAGGACTGGCGCGGCAAGGAACCAAGTATCGAACCTATGCTGGAAAACCGTGGCCTGAAAGACGCACAGTAACCCTAGCTGTTGACGCTTCATCGGGCGGTTGACACCGCCTGATGTTGCCGATGCGGCAGCGCCGGACATGCATTTATTTTTTCCACGAAAACACAATGTTCAGGTGATTCTTTTCCCGAACAATGCGCCACGGGCTGGTTTGCAGGATGAAATCCTTGATGGCAAATCCAGTACCTAAGGTCAGCACCACCGCAAGCGCCCACCCCCAGTGACCCAAGCGTATTTGCGGATCAATACCCAGGCCTAAAATACCGGCGCCCACGACGATCCCGGTCATGCCGATAGTTGATTCCAAGCACATGCAACGCATCGCCTTGGTGCCGCTCGTTTGCTCGGCACGCCGCGTGCTCATCAAAATTGAAACATCACGGATCAGGCTTTGCAGCAAGAGCAATGCCGACATCATCAAGAGCAAGTTACCGGTACTGAGTTGACCTGGAAGCAGGGCGGTGATTGAAAAAGCCCCACATGCAGCAAGTAGAATCAGTACAAGCTCGGCTTTTTCACGTTTGGTCATTTCACTTGCTCATTGAATGGCGGAGGGGCGGGTAGGCTAACTCTTTCTTCGGCGGATCAACCCTGTCAGCATAGCAGGTAAGGAGACAATCGGTTGGCTTGCCAAAATCAAGTGATATATTCGAAATCACGGCTCTAACACTGTTTCCTTAATGTCGGCGAAACTGTATTCTGTGCAATAGATAAACTGATTACCACGAACTTTGTAATGCAACGGGCAAACATGTTTCGACGACCTCGGCAATCGGATTGGTGCCACAAGCTGGCGGCGAACTCCTCGTGCTTGCTGCTGGGCCTCGCATTGACGCTTGGAATCAACCCTGGAGCAACGGCCGAACCGCCGACCACCAAGCTCGTTATCCATTATATTCCTGGCAGCGAAATCTACGAATATCGCTGGAAGCTCCTGGAATTGGCCCTGAATCACACGCGTGCGACCGATGGCCCGTTTGAGATGGCGATTTCTGACGGCAAGTTGGGCGAGATATCGCAGAGCCGCAGCATCGTGCTGCTAAAAACTGGCAATGTCGACGTTCTCACTTTTGGCAGCAATAAAGAGCGGGAAGCGGAGCTGCGACCGATCAAGATCGACGTTCTCCGCGGCATGCTCGGTTATCGTATTTTGCTGATCCGAAAAGAGGATGAAGCCAAATTCGCAGCGCTCGACCCGAACACCCTGAGCCAGCAAATAAGCCTGGGCTTCAATAGCCAATGGGCCGACCTGGATATCCTGACGAGCAATGGGTTCAAGGTGGTGACATCCGCCGGCTATGACAATCTGTTTTACATGCTGGCAGCTGGCCGATTTGACGCATTCCCGCGCGGCCTGAACGAGGCTGCGCGGGAAATCGAAGATCGCAAGCAAGAACTTCCCTCGCTGACGATGGAAAAGACGCTGGCCTTGTTTGCCAACTATCCTGTATTTTTCTGGGTCCGCAAGAATGACGCCGCCCTGGCGGATCGCATCGAACGCGGACTCAAGCTGTCCTTGGCCGACGGCTCGTTCCGCCAACTGTTTCAGCACTATTATGCAAGGGAAATTGAGCAGGTCAAGCAAGAAAAAAGGCGGGTGCTCAAACTGAACAACCCATTGTTGCCGCCGGGCAGTCCGGCACCGGATACCAGTTGGTGGTGGAAGCAGTAGTGTTCTCTTAATCCGCGGAAGTAATCAATCGATTGCCCCCGTTCAAACACCTCCGTACCTCCATGCCCGCAAGGGGATATTCACCCCGAAGCTTCCGGCCGCATGACCTTGCGCAGGTTAATTACCTGCGCCACCCGCCGGAAACAATTTCTTACACTAGATACAGATTCTTGGTCACCAAGGCGTTACGCCATTGCGTTATAGGGGCGTAAGTGCAACGAAGAACGACTATCAGGAAGCTTCGATATCGGGATCGGCATTCTCGATTGAGCCGGGTTCGACGGTTCTCTTGAGGCTAATTTAATTTTCAATCCATAAGGTCGAGAAATATCATGAAAATCTCACTATTGATTCCCGCCACACTCGTCGCGATTGCCATGACCGGCTGCGTAGTGGCACCGGCACGCCCTGTCTATGTCGCCTCGCCAGGCGTGGCCTATGTAGCTCCCCCCGGTGTCGCGTATATCGCACCTACCTACGCAATTCCCGGCCCAGGCTATGTGTGGGCCTACCATGCGCATTATGGCTGGGGCTGGCACCACCCGCAGTATGGCTGGCACAAAGGCTGGAAATAACTCGACGCGGGTGGAAATTGCGCGCGACCAATAGGATCAGTTTGAAATCACATCCTGTGGGTCAAGCGGCAATTCCACCCGTTCCTGCGACGGCGGTCGGGCAAGTTGCGTCTAGCGACATCCATCGGCTGGCGATCCTTTTGACTGCGATTGGGCGACTGGGCGTAGGGTTCTGTACCAACTGATCAAGCGACACTTCTTTCGTTCATCCCATAATCTGCTCAATTGGCGGCCGGCATACAGAAACCCTTGGCGTTATTGATGCAATCACCGTTGGCGTCGACGATCTTGCTCAAATGGAGGTATCCAAGGCTGGCGCTTATACCACCACCTATTTGGAGGCCCACATTCCAGCCGCGCATGAGAATAAGTGCTTTGGCATCGTTCATCACTTCTGCGACAGCCATCGGATCAAGCGTGACTCCTGCTATCAGCCCTGCTTTGATCAGCGTCATTGGGCTGATACCCGCTAACATCGCGGTTCCACTGTAGCCGGCGATAACGCCGGCCCCCGCATCAATAAAAATACAAGGGTCCTCAAAATCGTCCGCGGTCAAATCATCCTTTTTACATGTCTCCATGACGTAGACGGTACCCTTTGATGTAAAGTCAGTGCTCGAACCAGTCCCGGATTTTTCCTTCAGATCAATTTTCGGCAGCTTTGGAATTTTAGGCAATTTCCCGCCCAATGAGTAACCCACGCCGAGGCCACCGTAATGGTAAAAGGCGACGTAGCCGTCATCCAACGTCGTCAATTCGATCAGGCCACCCGATCCGGTCACAATCCCGAGTCCCGCCCCGCCGGTTGCATTTGTTTTGAATTTCCATTTACTCTCTTTTTTCACCGGCAAATTGAATACCATGACTGCTCCACAAGGTTATTTCGAAACGCCCGGACCACTGATGTGTATGTACTTCGGGAAGAAAATGGTGAGCATCGACAAGATGAATGCGCCAAAGGCAAAAATCGACAGATCTATTGCATCCCCCCATATGGCACCAAACGCATCGGTCTCTGCCGTCATGCCAGGCTCTTTGGGATCGTACAAAACGGTGACCACTTCGCCGGTTTCATAGGAAATGTGGCCGTTCTGCGGATACTTGATTAACTCTCCGCTTGCTGTCGTGAAGCTGATCTCGACGTGATGTTTTCCAGCATACTGGCTGATGACGACGCCCTTGGCGCGAGCGGCGGTTTGCATGAAATCATATTCATTGTTTGCTGCGCAGACCGTGAAGATCAGAAAGATACATGTCACGCACAATAGAATCAGGCCAGCGTACCAGTGTCCGTTGGGAGTGTTAGTCGGTTTAAATTTATTTATCATTGATATATTCCATATATTGTCCAATTCGAGCCTCAAATGCGCGCACTGAGGACACCGCCTTCCTCACCCCGACCTCGGCGGCAATCGGATTGTCGGCTGACTCCATCTCTTTCTTCTTCATGCAATCGGTCTCTTCCCCATGCGCAGTTTCCAGCGCGCAATCTCACCGCGTTGCAACGAATGCAGAATCGTTTCGGTAAACGAATTTTGCCCAACGTGGCGCGGAAAGAATTGTTCCAACACACAACCAAGCAGATAGGGGCTGCTCCCGGCAAACAAGGTTTCATCCACCGTCAGATCGATGCTGATGCCACGGCCCATGAGGATCTGCCCATTGGCGGGAAGGCGCCGGGTCACGGCTTTGAGGCTGCAGTGCGTGATTGCCTCGATCTGTTTCCTGACGGTTAAATCAGTCAATGGCGCATAGAGCGATAGCAGCTCGCGCAGCGCCTGTGCACCTTCGGCTGGATTCAGGTCCATCAGGGTCAAGTAATTCAGATTCAGATGGCTGATCAAGCGCCAGGTCGTAACGCCATCGGCCAATGCGGATTTCGGCTCAGTCGGCCCGTGCAAAATCTTGATGGACTCAACCGGAACCGAGTCGACCATCTCAAAATCGGTAGCGCCGCCCTTGGGAATCAGTGATGCCAGGTCACGATTGGTGCACAGTGTATCCACCGATAGATTCTTCAATGTCCGCCGGAACGGCACTCGGTTCTGATCGGTCAATGACAGGAATACTTTGCTGCCGACATAGTTGGTGCGCTGGCCTTTGCGACGCTTACTATCCGACAACATGTGAGGTTCGCGGCGAATTGCGTAATAGACGGTATCGTCGCCAACGTCGCTACCCAGCGCCATGTGAAGTGAACGAAATTCCAGCTCTTTACCGGTATCTTCTTCACTCCCGGTTGCGCCGGTTATGGCGTAAATTTCAAAGCTCGTCGGATAGTTTTTGTCGGGCGCGATGTGATGCTCGCGAGCTTGCGCATCGATTTCCAAAGAATCGCCCCGCTTCGGGAACAGATTGACGATAGGCGTACAAAATAATGCCAGTTGCTGTTTGCCTACCTGACTTTCGAGTTGCCCGACTTGGCAGTCCAGCAGGATCGTCAAATCGAGCGTATTCCCCTGCGACTTGGAAACCAGATTGTTGAGTCCGGTCAGAGTGAAAAACCGGTAGCGATTGGGGCAGGCAAAGTACTCATGCAGCAGCCGATAACCCTGGAATGCGTGTGTAGAAAAAGGGATCATCGCTTGATCGCCGTCGAATCCTTCCGGGCGGATGGTTTCCGGCCCCAAAAACTCCATCCATTTCACGGGTCGTTGTGTTTCGCAACCAACCACGCCCAGCGCATGGGCAAAGATGATTTCAACCAGGCGCGAGGCGATGTCGTCCTCACCGGCAATATAAAAAGTGAGCTGATCCAGGCTCAATGCCGCCAGCATGCCCTTGGTTGCTTTGATACGGATGCGAATGGAGCCTTTGACAGGCCGTTCCAGATACAAATTCTTCAAGGGCAGGTCAGGCGGTGCGCCAGTGCAACTGACCTCCGCAATTTCCAGCGGCCACAGCGCCACATCATGCGCGGTGCGAAATTCGCACGCGGTGTCCTCCCCCTTGGGGATGCCGGCAAGCAGGGATGAATGGCGCGGCACGTGAAAACCCGCCGCCAGCGATCCATGCTTCATGTCCGGGCGCAACTCCACAATCGCCATCGATGGCGTCGGCGCCAGATAGTTCGGATAATGGGCTTCCAGTAAACGCTGCGAAAAATGCGGAAATTGCGCATCCATCTTGAGCTGGACGCGGGCCGTCAAGAAACTGAACGCTTCCAGCAGGCGTTCCACATACGGATCGGCCACTTCGACGCCATTCATGCCGAGACGATTCGCGATCTTGGGAAACTCTTCAGCGAATTCCTGCCCCAGCTCGCGCAAATAGGCGAGTTCGGCGTTGTAGTATTCGAGTAGGCGTGGGTCCATCAGATGGTTTCTAAGGTGGTTTGCCAATCTATCGCGGTTCCTAATTCGATTGGCCCGGCGAGGAATATACTCACTTTCCCTGAATCAAAAATCAGGGGCATGGGAGATTGGATATGTTCCATTTTTATGGGATGCCTGCTAATCAGCCGAAATGTATTTCAGCGTGATCGTGGAATCGTAAAAAGTGCAATTTTAATCTTTCAAGAAATAATTCTCTTTCTTCAGGATTCATTTTCTTGCCATCATCCCATTTTCTAATAGACGATAAAAAGACTGTCGTGGAATAGGGATCAAACTCGCATATAAGCGCCTTGTCATGGCATTGATAGAAAAGCCGCTCACCCCGTTCAATGATCCGAATCTTGTATTGCTGTTCAGTGTTATTCTCTGCTCGCGGTCCGTTGTGAATTTCGGCCTTCAATTTGACCATGTATTCTTTTTGAAGTCTTTTTTGATCTGGCGTCATATTGCAACCACTCTTTTACAGCTATTTTTGTATCTCAATGATCTTTCCATCTTTTCCGACAAATTGGATGGCCTGCCGCTCTCTTGCAAGCCACCGGTCGGAAATTCTTTTGTATATAACAGTTTTTTCTTCATCGGAAATTTTCGATCCATCGTCCCATTTCCGAATTGAATCAATGTAGAAACGTCGATACGTTGTACTGATTTCGCATATAACGGCTTTCCCACCTTGCTGATAGAATAATTGTTCCCCACGATGGAGTATTCGAATGTAGCAAATTTCCCCACTCTCTGTCGGTATTTTCGGCTCCCGATCTGCCTCCATTTTCTGCTTTAATTCTTGAATATATTCGTAGTTCAATTTTTCCGATTCGTTCCTGAACTTTCTGGTCATGGCGATTCTTTCCTTTAACATTTGGCCGGAGCTCAATTCCTTTTCATCCTTGATCCGCTGCCATCGCCAAAACTTCTTGTTTCATACACGATACCCATCTATGCGCATATCGGAATGCCTACGGCCTCACCTGACACGTTAATAGTATTTCATAGGCATCTTTCTCACTTTTTTGCGCCTTTGTGGCTTCTTCTTCTGTAACCTCGACTTCGCGAATCTGGACTACTATCTCGCCCGCATCATATCGAATGAAGGAGTGATCTTCGCGCTTAAAAATTTCGATGCCATAACCGGAGAAAATCAAATCATTCATTTTGAGTCTCTAGTTTGGAAAAACCGATGCACCTAAAGCATGGTAGGCACAATGGGCATATCTATTGCGCCGCATGATGCATGCGGCATGCCCATCATTCAAGATTTACAGTCAATTTCGCCCAGGCCACCTGTCTATTTTTCTCGATCGATTGTTCGGGAAATCCTTCTTTCGTGACCTAATGTTATGTTCCCTAAAGGGAATTTTCGTAATCGTCCGCTGGCATCAGTCCGCTGAGAAAGACCTCAAGTGAATTAACTATGTATTCGACAAGTTCATTGTCATTTTCGTCAACCATATCTCTATTTAACAAATGAATCCCTTGATTCTCAAAATCTATGAGAAGCGGGTAACCACTAACGTCATAGCCAAATGGAATATATTTTTTCGGATCGAACAATTTTTGTCTTTCCGTGAATTCAATATAGTTTTCCTCAAGAGTAGATTCCGTTGGCCGAGATTGATATCTGATGGGGTAAAATCCATTAAAAGTTACCTCATCAACTTCGCCCGGATTTGATCCAACTGGAACGTAATACATTTTGTGACAATCAGGTATACCACCGTTTTCAAGTAAGTAATGTGCTTTCAATGTTGGCGGAAAAACTATTCCAAATTTTGCTTCGATGGCTAAAAAGTCGCTCTCCGATGGGGGGATAGAAAGTTCAATCAATTTTAGTTTAGTCATGTTTTCTCCTTAACAACCACCGCTAGTCTTCCTCCAACCCTTCTTCTCGGCAAAGGCTCTTGCCTCAGGTTTCTTGTAGTTTGTTCCGCTATATTTCTGAAATTGCGACACACCACCTTCGTGCGGAATTGATCCGTGGATATCTTTATCCACAAGTTGCATTGTTACTTCGCCTGTTTCTGGGTTAAAGTCGCTCATGTGATGCCATGTGTAATCTTTTGCGTCGTCTCTTGAAATTCCAGATTTCAAGAACGCTTGCGTATCGTCTAAACCACGCGCCCCTTGCATTTGAATTATTACCGAGCTGCTCTGCCCCTCTCCAGCGGGATACAAACCGTTGTCAGAAAAATCGGCGCTCGGTATGCGAGCCACCCAGCCCAACGGATCAATCCACCGACTCGGATTCGGCGCATATTGATAGAGGTTAATACCTCCCATCAACCCAATCGGGTCTTGGCTAACAAACCGCCCAATATCAGAATCATAATACCGGAAAGTGTTATAACAAAGCCCCGTCTCCGCATCGTAATACTGCCCTTGCATGCGCAAATTCTGCGGCAGAAGATGGATAGCGCTCAACCCGGACGCATCCGGCTGGTGCTGTTTGTGCCAATGCTCGACGACGGTATTGCCCCAAACTGCATACCTCGCCTGCCA
>Ga0302315_10004185_pt1 | contig 12703 bp, 10 predicted proteins | sample III_Palsa_N3_1_FD_200532 | JGI IMG/M metagenome (GOLD analysis project Ga0302315, IMG submission 200532) | Peat permafrost microbial communities from Stordalen Mire near Abisko, Sweden - III_Palsa_N3_1 | ecosystem: Environmental > Terrestrial > Soil > Palsa > Peat permafrost | place: Sweden... | reverse complement strand
CTGCTTAGTCACCGCTGATGCGCAGCCGCTGCCCCATTTCTGGGAGCACACCGTTGGCAGTGGCCATTCCATGCTCGCTCTGCGCGCGGACTGGCAAAGGCAGCTTCACAGAGCGCACAACGAACTGGGTTTCGGACACGTCCGTTTTCATGATCTGCTAAGCGACGACATGGGCACACTTATGGACGAGCAGAATCACCTTATCTACGAGTTCTTCAACGCCGATCAAATCTGCGATTTTCTCCTGTCCATCGGCATGAAGCCCTTTGTGGAACTCAGCTTCATGCCCACAACCCTGTCCAGCGGAAGCACAACCGTTTTCCACTACAACGCGAACGTCACGCCTCCAAAGGATTATGCACAATGGGCAACTTTGATCACGCGGCTCGTCAAGCATTGGGTGGAACGCTACGGTATAGATGAGGTTGGCACGTGGTTTTTTGAAGTGTGGAATGAGCCTAATCTCAAGGCATTCTGGACCGGCACGCAGGCTGACTACTTCAAATTATATAGAGTCACCGCCGAGGCGATCAAAAATATAGACGCCAGACTGAAAGTCGGAGGCCCGGCGACCGCCAAAAACGAATGGGTAACAGAGTTTCTCGATTTCTGCGAGACGAATGATGTTGCTGCGGATTTCTTAAGCACGCATCACTATCCAACAGACGCACTCGGCACCATTGGCGAAGATACCGAGAGCCAGCTTGCCCACAGCAAGCGAAGCATCCTGCGGGATTGGGCGCAGGACACTCACCGCAAAGCCCGAGGAAAGCCGCTCTACTACACAGAATGGAGTTCGTCCTCCAATCCGCGCGACCATTTGCACGACGAGCCCTATGCCGCCGCAGTCATCATAAAAACCATGATGGAGGCGCGGGGACTCGTCCAGGGGTACAGCTATTGGACATTTTCCGATATCTTTGAGGAAAACTATATGCCGGCGACTGCCTTTCAGGGCGGCTTTGGCCTGCTTACCCTGCAGGGAGTCGCAAAACCGTCCTACCGAGCCTTCGAACTTCTGCACCGTCTCGGCGCCGAGGAATTACAGGTAACTGGGACGCACGAAACCGTAGACGTATGGATAGTGCGAGGGTGCGACACACTGACGGTGCTCCTAACAAACCATGCGATGCCGCGGCACGCCATAAAATCCGAAGAAGTTCACGTTCAACTGATAGGCCTCGAGTCTCCGAAAACGGTTTATATCGAACGTATCGACGACGATCATGCCAACGCCAAGCGCCTCTGGATCGAGATGGACAAACCGGCCCTGCCCACTCGCCGACAGGTGGAACAACTGAACGTGGCGTCCCAGCTCGTTAGGAAACCGCTTCCTTGGGAACTCGAAGCCGGTTCTGTCAACATATCGGTTATTATGCCGCCTCAATCGATAGCAGCGGTCACGGTGGAATTGCGACCGCAGCTCTCAAGCGGAGGCAGCCCGCCTTGAGCAGCTCCATCGTTGATTAATTAGTAGGAGATCCTATAGCCCACTCCGGCAGCCACAGGGAACTTACACAGCCCGGCGTCCGGCTGCAGGTTGAGTTCGCCTTCCGGTGATGATACGCGAAGCGGCCTCTCCGTGTAGATGCGGCAATGCGTGTTCTGGTCGGCGCGTACTATAGCCTCGGCCAGACGCATATCGTCCCAGGTGACATCCACCGTAAAGCCGCCGCGTGCCCGCAATCCACGAACTTCACCGCTCGACCATGCACGAGGGAGTGCCGGCAGCAGGTCCAGGATACCGTCGATACTCTGTAGCAGCATCTCCGCGATTCCAGCCGTCGTGGCGGGATTGCCGTCGAACGAGTATATATTCTCACCGGCTCCGGCAATGCCGGACAGCGACATCGACATCAAGTTCTTGTCGCAAAGCTTGGTCAGCATCAGCCGTACGCTCTCGTGCGCCCGCTCTCCGTCGCCAAGGCGCGCATAGTAATTGATCGCGTTTGCGCGGCTCCACTCCACATCTTCGAAATCTGGCCTGTCCATTTTATGCTCGATCGACACACGGGCCGCGTCGGCCAGTTCCGGGTGTGTGCGTCGGGTGATCTGCGAGAACGGGTACAGAGCGCACAGATGGCTGGTGTGCCGGTGGTTCGGAACTGCCTCCTCGTAATCGTTGTGCCACTCCTGGATCTGACCATGCTTGCCGATCGTTAGCGGTGGCAATTTCTTAAGCGCCGTTTGAAGCTCAGCCCGATAGGCGGCGTCTACGCACAGGACATGGCCTGCCTGGATGGTTCTGGTGAAGATCTCATGGACCACCACGCGATCGTGTACAGGCATCATAGATTCGCTCATGTGCGTTCCGTCAGGAGCGATAAACCAGTTCTCAGGCGATACGGCCGGACCGGTCATCAGATATCCTTGATCGGGATGCTCGACCATGGATTCCAGAAAGAACTGCGCAGATTCCTTAAGGATGGGGTAAGCCGTCTCGGAAAGGAACGTTTCGTCCCCCGTAAACGCGTAATGGTCCCAAAGATGCGAAGCGATCCAGGCGCCGCCCACATCATGCGTCCCCCACCCCAGGCCATTGCCGGGGGCCGTGAATCCCCAGGCGTTCGTATAGACGTGGCAGACCCAGCCGCCGCAGCCGTACATTTTTTGTGCAGTGCGCCGCCCGGGCGCCCGCAGCGAATCGACCAGCGAGAAGAGAGGAACGCTGCACTCGCTCAGGTTGCCGACATTGGCAGCCCAATAATTCTGCTGCGTGTTGATATCCAGGTGATAATCGCAAGTCCACGACATCTTGCAGGCGACATTGTCGTTCCAGATGCCCTGCAAGTGCAGCGGAAGCGGCGAATTCGCCCGTGACCCCGCAATGGTGAGATAGCGGCCATATTGAAAAAGCAAAGCCGCGAATGCAGGATCATCGCGCCCCTGAAGGAGCGCCTGCTGCCGCTCGTCGGTGGGCAGCTCCTTCAATGTGGAAGCGCCCAGATCGATATGGACACGCCCAAACAGGCTTTGATAGTCGTCGATGTGGTCTTCACGCAAGCGACCGTAGCCTTTCGAGACCGCAGCATCGATCTGCCCCAAACTCACCACCGCCGGGTCGTCGCCCAGGTAATCCGTATTGACGGCGATCAAAATGGTGACGGCACTGGCCTGCACAACAGTGACCACGTCTTCCAACGCAGTGATACTCCCACCGTCATGCACAATCTGGACGATCGCGTTGAACGCTACTCCGGAATGCCCGTCGCTGTGCATAGCCTCGTAGGCATGGCCGGAAATCCTCAGCTGGCCTGAGGGATCGGCCTGGACCCTGTAGTCTCCCAGGTCGCTGTCAAATCGTAATGCGAACGAGAGCTTTCCGACTGTATCCGCCGTGATGCGGATGGCCACAACTTGATCCACGTTACTCGCAATATATTCGCGCGAGAATCGAACGTTGTCTGATGTGTATGTCACTCTGGAGACTGCGTCCGCGATATCCAGCTCGCGCCTGTAATTCTGAACCGGATGCCCGCACTCCATGTCAATAGAGAGGTCTCCCAGAGGAAGGTTCGTTCCGAAGTTGCGCTGCGATCCCAGCACATTGTCCTGGACAGACTGCTTCGCCTCAGCGTATTTGCCATCGAACAGAAGTTGCCGTATTTCGGGCAGCTTTGCCCCGGCATTCGGGTTCTCATGCTCGTCACTGGAACGCCCCGACCAGAGCGTAACTTCGTTCAGCGCAATGCGTTCGTGCTCCGCACCCCCATAGACCATCGCGCCAATACGACCGTTGCCGATCGGAAGCGCCTCCAGCCATCGACTGGCGGACTGCCTGTACCAGAGCTTCAGATCGGAACATGATTTGTCGGACATAGCTACCCTTGTGTAAACGCTTTCATTACTTCCTCTATTATAGGCCATAAAACAAAATTAGTCGATACACATTTGTACGATGAATTTGTCTCATCCTCTGAATTGACCCACCCGTCGGCCTGATAGCCCACTCCCTCCCGAAACGGGAGGGTTAGGAGGTTAAGATTTGGGCCCAGCATACACACAGCACACCTCTTCCTCCTCCCGTTTCGGGAGGAGTACGCTGGCTGCGAGGAACGAGCAGACAGGGGGAGGTGGGTTTCCTTGAAGTCCCCCCAAATGAAGATCGTAGGATAGGACAATCTTTCCGAGTTTTGTGCATGGACTACGACACCGTCGTGACGTACAATAAATCAACGGCCATTTCGAGCAGACATGAAGCGGGAAACAGGGTCGAATATCCTTCCGGACACAACGGCAGGATGGTCAAGAAAGTGAGGAAATGTTTCCATGAAAAGTCGAGGCGCAGCATGAAAAGCCGAATTACGCGACTGGGATCATTGGCCGGCGCCATCGCCATGATAGTTATCTTACCAGGCTGCTCGTCCCAACAAAGTAGCACCAAGCAAATATCGCCGCTAACCTATACGCCAAAGCCAATGTCCGCTTCGGTCGCGGCCTCTATGGATGCATATAAGAAAATGGCGGGTATGTCGCCGCAGCAGCAGGCTCAGTATAAGCAAGATCATCCTGAGCTTGGAACCACACCAACTCGGGCCGATGAATAGATTCGGTACTAATTATTCACTACACTAAAGGAAAGAGCTATGAAAACACGCATCGGATTTACATTAATAGAGCTGCTAGTTGTTATCGCAATAATAGCGATACTTGCAGCTATTTTGTTCCCGGTATTCGCCAAGGTCCGCGAGAAGGCGCGGCAGACATCGTGCGAGTCCAACATGAAGCAGCTCGGCATTGCATTTATGCAGTACACAGAGGACAACGATGAGAATATGCCCCCCACTCTATCGGTCTATTTCACCGGCTACGGCTATACACCAACACTAGGATTTGTCGGATGGGCCGGTAAGATTTACCCCTACGTCAAAAGTGCCGGGGTCTTCTCGTGTCCCGATGACGCCACAGGTCCCATGGTTGGTGGAGTTACAAACGTACAAAAAATATCCTATGCCTTTAATGGCAGTCTTTACGACAACGACGAAATCGACGCGTACTATGCGGGAACCCAGACGTACGGCAACCTTTCAGAGTACAACAGTCCATCCAATACAGTGGAACTCTTTGAGGTTGCCAATGTCCAAAGCGGAACTGACTGGAATACGGATCTAGACGACAGTTCACCGAGTGGAATGGGCGCTCCGAGCAAGTGGTGTGGAGGAGATGTGCTTAGCAACTCATGCGCGGGGCAATATGCTACCGGTGCTATCGCCGGTTATACAGGTCTAAATAACATTCCGCCGGGCACGGCAGGCCGTCACACGGGCGGAGCAAACTATCTTGCAATAGACGGACATGTTAAGTGGTTGATGCCGAATTCAGTCTCCGGCGGTTACGTGGCTAAGACTTCCGCAACACCAGAAGAATTTAGCCCTATGTTTCCCGGATATGCCGCAGGCACCGACAGCATGGTTATAGACGCGCAGGGAGATAAGGCTCAGCTTACGTTCAGTCCTATCTAGTTTTAGTACCATGGCCTTGGCTCGGGAGCTTAGTACTCCGAGCCAAGGCCATCAATATTTGCGAAGTACACATTTAGCCTTGGCCAGCACATCCTCAGAAACCGCCTGCCTCATAGTTGAGGAATCGATTGCAACGCGGCCCCCACTCGCAGACGTATCATCATGTATCGGCTCAGTAATATGAACAGACCATCAAACGATTTAAAATCCTCGAACTTTAATTTCCCTGCACTACTGGCAATATTTTTTGTCCTTACCTTCGCTCCTGTTGCTTGCGCTCGCGCGTCGCCGGGTCCTCTTACTTTGTGGTACGAACAGCCAGCAAGCGTCACCATGAATGAGGCGCTGCCAATCGGAAATGGCCGCATGGCCGGGCTCATTCTAGGCGGAACTCTGAACGAGCAGATCATCTTCGATGAAGGTAGTCTGTGGACCGGCGACAAAAATGTCAGCGGCGACTATCGCACGATGGGCTCCTACCAAAAATTTGGAGAAGTAAATATCAATCTGCCAGGCCACGATTTGGCCGTGGATTATCGGCGCGACCTCGATCTTAGTTCGGCGACGGCGCATGTCAGCTACCGTCTTGGCACTACTACCTATACCCGCGAGTACTTTGCCAGCCATCCCGCGCAGGTATTGGTGGCGCATCTTACGGCCAGCCGCCCGGCTGCCTACACGGGCTCCATCGAGCTTCAGGATTCCCACAACGAAAAGACCAGCATTAGCGGCCATCGCATGACATTCTCGGGAGCGTTGTCGAACGGGATATCCTATGAAGCTCAGATGCAGGTGATTGTGGATGGCGGCCAGGTTTCTACAACCGGCGACACGCTAACATTCAGCCACTGCAACAGCATTACGCTCATCCTTGGAACCGGCACGAGCTATGTGATGGACTACGCCAGGAACTACCACGGCGACTTACCCCATGCGCGCGTCACGCAGCAGGTAGATCGAGCCTCCGCCGAATCCTACAGCCAGCTCAAGCACGACCATGTTGCGGACTATCGCTCGCTGTTCGACCGCGTGCATCTCGATTTGGGCGCTACCTCAGCGGATCGACTTGCGTTGCCGACCGACGCCCGCAAGATTCTTGCGGAGAATGGCGGGGATCCACAACTCGAACAGCTTCTCTACCAATACGGACGGTACTTGATGATTGCGTGCACGCGTCCGGGAGGGCTGCCATCCAATCTGCAGGGCACATGGAACGACAGCAATAATCCACCGTGGGACAGCGATTACCACACTGATCTGAACATCGAAATGGACTACTGGCCCGTCGAGGTTGCCAATCTGTCCGAATGCGCCCTTCCGTTATTCGATCTGGTAGACAGCCAGATCCCCTCCTGGCGAACAGCGACGCAGGCGGATCCGGAATACAAGCTGGCCTCCGGCGAGCGGCCGACGGTGGGATTTGATATGCGGGCGTCGTTCAATATCACTGGAGGCATGGGGTGGCTGTGGATCAAGACGACAGACGCATGGATTATGCAGAGCTATTGGGAGCACTACGCATTTACGGGAGACAAAGAGTTTTTGCGCACGCGGGCGTATCCACTGCTCAAGGAGACGTGCGAGTTCTGGGACCAGGAGCTCAAACCAACGTCCGATGGCAAATTGGTAGTCCCAAATGGCTGGTCTCCCGAGCATGGTCCGACAGAGGATGGTACGAGCTTTAACCAGGAGCTTGTTTGGGACCTGTTTACGAACTACATTGCCGCAAGCAATGCGCTGGATGTCGATCCGGCTTACCGCGCCAGAATCGCTTCGCTGCGCGATAAGCTTCTCACGCCAAAAATCGGCCATTGGGGGCAACTTCAGGAGTGGGTCGAAGACAAGGACGATCCTAATGATCACCATCGGCACACGTCGAATTTAATAGGGGTTTATCCAGGACACGAGTTCACCAGCCAGGGGACACCCGCAATGATGCAAGCCGCTAAGGTATCCATGCTCCATCGCGGCAGTATCGGCGACGTGGCCGAGTGGTCTTTCGCGTGGCGAGGCGCGCTGTTTGCCCGGATGCACGACGGCGACAATGCGCACCTGCAAGTTACACACTTCTTTGCCGAGCGAAACTCCTGCGTAAACCTGTTCGGCTTGTTGGGGGATGTCTCTCCGCCGGTCATGCAGATTGACGGCAACTTCGGCATTACCGCCGCCATATCGGAGATGCTGGTTCAGAGCCACAACGATGATATCGAGCTGCTGCCTGCACTGCCCACCGCCTGGCCTACCGGTTCGGTGGAAGGCCTGCGCGCCCGAGGGGGCTTTATCATCGATGAATCCTGGAAAAACGGCGCGCTGACCTCCGTCACAATACGCAGCACAACGGGAACACGGTGCGCGGTCAGATATAAGAACCGTTCAGCCACGTTTACTTTGACGCCTGGCCAAATCGTCCGGCTCACAGGCAGCCTGGGGCCGACTGGAGTGCTTTCATCGCTATAGTCTGAGCGACGAATTGATCTTTCGGTATTGATTGGGCGAGACCCCAAGCAGCGCCTTAAACGCTCGGGAAAAGTAGTACGTGCTGCCGAACCCCGTCGCCTCCGCGATATCCTCTACCTTATCCCTCGTTCGAACCAGGAGTGTGGAAGCTTCACGGATGCGCAGGAGGCGGATGTACTGGATCGGAGGTTCTCCGAACGCCTGCTTGAACGCGGCGTAAAAGTGCGACTCGGACATGCACGCCACACCGGCGAGGTCCTCTACACTAATATGTTCCGCCAAATTCCGATGAATGTATTGCAGCACCGGGACCATGCGGTCCGCACCCTCAAGTAGCCGGAAGCCATCGGGTTTCGGCGAGGACACGCTGATAATGATCTGCATGAGAGTATTCAGGAGCAGCGGGATGCGGTAGGCATCGTGCATAAAACGGCCTAAATCCACCGAAACATCCTCAGGCTCCTGGTTCACGAGCTCGATCATCTCATCGATAATCGCCCCGATCTCATCAGCAGGCGCACCGCTCACCTTTAGCGGCATGGAAAAACAACTCACGGCATCGTGGGCCTTGTAGATCAGCGCGTGAAACCGAACCCATTGCGACTCCATTCGACCGCTGGATCCCACATGATGCGTAATCGACACCGGAATATTTGCCTGATGCAGATAGACTTCACCTGGCCCAACAAAGTAGTGGCCATCTGGATGCTCGATCTCGTACTGCCCATCCAGCACCCGCGAAACAACCGTATCAAGCGTCATCCGGCGACGTTGCCTTTTATCTTGGAACTGCTCCTGCCGCGCGTCTTCCAGGACGACATCCAACTGCTGCGCCAGGATCTTCGGTAAAAGAGGCATCTAGCTTTCCCATCCGTGAGTGATCCCTACCGGTGGACCGGGCGGATCTATCCGACAACTTAATCAAGAGAAGAATCAGAGTATCAGACAACTCCCGTCTATTATAGGCCAAGGACTTCCTCGTGTCAACGTGCCGTGTTCTAACCAAACCAAAGAGCAACCGCGGTCTGATTGATTGCTTACCAAGTTCGCTGTCAGAAGCCCAGACGGCAACTCCGTCAGGCGTATCAGTACCCGGTTGACAACACCCCCGCCCCACAGTATACTGATCGTGTGCGCGGAGCAGCCGCGCCCAGTCCGCGGAAAGGGCTTAGCCCCCTGCATTCAGCTTTAACGAACGTCACCTTCTTTCTGCCTGTGTCTTGCGGACCCCAGGCGTAATGGAAAGGAGGTCTTAATGACCACATCATCGCTCCCGCCCCAGGCAAACCTGGAGCATCTTCGCAACCAAGCCAAATCCCTGCTGACATCTTTTCGTGACGGCAATCCAGAGTCAATAGCCCGAGTCGCTGTTGCCATAGGGGCCAATGCCCGCCAAACGTCAACGGGCCTGCGCCTCTCCCATGCCCAATTTGTGATAGCACGTGAATACGGATTCGCGAGCTGGACACAGTTAAAGGAGCGTCTGGCAACCCAGCCCGCCTCAACAGAGAAATCGGGTTCGGAGATCGAACGCGGCGCCGAACTCTACGCAAAAATGCTGGATCGGATTCGATCCGAAAAGACGCTCTCGGCCGATATCCACAGCGCAACCAGTAGCAACGGAAAGGTGTCCTTTCGATCAAGAGCGCTGCTGCGTGCCCGCAAGCCGTACCAGGCCCACACCGAAACGTGGACTATGTCCCCGGAGGACGACGAAACCGTCCATGTTAAGTCGGTGTGCGTCGCCGACGGACGCGATTTCTGGTGCTACTGGCCGAATGGCAGGGTTAGCGAGATTAGTCTGGCAATGGAGCACGATATCTATTAACATGCGCCCAGCCCAACGGGTCTCGCCGCTCCCAATCGTGAAATGATTATATCGCTGGGGATGGTTTCGTTTGCAGTCGACATTCGAACTGTGCACGGAGGGCGGGACGTACTACGAAAAAAGGACGATGCATTCCAGTGGACCGGCGTTGAGGATGTCGACGGCGACAGTTGTGACATCCTTGACATCATAAGCTCGCAGTCTACAATGCGCCTTTGGATATCGGCAGCCGACCATCTACCACGACGTCATGTTTGGGCTCATAAATCAATATGGGGCTATCGGCGCGTCACCGAACTTCGTGATCATCGGTCCCGACGGCATTGTAATCGATTCGTGGGCCCGCAACATCGCACACCTGGAAGCGTCTGTCGCGTCCGTCCTCAACAGCGGCTCATCAGAACAAAAGCCGCCTTACAAATTAACAAATCTGTAAGGCGGCCTGGTGTCATCACGCACGAAGTGCACGTGGCCGAACACGAGTGAGTCCTTACGGAGCGGGCACGTTCACACGAACGTTGACCGGAGTGTCGCTGCCGTAGCCCATAACCGAGAAAACGAATTGAGTAATATTGGCGGTCTTTGGAACAGAAAAGACAACCCCGAAGCTCTTTTGCGATCCTTGGATAAGAGAGCCGGAAGCCGCATCAATATCGATAGGACTGTACGAGTTTCCCTGGTCATCGGTAAGTGACGTATTCGCGTCCCCATGAATAGTCAGGATCGGTTCGTCGGATTTCTGTTGTCCATTTTTTACCGAGCAGTTGAACACAATCAACTGGTCACTGGGCCTGGATGGATTATCGGATCCGGTTCCGTCGTAGTAGGTCCAGTTATACGAATTGGGACGAGTTACCGTGTTTACGCGGAAGCGCCATTTGCCGGTAAATGTCCACTGGCCAACATTTATCACAGTTCCAGCCAACTGGTTGGCTCCCCCTGCGGGAGTCCCCGAGGAACCCGAAGCAACAAGCGCGTAGCCGTGTCCTCGCGCGGCCACCTGGCACGACAAAGCCTTTGCCACGTCGGAAAGCGGTACGTAGGTATGCCCGCCAATGCTGCGTGCGTTCTGGGTTAATACCTGATCTTTGTAATAGACCGTCGACGGGCTCTGCGCCAGCGCAGCAGCGCAGAATGCGACACTCGGGAGTACCGTCAAGAGAAAGACACCTGGTTTGTTCATGAGCTAAATCCTTTTAATCCGACAATTGCGCCTTGATTGTAAAGCTTGGCGGACTGCACGATACACCTCGCAGCCGAATTCCACATCCATCACTATACCTGTCGCTAGGTACAGTTAGCGTGCACTGTAGAGAATAAGTTCCCATGAAAACAGAACTCCCGCCATTCCAAGAAGGATATCGCGCCGGCACTATTGTAACAAGAACCACAAACAGGAAGGCTGAAAAGAATGGAAGACTTTATTGCGATATGTAAGGAGCGCACTACGAAGGCCATGGACAACTTCCTCCGCGACCTCAGCTTCGTTCCCGCGGACAAGCTGACCTGGAAACCCACACCTACGGCCAAGTCCGCACTGGAAATCGCGGCGCACTGCGCCGGTTACAGCGGCAGATTCGCCTCTGTCATTCGCGCCGGCAAGTTCCCATGGAGCGTTGAGGAGTTCCTCGATCCAATCCAATCTGCTATCAAGAGCATCACAACACTCGAACAGGCCGAGACGATGCTGCGAAAGGGAATCGACGACAGTCTAGCGGCGCTCGACACAGTCAAACCGGAACAAGTCCCCTCAACAATCGAATCGCCTCAAGGCCAAACGCCCTTCAAGTTTTTCTTGACCCTTCCAGCGATGCACCTTGAAAAACACGGGGCGCAGATCGACTATCTGCAAACGTGTTGGGGCGATCAGGAAGTGCATCTGTAGCATCGCGCCTGCGTATACCCGGTATCGGAGAAGGAATTTACACCGCGTTTGGCGAATCCATTCGGCCATGAAAGAACCATGGGCAGCAGAGCATGAAGTTTCGGCGGGTCTGGCGCAGGCGCTGATCGAAGAGCAGTTCCCAAGCTTGGCGCCCGCAGATGTAATCCTTCTGGGAGCGGGTTGGGATAACACAGCCTTTACCGTTAACGGCGACTACATTTTTCGATTTCCAAGACGCACATCCGCGCTGAACTTACTTCTTGCGGAGAGCAAGGTCCTGCCGGAGCTTGCTAAGCGCGCGCCGCTGCCAATACCCGTGCCTGTATATTTTGGCAAACCCGGCGATGGCTACCCGTGGCCCTTTGTCGGCTACCGCAAACTCTCCGGACGTACCGCCTGTCAGGCGAACCTGAGCGATCTACAGCGTACCGTCATCGCAGAGCCACTGGCCCAGTTCCTTGCGGCGATCCATGCGATTCCAGTTGAGGATGCCATCCAAATAGGTGTCGAACCGGACAAGATCCGGCGCATGGTGATGTCGCATCGAAAACCGCAAGTGCGCGAACGCCTTGATCGTCTCGTTGCCCTTGGTCTGACGGATACCGTGGATCGGTGGGACTGGATTTTTGACTTCATTGACGAGCTGCCAGGTCCACTGGCCCTCGTCCACGGCGACCTGTACGTGCGTCACCTCCTGGTGGACCCCCACCATCGCTTGTCGGGCATCATCGACTGGGGCGACATTCATCTTGGACCTCCTGCGATCGATCTGTCGATCGCCTTCAGCTTCCTTCCACCCAGCGCTCACACGGCGTTCCGGAACGCCTACGGGCCGATCGATGATCTCGCATGGCAGCACGCGCGCTTCCGGACCCTGCACTATGCGTCCGAACTGCTGATTTATGCCTTAGCCAAGAACGACGCCGACTTGCGTCGCGAAGGGCTATTGATGTTGTCGTATCTCGAAGCCGGCAGGACCCAGCCTCTAATTCATACTCAATTTACTGCCTAACAGGTATTCTGATTCCTGAGGGCTTGCTGCGACGCGAGCACGGCATGGGAGATCAGCCA
>Ga0302315_10004183_pt1 | contig 12711 bp, 14 predicted proteins | sample III_Palsa_N3_1_FD_200532 | JGI IMG/M metagenome (GOLD analysis project Ga0302315, IMG submission 200532) | Peat permafrost microbial communities from Stordalen Mire near Abisko, Sweden - III_Palsa_N3_1 | ecosystem: Environmental > Terrestrial > Soil > Palsa > Peat permafrost | place: Sweden... | reverse complement strand
CGTAGACGGCATCGAAGTTTCGGTTAAGGGACGCCGCTACTTCGGCGCTCGTTTCAGGATCGATGGACTGCAGCGTAGTTGCCTCCGTTTCTGCCCGTCGAGCCCTGATGTCTTCCGTTTGGGCGGAGAGCTGATCTTTTTTGTTGGTGTAGAAGTCTGCAATATAGTCCAGCAGAGAAATCATACGCTCCGGGTGAACGTAGGTTTCGCCGTAGAGAATCTCTCCGTTCGGGTTGAGAAACACTGTAGACGGCCACCCTCCCATGTTGTACCGGGCATTAATGTCGGGCCTTCGGTCGTTGTCTACTTTGATGGGAATGAAGTGGTCGGCAATTCGCTGTTTTACCTCATCATTGATATAGGTCCCCGTGTGCATCGGATCTCCGGGAATACCATCGTCCATAACATGGCACCAGTGGCACCACACTGCGCCTATATCCAGAAGGATTGGGCGGTCCAGCGCGCGGGCCTCTTCAAAAGCAGCGTCATCCCACTCACGCCAGGGAATCGGCGTGTGATTGTTGTGATTAGTCATCGTACAAACCTCTCGTCTTAGTTCGAGTGTACCTCGTTCAAGATTACCTAACATATAAAAGTCGTCAAACAGTTGACTTATCTGGATTCCTGTAGATATAATAGACGCAAGTATTTCGCTCAGTAAATTTATGTTGATTTCAAAAATCATACAACAGCATAGCGACCAAGAAAGCGGCCACCGCGTCACAGAGTTTAACCTCTATTGCGTGGGGGAGAGCTTGCGGCGGCGTCACGCGCTTTACCAACAGCATGCCCATAGCCATGCCCACCGGCGGCATGTGCACTGTTTCCACCGGCATGACTCTGGAAGTTGACCCGCTTGCGACACTCATCAATCGATGAGAAAGTCGAGGCGGGTTTTTTATTGACGGTACATTTTCGATCTCGACGAAAGGACTGGACCTTTATTGTTATGACTCATGAAGTTCTTGTGTTAAATAGCGATTACGAACCGCTCAACGTGTGCAACCTACGGCGCGCGTTTGTGCTTCTTTATCTCGGCAAAGCGGATGTCCTCCATCAGTTCGAGGGAGAAAATGTGCCACGTCTAAAGACGGACGACGGCCTGGACGTGCCCGCTCCGAGTGTGGTTCGCTTGCGCTATCACGTTAAGCGTCCACTCCCAGAGTTGAAATTGTCACGCCGGTCTATCTTCGCGCGAGACAACTACACTTGCCAGTACTGTGGGCTGCAGTCTAGGGACTTGACCATCGACCACATCATGCCAAAGCGCCATGGCGGAGGATTGCAGTGGGAGAACCTGGTTGCGTGCTGCCGCCGGTGCAATACGCGCAAGGGCGATAAGCTGCTGCCATTTTCAGGAATGAAGCTGGCCCGGCAGCCACGGCGCCCAAGGTATGTCCCGTATATCAGCCTGACCAAGTACATGAACGGCACCAAAAACAATATTTGGCGGGATTATCTCCCCGTGTTTTCAGATATTGGGTCCGGTATAGGTGTGGTGCAGGAGTATGCGGCTACGGCGTAATAGTGAAGGCGGGTGATTGTTTGCCCCTACGGAAGGAAACATAAGGCCCTCGTCCGTAGGGGCTTGCCTGAGAGTTGGCGCCTGAGCGCCAGTTCGATTGCACGCCCGTCTTCGAGCCAAACAAAGAACGCCGACGTCGTAAAAGCGTGCAATTCGCAGCGTTTCCGGACGGGCGTGCAATCGGGCAGTTGGCGTTTTTCGATAGATTGATAGCCCTGTTTTTGCCCTCAGGCAAGCCCCTACGGAATGACAAAGTCAGGGCTTGGCTAGATCTGTCGCATCCTCTGCGTGATCTCAGTCAAAACATCCACCGTCCTTGCAATTTCTTCCTCTGTTGTTTTCCGTCCAAGAGAAAATCTGATTGCGGATAAGACGCGCTCGTTGGGCAGACCCATGGCTGTGAGCACGTGGCTGGGTTCAATGCTGCCGGAGCTGCAGGCCGACCCGGAAGAGGCTGAAATTCTGTGCAGGTCTAGGCTGAGTAGTATGGCTTCGGCGTCAAGGTCTGCAAAAGATATGTTGACATTGTTAGGCAGACGGTTGGCGCTCGGTCCGTTCATCACGGTATCGGGAATCTTTCCCCGTAGGGTTTGCAGGAAAAATGCACGGAGCTTTGTTAGGCGCTCTGAATTCTGTTCTCGTTCTCGAACGGCAAGCTCTGCCGCCTCGGCAAATCCGACGATCCCTGCGACATTCTCCGTTCCGGAACGTCTGTCGCGCTCCTGACCTCCGCCGTGCAGGAAGGATTCTATGGAGACGCCTGTCCTTACGTAAAGCGCGCCTGTTCCCTTGGGACCGTAGATTTTATGCGCCGAAAATGAAATGAGGTCCGCATTTAGCTCTTCAGGCGACACTGGGATCTGTCCGAATGCCTGAACGGCATCGGTATGGAACACGATTCCATGACGGCGCGCAATAGCACCGATTTCTCCGACGGGTTGTATGGCTCCCATTTCGTTGTTTGCCGTCATTACCGAAATGAGCGTGGTGGCCGGTGTAATGGCGGCTTCGATATGGGAGGGATCGATTTGACCTTCGCTGTTGGGGGCGACGTAAGTGACATCAAAGCCGAGGCCTTCAAGGAACTTCGCTGTGTTGAGTACAGCGTCGTGTTCGATGAGCGTCGTGATGAAATGGTTTCCGCGTTGTCTGTTGGCCTGCATAATGCCGAAGAGGGCCATGTTGTCGGCTTCGGTGCCGCCGCTGGTAAAGGTAATTTCTGAAGCTTCGCAGTCGATCGAGGATGCGAACGTATCTCTGGCCCGGTCCAGTGCGCGCCGGGCCCGCTGTCCGTGCTGATGCTGGCTGCTGGGGTTGCCGAAATCGTCGGGACCCAGGTAGGGTTCCATGGCGGCGCGCACTTCCGGACGTAGGGGGGTAGTGGCGGCATGATCGAGGTAAATGGACGAGGTCATGATTGGGATTCTACCTGCCCTGAGGTAAAGACACAAATTTAAAGCCCGATCTCATCAGATTACTGACGGGATCGGGCTTTGAAGCTAATTGCTTTTAGGCAGCGGCTGGAACGATCTTGAGGCCGATGTTTACATAGTCTCGGGTGATCGATGTTCGGGTGAGGTTGTCGACGACGACCGTAAGAGGCTCTTTTACGCCGGCAATTTCCAGCTCAAAGGTGGCCTTAAGGGCTGGGTCGGCAAGCAGAAGCTGTGAAATCGACTTCGCTGAGACTTCGATCGACTGTGATTCGACGCCCTTGCCGTAAACGGATCCGGGAACGAATCCGTAGCGCTGACGCTGCGCAAGAGCGCCCTTGCTTTGCTTGGGACGTGGTGTTGCTGTGACTGTGATTGACATAATATTCTCCATCTATCGTACTGTACTCTGATCAGGCGCTTTAGTATTTGCCTGTAGAACTTGAATTTGACTGGTGCTGTGCTCCAAGAGATCATGAAGCATGCTCTCTCGATTTGTATCGAATCCACCGGCCAGTATCATCTGCTGTGGGTCGTGTCCGCCCCCACGTTTGAAATAGGCCTGCAGGGTCGAAGCCGTCCTTTTATAGTAAGCAAGCGCGCCCTGTTGATTGCCGGCCTGAAGGTCCGCATCTGCGATATTGGCGTCGGCCATGGCAAAACTTACTTCTATTGCGTCCAGTGCCCGAACCGTTCCGACTGGACTGGTTTCAAGATCAGCGATCTTTTGATACCACTGCAGCGCGTCTTGCGGAGGACCCTTTTGAGCGCGGCGGAGCAGGAGATTCAGATCGTCCGGGGATTGACGCAATCCCGAATCGAGTGCTTCCAAGGCCAGGTTGGCCTTGCCCTCTGCTTCCAAAATTTGACTTAGCCTGCGGTATGATACCTCGTCCGGCTGCAAGCTGACAGCATTTCTGAGATCATTTTCTGCACCAGCAGGATTATTTCCCATACCGAACGTGACATTATAGCCGAAATCCGACGGGTATTGGCCATTCAAAGGGCTAACTTGCATGGCTGCCTGGTAGTCCGATGCAGCCTCCGTGCCCTGATCGTGGTTGCCCAGGGCAAGCTTTCCCCTGTACGCATCCCAACCTCCTAAACTATTAAGGCTGGCCAGCAGGCAAAGGATGGACGCGATGGCTGCTGTGGCAATTCGGGGGGCAGTCCATGGCTCCTTAAGTTGATTCTGTACGGCCACGGCCGATCTTCTTCGACGCTCGGGAGCTTTTTCCGTTGTTTGTTCCGGCGCTGCCGTTTGTTTAATTCCAGCGCACATTCCGAGCACCGCGAATAGTGCGCTTCCGCAAGAAAAGAGATAGAAGTCTGAATCGATAAAATTCTGAACTAGCCCAGCTACCCCTGCGGCGATTATGCCGCAACTGATAATACGCTGGTTCCAGGTTTCCTGCGCTTCGCTTGGGCTTGCCAGGATCAGGTTGCGGATACCGATGACTATAGCAAGAACAAATAAAGCGGCCAGAATTAAGACCGCCGGGATGCCGGCTTCGGCGGCAATTTGCAAATACGATTCATGGGCGAGGCGCGTAAAGCCGGTCAGTGCGTAAACAGGATACGTAAATACGTAAGTCGCGATACCGCTTCCAAACAGCGGATGGCCTGCTATCATGTGGCCAGTGCCCTTCCACGTCCAGAGTCTGAAAGCGGCCGAGTTTTGATCTGGATGCAGGAGGCGTTTGCGGATCGGGGTTACGAGCAGGCAGAGTGCCAGGAAAGCCACCAGGCCGCCGCCCAAAAGACCATACTTTGGCTTTTCTTGCTCACCACCCTGCTTACTTCTGGAATATATGGACAGGGCGCCGAAAACAATAAGTGAGACAGCGACTGAGACAAGAGCAAATCTGGATGCTGTTGTCAAAATGGTCCCGATTTGAAGAATCAAGCAAAGACCAAGAGGAGCATATGTCGTGATAGAACGGGGTCCCGCCAGCATAAGCGCCAAGGTAACGGGAACTACCATCACGAGATAGCCTGCTAGAAAGTCTGGGGAAGAAAGCGAGAACACACGCCAGGTTGATTCTCCAAGACGCAGATGAGTCAGGTACTCGTTTATCCCGATTCCCGACACCACAGATGAACCGGCTATCATCGCAACAAGAAGCAGCAATCGTTGTGCGGGTCCAAATTGCACAGCGCGCCTGCACAGTTCAAACAGCGCAATGAAAGATGTGAAGTATGTCACTCCACGCAGCATGACATCGACATAGGCCAGCGACCCGTGATGCCCGGCGACCCGAGCTACGAGTGACAGTGTAATCCAGGCTGGAAACCCGACGAGCAGAATTGTTAGATTCTTCCTATCGCGGCCGTTTTCGGTCGTCCCGGAGGGACTGGCGGGAGCTATGATCAACGCAAGCAGAAGGAGCGCTTCAAAGGCTTGACTCCAGATTATTGAGACAGGGTCATCGGGTTTGGCGGCCAGGTTCGGGGCAAGGAGCAGAACCAGGGCAGCGATAAGAAAGGCTGGCTGCATTTACTTTGTCTCCGATTTTCGTTGTCTGCGCTCGGCGTTTCGCCGGTTGAAAATACGGATGGCGGCACGCAGCCATAGCCCGGAGAACACAACGGCCCGGCGGAGCGGGTTGTCGTTTGGATGGCGTTTTTTATCGTATTCGAACCAGGAGCGGTGGAACTCGACGATCATTTTTTCCGCGTTCTTGTCACTAGAACGTCCAATGGCATGTGTCACAACCGCATCGGGCATATAGACCACTTTTTGCCCGATATTCCAGGCGCGCCAGCAGATATCGACATCTTCACAGTACATATAGAAGCGTTCATCCAGCGGTCCGATGATATCTATAAGATCGCGCCGTATAAACATGGCGCATCCGGAGAGCCAGTCGACGTTTCCTGTCTTACTGTGGTCGAAGTCTTCCATGAGGTAGGCGCGGGCAAATTTGTTGTTGGGAGCCAGGCGCCCGAGCAGCGTATTTCTGAAGAACCCCGCCCATATCACGGGAAAGCGCCGACAGGAAAACTGCAGGCTGCCGTCGCGGTTCAGGACCTTTGGACCGATGATTGCCGACGTGGGATTTGCGTTCGCGTACTTGCCAAGCGTTTCCAGCGTGCCGGGATGCACCGCGGCGTCGGAGTTCAGCAGGAAGACGTATTTTGTGTTCGACGCCTGAATAGCCTGGTTGTTTGCCTTTGAGAATCCCACGTTGGTGGAGTTCTCCATAAGGTTGACCTGCGGATACTCGGTGCGCACCATATCCACGGAACCATCTTCACTGGCATTGTCGACCACCCAGACTTCATAACTTATGTCGCCGGGAGGATCCGTATAGAGAGATTGCAGGCACTCTTTCAGATCTACACATGCGTTCCAGTTAACGACGATGACGGCAATGTCATTCATTGAATTTAATTAATTAGTTCCTGAGGATTTCTGCTGCAGACCACGAAGAATGCGGCGTTCATTTAATGATACCGCGTTTTCGATGATCCAGTAGAGCAATTTAGGAATTTTGCCGCGATAGTGCTTGCGATAGAAGCGAATAAAGGACTGGTGGGACTCCGTAACCATACGCGCCTTGACCTGCCGGGTGCTGCTTCCGCCGTAGTGGATGACGGAAATTGATCCATTATAGTAGATCTTCCAGTGATGTTCGCGCACCGCGCGGAAACACCAGTCCACTTCGTTGAAGAAGATGGGGAAGTCGGGATCGATCAAGCCAACCTGGTCCAGGGTCTCCCGCCGAATAAGCAAATAGGATCCCATGGGCTGATCGACTTCGGCTGTGGAGTCGTAGTTCAGAAAAGTCATGCGGTATCGCCCGAAAAACTTACTGTGTGGAAAGAGGCGCGCAAGGCCGAGGTACTCGAACAAAACGGGGAGGGGATCCGGGAAGCTGCGCACGGAACGCTGAGCGGTTCCGTCGGTGGAAACCAGCTTGCAGCCGAGGGCGCCTGCTTCCGGGTGACTTTGCATGAAGTCGACGGATGGGGTAAGTACATCGTTCTTAAGGACAATATCGGGATTCAAGAGAAGGAGATAGTCGCCGGTTCCGACATGCAGCGCCTGGTTGTTGCCTTCGGCGTATCCGGCGTTCTGGTCGTTGGCGATTAGTAGGACGTTGGGGAATTTTGACCGCACCATGTCGGCGGAACCGTCGGTGCTGGCATTGTCTACAACTACGATTTCAGTTTTGCCGTTTGACAAGGGGTAATCGTAGAGTGACTGCAAGCATTCCTCTAGGTATGCTCGCGTATTCCAGTTAACGATGCAGACGGTGATAATTATAGCGGTGCTCTCTTGTCCCCATTTACGAAGTGGAGGGGTTAGGGGTGGTCTTACTCCTGAATCCTTCCGGTTTCTTCTCTCCTCGCCCCCATTCTTATGGTGGGAGAGGGTAGGGTGAGGGGGGCGGCCTTTCGAATTTGCACTGCGTAACGTGAGCTCAGGAAGGACCCCTCACCCAACCCTCTCCCGCAGGATGGGGAGAGGAGTAAGAGAGGACCCCTCATCTCAATCTTCTCCCACAGGATGGGGAGAAGAGGCCAGAAGCCGCTTCGCGTCTTAATACAGATACAAAAAGACGCCGCCCGGAAACTCTGTGTCTCCCGGCGGCGTCTTTCACGTTTATTATCGCTCGTTGCGCGGGATGAAGGTTTTTCCTTTTGGTCCGGTGTAGTAGGAGTTTGGCCGGATAAGACGGTTGTCTTCCAACTGCTCCACCATGTGGGCCGTCCATCCTGCGGTGCGCCCGACGGCGAAGACCGGGGTGAACAGTTCGGATGGGATGCCTACAGCGTGCAGGATAAGCGCGGCGTAGAGTTCTACGTTAGCATACAGGTCGCGGCCGGGCTTGATTTCGGCCAGAACGCGTACGGTGGTGTCTTCAACGGCTTTTACCAATTCGTGAAGACGCCGGTCTCCGCCTTCGCCAGCCAGTTTGTCGGCGGCGTCGGAGAGAACCTGGGCGCGTGGATCGCGTACTTTGTAGATACGGTGACCGAAGCCCATGACACGCTTGCCGTCGGCCAGGTGCTTGCGGATCCAGGCGTCGGCGTTTTCCGGGGTGCCGATGTCTTCCAGCATGTCCAGGACGGGGCCGGGTACGCCGCCGTGCTTGGGTCCCTTCAGACCGCCAATGGCGCCGGTAAGGGCGCTCACCATGTCGGAGTCTGTTGAGATGATGCAGCGGCCGACAAATGTCGAGGCGTTAAGGCCGTGCTCTATGACGGCGACCAGGTAGGCATCGAGGGCTTCGGCAATCGCGGGGTCTGGCTTTTCGCCTTTGATCAGGTGGAGAAGAGTTTCGGAGACACTGGCGGAGGGATCTACTTCGATGTCAGGAAGGCCCTGGCGGAAGCGCCAGTAGTTGCCGACGATGACCGGCATTTTTGCCAGCAGTCGTGCGGCTCTCTTGCGGGCAAGCGTGATATCCAGGGAATCGACACTCTCTTCGCCTACAGACAGTGTTCCAGCTGCGGCTCGTACGGCGTGCATGCCGGTGGATTCGGAGCTGATAGCTTTTAGAAGGTCTACTGTAGCATCCGGAAGGGCGCGTGCTGCGGCCATTTCGGCCCGTAAGGCGCTGTATTCTGCTTCAGTCGGCAGCGATCCGTGCCAGAGCAGGAATGCAACTTCTTCGAAAGAAGCCTTGCCGGCTAGTTCTCGGATATCGTAGCCTTGAATAGTCAGGCGGCCATTGGTGCCGTCAACTTCGGCTATTTTCGTTTCGCATAAAACGACGCCTTCAAGACCTCGGGCAATAGTGGGACGTGCGGCTTCGGGGGCATCTGACATAAGTGACTCTCCTCGTATTTCGTTTGGTAATAGTTTGGGGGCGGCACGGCTCTGTGTATGCCCGAAAATTCGTTTGCTTCGTGCGGGTGCATGGGACCTTGCGGTCGGGTGCATGGGACCTGAACAGAAGTGTTGGGTGTCCCATTTTACCTTCTTCTAAGAAGGAGAGTCAAACGTCTTGGACGCTTTACCGATTGAACCCGCGGTGGTTTTTTTCTCGGCTACGTCTTCGTCCCACACTCCGGCGACAGACATCTTCGTCCCGCAGCAGGCGCACAGCCCTATCATGGCTCTCCGGCCATTCTTCATGAGAGTGCGAGTAGGAGTAATCATTTCTTGCTTGGTTTTACATCGAACACAATAGCCTTGCACGGTCGCTCCTTAAAATACGGGGAAATAAGAGGAAACGTTCGGGGCCATCCCTTGGCCCGAACCCACGAATTATAACATGGCCCGGAAAGTCCTGTCAAGGAAAATTAGGACAGTATGAAGGCTGAAGAAATTTTGATGTCACACTAAATATATAGGTTTGTGAACGAGAGCGGCTCTCGATTATTGAACTCTGTTCCGGTGGATTTCGTCAACTACGGGAACTGGTGGTTTATCTGGAGGATTACTTGATATGCAGACAAAGACTCGGGTCCTGGCGTTGCTTTCGACATTAATCGCGGGGGGCACGTTCGCCGCCGCATTCGTTATGCCCGGCATTAAGGCAGCCGATCCCGCGGGGGCGCCGGCGCCTTTGTCTCCCGAGCTTGTGGCTTCGAAAGGGCTGTTCAGCGACCGATGTTCGGCCTGTCACTCTCTGCCGGATCCTGTCGCCAAGGCGTACAACCGGGATCAGTGGCAGCGTACAGTCGATAGGATGATCAATAAGTACAAGGCCGATATCACTCCCGACGATTCTGCTAAAATTGTGGACTATCTGGCGACCTTTGCGCCGAAAGGCAATGCTGCGGGGCCTGTGGATCCCTGGGCTGCGTCTAATGACGATGTCTGGAGGACTATGGCGTCGTCCAGTCAGGTCTTTACCTTTTCGGGGGCCAGCGCCCTTTCCGGCCTGAGCCCGGTTGCTTCGGGAACGGCTGGGCCGCCTCCGCACTGGAGTGTTGCTCCCATCACAAATGGAAGCGGTGGAATAACCGTCAGCCTTCCTTCGCCCAGTCCGGATAGGTTCGCGCTGCTTGTGGACCGCGCCCCAACGGGTAAAAACCTGGACATAAGGGCTCAGTTTAACATTCTAAACGGACGCGTGTCTCCGGCAGCGGGGATAGTTTTTGGATATGTCGATCCCACGCACTACTACGTTGTGCGCTATTCGCTAGCTGAGGATAACCTCAGCCTGATCAAGATAGACGGCGCGAATCATACCACCCTGCAGCAGACGGCCCGTATCCTTCCAAACCCCGTCACAGCGCCTGCAGCGGCCCCTGGAGGGCCTAATGCCGTCGTCGCACCAGGAGTCGTGAGCACCACTCAGCCCATAACCGTGGTAGCAGGTCCGCACGTTCTGCGGGTGCAGGTCAACAACAACACGATCCGAGCCTGGATCGACCGATCCAAGCGCATCAATATTTCCGACCCCAGTTACGTTGGTGGAAAGGTAGGCCTCTGGTCCCAGGGAGACACGAATGCGACCTTCAGCACGTGGATCATCGATCAGTACGACAACGAGCCGGCGCCGAGTTCGTAATTCTGGTTAGGATGTTGGCTTCCCAAGTCCCGGGTTGACCTGCGTGCGCTTACGCGCCCTTCGGGCAACCCCTACACCAGTATTCGAAGGGGTACCGTATATTGCTGTAGGGGCTGTCCGGAGGGTGTAACAACACCTGTAGGCCAGCCCAGGCTTGCTGCGTTGGGGTATTAAAGCACCGCAGCCAGAACCGCTAGCTTGGCCACCGTGTTCATATTGCGTCCCGTTCCAGTTTTGGCAGCAGGGATTTTCAGCTTGGAATCGGCCATTCCGTCTCCATAGAGGACGTAGATTTCGCGCTTCCCAAGCTGGATTTCTTCGCCATTATTCCCTGTGATCTTTTCCAGAGTATCAGAGGGTGGGGGTTCGTCCAAAAAAATAGCCATGGTGCGGTTGGGCGCTGCCTCGGGAAAAGGATTTGCTTCGAGAACTTCGGCCATTTCCGCTCCCGTACGCACGAGCACGCCAACGGCCTTGCCGGCGTATTCCTTCAGTTGGGCTTCAAGGACTGTTTTAACCTGCGCTTCGGACAGTTCGCTTTCGAAAACGACGTTGCCGCTGGCGATGTAGGTTCGCACTTTAGCAAACCCCGCTGTTTCGCACAGGGCTTTAAGATCGGTCATGGGCAGCTTGCCGGTGCCCCCGACATTTACGGCGCGCAAGAGAGCGATGAATGCGGTCATAGTGCCTCAATATTTATTTGGGGTGCATTGGAACAATAGACGCAATTAGACGTAATCCTTGAATGCTTCGAGGCTTCGGTCGCTTTTTGTTCGAGCAGCTTTGTTGTGTCGTCGTCCAACTCTATAGTGAGCGTCATTGTTCACACCTCGGTTGCTGATATTGTAACACCTTTGAAGAACCCGAACAAGTGGGATTTAATCCCGGAATTCGTTAAGTTGGATCGATCTGACATGATACGAGCCATCCAGGTTATTGCGTCGGAATTGGCGAAAGAAGAGCCCGTGATGAGTGAACCCTCCCTTGAGGATGTGTCAGTGAAGGCGCTAGCATTCTATAACTCAGAGCTAGCATCGCGCCTGGAGCCCTCACACAATTGCGAGAATGTCGCCATCCACATGGATACTAAATCTTACGAGATTGCAAATGGAGTTGGGCATGCCTTCCGTGCGGCGCGTGCCAAACATCCTGAAGGCGCCATTGTCGTACATCGAATAGGAATTGCGGAGCCTAGTCTTGCTTCACGCAGGGTTTAGTCTCACACAGACCGTACGGGGTGATTACCACAGTCTCTCAACTCCGTATGGGTCCAATTTATCGTCTATTGAGACAATTACCATGTCGTTGGTAAGACACTGCGCTACAAGAATTCGATCAAATGGATCCGAGTGATAGTGCGGCAAGTGCTCGACAGCTGCCGCGTGAGACATATTTACCGGCATCGCGTTGGCTGATAGTTCCGAGCCAAGATCAAGAATCATGTTCGGAATGCCGCCCGGAATATATAGCTTCTTGATGCCACACTTTATGGCCATTTCCCAGATACTTGCCGAGCTAAAGAACAAGTCGTTAGAAGTGTCGTTCAGGATTGCCTTTACGGTCGGGCTGAGTTTCTGTCGATCAAAACAGGACCAGATCAGCGCGTGGGTGTCCAACAGCAGACGCATCTAAAGGTAATCCTTGAATGCTTCAAGCGGTTCATCGAAATCGTCTGCCATCCAGTAGCCTAGTCCTTCGCCATATCCCAAATTCCTACGCTTGGCCGGAACAATTGGATCATCGGCAGTCCTGGTCAACACGGTGGCCACATAGTCCGAAAAATCCATGTGTGCTTCTGTCGCCTTACGCTCGAGCTGTTTTTTTATGTTGTCATCTAATTCTATTGTGAGTGTCATTTTAACACCTCAGTTACTCATAGTAGTACGTTTCTCATTATAGCATGTACTCAGAATCTTCATCTTCCCAATCTCACCCGCACCAACAAATCATTCAACGCCAAGCGTGTCTCATCACTCGGCAAATCCGGCAGAGGGCTTGCTTCATAAGCAGCCTGCAGTTCCGCACGTAGTCTTTGGTATTCTGTTTCATGAAAGACGATGTCTGAATCGTCCATGGTGGATTTTTCCGGTCCGGCAAGTTTGCGCGCTACAAGGTCGGTGACATAGGAAAGACGGAACTCCTCGTTCAGGGTCACAAGGTTGGCCTCCACTTCGCCGGTGCGCATCAGGTGAATGCCGGTGAGCAGTACTCTGTATACGTAAAGCAGCGGCTTAACTCGTCTTGGGGTTTCCTTGTGGAACAGCTTCCATTGCGTTTCCGC
>Ga0302315_10004182_pt1 | contig 12714 bp, 10 predicted proteins | sample III_Palsa_N3_1_FD_200532 | JGI IMG/M metagenome (GOLD analysis project Ga0302315, IMG submission 200532) | Peat permafrost microbial communities from Stordalen Mire near Abisko, Sweden - III_Palsa_N3_1 | ecosystem: Environmental > Terrestrial > Soil > Palsa > Peat permafrost | place: Sweden... | reverse complement strand
TCTGAAGGATGCTTCGGCAAACCTGAATAACCTTTTAATTGATTTAAAGGCACATCCAAAACGTTATGTGAGCTTCTCTGTTTTCGGAGGCGGAGGAAAGAAGGACTGAGTTAGAGAGGTTTGAGATTAGTGATCAGAGATTAGGAATGTTTTTTTTCATTTTCCTGATCTCTAATCACTCCCACCTACTCGCCAATTACAAATGTTTTGCCTTCGATGGCTAATTCTGTTTCGGGGAAAATGCTTCTGGCTTCGTCAAGTAATTCATTCAGGGTTTTATATCTGGCAGAAAAATGACCGATCAGCAGCTTTTTAGCACCTGTTTTTAGTGCAACTTCGGCTGCCTGTAAAGCCGTTGTATGCTGGGTATCAACGGCTCTCTCCAACATATTATTCAAAAACGTGGCTTCGTGGTATAAAAGGGTAACGTTGCTGATCTGCTTAAAATATGCCTCGTTATACATGGTATCAGAACAATAGGCATAGCTTTTCGGGCTGTCAGAGTCTATTGTTAAAGTATCGTTTTTAAGTACAGTACCGTCGGCGGCCACATAGTCGGCTCCCTTTTTTAAAGCAGAATAATATTCTACAGGTATCTTTAGTCTTTCCAGTTTTTCTTTTAAAAGTTTTCTTAATCTTTTCTTTTCCCTGAACACAAATCCCGTGCAGGCTATACCGTGAAATAACGGAACGGTTTCAACAGTTACATCATAGTTATCTAATATCACCTCTCCTTTTTCCGGATTGGTGGGTTTAAATTCCATAGTATACTGTAAGGTAGTGTCGGAATAAGTTAGCTGTAGATCAATTATTTCCTTTAAATGCGGAGGCCCGTAAAGGTATAATGGTTTTATACGCCCGTTAAGGTGCATGGACGATAGCAAACCAACCAGGCCTAAATAATGGTCGCCATGAAGATGGCTAATAAAAATATGGTCAATACGACTGCCCTTTACATCAAAGCGCAGCATTTGTTGCTGAGTGCCTTCGGCGCAATCAATCATGTACAGGCGCTCGTTGATATTAAGTACCTGCGATGTAGGATTTCTGTTAAATATGGGGGTTGCGGAACTGCTGCCAAGTATTGTTAGCTCAAATTTCATACTTGGAATAACATCAGTAGGTTTATTTTGCTTCTTTCTTTAATTCTTTTTCTATTTCTTCACTAAAAATAAGGTCAATGGCTTCCTCAGGTGTAGGAACGATAGAAAGTACATTATCCAATTGAGAAATAGTAATTAAACGGGAAACTGCATCATTTAAGCCGGTTAAAATAAAGTTACCACTTGCGTTTTTGCATAAGCGGTGACCAACCAGCAGGCTGCTTAATCCGGATGAGTCAGCAAATTTAACCTGAGAAAGATCAAAAATTATATTTCTCTGCCCTTCTGTATTGATCAAAATGAGCTCAGATTTAAGCTGAGGCGACACAATTGAATTTAGTTTCCCCTCATTCAGCTTCAATAAAATATATTTTTCGTGTTTATCAACGGTAAATTTCATTGTTTATTCTAATTAAAAAGCTAAGATATAATTATTTTTGTGTTTTAATAAATTTTTATAACGCCTTAAGTGCATTATTTATAGCTTTTTCTACGCGGTTTAATACGTTTTCGTCGCCTGGTTTAATAAAACTTTCGCCTGTTATTTGTTCAAACAGCTCAATATAGCGTTCAGAAATGGACTTTACAATCTCTTCAGTCATTAAAGGCACAATTTGTCCGTCTTTTCCCTGAAAACCATTTTCAATTAACCATTTCCGTACAAATTCTTTTGATAATTGCTTTTGCGGCTCTTCCTTTTTCTGTCTTTCTGCGTATCCTTCACTGTAAAAATATCTGGAAGAATCTGGCGTGTGGATCTCATCTATCAGGTAAATTTTTCCATCAGCTTTACCAAATTCGTATTTGGTATCAACCAATATCAACCCCTGTTTGGCAGCAATTTCAGTACCACGGGCAAAAAGGGCATGGGTATATTTTTCAAGTTCCGCATAATCGTCAGCCGAAACTATCCCTTTTGCTAATATCTGCTCCTTTGAAATATCTTCATCATGGCCCACAGATGCCTTTGTTGTTGGCGTTATAATAGGCTCGGGCAGCTTATCATTTTCTTTAAGCCCTTCGGGTAAGTTAACACCGCAAACATGTCTCTTGCCTGCGCTGTACTCTCTCCATGCGTGGCCTGCAAGATAGCCACGTATCACCATCTCCACCTTAAACGGATCGCAAATACGACCAATGGTAACACTTGGATCGGGCACATTTACCACCCAGTTAGGAACAATATCGGCAGTTGCCTGCAAAAAATTTGCTGCTATCTGGTTTAAAACCTGTCCTTTGTATGGAATAGCTTCCGGTAAAACCACATCAAATGCCGAGATCCGGTCTGAAACTACCATTACCAGGTATTTGTTATCAATAGTGTATACATCCCTTACCTTGCCCTTGTAAAAATTGGTTTGGCCCGGAAAATTAAAGTGCGTTTCTTTTATTGCGTTCATTCTTTTTTAGGTTTGAGGCATAAAATCTGCAATATCAGCTATAAAGCTACAAAGCATTTTTACCCCTGCTAACTTAACTTTAATGTAAAATTTGAGATAGCAAAATTAGCTTTCTATCTCATATTTCACATCAAATATCTCACATCTCTATTGGATATCGCCGTAAGCCTCTAATATCTTGCGTACTAACTTATGCCGTACAACGTCTTCGCCGCTTAGATAAACAATTTCAATACCTTTAATGTCGGTCAGTATCCGTAATGCCGTATGCAGGCCCGATTGCTGTTTTTTAGGTAAATCTATCTGTGTTACGTCGCCGGTTACTATAAACTTAGCCGATGGCCCCATACGAGTTAAAAACATCTTCAATTGCATGTCGGTTGCATTCTGGGCCTCATCCAATATCACAAAACAATTATCCAGTGTACGACCACGCATAAACGCCAGCGGAGCAATTTCAATAGTGCGGTTTTCCAGGTACATCTTCAGCTTTTCGGCCGGAATCATATCGTCCAATGCATCATACAATGGGCGTAAATAAGGGTCTATCTTTTCCTTCAAATCACCCGGTAAAAAACCAAGGTTCTCCCCTGCTTCAACAGCCGGCCTGGTTAATATAATACGTTTAATATCTTTATTTTTAAGTGCCCTTACTGCCAACGCAACTGCGGTATAGGTTTTACCGGTACCTGCTGGCCCAATGGCAAAAAGTATATCGCTTTTGTTGATACAATCAACCATTTTACGCTGATTGGCGGTACGTGCTTTTACCATTACACCATTCGGTCCAAATACAATAACCTCGCCGCTGGCAAACTTATCAGTGGGTCCGTTATCAGAAGCTGTATCAGAAGCTTTTGAACCTAAAATACGCTCCAAATCGGTTATACTGAGATTTTCAAACTTCTCGACATGCTCAAGCAAGTGTGCAAATTTCTCCTGGAAAATATTGAGTTCATGATCGTCACCCAAAACCTTCACCTCGTTACCCCGTGCCACTATTTTTAGCTTCGGATATTGTTTTTTAATGATCTCAAAATGATCATTATTAGGTCCCCACAATACCGCCGGGTTGATCTGTTCAATTGACAATTTAAGCTCGTTCAATACAAATTGATTTATAGTTGCAGATTTTTATGAATTAAAAATTGAATATTTGTAGCTCTAAATGCTTCCACAAGATTAGTGATAAATATTTAAAAAATTAATGGCAATAATAACTTTAACTACTGATTTGGGCGATAAAGATATTTATCAGGCTGCGTTAAAAGGAAGCATCCTGAAATTATTACCCACAGTAAATATTGTTGATATTACCAATTGCGTTGCCGCCTACAATATACAACAGGCGGCATTCATTTTGAAAAATAGTTTCTACTATTTTCCGGATGATACTGTTCACTTAATTGGCATTGATACCGTTTATAATGAAGATACCCGCTACCTGGCTATCAGATACAGAAACCATTATTTTGTAGGGGCCGATAATGGCATATTTTCGCTAATGTTTGATAAAGATCCTGATGAAATTGTTGAAATAAACATTATGCAGGATCTTAAATTCCTGCACTTCCCGCTGGCCGATATTTTTGTGAAAGCCGCCTGTCACCTGGCTAAAGGAGGTAAACTAACCCAAATTGGTATCCCGGTAAGCGATATTGAAAAGAAAATGACCCTACAGCCGGTCATCGAAAAAAACCTGATAAAAGGCGTGGTAATTTATATCGATTCATTCCAGAATGTGATTACTAATATCACCAAAGAGTTTTTTAATACCGTACAACAAGGCCGCAGATTTATGCTTTCCTTTAAACGCAACGAAACCATTAACCACCTGAGCTGGCATTATAACGAAGTACCCGAGGGTGAAAAGCTTTGCCTGTTTGGCATTAGCGATCACCTGGAAATAGCCATTAATAAAGGTAATGCAAGCGGCTTATTAGGACTGAATTTAGGCGATAGTGTGATAATTGACTTCCTTGATGCATGAAAAAACTAACCCTGCTTGCTTCGTTTTACTTTTTCTGTATGGCTGCCTTTGCACAGGTAAATACTGATTCGCTGGCTTATCAGTTGCAACGAAAAAAGATTAACAGCATGCTGGCTCAACGTACACTTAAATTTGGCCAGTATGATCAGAGTTTAAGCATGCACACAGGCATTTTTGGCTTCCAAACTAAAAAGGATATCCGCCGATCTAACGATATTTTAATGGATATTGTTAAAACAGACGACGACATCTACAAAGAGTTAAAAATATTGCTCGATTTGCGTACCTTTCAGCAAACACAGGTACAAACTCACTCCAAAGAAACCGAGAATAATACCATCGGCTTCATGACAACAATTAATAAGCTTCGTGATCAGGTTGATCAGTTAAAAGCAGATGCCGCAAAACAACAGCAGGAGCACGATAAAACCGTACGCTGGTTGATATTACTATTGATTGCATTATTGATAGCAACCTTATATTTTGCTTCCCGCAAACGAAAAGCTTAATTTTATTACTTCTTTCTGGGCTCTTTTAAAATGTTCAGACGATTCAATCGTCCTTATGGATATTAACACCCATCACACAAAACAAAATGGCAAGAGGACGACTAAACAGTGGCAACGCAGCAGAACAAGATTTACCTAAGGCAAAACTCAATAGCAAAAGCTTAAAGCAGGTAGCCCGGCTACTATCGTATGTTAAACCATACCGGGGCAGGTTTATAGCGGCAATGTTATTTTTGTTTATGTCGAGCCTTGTGGGGCTGGCATTTCCTCAGTTTTTAGGTGCTTTGATTGATGCTGCGCAGGGCAAGCATAAATTTTCCTTTTTACCTGGTACGCTTAACGGCATAGGGCTGGTAGCATTGGTAGTTTTGCTGGCACAGGCGTTTGTATCATTTTTCAGAGTACTCTGGTTTGTACAGGTAGCGGAGCGATCGTTAGCTGATATAAGGCGCGATACCTACTTCAAATTGATTACCCTGCCCATGAACTTCTTCTCCAACCGCAGGGTTGGAGAACTTAACAGCCGTATCTCTGCCGATCTTTCACAGATACAGGATGCCATTACCACTACCCTTGCCGAAATGATAAGACAACTGATATTGCTTACAGGCGGTATCACTTTTCTCATTATTGTATCGCCAAGACTTACCTTAACATTACTGATGATGATGCCGGTGCTGGTGATAGTCGCCGTAGTTTTTGGCCGGTTTATACGTAAACTATCCCGCCAGGCACAGGATAAACTGGCCGAATCAAATACGGTAGTTGAAGAAACTTTGCAGGGCATTGCTAATGTAAAGGCATTTGTTAATGAAGCTTTTGAAGCCGGCAGGTACAACAAGAACCTGCGCGATGTGGTAAAGCTTGCCGTTAAGGGCGCCAAATTCAGAGGACTATTTGCTTCATTTGTTGTTTTTTGCCTTTTTGGAGCCATTGTAGCCGTCATCTGGTACGGATCGGTAATGGTTAGCCATCATGAATTAACCATCGGCAAACTGATTCAATTTGTTATCTACGGGGTATTTGTAGCGGCATCAATGGGTAGTTTCCCCGAGCTTTATGGCAACATGCAAAAAGCTGTAGGCGCCAGCGAACGTGTATTGGAAATACTCGACGAAACCGGCGAAGACGTATCCATTAACGAAGCCGATAATGTTATAAAAGAAAAAATAGAAGGCAATTTATCATTCAGCAATGTAGTTTTTGCCTATCCATCGCGACCTGAACTAACCGTGTTAAAAGATATTTCATTTGATGCTGCTGCCGGGCAAAAAATTGCTATTGTGGGGCCAAGCGGTTCGGGTAAATCAACTATGGCTGCGCTGATATTACAATTTTACCATCCGCAAAGTGGTACCATTTATTTTGACGATAAACCATCCGAATATTTCTCGTTAACCGACATCCGCAACCAGGTGGCTATTGTACCGCAGGATGTAATGTTATTTGGCGGCACCATACAGGAAAACATCGCCTATGGCAAACTAAGCGCTACAAAAGACGAAATTATACAGGCGGCACAACGTGCCAATGCCGACCAGTTTATTACCTCGTTCCCCGAAGGTTATGATACCGTGGTTGGTGAGCGTGGCGTAAAGCTATCAGGCGGACAAAGACAAAGGATAGCTATTGCAAGGGCGCTGCTTAAAAATCCATCCATACTGATATTGGATGAAGCTACCTCATCACTCGATTCGGAGTCTGAACGCCTGGTGCAGGAAGCATTGGAAGAGCTGATGAAGAACCGTACCTCTATCATCATCGCGCACCGTCTGTCAACCATTCGCGAGGCGGATAAGATCATCGTGCTGGAGAAAGGCCATATCATTGAATCAGGCAATCACCGGGAACTCATCAGCAACGAACAGGGCCTTTACAGGTACCTGAGCAGCTTGCAGTTTGAGGTAGGTTGATGATTGTCCATGGTCGATAGTCCATAGACCATGGTAGAAGGTTGTTGGGAGAAGACTTTTTTTGCCTGAACCAGAATTATCAGAATTTTAGAATTTTCAAGATGCCGCATTAATAATTCTGTTCATCCTTTAATCCTATAAATCCTGGCTCAGACAATACTCTGTACCGTCCGTCCGAAACCAAGTATAGGGTACAGCGCAACAGTGCTGACATACTGGTCAATAGACCATAGTCCATGGACCATAGCCTATCAACTTTTTACTATCGACCATGGTCTATCGACTATGGACTACTTAAAACGGCTGCTCATCATCAATATCATCCATACGTGATGGCCTGATAATAAAGTTATTGGGCTTTTCAAAATCCTGTGACGGAGCTAATCCGGAGAAAGCATTGCCTGGCGTAAATGCGCCATCCATACCGGTATCCAAATCGGTAAACTTAACGTATTTGCCGACAAATTTAAGCCTTACACGCCCCGTTTCACCATTACGGTGCTTGGCTATAATTACCTCGCCAACGCCCTGGGTAGGGTTATTATCCTCATCTACCTCCAAACCATAGTATTCAGGGCGATAAAGGAACAATACCATATCCGCATCTTGCTCAATAGATCCCGACTCACGCAAATCTGATAGCATTGGCCTTTTTGAACCACCCGGCCTGCTCTCCACCGCACGACTTAACTGCGACAGTGCAATTACCGGTACATTTAACTCTTTGGCTACCGATTTTAAGGCTCTTGATATGCTACCAATTTCCTGCTCACGGTTACCACCACCTTTGGCATCAGCGGCTTTACCATGCATCAGCTGCAAGTAATCGATAATGATTAACTGAATATCATGCTGTGCCTTTAAACGACGGCATTTGGCCCTAAATTCGAAGATATTTAGTGCCGGGGTATCGTCAATAATTAACGGTGCCTGCTCCAGCCTGCCTATTTTAGAGTGTATTTGCTGCCACTCCCACTCTTCCAGACTTCCTTTACGGATCTTTTCCTGCTCAATTTGTGCCTCGCCGGATATTAAACGATTAACCAACTGAACTGACGACATCTCGAGCGAGAATACCACAACCGGTTTGTTAAAATCAACCGCCGCATTACGGGCGCAGGTTAGTACAAACGCTGTTTTACCCATTGCAGGGCGTGCAGCTATAATTACCAAATCTGATTTTTGCCAGCCCGAGGTCATACGGTCAAGATCGGTAAATCCGGATGCAACGCCGGTTAAGCCGTCCTTTTTATCTTTAAGAGATTCAATTTCCTTTAAGGCCTCATGCATCAGATCATCCATCTTACGCGAATCGCGGCGAAGGTTGTTTTGGGCTATATCGAACAGGTTCTTTTCTGCCTTGTCCAGCAAATCCAAAACGTCGGTAGTATCTTCATAAGCACTTTGGATCACATCGGTTGAAATGCGGATCAGTTCGCGCTGAATATATTTTTGGATAATGATACGCGCGTGAAACTCAATATTTGCGGCTGATGCTACACGGTTGGTTAGCTCGGTGATATAATACGCACCACCAATCATTTCCAACTCACCCTGCTGGCGCAGCTGGGCCGTAACGGTAAGGATATCCACCGGCGACGATTTCTCAAACAACAATCTTATCGCCTGAAATATTTTCTGGTGATTATCTTTATAAAACACCTCAGGTTTTATAATATCGATAACGGACGAAAGGGCATCTTTTTCCAGCATCAGAGCGCCTAAAACTGCTTCTTCCAGGTCTATTGCCTGCGGTGGAAGCTTACCTAAACCACTATACGGAGTTGGATTAGTTACTCTGTTTCTGCGCTCGTTGGTGTTAGGCTTGTTTAAGGGAGTATCGTTCTCAAAATTCATCGTAACAAAAATATACAAAAGAAATTTGGTAAGGGATTTCATTTTTAACAATCGCATTTTTACCGAAAAAAAATGGTTGAAAAAGGGCCTCTTTATAATAGTATTCTTTTTAAATAGATGTTAATTAAATGTTGATAACTTTAAATTACATTTGATTATCAGGTGCTTAATAAAGTGTTAATAAGTTATGCCTGTTAGTTATTATAAAAAATAACCAATGTGGTTAATCGGTTCAATAAGTGCTAAATCAATTAATATAGCTACTTTTGCTTTTTAGTAAACATCCAAAAATGAGTTATAATTCAAGGCCCGTACGCGAGAGTAATCAAATGGTTTTTGGCATTCGTGCCGTTATTGAGGCTATTCGATCGGGTAAAGAAATTGAGGCATTGTACCTGCAACGCGGTCTTGGTGGCGGCCTGCTTACCGAGCTTAAAGAGCTGCTGAACGAGTACCAGCTTACCGGCCAGCAGGTGCCCGTTGAAAAGCTTAACCGCCTCACTCCCAAAAACCATCAGGGGGTAGTTGCCTTTATATCGCCCATTACTTATCATAAAATAGAAAACATTATTCCGCAGGTTTTTGAGGATGGACAGGTGCCCCTTATTTTGGTGTTAGATTCTATTACCGACGTGCGCAACATGGGCGCCATTGCCCGTACTGCAGAGTGTGCAGGGGTGCATGCCATTGTAATACCCGCTAAAGGATCGGCACAAATAAACCCCGATGCTATTAAAACATCGGCAGGTGCATTGTACAAAATACCGGTGTGCAGGCATGATAATTTGTTACAAACGGTAAAGTTTCTGCAAGAATCGGGCTTACAACTGGTTTGCTGCACCGAAAAAACCACTAATGATATTTACGCCCCCGATTATACCGTTCCGACGGCTATCATCATGGGATCTGAAGAAGACGGTGTACGTAACGAAATTATCCGCATAGCCGATCACCTGGCTAAAATACCCATGTACGGCGAAATTGAATCATTAAACGTATCAGTAGCCACCGGCATCATAGTTTACGAAGCCATCAGGCAGCGGTTGTAATTGGTCATTTGTTCATTGGGTCATTTTTTGTCTGAACTATGATTTTTAGGATTTTAGGATTTTGAGGATTCCGTTAATCATTCCTGTCATTCTTTAACCCTATGAATCCTGGTTCAGACAATCTTTGTACCGTCCGTCCGAAACGGAGTATAGGGTATGGCGTTACACTATGGACAGAAATTGTCTGAACTATGATTTTTAGGATTTTAGGATTTTGAGGATTCCGTTAATCATTCCTGTCATTCTTTAATCCTATGAATCCTGGTTCAGACAATCTTTGTACCGTCCGTCCGAAACGCAGTATAGGGTATGGCGTTACACTATGGACAGAAATTGTCTGAACTATGATTTTTAGGATTTTAGGATTTTTAGGATTCCGTTAATCATTCCTGTCATTCTTTAATCCTATGAATCCTGGTTCAGACAATCTTTGTACCGTCCGTCCGAAACGGAGTAAAGGGTATGGCGTTACACTATGGACAGAAATTGTCTGAACTATGATTTTTAGGATTTTGAGGATTCCGTTAATCATTCCTGTCATTCTTTAATCCTATGAATCCTGGTTCAGACAATTTTCAGAATGCCACGCTAAAATTCCTGTAATTCTTTAACCCTATGAATCCTGGTTCAGACAATTCTCAGAATGCCCGGTTAATAATTCCTGTCATTCTTTAATTCTATAAATCCTGGTTCAGACAAAAAACCATCACCCCAATATCAACTTTTACCTTCGGGCTTTTACCTTTAAGCGTAAAACCGTACTTTTGCACCCCTATGGCACACCAGATACCGGAAGATGGCACATTGCTTCCATTAATGGAAGAATTTTATACGATACAGGGCGAAGGATTTAACACCGGCAAAGCTGCATACTTTATCCGCCTGGGCGGCTGTGATGTTGGCTGCCACTGGTGCGATGTAAAGGAAAGCTGGGATGCCGAACTGCATGCCCTTACCGCTGCCGATCAGATTGTTGCCCATGCATCGGTACATCCGTCAAAAGCGGTGGTAGTTACCGGTGGTGAACCATTGATTTATAACCTTGATTATCTTACCGCTGGTTTGCAACAAAACGGTATCAAAACTTTTATCGAAACATCCGGCGCTTATCCCCTATCTGGGGATTGGGATTGGATCTGCCTGTCGCCCAAAAAATTCAAGGCGCCAATGCCTTCTGTTGCCGAAAAAGCTGATGAGCTTAAAGTTATTATCTTCAATAAATCAGACTTTGAGTTTGCCGAGTATAATGCCAAACTGGTTTCCAGTACCTGCAAGCTGTATTTGCAACCCGAGTGGTCAAAATCAAAAGAAATGATTCCGCTTATTGTTGATTATGTGATGAATAACCCCCAATGGGAAATATCACTGCAAACACATAAGTATCTGAATATTCCGTAAGAAGCTGAAAGCAGAAAGCCCAAAGCAGAAAGCTTCTTTGAGCAGTAGAATGTGTTTTTTCAGCTTTGCGCTCTCAGCTTTCGGCTTTCAGCTCCCGTCTTTTGGCTTTCGGCTTTCAGCTTAAAAGTGTAACTTAGAATTATATTTCACCAGTTATAATGAGGGTTACCATCTGCTCAATATTGCTCATCTTTTTGTCGGTTTTTGTAAATGCACAACAAAAACAGTACACAACCACCAGTAAATCGGCCATTAAGTATTTTGTTGAAGCCAACCATGCCTTAGACGAAAACATGTACGACGATGCCATTGCCGACCTTAAACAAGCTGTTGACGACGATAGTAAATTTATAGAGGCGCATTTGCTATTGGCCGATGTTTATCACGCCAGAAGACAGTTTCAGCCTGCTACCGAGCAATACCTGAAGGTAATTGCGCTGAACCCCGAATTTGACCGTGCCGTATACCTAAAGGCCGGTGAAGATGAAATTAACCAGGCACATTATGACAATGCGCTCAAGCTGCTGCAAAAATACCTCAGCTATCCTGATATCGCTCCCAAAAGCGACCAGCTAGCGCAAACGCTACTGGCCGACTGTACCTTCAGCATAAATGCTATGGCGCATCCGGTGCCCTTTTTGCCCGTTAACATGGGTCCGGCCATAAATACTGCCGATGATGAGTACCTGCCAGTTACCACTGCCGATGAAACTACACTGATATTTACCCGCAAAATAAACAATAACGAAGATTTTTATAAGAGCGTAAAGGTTGATGGTAAATGGCAAACAGCCACCTATCTGAGCAACCGTATTAACACACCCGAATATAACGAAGGTGCACAATCCTTATCGCAGGATGGTAAGTTTCTGTTCTTTACGGGCTGCAACCGTCCCGATGGTTTGGGTAGATGTGATATTTATGTAGCGCAGAAGAAAGGTGACGATTGGGGCAAACCATTTGACTTGAGTCCGCCGGTAAATACGCCAGGATGGGAGGCTCAGCCATCTATCAGTGCCGATGGGCGCACCTTGTACTTTGTGAGCAACCGTGCCGGTGGTTATGGAGGTTACGACATCTGGAAATCAACCCTGACAGATAAAGGCTGGGGCGAGCCTGAGAACCTCGGTCCTAACATCAACACAGCCTATAACGAGCAATCGCCATTTATACATGCCGATGATAGTACGCTGTACTTCTGCTCAAATGGCTGGCCGGGTTTAGGGGGGATGGATTTGTTTGTGAGCAGATTGGGTAAAGATGGCAAATGGCAAAAGCCCGAAAATTTGGGCTACCCCATTAACACCAATGGCGATGAAAGCGGACTAACACTGAGCGCCAATGGCAAGGATGCCTTTTTCTCATCAAACAACCTGAGCAGTACCGGGGGCTATGACATTTATACCTTCGAGCTGCCTGCTAACCTGAAACCCCGGCCGGTAACCTATGTAAAAGGCAAGGTGAACGATGCCAAAACTCTGCAACCGCTGGAAGC
>Ga0302315_10004180_pt1 | contig 12716 bp, 16 predicted proteins | sample III_Palsa_N3_1_FD_200532 | JGI IMG/M metagenome (GOLD analysis project Ga0302315, IMG submission 200532) | Peat permafrost microbial communities from Stordalen Mire near Abisko, Sweden - III_Palsa_N3_1 | ecosystem: Environmental > Terrestrial > Soil > Palsa > Peat permafrost | place: Sweden... | reverse complement strand
GCAAGGCTTCGGGGTGGTTCTCACTCGGACTTTAGGAGAAGTTGAGACAAGCATCCGAGAGTTAGAACCATCGGTTGCGATCTTTTGCTCGAGCCTCACTCATGAAGAAAAAGAAGAGGCGATCACACTGTCCCAGAGGCTCAGACCGGAAATGAAAAAACTTGTGGTCGAAGGTGTCACCGGCCTCAGGGTTTCTGCGCAAGCGGATTCCATAGTGGACGGATTGTATGGTCCCATCGTCTTCATTGACGCGGTCAGAGTGCTGGCATGTTAAACCTGTTGGCTCTTGCCGGGACCTTTGCTTCCCCGTTCTGGAAAAGCAGAGAAAGGACGAAGATCTGCGAGGACCCGTTCCCATGGCGGGATAAGCTATTCCGCATGGAAGGCCTTCAACTCACCGCCATACGACTTGGCAGGAGCGGCTACAACCATCACCGTGTTGGCGGCCAAGGGGTCGGGAACGTCATCTGTCGTAGATGCACGGCGACGTTCGCTGTCTTTGCCCCAAAGGCACTCTGATCGACGGCCACCCTTCTCCTGAGATGAGCAGTCTTTTGGTAAAACTGGAAGACTGCGCCACTGAAAACCACGCGAACAGACATAGCTATGGAATGATTCAGGCCGACGCTGATGGAGTGCGCCCGAGCAATGAACGCTAGTAACTATGGAACTTCTTCAGGAACTCGTGGCGGACCGGCACAACGCCGAGAGACCAGATACGCGGTCCCTTCATCAGAGTTTCAATCCCCTCGGTGATTTTCTCGACGGTGAGGCCTGAATCCCATAATTCCTCAACAATTCGGCTTTCGGGTACCACATAGCGAAGACGGTTCTCGGAGTTGGACTCTGCGAGAAAGATGTACTGGATAGGCCGCGCGGTGGCCCAATGTACCTGTAGCGTGATCTGCATATACGCGTCGTTGGGGGCCATCAGCCCAGCGTATCATGCGTCAACTCACGCAACAGATTGGAGTGACACGCGGTTGTCGGGGGCCGCTATTGATTTAGGCGGGTACATCCTCGCTTTCTTCATTTGGCTAGCCCATAGCCATTCTAAGGCCACCCCTGCCACGTCCTGATGGCGTTTCATGCTCCTGGGGTTTCTCCCAGGCCAACTTTGGACTAGCAGGCTCTTTCTAAACTGTGTTCGCGTGTTCAGCAACGGGTTCTTCTTCCCGCGCTTTGCTGGGCCACGTCACCTCAGGCAGTGTCTCAAACGCAGGCTTGGCGAACACATATCCCTGCATTAGGCCGATCCCGCATGCTCGCAGAGCCTGATACTCCCCGATCGTTTCAACACCTTCTGCGATCAGCCCGATTCCCAGCGACTTCGCCAACTCAACCATGCTCTTTACGATCGTCAACGCAGCGGGTCGTTTGCTCAAATCCCGGGTCATATCCATATCTAGCTTGACTATGTCGACTGGTAGATCGGCCAGCAAGTTGAGTCCCGAATAACCTGCACCTAGGTCATCGAGTGCCACCTTGAACCCGCGCCGACGATACTCATCCACAATCGCTCCGAGATGTGCCCGGTCTCTCACTTGCTCTGCCTCGGTAATTTCAAAGATAAGCTGTTCGCACGGAAATCCCACTGCCTGCGCCGTCTTCAACGTAAGCTGGATACAGGCCGCCGGGCTATACACAGCGCCCGGCATGAAGTTGATGGAAAGAAACGCACCGCGCTCCGCTAGCCCCAGCTTCGCGGCTAACTCGATTGCCGCCACTCGGCAACCCTGGTCGAACGCGTAGCGATTCTTCTCCGTCACCTGCGCCATTACGCTTCCAGCGGACTCGCCGCCGAGGCCACGCACCAATGCTTCATACGCATATACCCTCCGCGCCAGTACATCGACGATCGGCTGGAACGCCATACTGAACGGGAACGGCTGACTCACGCCGTCCTTACACGCATTACATACAGGGAGTTGACTCATCTCAGTTATATCCATTCATCGCTGCCTCCGTTATTCCGATCAGCCGCACTTAGGAGCGATGGAATATTGAGACCGACGAAATAGCGCAGTTTGAACCGCTAGTATGGGCGCTCGATATGCCATTACGCACTGACACAATTGTGGGAGAGCGCCTAGATACCTGGTGGCCCAGAACTAACCAAGCTGATGATTGAGCAGATTGATGACAGCCTTCGGTATTCAACAGCTAATGACGGCACGATCCAGCTTTCTTCCGTAGGGCGACGGGTGACAACAGTAATTGAAGAAGTGCTGAATGAATCTCCTGTACCGCTTCATTATTTGGTTGTGAGCGAGAGGGTTCAGGAAGCTCTCGACAGGCCACTCCAAGCGCGATATATTCTTGCGACTCTTCATTCCATGGACGCTCTTTACTTTGATAGGGGAGTTTACGGAACGTGGCGACACATGCCCTTGAGCGTCGAAGAGCAGGCTGTTGTGTTGCGTTCTTGGAGGATTGGATAGAGACTAATCAACACGTTGATCGCCAATGGCACGCCCAGGAGTTTTTGGAGTTGGTTCTCGCTCAATGGCGTTTTGCGAGGCTTCCGCTCAACAAATATCTGATCGATATTCTCTTACGTAAGGCAATTGGTATCGTCCGGTCGGACGAATGGTTTGGGTCTCACAACGCCTTCTCGTCGGGAATGGCGCTGAGCGCATCGATGTTAGCGAAGCATGCGTACGGATTCTTATGGACAACGGTGGTCCAATGGATACGCCGGACATCAGGCGGATACTTCAGGAAAACAGAGGTTTAGGAGTTCATTTTCAAATCCACCCATCACGGTACATGGCCCGAGTCTCACGTGGATGTTGGGGCTTAGTTGAACGAGGCTTTGGCATCACACCGACCCTGTATCTGCGTTTGGTCGGCGGGGCTTTCAATCACATCGAACCCGAGGCGAGTTGATTGAAACGGCAGAATTGATTCGCGCCCTCCAATCGGATGATCTTGTGCCTCAAGATCTCACGTCGTTTGCTGCTGTCAATTTACTTCAGACGGATGAACGCCTCCACATCTTTAGAGGGGATATGGCAGGATTAGCAGAGCGGGCTACCTCGGACGAAGTTGCAAACGACGCCCTGAGTGATCTTAGTGAGGGCAATCCGAATGGTGCAGAAAACCTGCTCCTAAGTTTTGAACATATCTAGCGGCATCATAAGTGGTCTTTTCGGCTTAAGGACTGGTGGCAATTGCGCCTTGGCTGGCGGAAGCGTGCCCGTCGCTCTCCAGACCCGTTCCCTCTTCTCTTTATCCTGCTCGCCGCCGTTGTGGATCTTTCCTTTGCCCCTCCATCATCGGCGCCCTTCAGCTTTGGTTGGGGTAGTCACACCCGACACGATCTATACCATTTATGGTATAAAGGTATCAGTGGATACGAGCACACGACAACTCCTTTGGATCGGCAGCAGTAAGAAGGATTTGATGGCACTGCCCCTTCCTGTAAGGAAGTTCTTTGGTCACACGCTCAATTTCGCTCAAGAAGGCGAACATCATGAGGCTGCGAAGGTGCTCAAGGGCTTCGGAGGAGCTGGGGTCCTAGAAGTCGTGGAAAGCGATGCAGACGGAACGTATCGTGCGGTCTATACGGTCAAGTTCAAAGAAGCTGTCTTTGTCCTCCATTGCTTTCAAAAAAAGAGCAAGAGCGGTATCGCGACGCCGAAGAAGGACATGGACATCGTTCACGCAAGGCTGAAGGTTGCCGAGACTCTGGCAAAGGAGATTCGAGATGGCAAAGCGCACGATTGATGGTATTGACGTTGAAACCAGCTCTGGGAACGTGTTTGCAGACCTTGGACTGGCCGACGCGGAACAGCTCAAAATCAAGTCGGGATTGGTGATCGAGATCACCCGCGCCGTGCGACGGCTCGGTCTGACTCAAGAGGAAGCTGGACAACGCATGGGTATTTCACAAGCGAAGGTCTCCGGGCTTATGCGCGGAGATTTCGCCAACCTATCGGAAAGCAAGTTGATGGAATGCTTGAATCGCCTCGGGTACAACATTGAAATCAAGCTGAGTCCTGCCCTACAGCCGGTAGGTCACCGAACCCTAGCCATGGCATGAACTTGTAGAGAAGATCCAATGAACCAGTCCGGTATGTATGAATTACCCGCTGCTATCGGCCATGGAGCTTTTCATCGTGCATAACCTATCAGATACATTCCAGTTCGACACATTCGATGTTTGCGAGCGAACTCGCGCTACCACCGCGCTCCGCCTCCTCGGGCAGGCAGGCACCTCCATGGAAGAAGCCGCCAACGAGGTTGTCGAATACCTCTACCGCAGCTTCCAGACGCCCGTCGGGAAACCCGCCTGTGCACTCATCCGTTGCTTTAAGACCCACCGTCTCGGCGATCTTCCGGCCGACCTCCGTGAGGTGGCTCTGCGGCCTCTGGGAGGATCCCCATCGGACGAGGACGTGCTGTGCCTCACTCTACTCGGAACCCGCGGCGACCAACCCGAATGGAATACTCGCTTTGGCTCTCGGGGTCATAAGGCTATCCCCCTAGCCTCCCCGGCTATCCTGGCCCGCGCTCCCATGATCGCCCGCCTCATTGTTCAGTTCGGCTTAGACCCTCACAGCTTTCTTAACCCCGAGCCCAATCCTAGCCGAACCTCCACCCCTCAAACCCTCCGCGTGTTCCATGTAGAGCAGGCTCTCGACAGCGATTTCATTCCCGCACAGTCCAGCTTCGTCGTTCCCTTCGGCATCCATTCCGTGCTGGGTTTCGGAGGCCTCTTTCCCTCGGGGGACCTCTTCTGTATCCTCATGTTCGCCCGTGTCCACATCTCCCCCGAGACCGCGAACCTCTTCGAGCCCCTTGCTAATGAAGTCAGGCAAGCCCTTCTCGGGCCAACCCCGCGTCCGATATTCTCAGGCAAGGTGCCGGGATAATCCTCTTCCCGAGGAGGACATTCTGCTAGGTCATGTGGCCTGGTGCTTCTACAAGATCATTAAGCTAATGATTGGTGACAGGGCAGGGATCAATCCAAAAGCCCTGGACTATGTCCGATGGCCGGGGGCTCTTCAGGATACTGTCTGTCGGAGCCCATCAGAAAAGCCCACCATAAATCCACACCTTTTTGTCGGCCACAGAGGTACGAACTGCGGGTTTGTTCAACAGAATAGAACGCCCTCGCGCTCCACTATTGCGAAGCCGATCGTTTGCGAGCTTCCAGAGTGCGCCGGCGAGGAGAACCGGCCCACTCCTCCCTGCTACCCACCTTTCGGCCATCCGCATAAACGGATCAGCGGATATCATGATAGGCGGCGGACGAGAGAAGCGCACAGCCGGAGCCATCCACTTCTATGTTTTCCGTACCGAAGCTAGAGCGGCTGGATATCTGCAGCCTGCCAACCCTTGGGTCCCTTGACCACGTTGAACTGTACGGCCTGTCCTTCTTGAAGGCTCTTGAAGCCGCTGGAGACGATCGCTGAGTAGTGCGAAAATACGTCTTCCCCGTCCTGACGGCTCATGAAGCCAAACCCCTTGGCATCGTTGAACCACTTCACTGTTCCCTGCTCCATGTCTTGTCCTTTGGTCGTTAAAAATTACCGGCGAGATCGAGTCGGGGACCAAACGGTTTAGTACGGGGCCAACGGTTCTCTGCTTCGGTGAGGAAAGAATAGCATCGAGGCAAACGATCGGAAGTTGATTTTGCCCAAGCTTTGCGCCTGAGAGGGCCCGCATCCGAACCCAGCCTGACCACTTCCCTTCCCTCTCAGATCGTCCACAGGTTCGGTCGGGTCAAATGCGATCCTGGCTGTATCGTACGATTCAACCCGCGCGGAGCCGTCTGCCCCCGCAAAGCTGCCCGACAACATCTCGGGGAAGGGCTGTGAGCGCGTAGCCGTTTTAGGCCGGTCGCCTGTGATCCGGCTTCTTTTTGTCGTTCAGATAACGCACGCGAGCCACTAAGGAGAATGATCATTCCGTTTAGCCCAGGCGATTGCCTCCTCTTGCGTATTGAACGAGCCGAGCACGTTATCGGTGTGATCCTCGACGACGTAACCTTCGATCGTCGATCCTTCTGTACGCCCTTTGGGACGCGCTTCCACGAACACATTGGCCATATAGATCCTCCAGGTTGCACATTCCCCGCAGTTCGATGCAACGGCAGCAGCTTCAAAACATTTCTGTTGCGGGCAACCATTGAATGCAAAAACTCGACTATTCACTAAGCAGAACGCAACGACATTTGTGCCAAGGTCTCCCCTCGCCAGATGCAAACACCGCCCTGGGCAGAGGGAGGAATCCGGCATGTGAGGGACAGAGGAACTAGGAGGAGCACCGTTGAATTCAATGACAATAGAACGCCAATCGACGCTTCAGCGCGAAGCACAATTCGGTCCTCACCTGTCGAGAGGTGGGGGCGTAGAGTTCAGCCTCTGGGCACCCTCGGCAGAGACGATAGGTTTGAAACTGGTGGGTGAAGCCGAAACTCGGTAAATGGAGCGCACAGAGGGCGGCTGGCACCGTCTGACGGTGCCCGAAGCTGTTGTCGGCAATCAGTATCATTTTGTGCTCCCGGACGGCACACAGGTCCCAGATCCGGCGTCGCGCTACCAGCCTTTTGACGTCAAGGGACCAAGCGAAGTCATCGATCCGGATTCATTCGAATGTGACGATAACGAATGGACTGGGAGGCCATGGCACGAGGCCATTCTGTACGAACTTCATCTCGGGACTTTTACGGACGAAGGCACGTTCCTGGCTGCGATCAACAAACTGGATCATCTCGTCGAACTCGGTGTGACCGGTATTGAAATCATGCCCGTCGCTGATTTTCCCGGCAAGCGGAACTGGGGATATAACGGCGTACTGCTTTATGCACCGGAGGCCAGCTACGGACGACCGGAGGACTTCAAGCGTCTCGTCTCAGAGGCGCATAAGCGCGGACTTATGGTCATTCTGGATGTGGTTTACAACCACTTCGGTCCAGATGGCAATTACCTTCCGCTGTACGCTCCACAGATCTTCACGAAGCACCACAAGACCCCTTGGGGCGATGCCGTCAACTATGACGACCAGGATAGCGAGACTGTTCGCGAGTTCTTCATCCAGAATGCGTTGTATTGGCTGCAGGATTTTAGACTTGATGGCTTACGGCTCGACGCTGTGCATGAGATCAAAGACGATGGCCCTAAGCACCTCCTGGAGGAGCTGTCCGAACGCGTTAAGGCATCCATCGAGTCCCGTCCGATTCACCTGATTCTCGAAAACGAAAAAAACCAGGCGCGGCGACTTGCACGAGATTCCTCGAGCCATCCGCCCATCTGCCACCCATAGCTTTCGTTGCCTTTATGCAGAATCACGATCAGATCGGCAATCGGGCGTTCGGGGAGCGAATCAGCGACATTGCATCCTCGGGTGCCGTTCGCGCGATCGCGGCGACCTACCTTTTGCTGCCTCAGATTCCCATGTTGTTCATGGGCGAGGAATGGTGTACGTCCAAGCCTTTTCCGTTCTTCTGCGACTTCGAAGGGGAGCTTGCAGATCTCGTTCGTAACGGCCGGCGGGATGAGTTTAAGAACTTCGCAGCCTTTCAGGACCCGGCACAGCGCGATCGGATTCCTGATCCGCAGGCTCTCGACACCTTTCTTCTCGGAAAACTCGACTGGGAGCAGAAAGATTACGGGATCCATAATGATTGGTTGAATTGGTACAAGCGGATCATCGCGGTGAGAAAGAAGTTTGTTATTCCAGTCTTACCTCTAATCGGCGGAAATGCAGCGCATTACGACGTCAAAGGGAGGGGGGCAGTCTTCGTCACATGGAACTTTCAAGGCGGCCAACTGCAGCTCGCAGCAAACCTGTCCGGAGAGCACGCCGAAGGTTTCCCAGAGCCAGAAGGCGACACACTATGGCAGGAAGGACCGGATCACCTAGGAACCAAGAACCGGCCTTGGTCGGTTCGCTGGTCCATCGTTCGGTAACCGCGAAGCCCACCTCTGTGTAGCTTTTGTGGCAGAACGCTAAGCACTGAGATGCAGAACATTTGGGTTGGCCAGTTTCTCGCTTTTAGCTGCGGCAAGTCGGCGCTCGCGACCGAGTCGAATCCCTATGAGCGGGGTTGTAGTGTTTAGTAGTACGCTGCCCCCCCGATTGAGCACTGAGTCCTTGTCTCCATGAACTCCTCTGGCAACTGCAAGGGCTGGATCCGTGCGAAAGGCATATTTCGCCGACGCACGAACTCCGTCAGCGACATGGCGGAAGCCTTGAATCAGTGTCGAATACGGACCGCTATGTTCGGCTACAGCGTATTCGCCTCCGACGAACTCAATGCATCGGATCGTTCGAGTCCCTTTGGCAATTGCATCGATGGGGATACAAGCGCCGGTTCGCTGCGCCATTCCGGGCGTTACGGTGGGATCGTCATGATAGAAGCTGAACGGTATCGGGCGGTATGGAACATTGTGACGTTTGGCCCAATCAACCAATGTGTTCCAGATCCGATCCTCGTTGGTGAAAGCCGCGGGAATCTGGGAATAGGCTCCCACATGCAGAATGGAGAGAAGGTGGGTGGAACGGAGCAACTCAAAACTCACTTCGGAAAGATGGCAACCATCGCCACGGAACGAGGGGTTGGCCTCAAGCCGGCGGTTTTGCAGCATCTTGGCGCTCTTCCGGCAAGCGCGTGGCGAAGCTCCAAAGTATCGGCGGAACGCGCGCGTAAAAGTCTCATGATTCTTGAAGCCCACAGACAGGCAAACATCGAAGATGGGTTCATCAGTGATCTGCAACTTGTAAGCGGCCTTTTCTAATCGAAGCCTCTCGACATAATTCTTTGGTGTTTCATCCATCGCTTTCGAAAACATCCGCTGAAAGTGAAACGGGGAGTAGCCATACTTCGAGGCCAGAGACCGCAGATCCCAATCCAGATTCTGCTGCACATCCACCAGCAGCGGAATCAATTCTTGAAGTGAGCTTGTCGATGCAGCGTGGGAACTCATACGACAGAGTCTATCCAAATTTGTCCGACTTTCTTGACGTTTCTTGCGATTTGAAGGTCTGTCGGGTCTGCTATTCCACTCACCCCAACGGCGCTGGAGATAGTCCGATGGCGGGACAAACTCCCCGGCAGGGTGGGGTCGAATAACGCCCAAGCGGATCTAATATCCTGAGAAATCCGGTATTGTGGTGCACTCTGCGAGCATCATCTTCAGTACGGGCACCAATAACGGTGCGGCCCCGATATATCCGCTTCCTTCATGACCCACTACAGCGGCTTCAGTGGAGTACATTGGTGATATTGCGTCAACTGCAACCTTGACCTCTTGTGAAGATAAAATTCCAGGCATGTTGACGATTAGAGATCTGAACCTTTGGAAGAAGAATCTTGGGACGATCCCGGTCGAGATTTGGGAGCAGATCCAAGTTGCGATGCTCATTCTGGCCGAGAATGGTTGGGGGATGATGCCCTTTTTGATGAGATCCATTTCTGCAACTTTTGTGCCAGGACAACCCATTGCTTCGCGAATAGAACGGACCCTATCCTAAATGGTGCGCTGGTTCCTTTCGGTGGCCTTCCAGGCTGGGGTGCAAATTGAATAAGCTCGATACCACAAGACTTCTTCTTTCGTTTCTCATTGCAACTATTTCAGCGCTTGTCGCGTTCGAGGCGATTGGCGAGACCCGGACAAGTCCGAAGAAGTTGCTTTGGACCGGCCTGGCCGGTGCCACCTTAGGTGTGGGCATCTGGTCGACCCACTTCAATGCGATGCTCGTTTGGCACACCGCGTTCAAACGAAACTACGACACGCGTTTGATTCTCGTTTCGGTCGTCATCGCTGTTGCTGCCTCATGGTGCGGGCTTCAGATCGTCCATGGCGCACTGAAATCGTCCTTGGCAAGGAGGTTGATGGCTGCCCTCATTTTGGGCGCTGGGATAGATGCAATGCACTTCGCAGGTATGGGGGCGCTTCATCTGACCCCATCCATGTGTCTGAGTCGCGCGTGGGCGTTTGCGTCCATCGGGCTCGGTACACTCTGTTGCTATGTCGCCTTAACTATTCTTCGCCGAAGTGAAGATCTAATGGCAGGAGTGATCTACCGTCTTGCAGGGGCAGCATTGTTTGGGCTCGCGGTCTGCGGAGTCCATCTTCTGTCCATGCACGCCATGATGTTAACGGTTGGAACTCGATCGATCGTCACATCTACGAATCTTGGCGGAACCACTTTGGCAACGATGGGAATTTGCAATGTCTTCGTGTTTGCGTTTGGCTTGCTCACTCTCGCCTACAGGAAGAATCATCGTTGGATGCAGGTAGCCCACGAAGCACAGTTACGCGCTGACGAGTCGGTGCGGACAGCTGAACGATTAGCCACGGCAGGGAAGATTGCTGCTTCGATCGCACATGAGATCAACAATCCGCTTGAAGCTGTCACTAACTTGCTTTACCTCGTTCAAGGCGAGTCCTCAGATGTGGAGCGCCAGTCGTACATAACACAAGCTCAGACTGAAGTCGGCAGAATCAGCGAGATTACCACACATACGCTCAAGTTTTATCGACAGCAGAGCGCGCCTGAACTCACTGCCATCCCTGACCTGTTCGAGACAGCAATAGCTTTGTTCAGAAGGCGCCTGGAGCAATCCGGAATTCACCTTCAACGTATGTGGGAGCCGGACGTACCTTCGATCGTATGTCGCGCTGGCGAGATACGGCAGGTGCTTGCGAACCTCATCAGCAACGCAATCGACGCTATGCCTACGGGAGGTACTCTAAGGCTCTCTCTATTGAGTACAGAACCCGAAGGATTGGAAATCAAAGTCGCGGATACAGGCTGCGGCATGAGCGAGGATACTCAGAAAAAGGTCCTGGAGCCTTTTTTCACAACAAAGGGAGTGCATGGAACTGGTTTAGGTCTCTCTATCAGCGCCGAAATAATCGAGCGCCACGGGGGGAATCTGATTCTCACAAGTTCAACGGATGCGGAACGCCACGGGACCGAGTTCTGCATTACTTTGCCCTGTCGGATGGAGCATAAGCAAACGACTTTTGTTTATGACCTGCAAGCCAGTCCGATTATTAACGCTAGTCTCGTTGGAACGTCTTAGCGGCAGCACAGGAAGCCTTATTACGTAGCCGGTTTTTCATCGAAGAGCGACACAGGCGTGGCAAGGGATACTTTGTCTGTGAAGCTGAGCACCGTTTGTTCGTGCCCGTCCGGATGCTGCTCACGCCATAGAAGGCGGAGCAACGGTGGCCAGTCCGAATGTAGATACTGTGTCCGCGTGACCTTCGCATGGCAGGACAGACACAAGGTAATCATTCACTTTGGATCGTTATTACCGGGGCGACGGTGATGCACCGCCACCGAGCGCTTTCCTCGTTTAAGCGTCGTGCAGCAGGGTACAGCACAACGATATCCGTCCCGCGCTAGTACCTCTTCCCCCCGGCAGACCTCTTGAGAGGCAATCAGACAAAGCCTCTCGTAGGCAACCTAGACCTCGTTACAGGACTCGCACTGGTCATAATGCCCGACGAAGCTCTCCCATAAATAGCTATCGAACATGCCTGAGCGCACTGATTCCCCGTTCACAATGTGCTGCCAGCTTGACCAAAACTCATCGGCGCCCATGTCCTTGTAAACCTGCAACAGCAAACGCGCTCCGACCTCGCACGCAGGCGGCTCATCAAAAGGCCAATGCTCGAGAAAGTCTCGTAACTCAGTGTCCATCATCATCGTTGGTCATCCGTCAACAGGCGCAAAAGCTTCTCAACAGCTACAAGAACCTCTTCAGAATTTGGAGGTTCAACCGTCCCGTCACATCGATCTCAGTCTCACAAACCGTAACCTTTCCCTCCAACACAGTACAAGACTAATACTTAGGAAGAGGGATCTTCCTGACCTCCAGAGTGCGCCGGCGAGAAGCCCGGCCCACTCTTACGGCCACCATCTCTGCGGTGACACCCCGCAACGCCCCAGCCATCGTGCTGCGCACCATTACTGCGGCTACGCCGCCTGAACCCCACAGCCAGGTCGACCGATCGCGCAGCGCCCACTTCCCTGCGGACCGGCTCTCCATGCTCGATGCGGAATTGCATCGTTTTTGAGGAAAGGAGCGGTCCGTCGCCTGCGCGATCTGGCTAAGCCATCGGTGTCTGTCGGCAACGAACTCTTTTAACTTTTGCGTCCCCTCCCCTTTTGGAGAAGCCGTCCGCTTGCACGATGGCATCCTCGGGCAGGAAGATTCGTCCGCTCAAAAGAATGATCGGCACATGAAGCTTGTCATCGAGAAAGGCGTGAGGACGACTCTCATTGTATTCCGATGGTCCGGGTGTACCCTGTTTTGAATCAATACTCTGAGTTTCGGGGTGAGGCCTTCATCTGCCTCAAAACTCATACACTAGTGACCGCCTCCGGCAGCAGATTCCAGAGAGGCCGGCTGATTCTTCAGCATATAGAGAGCACACCAGTTCATCACCCCCAGGGCGCCATCGGTTGCCAGCGACGCCCACGCCGCACCATGCCAGGAATACCGGGGAATCAGGTAAAGATTCAGCAGCAGGTTTCCGCCCGCAGCAATCGCTTGCGAAGCCAGCCTGAACTTCTGGTGCCCAGCCCCTGCAATTGCGTCGCCCGCACTAAGGTGGAAGCATCGCAGCACGGGAATCAGGCAAAGCCAGCGCAGCGCGTTGACAGACTCCAGGTACGAACGCCCCACTAAGTGAGGAATCAGGGGTGCCAGCATAAACAGCGCAACCGTCACCGCCGCCCCAATCAGCAGC